>JAESFN010000149.1_pt1 | contig 111471 bp, 107 predicted proteins | sample 9269411 | NCBI WGS metagenome assembly JAESFN01 (sample SAMN14505399, study PRJNA617100) | algae metagenome | isolation source: Iphinoe sp. HA4291-MV1 and co-occurring heterotrophs from trail next to... | place: USA: Maunawili Falls, Hawaii | collected 2009-07-25
GACGGCGCTGAAGCTGGCGAAGGTATTCGCCGATGTGCTGCCGGAGGGCGTGGTCAACGTCATCCTCGGGCGCGGCGAGAGCGTCGGCAATGCGCTGATCAACCACCCCAAGATCAACATGATCTCGATCACCGGCGACGTCGCGACCGGCAAGAAGGTGCTGCAGGCGGCCGCCAAGTCGGTGAAGCGCACGCATCTCGAGCTCGGCGGCAAGGCGCCGGTGATCGTCTACGACGATGCCGAAATCGAGGCGGTGGTGAGCGGGCTCAAGGCCTTCGGCTACTACAATGCCGGGCAGGACTGCACGGCGGCCTGCCGCATCTACGCCGGTCCGAAGATCCACGACAAGCTGGTGGCCGACCTGAGTTCCGCGGTGAACTCGATCAAGTACAACCAGCAGGACGATACGCTCAACGAGATCGGGCCGCTGATCTCGAAGCGGCAGCGCGACCGGGTCGCGAGCTTTGTCGAGCGGGCGTCGGAACTGCCACATATCAAGATCACCGCGGGCGGCCATGTGTCGGGCGACCGGGGGTTCTTCTACGAGCCGACGGTGATCGCCGGGGCGCTGCAGCAGGACGAGATCGTCAGGCGCGAGGTGTTCGGGCCGGTGGTGTCGATCACCCGCTTCACCGACCCCGAGGATGCCATCGCCTGGGCCAATGACAGCGACTACGGCCTGGCGTCATCGGTGTGGACCAAGGATGTATCGAAGGCGATGCAGACCGCGGCGCGGCTGCAGTATGGGTGCACCTGGATCAATACCCATTTCATGCTGGTCAACGAGATGCCGCATGGCGGGCTGAAGCAGTCCGGCTACGGCAAGGATATGTCGGTGTATGCGCTGGAGGACTACACCGCGGTCCGGCATGTGATGATCAATCACGGCTGACCTAAGCCACCGCCACCCCGCTCGCGAGGTGGGAGCGGATGTCGAGCTCGGTGCTCTTGAGGTGTGCACGCATGGCGTCGACGGCGGCGCGTTGGTCGCCGGCGCGGATGGCGTCGAGGATGGCCTGGTGAGCCTCCAGCGTTTCGGCCCGGCCGGCGCCGCGGATGGTCTGGCCGCGGCGGCTCATGACGAAGCTCTCGCGCAATGGCTTCGCCATCGCTTCGAAGATGAACGCGATGACGCGGTTGCCGCTCGCCATGGCGATGGCCTCGTGGAACTGCAGGTCGCTCTCGTGGAAGCGGGCCTCGGCCTCGGGATTGGCACCGTCGCCGGCGTCGGCGGCCGACTCGCGCATGTCGCGCATGGCGGCGTCGATGGCCTGAATGCCGGCGCGGCTGGCGCGCTTGGCGGCGAGGCCGGATGACAGCGATTCCATCGCCATGCGCAGCTCGATCAGGTCGAACAGCCCCTTGGGGTCGTTGCGGACGATCGAGACGAGCAGCGCCGCGAACACCGAACTGTCGGGTTCACGCACCACGGCGCGGCGGCCGCGACCGATATGCAGCAGGCCGCGCCCGACCAGCATCTTCACCGCTTCGCGTACCGTCAGCCGGCTGACCTCGAAGCGCGTGGCGATGTCGGCCTCGCTCGGGATGCTGGCGCCCGGGGAGAGCTCACCGAGGATGATCTCGGTCAGTTCGTTGGCCACCCTCTCGGCTGCCGTCAGCGGGTATTCCTCCGGGCCTGCGTTCGTATCGCTACGGGCCATTCCCCTCACACCTATCTGATATGTTTTATGACACCGACGCGAATTTTATCGTCTGACCGGTGCCCTCCTCTGCGTCGAATTGTAATGCGCGCATAGCAATTTGGGCAAGAATGAAAGCTCGCAGATCGTTTCCCGGGAACGCGATCCGCGGACATCTTTACACCGATATCTGATTACTCTAGGTTCCGCCGGCGCGTTGGAGGACGCGCAAATGCCCCGGCTACGGGGCGTTTGGGGAGGTGCTGCCACTGGTTCCGGTGCGGCCTCGGAACGCCACAAGCCAGACAGCTTGGTGGCGGTCGCTTCCCGTCAATGTCCTCTCCGCGACCGGCACGTCCCGATCGCGGTTCCAACACAACGGTTTACCCGGGAGGAAACCAGTGAAAGCCTTGAAGCTTCTTATGACCGCCGTGACGGTTGGCGCCATCGCGCTCTCCGGCCAGGCGTTTGCCCAGGACAAGGGCGCTATCGGCATTGCCATGCCGACCAAGTCGTCGCTCCGTTGGATCTCGGACGGTGACTCGCTGAAGGCCGCCCTCGAGGGCAAGGGCTACAGCGTCGACCTGCAGTATGCCGAAGACGACATTCCGAACCAGCTCGCCCAGATCGAGAACATGGTCACCAAGGGCGTGAAGGCCCTCGTGATCGCGTCGATCGACGGCACCACGCTCAGCGCCGTGCTGCAGCAGGCTGCCGACTCGGGCATCAAGGTCATCGCCTATGATCGCCTGATCCGCGAGAGCGCAAACGTCGACTACTACACCACCTTCGACAACTTCCAGGTCGGTGTGCTGCAGGCCAACTCGCTCGTGAAGGGCCTGAAGGAACGCTTCGCCTCGACCAAGCCGTGGAACGTCGAACTGTTCGGCGGCTCGCCCGACGACAACAACGCCTTCTTCTTCTACGACGGCGCGATGAGCGTCATCCAGCCGCTGATCGACTCGGGCGACATCGTGATCAAGTCGGGCCAGACCGGCATGGACAAGGTCGGTACGCTCCGTTGGGACGGCGCCGTGGCGCAGGCCCGCATGGACAACATCCTCTCGGCCAACTACTCGGACGGCAGCCGCGTTGACGGCGTGCTGGCCCCGTATGACGGCCTCAGCCGCGGCATCATCTCGTCGCTGCGCGGCGTTGGCTACGGCTCGGCCGAGCAGGCCTGGCCGATCATCACCGGCCAGGACGCCGAAGTCCCGTCGGTGAAGGCGATCATCGCCGGCGAGCAGTACTCGACCGTGTTCAAGGACACCCGTGAACTGGCCGCGACCACTGCTGCGCTCGTTGACACCGTCGTCAGCGGCGGCACGCCGGAAGGCCTCGACACCGCGACCTACAACAATGGCGTGAAGGTCGTGCCATCGATCCTCCTGGTTCCGCATGACGTGGACGCGACCAACTACGAGGCTCTCGTTGTTGGTTCGGGCTACATCAAGGCCGAAGACCTGAAGTAAGGTCGAAGTGTTCGGAGGGGCCTCGCTCAACAGCGGGGCCCTTTCGGCTTTCTATCCCCTCACGTAAATTCCAGGGCTCCGCGGCGCCGTCAGGCGACCGGGCCCAACCAGAAGGTCGCCCATGACAGAGATGCGTGACGCAATCTTGCAGATGCGTGACATCACCAAGACTTTCCCTGGTGTGAAGGCGCTCCAGAACGTCAATCTGGACGTCAGGGCCGGTGAAATTCACGCCATCGTCGGCGAGAACGGCGCCGGCAAATCGACGCTGATGAAGGTCCTCTCCGGCGTCTACCCGCACGGCTCCTACGAGGGCCAGATCATCTACAACGGCGAGGAATGCGCCTTCCGCTCGATCCGCGACAGCGAGCACAAAGGCATCGTCATCATCCACCAGGAGCTGGCACTGGTGCCGCTGCTGTCGATCGCCGAGAACATCTACCTCGGCAACGAGCGCGCCAAGGCCGGCGTCGTCGACTGGGACGAGACCCGCGAGAGCGCCCGCACGGTGCTGAAGAAGGTCGGGCTCAATGAAGACCCGGATACGCTCGTCACCAACATTGGCACCGGCAAGCAGCAGTTGGTCGAGATCGCCAAGGCGCTGTCGAAGCAGGTGAAGCTCCTCATCCTAGACGAGCCGACCGCCAGCCTGTCCGAAAAGGACAGCGAGGCGCTGCTCAACCTGCTGCTCGGCTTCAAGGCGCAGGGCATCTCCTGCATCCTGATTTCGCACAAGCTCAATGAAGTCTCGAAGGTCTCGGATCGCATCACCGTCATCCGCGACGGCCACACCATCGAGACGCTCGACAAGGCCGACATCACCGAGGACCGGATCATCACCTCGATGGTCGGCCGCTCGCTCGAGGATCGCTATCCGCCGCGCACCCCCAACATCGGCGAAGTGGTGTTCGAGGTGAAGAACTGGTCGGTCTACCACCCGCAGCACCGCGACCGGCAGGTGATCAAGGGCATCGACCTCAACGTCCGCAAGGGCGAGGTGGTCGGCATTGCCGGGCTGATGGGCTCGGGCCGCACCGAATTCGCGATGAGCCTGTTCGGCAAATCCTACGGCGTGAAGGTCAGCGGCGACGTGTTGCTGCATGGCAAGAAGGTCGATACCTCGACCGTCGAGAAGGCGGTGTCGCACGGCATCGCCTACGCCACCGAGGATCGGAAAACTTACGGGCTCAACCTCATCGACCACATCAAGCACAACACGACGCTGGCCAACCTGTTCGGCGTGTCGCGCTGGGGCGTTATCGACGACCTCAGGGAACTCGACGTCGCCAACGACTATCGCAAGAAGACCAACATCCGGTCCTCGAGCGTCTACCAGACGGTGGGGAACCTGTCGGGTGGCAACCAGCAGAAGGTCGTGCTGTCGAAGTGGCTGTTCGCCAACCCCGAGGTGCTGATCCTCGACGAGCCGACCCGCGGCATCGATGTCGGCGCCAAGTATGAAATCTACAGCATCATCAACCAGCTCGCCGCACAGGGCAAAGCCATCCTGGTCATCTCCTCGGAGATGCCGGAGCTGCTCGGCATCACCGACCGCGTCTACGTGATGAACGAGGGCCGGCTGGTCGGCGAAATGCCGACCGCCGAAGCGAGCCAGGAAAAGATCATGCGCGCCATCGTGCGCGCCGAAGGGAAAGCAGCATCATGACGACCGAAACCGCTCCGCAGGCCGCCCCGGCAGAAGCCGCCGCCCCGCTTTCCATCTGGGGCGCATTGCAGGCCAACCTCCGTGAATACGGCCTGCTGCTCGTCCTCATCCTGATCATGCTGTTCTTCCAGTGGACGACCGGCGGCGTGCTGTTCAAGCCGCTGAACCTCACCAACATCGTCTTGCAGAACAGCTACATCATCGTGATGGCGCTGGGCATGCTGCTGGTGATCGTCGCCGGCCATATCGACCTCAGCGTCGGCTCGGTGTCGGGCTTCATCGGCGCGCTCGCCGCCATGCTGATGGTCGGCTGGAAGTTCCCGCCGGAGCTGGCGTTTCTCGCCAATCCGGTCGTCGCGGGCCTCATCTGTCTCGTGGTGGGGGCGGCCATCGGCGCGGTGCAGGGCTACCTGATCGCCTACTATCGCATCCCGGCCTTCATCGTGACGCTGGCCGGCATGCTGATCTTCAAGGGCCTGTCGCTGGCGCTGCTGGAAGGCAAGTCGGTCGGCCCGTTCCCGCCGGAGTTCCAGCTGCTCTCCGCCGGCTTCATCCCCGACTTCATCGGCCCGATCACCCTGATCCCCGCCAGCGACGGCGTGCAGCCGCTGGTGCTGCATGGCGCGACGCTCACCATTGGCATCGTCGCGGTCGTGGCGATGATCCTGTTCGCAATCCGCACCCGCGCCCGCCGTTCGGCGCGCGGCTACGAGACCGAGCCGTTTGCGTTCTTTGCGATCAAGAACGTGGTGATTGCGGCGCTGGTGCTGTTCTTCACCTACATGCTGGCCTCCTACAAGGGGCTGCCGAACGTGCTGGTGGTGATGGGCGTGCTGATTGCCGGCTTCGTCTTCCTTACCAAGCGCATGACCTTCGGCCGCCGCATCTATGCCATCGGCGGCAACCCCAAGGCGGCGGCGCTGTCGGGCATCAAGACAGAGCGGCTGACCTTCTACATCTTCGCCATCATGGGGGCGCTCGCCGCGCTCGCCGGCATGATCTACGCCGCCCGCCTCAACTCGGCGACGCCGAAGGCCGGCCAGGGGCTGGAACTCGACGTGATCGCGGCGGTGTTCATCGGCGGCGCCTCGGCGCTGGGCGGTGTCGGCCAGGTTGCCGGCGCGGTGATCGGCGCGTTCATCATGGGCGTGCTGAACAACGGCATGTCGATCATGGGCATCAACATCGACCTGCAGCAGATGATCAAGGGCGTGGTGCTGCTCGCCGCCGTGTTCTTCGACCTCTACAACAAGAACAAGGCCTAAGCGGCCTCATCCGACACGCGATCGAGCCCGGGTTCCACGGCGGTGGAATCCGGGCTTTTCGTTATCGCGAGCCCCTAGCGAGTCCGGGCCAGTTATGGTTTTGTCCGCCGCGCATTGTAACGTTGCAAACGAGGATATTTCGCATGGCTCTCTCCATCGAGCAGCGGCTGGACCGGATCAAGGTGCGGCTGGATGAGCTCACCTGGTGGCGGGAGCGCGAGACCGTGCCGGTCGGCGGCTGGACGCTGAATGGCAAGCCGATCGAAGTCGGGGCGCCGTGGCCGAGCCGCGACGGGGTGCAGAGCTTTGCCGCCGGCGTCTCGGCGCCTTCGAGCTGGCCGATTGGCGAGACGCGGCTGTTCCTCGACCTCGGTGGCGAGGCGCTGGCGACGCTGATCTATGGCGATGAGAATGTCGGGTTCGGCAACGACCCGTACCACAAGGAATTTCCGGTCCGGGCGCACGACTTCCGCATCGAGGCGGAAGCGGTGGCGCGGCTGCCGTTCGGCGAGCCGGTGCGGAAGCCGCACCTCAATGACGCGAAAATCTACTGGCTCGACGGCGCGATCGACGCCTTCCGGCTGCGGTTGCTGCAGGTGCACGAAGCGGCGAGCGAGTTGGGAGAGCACGAGGTGGTGCCGCACCTGATCGCCGCAGCCGAGGAAGCCTTCTACGCGCTCGAATGGCCGTCGGCGTCGCAGGACTATGTTTCGCGCTTCGCCGGCGAGCGCGGGCAGCAGCGGATCTGGCAGTTGCCGCCGCTGAAGGACAATCCGGCGGGGCTCACCGAGGAGCAACGGCAGAGCGTCATCAGGGCCGACCTCAAGCTGATCGACCGGCTGCGCGAGCTGCAGCAGCGCTTCCCGCAACAGGGCGAGATCGCCCTCACCGGGCACGCGCACATCGATCTCGCCTGGCTCTGGCCCTATGCCGAAACGCGCCGGAAGATGCGCCGCACCTTCTCCACCGCGGTGACGCTGATGGAGGGAAGCAACGAGTACCTGGCGCAGTCGGGCTTTCGGTTCAACCAGTCGACGGCGCACTACTACGCGCAGATCGAGGAAGACGATCCGGCGCTGTTCCAGAAGATCAAGGCCAAGGTTTCGGCCGGCGGCTGGGAGACGGTCGGCGGCATGTGGGTCGAGCCCGACACGAACATGCCGACCGGCGAGAGCCTAACCCGGCAGATTCTCTACGGCCAGCGCTACTTCCAGCAGAAGTTCGGGGTGCGGCACCGGGTGTGCTGGCTGCCCGACTGCTTCGGCTTCTCCGGCGGGCTACCGCAGCTGCTGAAACAAGGCGGTATCGACTCGTTCTTCACCATCAAGGTGAACTGGAACGACACCAACACCATCCCCGCCGACCTGTTCTGGTGGGAAGGGATCGACGGTTCGCGGGTGCTGACCCACACCTTCAACAACCCCTGGCACGGCTACAACGGCGCCGTGAACCCGCTCAGTATCCTGAAGACCTGGCGGAACTTCATGCAGAAGCCGCAGCATTCGACCTCGCTGCTCGCCGTCGGCTACGGCGATGGCGGCGGCGGCGTGACGCCGGAATATGTCGAGCGCGAGATGCAGCTGCGCGACTTCCCGGCCCTGCCCAAGGCCCGCTGGAGCCGGGTGGAGGACTTCTTCGCCGCCGCGCACGAGACCGGCAAGAAGACCGAGCTACCGGTGTGGCAGGGCGACATCTACCTCGAACTGCACCGCGCGACGCTGACCACGCAGAGCGCCACCAAGAAGGCGCACCGGCAGGCGGAGCGGGCGCTGATTACCGCGGAGACGCTAGCGTCGCTGGCGGCGCTGCTCGGTGGCGAACAGCCGGAGAGCCTCGAGCACATCTGGCGCGTGGTGCTGAAGAACGAGTTCCACGACATCCTGCCAGGCTCGTCGATCGCCGAGGTGTACGAGGATGCCGAGCGCGAGCTGAACGACGCCGTCGGCCGGGCGCTGGCGCGCCAGCAGATCGCCATGTCGGCGATCGTCAACCGCATCCCGAACGGCGACGTGCATGACGCGGTGATCGTGGTAAACCCATCGCTCAGCCGCCGCCCGGTGCGGGTGACGCTGTCGGACGGCACGCATTTCTCCAGTTCCGACGTGATGGCGCCGCTGGGCATCAAGGTGTTCACCCGGGCGACGCTCGAGCCGCTGGCCGGCCTGTCGGTCAGCGAGACGCATCTAGAGAACGCCCATATCCGGGCCAGCATCGGGCTCGATGGCTCGGTGACCAGCCTCGTCCACAAGGCGACGGGGCGCGAGGCGCTGGCCGGCCGCGGCAACCAGCTCTGGGTCTATCCGGCCGACAAGCCGCGCGACTGGGATGCGTGGGACATCGAGGAGGACTACGCCAGGAAGGGTATCGAGCTGAACCGGCCCGAGAGCATCAAGGTCGTCGAGGATACGCCGGCGCGCGCCGCGGTCCGCATCGTCCGCCGCTTCCGCGCTTCGACGGTGACGCAGACCTACATCCTCGAAGCCAACGGCGTTCGCCTCGACATCCTCACCGAGATCGACTGGCACGACCGGCACTGCCTGCTGCGTACGCAGACGCCGGTGGCGGTGCGGGCGACGCACGCGACCTTCGAGCACGCCAACGGCGTGGTGCAGCGGACGACGCACAACAACACCAGCTGGGATCAGGCGCAGTTCGAGGTGCCGGGTCACCGCTTCCTCGATATGAGCGAGCCGGGGTTTGGCGTGGCGCTGCTGAACGACGCGAAATACGGGCACAGCGCCAAGGGCAACGTGCTGGGTCTGAGCCTCGTGCGGTCACCGGTCTACCCGGATCCGCTGGCCGACGAGGGCGGGCAGCGCTTCACCTACGCGATCTACCCGCATGCCGGCGAGTGGCACGAGGGCCGGGTGCGCGAGGAAGCCGAGGACCTGAACCAGCCCATGCTGGCGGCGGTCGCGAGCGGGGTCGCCGCGGCACACTACGAACCGATCGGGGTGGAGGGGATTCCGGCCGCGCTGTCGGGTCTGAAGCCGGCCGAGGATGGCAACGGGCTGGTGCTGCGCGTCTACGAGCCGTCCGGCCGGCGCGGCGACTTCGCGGTCAAGGCCCCGGAGGGGTGGACGCTCGGCGAGAGCCTCAACATCCTCGAGGAGCCGATGGATCGGGGTGAAGGGGCGGAGCTCAGGCCGTTCGAGGTGCGGAGCTGGCGGGTTTCAAAGGACTGACTTCAGAGCGTGGACCACCCCCACCCTCATTCCCTCCCCACAACGGGGAGGGAGGTCGATCGGGTTCGCTGACCTGTCAGTCGTCTCCCTCCCCTTGATGGGGAGGGATCAAGGGTGGGTGGGGCCACTCGCGCGGGGCCTCAGCCCCGCTCCACCGGCGCATCCGCCCGGCCGCCCCATTCGGTCCACGAGCCGTCATACACCGCGACATCCTTGGCCCCGGCAATCGCCAGAGCCAGCGCCACAGTGGACGCCGTCACGCCGGAGCCGCAGCTGGCGACGATGGGCTTGGTCACGTCAACGCCGGCGCCGGTGAACAGCGCCTGCAATTCCGCCGCCGATTTCATCTGCCCGTTGGCAGTGACTTCCCCTGAAGGCACGCTCAGGCTGCCCGGAATGTGCCCAGAGGCCAGCCCGGGACGCGGCTCCGGCGCCTCGCCGCGAAAGCGGTCGCCCGGGCGTGCGTCGACGATGGTTTTGGCCTTCGAGCTGGTGAGCCCGAGCATGGCGTCGAAATCCTGCACCAGCGCCGGCTGATACCGCGGCACAAAGGTTCGCGGCGTCGGTTGCTCCTCGCCCGAGGCAGTCGGCCGGCCCTCGGCGCGCCATTTCGGGCCGCCGCCGTCGAGCACGCGCACGTCCCTTGCCCCCATGGTGCGAAAGCTCCACCAGACGCGCGGCGAGGCAAACACGCCGGCTTCGTCGTAGACGACGATGGTGTCGGTGTCGGCGATGCCGAGTTTGCCCACCGCTTCGGCGAACGCCTCGGGCGTCGGCAGCATATGGGGCAGGGTGGTCGATTTGTCGGCGATGTCGTCGATGCCGAAGAACACCGCGCCGGGCAGGTGACTCTCGAGATACTCGGGATAGCCCTTGCGGCCGGTCGCGGGCATGTACCAGCTGGCATCGACGAGGACGACGTTGGCGTCGTCGATGTGGTCGGCGAGCCAGTCGGTGGTGACGAGTGGGTTGGTCATGGGTGCTCCGCTATTCGGCGGGCACCATAGTGCAGGACGGCACGCGGGTGAATCGGCTTGCCGGTCAAAGTGTTGCGGGTTGGGCGACGCGGGGGGAAGAATTTCCTCCGGCGCTGCTGGAGAGCGCGGCGCGCCCTAGCGCTCCAGCACCAGCACGTCGCTCGAGGCGATCCCCACCCGCACCGAGGCGCCGTGGGCGGGGGGCGGGGTGCGCTGGTCGTTGAAGGTGTCGAGGTTCAGGGCGTTGTCGCCGAGGTCGACCTTCAGCCGGATCACCGAGCCTAGGAAGCTGACTTCCGCCACCTTGCCGTCGAGCACGATGTCGCGGGCCGAACCGTTGGCGAGAGACACCGCCTCGGGCCGCATGGTCAGCGCCACTGCTTCGCCGTTGCGCGCGGTGGCGGGCAGGGCGGGGATAGTGACGGTGGTGCCGCCCAGCGTCACGGTCTTGGCACCGGCGTCGGCGACCGTGGCGTTGAGGGTGTTGAGCGTGCCGACGAAGGTCGCGACGAACTTGGTCTCGGGCCGGTTGTAGATGTCGAACGGCTTGCCGAACTGCTCGACATTGCCGGTGTTGAGCACGACGATCCGGTCGGAGATCGACAGCGCCTCTTCCTGGTCGTGCGTCACGAACACGGTGGTGATCCCGAGTTCGCGTTGGATCTGGCGGATCTGCTCGCGCAGCGAGACGCGAATTTTGGCATCGAGCGCCGACAGCGGTTCGTCGAGCAGCAGCATGCGCGGGCTGGGGGCCAGCGCCCGGGCCAGCGCCACGCGCTGCTGCTGGCCACCCGAGAGCTCGAACGGGTAGCGCTTGCCGTAACCAGATAGCCCGATCAGCTTCAGCATCTCCTCGACCCGGGCCTCGCGCTGCGGCTTTGGCATGGCGGCGATCTTCAGGCCGAAGGCGATGTTGTCGGCGACGTTCATGTTGGGGAACAGCGCGTAGGCCTGGAACACCATGCCGATCTTGCGCTGGTTGGGCGCGAGGCCGGAGATGTCCTTACCCTCGACCAGGATGCGGCCCGAGTTCGGCCGCTCGAAGCCGGCGATCATCCGCAGAATGGTGGTCTTGCCGCAGCCCGAGGGGCCGAGCAGGCTGACGAACTCGCCCTTGTCGAAGGCAAGGTCGACGCCCTTCACCACCTGGTTGCCGCCAAACGTCTTGACCAGCTTCTCGATGCGCAGGAATTCGGTGGCCATGGTCTAGTCCCTACGAGCGGTTTTGGGGGCGAAGCGGGCGAGCAGCTGGATCATGCCCATGGCGCCCCAGGTGATGACGAACGAAATGACAGCGAGCGCGGCGGGCTCGAAGGCCCGGTTGGCGCCGACGTTCTGCATGTAGACGCCGAACACCTGTCGGTTGAGCAGGCTCGCAATGGTGAACTCGCCGATGACGATGGCGAGGGTCAGGAAGGCGCCCGACAGCACCGCGACGATGATGTTGGGAAAGATCACCCTGGCGATGATCGTCGCCTGGTTGGCGCCGAGGATGTTGGCGGCCTCGGTGAGGGTCTGCACGTCGATAGTGCGGAGCCCGGTGTCGACCGCCCGGTACATGTAGGGCAGGGCGAGCGCCACATAGGCCAGCGTCAAGAGGATGTCGGTGCCGAGATTGGTGCCGAGCAGCGGCAGCGGCGACGAGGTGTTGTACATCCGGATGTAGCCGAACACCAAGATGATGGCCGGGATGACCAGCGGCAGCAAGGTGACGAACTCGATGATCGGCCTGAGGTGCGGGGCGCGCAGCCGCACGTAGTAGGCCGCCGGCACGACGATCAGCAGCCCGGCGATGATGGCGCAGATGCCGACGATCAACGAATAGCTGAACGAGGCCTGGAAGCGCCCGTCGGAGAACACCGAGGTGTAGGCATCGAAGGTGTAGCCCTCGCGGCGGATGCGCAGCGAGAACTCGAAGGTGGCGAGCAGCGGCACGATGAAATAGGCCGCGCCCAGCCCGAAGATGATCCAGCTCCAGAGCTTGCCGGCCTTCATTTGAGCCACCGTTCGGCGCGGGTGCGGATCACCAGGTAGACGATGTTGGCGAGCGCGGTGATGACGATCATGCCGAGCGCCAGCGCGGCACCAAGGCCGGGATTGTGCAGCACGTCGCCGCGGATCTGCGCGTAGAGCAGGATCGGCACGATGTTGAGCGACGAACCGGTCAGCGCATAAGCCGTCGCGATCGCGCCAAACGCGTTGGCGAACAGCAGCGACAGGGTGCCGAGCAGGTTCGGCCACAGCACCGGCAGCCCGATATATCGCCAGAACTGGCCATTGGTAGCGCCCAGCGTCGCGGCAGCCTCGCCCCATTCCTTCTTCAGCCCGTCGATCGCCGGCGCGATGATCAGGATCATCAGCGGGATCTGGAAGTAGAGGTAGGTGATGGTGAGGCCCCAGAAGCTCAGCAGGTTGAAGCCGGACTTGTAGAGGTCGAAGCCGGCGAACTTCAGCAGCACGGTGACGAGGCCGAGCCGGCCGAGCGTCGCGAGAAAGGCGAAGGACAGCGGGATACCGGCGAACTGCGAGGCGACGCCGGAGAAGGTCATCACCGCCGAACGGATGCCGGAGGGCAGCTTGCCCCGGATGATCGCCAGCGCGATGGCGAGCCCGATGGCAGCGCCGAGCACCGCCGAGGCCACCGAGACGCGGATCGAGATCCAGAACGAGGCGGCGATCTGCGGGGTCGCCAGACCCATGACGTTGTCGAGGGTGAAGTTGCCCTGCGGGTCCTGGAACGCGCCGACCACCAGGCCGAGCGTCGGGATCACCAGGAACAGCAGCGCGAAGATGATGAACGGCGCGATGGCGATGATGTCGCCGAGGCGGAGCCTTGAAAAGAACCGGAACGGGTTGCCACCGACGCGCACGGCCGGCCCGGTGGAAACCGGGCCGGCCGAGGTGTCAGCCACAGAGCTGACATTGGTCATGTTACTGGACGTTGGCGCCGACGACGGCGTCCCACTTGCCGGTGATCACTTCCTTGGCGGCAGCCTGCTCGTCGAGGGTCGGGAACACGGCCTTGGCGTAGGCCTCTGCCGGCGGCAGCTTGGCGAGGAGGTCGGCCGGGATCACGCCACGAGCCGCCAAGTCGTTGAAGCGGATCGGGTGGCAGTAGCCGGCGAGCCAGCCGAGCTGACCTTCGTCGGAATAGAGGTATTCCATCCAGAGCTTGGCCGCATTGGGGTGCGGGGCGTAGGCCGAGATGGCCTGGATGTAGACGCCGGCGACCACAGCGTCGCTCGGGACGATGACTTCGGCCTTGGGATTGCCGGCAAAGCCGTCCTTCCAGGCGAGGGCATTGTAGTCCCAGGCGGCGACGATCGGGGTGGTGCCCTGAGCCACCGAGGCGGCCTTGCCGATCACCGGAACGAAGTTGCCGCCCTTGTTCAGCTCGGCAAAGAAGGCGAGGCCGGCTTCGCCAGCGGCGGCGCCGGCAGCGGCACCGGTGGCGAGACCGGCAGCGTGGACGCCCGAGATCGCCTGGTTGGCGGCGCGCGGGTCACCGGCCAGGGCGAAGGCGTTGGCGTATTCCGGCTTCTTCAGGTCGGCGAAGCTGGTGGGCGGGTTGGGGACGAGGTCGGTGTTCACGAGGAACGACAGTACGCCGTAGTAGTCGCCGTACCAGAAGCCGTCGGCGTCCTTGGCCGAGTCCGGGATCGAGTCCCAGGTCGAGACCTTGTAGGCCTGGATCAGGCCTTCGGCCTTGGAGGACGGGCCGAAGCTCAGGCCGACGTCGATCACGTCGGGAGCCTGCGGGCCGGTGTTGCCCTTGTTGGCCTTGATGGCCTCGATTTCGTCAGCCGAGCCGGCGTCCGGGTTCAGCTCGTTGATGGTGATGCCCGGATACTTGGCCTTGAAGCCTTCGATCACGGCGCCATAACCGCACCAGTCGTGCGGCAGGGCGATGGTGGTCAGCTGGCCCTCGGCCTTGGCGGCTTCGTAGAGGGCGGTAAGGTCGGTCTGCGCCGACACGGTGAAGGTCGAAGCGGCGAGGGCCGCGACCGAAACCGAAGCGACGAGCGCATTCTTGAAGATCATTCTCAAGTCTCCCTGGAATTTTTGGCTTCTTGTCCTGACTCGGGAGGAGCCCCTAAAGCCGCGTCTCACCTATTTTGGCCGTGTGACAGCCACGTGACACCCCCAAGGTGCGCGGTGGAATGCGGGGCGATCGACAGCCCCGACAAAGTCAGGCGGCGCAGGCGATACAGCGTTCGGACCCCCTCCGAAGCCAATTGTGACAATTGTGACAGTGCCCGTTTTGATTGTGCGAGTCGAGATGTGCTTCCGTGGCCGCAGTTTAGAGCCGTTCCAAGCTGGGTCGATATTTCTTGAAGCCGGGTATCCACTTTGATAGGCCCGCGCAGACAAACGGGCCTCGCGCGGGCCTGCTCCAGGAGATTTCCCCGATGAAGATCAGCACGCTTGCCCTCTCGATCGGCATGGCTGCGATGGGCGCCGGCCTCGCACATGCGGCCGAACCCACTGCCGAAGCCGTCCTCAAGACCTACGCGGACATCGCGTTGGCAGGGTACGAGGACGCGCTGACGACGGCCAAGGCGCTCGACGCGGCGACCGATGCGCTGATCGCCAATCCGAGCGAAGCGACGCTGACTGCGGCGCGCGATGCCTGGCGGGCCTCGCGGCCGTCGTACCAGCAGACCGAGGCCTATCGCTTCGGCAATGCCATCGTCGACGAGTGGGAGGGCCGGGTGAACGCCTGGCCGCTGGACGAGGGCCTGATCGACTATGTCGACGCCTCGTACGGCACCGAGAGCGACGAAAACGGGCTCTACACCGCCAATGTCATTGCCAACACCAAGCTGAACATCGGCGGCAAGGAAGTCGACGCGTCGGAGATCACTCCGGCGTTCCTGCAGGATACGCTGCAGGAAGCGGGTGGCATCGAAGCCAACGTTGCGACCGGCTACCATGCCATCGAGTTCCTGCTGTGGGGTCAGGACCTGCACGGCACCGAGGCCGGTGCCGGCGAGCGGCCGTTCACCGACTACTCGACCGAGGCCAACGCCAAGCGGCGCGCCCAGTATCTCAGCTCGGCCACCGAGTTGCTGGTGACCGACCTCGAGGAGATGGTGGCAAACTGGCAGGACGGCGGCGCGGCGCGCGTCGCTCTCGCCACATCGGGGATCGGCACCATTTTGACCGGCATGGGCTCGCTGTCGTTCGGCGAAGTGGCCGGCCAGCGCATGAAGCTCGGGCTGCTGCTGCACGATCCGGAAGAGGAGCACGACTGCTTCTCGGACAACACCTACATCTCGCACCTCTACGACGCGATCGGGGTACAGAACGTCTATCTCGGAGCCTATACCCGGCTGGACGGCACCGTTGTTTCCGGCGCCTCGATCTCGGAGCTGATCGCAGCCAAGGATGCGGCGCTCGACACCGAGATCAAGGGGCTGCTGGCCGATACCGTCGCCAAGATGGAAGTGATGAAGACCCGCGGCGATACGGTCGAAAAGTACGACCAGATGATCGGCGAGGGGAACACCGAAGGTAACGCGGTCGTGCAGGCGGCGATCGATGGCCTGATCGCCCAGACCCGTGGTATCGAGCGCGCGGTGGCGCTGCTTGAGCTCGGCGACACCGTGACCATCGAGCAGTCGGACAGCCTGACCAACCCGGACGCAGTGTTCCAGTAGGATCGGTTTTCCAAAGCTTTGTCGGCGTCGCGGGTTGCAAGAATCCGCGATGCTGCGTTTCATCCCGGTCTATGGCCGGGAAGCCTAGAGTGCGAGACATGCACAAGCGCTTGACCGTTTTCCTGGTCATAACCCTTATCGCGGGTCTCGCCGTCGCCAGCGACGGTGGGACCCGCTCTGACTTGACGCCAGCGGACCTGAAACGGGTGCAGGGCGTCACGGCGCCCACCACCGATTTCACCAAGCCCGAGAACTCCGAGCAACTGCCAGCTGGCGCCGCGACGGTGAAGAAGCGGGTCAATCGCGACATCTTCTCGTTCTCGTCGGCCAACCTGAGCTTCGCCGAAGAAGAGACGTTCAAGCTCGGCAATGGCTTTTTCACCAAGCTCTGGGTGTCGTCGCCGGCCTCGACCTTGGCGTCGGATGGGCTTGGCCCGATCTTCAATGCACGCGGCTGCCAGAACTGCCATCTGAAGGACGGGCGCGGGCATACGCCGGCCGGGCCGGATGACGAGGCGGTGTCGATGTTCCTCCGCCTGTCGATCCCGCCGCGCGACGACGCGGACCGCAAGGCGCTGGCCGATGGTGCCAAGGTGATCGCCGAGCCGACCTATGGCGGGCAGCTGCAGAATTTCGCCGTGCGCGGCCTCAAGGCCGAGGGCAAGATGGTGATCGACTATGCCGATGAGCCGGTGACGCTCGGCGACGGCACGGTGGTGACGCTGCGCCGCCCGAGCTACTCGGTGGCGGACCTGGCGTACGGGCCGATCGCCGATGACGTGATGCTGTCGCCACGCGTTGCGCCGCAGATGATTGGGCTCGGGCTGCTCGAGCAGGTGCCGCGCGAGGACATTCTCAAGAAGGCCGACCCCGACGATCTCGACGGCGACGGGATTTCCGGGCGCCCCAACATGGTGCTCGACCCGGTGAGCGGGCAGCGCATGCTCGGTCGCTTCGGCTGGAAGGCCGGCGCCGCCAGCATCCGGGCGCAGTCGGCCGATGCGTTCGCCGGCGATATTGGCATCTCGACGCCGCTGGTGATGAAGCCGCATGGCGACTGCACCGCGGCTGAGGCGGAGTGCCTTGCGGCGCCCACCGGCGAACAGGCGCGGCTCGGACCATCCGAGGCGCCCGATCCGGTGCTCGACCTCGTGACGTTCTACTCGCAGAACCTCGGCGTGCCCCAACGGCGCAATGTCGGGGAACCGCAGGTGCTGCGCGGCAAGCAGGCGTTCTACGAAGCCAACTGCACCGCCTGCCACACGCCGAAATACGTGACCTCGCGCCAGGCGCCGACCGACGCCCACAAGTTCCAGCTGATCTGGCCCTACACCGATCTGCTGCTGCACGACATGGGCGAGGGGCTGGCGGACAACCGCCCCGAGGGCGATGCCGACGGCTACGAGTGGAAGACCCCGCCGCTGTGGGGGATCGGGCTCACCGAGACCGTTTCCGGGCACACCGAGTTCCTGCACGACGGGCGGGCGCGCAACTTGACCGAGGCCATCCTGTGGCATGGCGGCGAGGCGCAGAAATCGCGTGACGCCTTCGCAAACATGCCGAAATCGCAGCGCGATGATCTGATCGCGTTCCTGGAGTCGCTCTGATGCGCCTGTTGCTTGCTGTCCTCATCGCGCTCACGGTCGCACCGGTGGTGGCTGAGGAGCAGAAGCTCACCGCCGAACAGGTGGTGTCGCTGGCGATCACCGAAGCGATCCGCCCGGGCTTCGCGCAGTACGCCGAGGAGACCGCGGCGCTTACCATCAGCGTCGGCGGGCTCTGCCAGGCGGCGTCGGACACCTTGCTCGAGGCTGCGCGGGCGCAGTTCAAATCGACGGTCATCGCGTGGTCGCGGGTCGAGCTCTACCGGCTCGGGCCGCTGATGACCGAGAATCGCTACGACAAAATCCTGTTCTGGCCCGATCGCAAAGGCATCGCGCTGAAGCAGGTGCAGGGTGTGCTGGCCGATGCCGACCCGGATGCCGCCGATCCCGCGAAGCTGGCGGGCAAGAGCGTCGCCATGCAGGGGCTCGGCGCGCTGGAGTTCCTGCTGTTCGGCACAGGGGCCGAGCAGTTGCAGACGCCACAATGGGCCTTCCGCTGCCGCTACGCGCTTGCCATCGCGTCGCTGCAGGCTGACCTCGCGGCGAAACTCTCAGCCGAGTGGAACGACCCCGAGGGGATCTCGAAGCGGTTGCTGGCGCCGTCGGCCGCCGATCCCGACTATCGCAGTTTCCGCGAGGTAGCCGAGGCGCTGACCGGGCTGCTCGCGCACGGCACAGAGGCAATCCGCGACCAGCGGCTGCTGCCGTTCCTCGGGCAGAGCGGCGCGGCGCCGAAGCCGAAATCGGCGCTGTTCTGGCGCTCCGGCATGACCGTGCCGTCGATCACCAGCAATTTCGAGGGGCTCGCCGCCCTGCTGCAAAAGTCCCGCATCGCCGAGGCGACGACGGCGGACCAGCTGTGGGTCGGCAACAGCGCCAATTTCGAGTTCGGCAATGCCGAGCGCGCCGGCAAGGTGGTGACCCAGCCGGTCGAGCAGGCGCTGGCCGACCCCAAGCAGAAGAAGGCGCTCGACTACTTGGTGATCGTCACCCAGTCGCTCGACACCATCCTCGGCGAGAACCTCGCGGCGGCGCTGGGGCTGTCGGTCGGCTTCTCGTCGCTCGACGGAGACTGACGATGTGGCAGCGCCGCGCATTCCTCAAGGCGGCGGGGGCGGGGTTCGCCGCGTCGCTGCTGCCGCTGCGCGCCGAAGCGCTGGAGCGGGCCGAACTGGTGTTCGCCTCCTCGATCCAGAAGCGCGAGGGCGGGTTTGCCGCGGCGCTGGTGAGCGAGGCCGGGTCGGTGATCTCGACCATCGAGCTGCCCGACCGCGGGCACGACATCACCTTCTCGCCGACAACGGGGCAGGGGGTGGTGTTCGCCCGCCAGCCCGGCACCTTCGCGGTGATCTTCGACCCCAGGGGCGGTACCCGGCCGCAGACGCTGACCAGTATCGAGGGCCGGCACTTCTTCGGACACGGCGCCTTCTCGCCTGACGGCAAGCTGCTCTACGCCACCGAGAACGACTTCGACAACGCGCGCGGCGTCATCGGCATCTACGACGTCGCCGGCGGCTACAAGCGGATCGGCGAGCTCGACACCTTTGGTACCGGCCCGCACGAGATGCTGCTGATGCCCGACGGCGAGACCTTCGTCGTCGCCAATGGCGGCATCGAGACCCATCCGGACTACGGCCGCACCGAGCTCAACCTTGATACGATGGACCCGTCCATCGCCTTCGTCGACCGGCGCTCTGGCGACCTGATCGGCCAGCTCAGGCTCGATGGCGGGCTGCACCAGCTGTCGATCCGCCACATGGCGTTCGACCACAAGGGCCGCGTCTGGTTCGGCTGCCAGTTCCGCGGCCCCGAGGCGGATCGCCCGCAACTGGTGGGCTACGCCACCCGCGACGGCGAGATCCGGCTGATCGAACTGCCGGAGACGACGTTGGGCGAGCTGCGCAACTATATCGGCTCGGTCGCCGCCTCCGCCGATGGCGGGCTGATCGGGGTGTCCTCGCCCGAGGGCAGCACCATCCTCGCCATCGATCCCGACACCGCCACGGTGGTCGCCAGCCTCGGCCTCGAGAAGGGCTGCGGCATCGCCCCTGATAAGGTCGGGCTGCTGGCCTCTAGCGGCACCGGCGCGCTGGACGGCCTCGCCGGTTCGCCGGCGCCGCTGACGACGTTCGAGCTGAACTTCGACAACCACCTGCGACTGCTGAAGGCGGTTTAGGCACCAGAGTGCGGCAACCCTCCCCCGCGAGCAGGGGAGGGCAACCATCGAAGCCGGTGTAGGGGACACGAGGCGCCGGCCTCTACGCCTGCGCTACCGGCTTGACCAGCAGCTGGCGCAGCCCGTCGTAGGCCCAGTTGTAGATGAAGGCGTAGGGCAGGAAGAACAGGAAGAAGCCGATATCGAGGATGAAGGCCTCGATCAGCGAGATGTTCAGCAGCCACGCCGCGAGCGGCACACCGACGAGGATCAGTCCGCCCTCGAAGCCGAGTGCGTGGAGCGCCCGGACGCCGAGGGTGCGCGGCACGCGCGCTACCGGCCAGAACCGGTCGAAGATCATGTTGTAGACGACGTTCCAGCCCATGGCCGTGGTCGACAGCAGAATCGCCAGCAACCCGACATGGCTGAGCGGCCGATCGAGCAGCCAGGCGGCAATGGGGGCGCAGATGATGAGCGCAATGACCTCGAAGCCGATGGCGTGGCCGATGCGTTCGATGATGGAGCGGTTCTGGACTTGCATGGTGTTCTCACACTTCAAAAACTGAATGTGGGCTGGACTTATCATCGATTTTGTTGGTATCCCAAGATAGATACCATCGAGACAATCGATAGATGCTATACTCCCCCGAAGCCATGGAAGCGTTCGCCGCCGCAGCGGCGCTTGGCTCGTTCTCGGCTGCTGCGCGGCAGTTGCGCAAAAGCCAGTCGACCGTCAGCACGGCCATCGCCAATCTCGAGACCGATCTCGACCTGACGCTGTTCGACCGGTCGAGTCGCCTGCCGGTACTGACGCCGGCCGGCCGCCGTGTGCTGTCGCACGTGCAGGAGATTATAGCGGCCAGTGACCGGCTCGAGGCCTTGAGCCTGCGGCTTTCTGACAAGGTCGAACCCCGGTTGACCATCGTTCTCTCCGACACCTACGGGCAGAGCGACCACGTCAACCTGATGCTCGAGTTCGAGCGGCGTTACCGCGACATCGAACTCGAGTGCCTGATCGCCGAGGGAGCCGACGTCATCGACCTGCTGCAATCGGGCCGGGCGCACCTGGCGGTTACGGCGGCGCAGCCCTCCTACCCCAGCGGCATCGCGTCGGCGCGGCTGGCCGAGCCGACCCGCATGGGGGTGTTCGTGGCGCGGACGCATCCGCTGGCGGCGACCGCCAGTCCCAGCGCCGAGCAGCTTGCGGCGACGCGACAGATCTACCTCAACAGCTATGTGGGCGGCACCGCGCGGCCACTCGGTCTCGCCTGGTCTGCGCCGAGCTACCTGATGCTGCTGGAACTGACGCAGCAGGGTTTCGGCTGGGCCGAGCTGCCCGACTGGCTCGTGCGCCAGTATGGCGGGGACACGCTGACCGAGCTGACACCGCGCGGCTGGCCAAGGCTGCTGTCCGTCGACGCATTGTGGTCGCGCATCTCGCCACCCGGCCCGGCCGGCCAGTGGCTGCTCGACAGCTTTCTCGATGAGCGGCGGGGGTAGGGTACTTCAGAGCAGGTTGTACTCCGAGGGCCCCCCAACACTGAGGGTGTGGCTAGGTCTACCAAATGCCCTTGCCGAGCGAGGGAAACAGGTCGTCCCAATTCGGGTTCACCTCCCGGAACAGATCGATCTTCCACGCTCGCCGCCACGCCTTGATCTGTTTTTCGCGAGTAATCGCCGCCTCCACGGAGTCGTGCAGCTCGAACCACACGAGCCGTGTGACATCGTACTTGCTGGTGAACCCGGCGACGACGTGCTCCCGATGTTCTGCAACGCGGCGCATCAGGTCGTTGGTCACTCCGACGTAGAGCGTCCCATTGCGACGCGAAGCGAGGAGATAGACGAAGTAAGTGTTGTGCACCGAGGAGCCCCCAACTCGATGTCATCCCAGCGAAAGCTGGGACCCAACTCGCCACAGCGCAAGTGGACAATTGGGTCCCAGCTTTCGCTGGGATGACATTCGCTGGTTGGGCAGCAAGGCGCCAGCAAAAGCGAACCACCTCCCGCCTTTCGACCAGTTGCCCACCCCCCGCAACATCGATAGGATGCCAATCAGGAAAACGTTTTCCCACTGTACTTTCACATGCAAATTCCGCCGCATACTGGCGACCTGAGGGTGACCACCGTGAAACTGAAACTTCTGGCTGCGCTCGGCGCGGCCGCGATGGCGTTTGCCGTCACCGCCGCCCACAGTGCCGGCATCGTCGAGTTCGGGCTGCAGGCCGACAGCCCGAAGCTGGGGCGGCCGATCCCGTATGCGGTCTACACGCCGTTCCCGGCGCCTGCGGAGGGCGAGCGCTGGCCGGTGGTTTACCTGCTGCATGGCCTGACCGGGGCGGATGGCGACTGGTTCACCTGGGGCAATCTCGGGCCGATCCTCGACCGCGCGATGGCCGATGGCCGCCTGCCGCCGATGATGGTGGTGGCGCCGGGGGCGGGGGATAGCTGGTATGTCGACAACCCCGATCCCGGCGGTTTTGGGCTGATCGACACGGCGTTCGCCAGCGACCTCGTGGCGGCGGTCGACGCGAAGTTTCCGACGGCGCGATGCCGCGAGGGCCGGGCGATCGGCGGCGTGTCGATGGGCGGCGTCGGCGCCGTGCTGCAGGCGATCAACCACCCCGACACCTATGCGGCCGCGATGAGCTTTGCCGGGGCGTTGCACAAGCCGCTGGAGAAGGCAGATCCGCGCAGTGGCTGGATCCCGAACCTCTACCGCAACGTGTTCGGCGCGCGGTTCGACGCCAAGCGCTTCAACGCCGCCAACCCCTTCACCATCATGCCCAAACTGAAGCGGGCGGCGGACAAGCCGGCGTTCTATTTCACCATCGGTGACCGGGACTTTCCCGACCTGATCATGGCCTCCGCCGAGTACCACAACGGGCTGAAGCAGATCGGCATCGACTCAACGCTGCGCGTCACCGGCGGCCGCCATTACTGGGACACCTGGCAGCAGCAGATCGTGCCGGCGCTCGAATGGCTGGTGCCGAAGCTCGATGCCACCTGCGGGCGGGGGTAGGGCTGCGTTGACACCCGGCGCGGGTGGCCAGCATCCTCGCCGTCCCAAGGGAGGCGCGTTATGGAGAGCTTTGTCTGGAGCGGCAGCGTCGATCCGTGCCTCGACGGACCGCGCATCCACACGGCGGGGCGCGTCGCCATCGGCCTTTGTGGCGGCAACGCCGCGCTCGGGGCGAAGAAGAACGAGGATGCGGCGCTGGTCTGGACCGGCGAGGACTGGGTCTTCGCCGTGATCCTCGATGCGCACGCGAGCTCGGAGAGTGCTGATGCCGTGCTCGAACTGTTCGAGGCGGGGAGGGCTGAGCTCATGCCGCTGATGGGGCGGCCTGGCCCCGCCCACGTCACCGAGGTGCAGGCCGCGGTGACGCGCCTGCTGCTGGGTAGTGGCGAGCCGATGGCGCGGGTGCGCGGCGAGACCGCCTGCCTCGTCTGCTACCAGCATGGCGGCTACCTGATGTGGCTGTCGATCGGCGACAACACGCTCTACCTGCTGCACCCGGAGTTGCAGCGGCTGGGGCAGTTCACGCTTACCGTGCGCAACTATTTCGAATGGATCGGCGAGCGGAGCAGCCTCACGCTCGAGGTGCCGTGCTTCTCTACCGGCATCCGGCAGCTGCGGCAGGGGATCAACACCATCGCCATGGTGACCGATGGCCTGCTCGAGGTCGGCGACCGGCCGTTCGACGATCCGGCGCGCGTCAGTCGTGAGCTGCTGTCACCGGCGGGTGTGTCGGGCTCGATCTCGTCGATGCTCACCGAGGTGCACCGGTTGGGCGGCACGGACAGCGCCACCGTCATCGCCTGACAGGTCGACAACCCCGATCCGGCGCTGATGCCGAGCGGCTGACCCGTTCATGCGCGGCCCTTTCGCCGTGCAGAACACGTTCATCGCCGTTCAGATAACAGCTTTGCGCACGTCAGCTGCACTGTCCCATCTGACGCGCCGCCTGAGCCGGCGGGTTCGAGGCTGGCAGTCGAAAGCCTTGTATTCGCTCGGTTCTTTGCCCTCCCATGCCCGCGATCGGCGACCGTGGGACTATGGCCTGCACACAGAGGGCAGGGCGATAGACGCGGAGAAAATCAGCGGAGCACTGAACGGAACGGCCGAGAACCGTTCAACCGGCCTACTTGGGCGCCGGCCCCGTCGACTCGCGCAGCACCAGTTCGACCGGCCACAGCTCATGGATCGAGGAGGGGGGCTTGCCGTCCTGCATCTGCAGCAGCAGCTCGGCGATGCGCGAGCCGGCGGCACGGATCGACGAGCGGGTGGTCGACATGGAGGGAACCATGTTGTCGGCGTTGAGATAGGGGAAGACGTCGTCGTGGGCGATCATCGAGACGTCCTTGCCCAGCTCCAGCCCGGCGAGGCGGATGGCGCGGAAGACGCCGAGCGCCGTCATCATCGAGCCGGCGAGGAAGGCGGTGGGACGGGGGCGGCGCTCGAGGAAGGCCTGCGCCAGGCGGAAGCCGTTTTCGTCGGTGAAGCGGCCGCCGCCGATCAGCTGCGGGTCGGGCGTGATGCCGCGGGCCTCGAGCGCACTGCGGAAGCCGCGCAGCCGATGGATGGCGAAGGTCTGGTCCTCGGGACCGTTGATCATGGCGATGCGGGTATGCCCGAGGTCGAGCAGGTGGCTGGTGGCGCGGCGGAAGGCGCCCTCGTTGTCGATGTCCAGCCAGGCGTGCGGGATTTTCACGTTGTCGGCGCGCCCATGCAGCAGGAAAGGCATGCCGAGCTCGGTCAGTGCGCCGATGCGCGGGTCGTTCGGGGTCGGCGCCGAGAGCACCAGCGCATCGACGCGCTTGCTGGCGACGAGGCGCCGGAATACCGGCACTTCGTCGTCGGCATCGATCGGGGTGACCACGATGTCGATGTCGTGCTGGGCCAGCCGCTCGCTGATACCGGAGAGGAATTCCGAGGTGTGCGGGCCGAAATGCAGCGAGCGCTGCAGGGGCAAGGTGACGCCGATGGCGCCGGAGCGGCCAGTGGCGAGGCGGCGGGCGCTGACATTGGCGCGGTAGCCCAATCGGCGGGCGGCCTCGCTGACGCGCTGGCGGGTCGCCTCGTTGACCTCCGGAAAGCCGTTCAGCGCCCGGCTGACCGTCGTCTGCGACAGCCCCAGCTCAGCGGCCAAGTCTTTGAGTTTCATCACCAAATTCGTCTGCGCCCGTCAATGGCGCGCGGTGGTGTTCCACTCGCGAACCAAGCCCCGAAGCGGAGCTTACAGCCGGACGCCCTCCTCACCAAGTGAGGCATTCAAAGCGATTTGAGAAGCAAACGCAAGAGGCCCCCATGGAGCGGTCCGGCACTAACATTTCTGATGTTCGTACCTCAGGCCGGAATGGGGTGGTTTCCGGGCGTTAACATGTCGATGCCCGCAACGTATTGATATTGAACGGTTATCTCACAGACGAATTGCGGCGTTAAGGAATGCCCGGTGAATCCCGCTTGACAGCATTTCATCGCTCTGGCTACTTTCCTCTCAAAGCGCTTTGGAAGACTTTTGCGGGGCGGATAGCCCTCGGTCCTGGCGTTTTGGTGGGAGGAACTGACTGCCGATCTGCGCCGCAAGGCGTCGGTCGCGTTTGGCTGCCTCCCGGTCATGTCTGTCCTTTGGGAGGAAGAATAATGAGAATTAAGTCCCTGATCGCGGCCCTGCTCGCCAGTGCCACGCTCGGCGTCGTGGCGGCCCAGGCTGCCAATCTCTCGATCGTTTCGGGCGACACCGGCAACGGTCTCGAGTTCCTGCGCTCGCAGCTCGACCGCTTCGAAGCCGAGACCGGCAACAAGGTGACCGTGGTCCCGATGCCGTCCTCGACCACCGACCAGTTCGGCCAGTACAAGCTGTGGCTGGCGGCCGGCAACTCCGACATCGACGTCTACCAGACCGACGTGATCTGGGCTCCGCAGCTGGCGGACCAGTTCCTCGACCTGACCGATGCGGCCAAGGACGTGGTGGGCAACCACTTCCCCTCGATCATCGAGTCGCAGACCGTGAACGGCAAGCTCGTCGCTCTGCCGGCCTTCACCGACGCTCCGGCGCTCTACTACCGCAAGGACCTGCTCGAGAAGTACGGCAAGACTCCGCCCAAGACCTGGGCCGAGCTGACCGCTACCGCCAAGGAGATCCAGGACGCCGAGCGCACCGCCGGCAATCCCGACATGCAGGGCTTCGTGTTCCAGGGCAACGCCTATGAAGGCCTGACCTGCGACGCCCTGGAGTGGGTGATGTCGAACGGCGGCGGCCAGATCGTCGAGCCCGATGGCACCATCTCGATCAACAACGAGAAGGCCGCTGCGGCTATCGAAATGGCCAAGGGCTGGGTCGGCAACATCTCGCCGCAGGGCGTGCTGGCATACCAGGAAGAAGAGAGCCGCGGCGTGTGGCAGCTCGGCAATGCCGTGTTCATGCGCAACTGGCCGTACGCCTACCAGCTCGGCAATGGCGCCGACTCTGCCGTGAAGGGCAAGTTCGACGTGGTGCCGCTGCCGATGGGCGACGCCGAGGGTGCTCGTTCGGCCGCTACGCTTGGTGGCTGGAACGTCGCCGTGTCGAAGTACTCCAAGGCCCCGGACGAGGCGATCAAGCTCGCCCTGTTCCTGTCGTCGACCGAAGTGCAGAAGGAACGCGCGATCAAGCAGTCCAACCTGCCCACGATCGTTTCGCTCTATGACGACGCCGACGTCGCGGCTGCCCAGCCGATCATCCCGAACTGGAAGGCCGTCTTCCAGAACGCCGTGCCGCGTCCGTCGGCTCCGACCAAGGTGAAGTACAACGAGGTTTCCTCGCTGTTCTGGTCGGCCGTCCACGACACGCTCTCGGGTAACGGCACTGCCGCCGAGAACCTCGAGCTCTTGGAAGCCAAGCTGACCGAGCTCAAGGGCGACGCCTGGTAAGGCTCAACTGAGGTTCGGCGCGGGTGACCCCCAAGGGTTGCCCGCGCCGCCTAGTTTTCTTCTGCTAGTCGGGGAAGAGCCAGATGACTGTTGAAGCCACGGCAGGGCAAGCCGTCCGAACCCAGCCCAAGATCGAGTCCGAACTGCTCAAGTCGCGCGTCGGCGCGGCGATGTGGTTCCTGCTCCCGATGCTCGCGGCACTCGCCGTGGTGGCCGGGTGGCCGTTGCTGCGAACGATCTACTTCTCGCTGACCAATGCCTCGCTGACCAACCTCTATGAGGCGCAGTTCGTAGGCTTCAAGAATTACCTGAGCTGGACCACGCTGAAGAGCGGCCGCACCGTGTTTTCGGGCCTTCTGGTCGATCCGGCCTGGTGGAACGCGGTGGGCAATACGCTGCGCTTCGCGGTCATCTCGGTGACGCTCGAGACCGTGCTCGGCATGGTCGTGGCGCTGGTGCTCAACGCCGAATTCAAGGGCCGCGGTATCGTCCGCGCCGCCATCCTGATCCCGTGGGCCATCCCCACGATCGTCTCTGCCAAGATGTGGTCGTGGATGCTGAACGACCAGTTCGGCATCATCAACGACCTGTTCATGAAGCTGGGGCTGATCAGCCACAAGATTGCCTGGACCGCCTCCGCCGACACGGCGATGACCGCAGTGCTGATCGTCGATATCTGGAAGACCACGCCGTTCATGGCGCTGCTGATCCTCGCTGGCCTGCAGATGATCCCCAAGGACATCTACGAGGCGGCCGAGATCGACGGCGTGCACCCGGTGAAGGTGTTCTTCAAGGTGACGCTGCCGCTGGTGCGGCCGGCGCTGATGGTGGCCGTGATCTTCCGCCTGCTCGATGCGATGCGCATCTTCGACCTGATCTATGTGCTGACGCCCAACAGCGCGGCGACCAAGACGATGTCGGTGATATCGCGCGAGAACCTGTTCGACTTCGACAAGTTCGCCTACGGCTCGGCGCAATCGACGTTCCTGTTCCTGCTGATCGCAGTGATGACCGGCCTCTACATCTGGCTGGGCAAGGTCCGGTTTGACGGGGGAGACCGCTGATGACTCTGGATCTCTGGCACATCACCAAGCGGGTGGCGTTCTACGCCCTGGTGATCTTCATCGTCGTGGTGTCGATCTTCCCGTTCTATTACGCGATCCTCACCAGCTTCAAATCCGGCACGGACCTGTTCCGTGTCACCTACTGGCCGGTGTCGTTCTCGCTCGACAACTACATCTCGGTGCTGACCACCGGCAGCTTCCCGCGCAACCTGCTCAACTCGGTGTTCGTCGCCGCGGTGACAGTGCTGGCGGCGCTGTTCCTCGCCATCACCGCGTCCTTCGCCCTCAGCCGCGTGCGGTTCCGGGGCAGGGGGCTGCTGCTGATGACCATCCTCGCGGTCTCGATGTTCCCGCAGATCGCGGTGCTCGCCGGCCTGTTCGAGGTGATCCGCTTCCTCGGCATCTACAACACGCCGTGGGCGCTGATCTTTTCCTACACGATCTTCACGCTGCCGTTCACCGTGTGGGTGCTGACCACCTTCATGCGTGACCTGCCGATCGAGATCGAAGAGGCGGCCATCGTCGACGGAGCGACGCCGTGGATCATCATCTGGCGCGTGTTCCTGCCGCTATTGTGGCCGGCGCTGGTGACGACGGGCCTGTTGGCCTTCATCGCGGCCTGGAACGAGTTCCTCTTCGCCTTGACCTTCACCTCGTCGAACGCGACCCGTACCGTGCCGGTGGCCATCGCGCTGCTCTCGGGCGGCAGCCAGTACGAAATCCCGTGGGGCAACATCATGGCGGCATCGGTGATCGTCACCGTACCGTTGGTCGTCCTCGTCCTCATCTTCCAGCGCAAGATCATTTCCGGCCTGACCGCCGGCGGCGTAAAGGGCTAAATCCATGGCGCATATCGAACTCAAGAACATCAAGAAGTCCTTTGGCCTCGTCGATGTGATCAAGGGCGTCGATCTCGAGATCTTCTCGGGCGAGTTCATGGTCTTCGTCGGACCGTCCGGTTGCGGCAAGTCCACGCTGCTGCGCCTGATGGCCGGTCTCGAGGACATTACCTCGGGCGAGATGACCTTCGACGGCACGATGGTGAACGCGCTGGCTCCGTCGAAGCGCGGCATCGCCATGGTGTTCCAGTCCTACGCGCTATACCCGCACATGACGGTATACGAGAACATGGCGTTCGGCCTGGAACTGGCCAAGTCGAGCAAGGAAACGATCAAAGAGCGGGTGGAAAAGGCGGCCGAGCTGCTGCAGATCACCCCGTACCTGAGCCGCCTGCCCAAGCAGTTGTCCGGCGGCCAGCGCCAGCGCGTCGCCATCGGCCGTGCCATCGTGCGCGACCCCAAAGTGTTCCTGTTCGATGAGCCGCTCTCCAACCTCGATGCGGCACTGCGCGTCGCAACGCGGCTCGAGATAGCCAAGCTGCACCATTCGATGAACAGCTCGACCATGGTCTACGTGACCCACGACCAGGTGGAAGCGATGACGCTCGCCGACCGCATCTGCGTGCTACGCGACGGCCTCGTGGAGCAGGTGGGCACGCCGCTCGAGCTCTACGAGAACCCGCAGTCGCTATTCGTCGCCGGCTTCATCGGTTCGCCCAAGATGAACTTCCTCAATGGCGAGATTGCTTCGAAGTTCGGCGCCAACACCATCGGCGTGCGCTCCGAGCACATCGAGATCGCCGACCGCGACGGCGCCTGGAAGGGCAAGGTGGTGCACTCCGAAAGCCTCGGCTCGGACAGCTATGTCTACGTCGATATCGGCGTGGGCGGTGATCCGATCATCGTGCGCCAGGAAGGCACCCACATGCACCAGCCGGATGCGGCGATCTCGATCGCGCCGATCCCGGGCAAGGTCTACCGCTTCGACAAGGCCGGCAAGCCGGTCAAGAACTGACAAAATTGCCGCAGGCGCGGTGACATTTCGCTGCGCCTGCCTCGATTTTCGCCGCACTTGCTTGCCAATTGCAGGGCCGCAATGCAGTGAATCCCGCCGACGATCAAACCGCTTTGAGCGATTAATGCGAAGCCTGGGCCGGAGCCATCATCCGGCCCTTTCCACGATTACCAAGGAGACCCGCCATGCCGATCCGCGTCACCGTCTGGGGTGAGAATGTCCACGAGCAGAAGAACAAGGCCGTGGCCGAGAACTACCCCAAGGGTATGCACGGCCAGATCGCCGCGCTGATCGGCGAGGACAAGAACCTCGTCCCGACCACCGTTACCCTGCAGGATGCTGAGCACGGCATGACCGTCGAAAAGCTCGCCAGTACCGACGTGCTGGTGTGGTGGGGCCACGCCGCGCATGGCGAGGTGAAGGACGAGATCGTCGAGCGCGTGGTGCAGCGCGTGTGGGAAGGCATGGGGCTGATCGTGCTCCATTCCGGCCACCACTCGAAGGTGTTCAAGCGCCTGATGGGCACGCCGGCGAACCTCCATTGGCGCGAGGCCGGTGAGCGCGAGCGCATCTGGGTGGTGAACCCGGGGCACCCGATCGCCAAGGGTCTCGGCCCGTACTTCGAGCTCGAGAACGAAGAGATGTACGGCGAGCCCTTCTCGGTGCCGGAGCCGCTCGAGACGGTGTTCGTCTCGTGGTTCCAGGGCGGCGAAGTGTTCCGTTCGGGCCTCACCTACCGTCGCGGTGCCGGCAACATCTTCTACTTCCGTCCGGGCCACGAGACCTACCCGACCTATCACGACGCCAATGTCGGCAAGGTGCTGCGTAACGCGGTGAACTGGGCCTACAACCCGGACAACCACGCGCACCTGTTGAAGGCGCCGAACACTCCGGTGGACAAGGCGATCGAGAAGATCGTCGAGCGCGGCGCCAAGCTGACGCATCACCCGAAGTAACGCTGCAAGTGACCTAACGCAGGGCCGCCTTCGGGCGGCCCTCAAACCGTTTCGACCTCGAACCCCGACAGAGCGATGCGACTACTCATTCTCGGTACCGGCCGGATGGCCAATAGCCACGCCAAAGCCTTCCAGACCATCGAAGGCGTCGAGATGGTGGGCGCCGTCGACACCATCCCCGAGAACCTCGCGACGTTCTGCGACACCTATGGCATCGCCAACCGGTTCGCCTCGCTGGACGATGCGCTGGCCTGGGGCGATTTCGATGCGGTCGACAACATCACGCCGGACTCGATCCACCATCCGACAACGCTGAAGGTGCTGGCCGCGGGCAAGCATGTGTTCTGCGAGAAGCCGCTGGCGCCGAACTATGGGCTCGCCATGGAAATGGTTGAGGCGGCTGAGAAATCCGGCCTCATCAACATGGTGAACCTGACCTACCGGAACGTCGCCGAGTTGCACAAGGCGCGCGAGATCATCGCTTCGGGTGTCATCGGCGAGGTCAAGCACATCGAGGCCAGCTACCTGCAGCACTGGCTGGCGCTGCGCGACTTCAACGATGCGGAAAACCTCGCCGGCACCTGGCTCTGGCGGCTGTCGAAAGGCCACGGCTCGAACGGCACGGTCGGCGACATCGGCATCCACATCCTCGATTTCACCACCTTCGCGGTCGGCCAGCCGATCGTCGCGATGAACAGCCGGCTACAAACCTTCCAGAAGGTGCCGGGCGACCGCATCGGCGAGTACGTGCTGGACGCCAACGACAGCTTCATCATCTCGGCCGAGTTCGCCAACGGCGCCATCGGCACCATCCACTCGTCGCGCTGGGCCTCGGGCCACAGCAACGACCAGCGGCTGCGCGTCTACGGCAACAAGGGCGGGCTGGAGCTGAGCCACGGCCACTGGGGCTCGCTGCTCCGCGTCTGCGCCGGCGAGGATGTGGCGACGTCCACCTGGCGCGAGGTGAAGGCCGAGCCGGTCAAGACCAACTACCAGCGCTTCGTCGAGGCGGTGCGGACCGGCGTGCAGGCCGATCCGGATTTCCGCCACGCCGCCGAGCTGCAGAAGATCCTCGACCTGGCGCTCGTCGCCGATCTCGATCGCAAGGAATATCGGGTCTAGCGCGGGGACGCGAGCGACAGACCTGACTGACCATCAACCTACATGGGCGATCCACCCGCCCCATCTCGAAGGAATACACAATGCGCATGCTCATCCTCGGCACCGGCGGCATGGCCGCCCAGCACGCCAAGCACTTCGCTGCCATCGACGGCGTTTCGGTTGTCGCGGGCGTCGACGTCGATCCGAACCGGCTCGAGAAGTTCAACACCACGCACAACATCCCGAACGGCTTCGCTTCGCTCGACGCGGCAATCGCCTGGGGCCAGTTCGACGCGGTGGCCAACGTCACGCCGGACTCGATCCACCACGCGACCTCGATCGCGGCGCTGAAGGCGGGCAAGCACGTGTTCTGCGAAAAGCCGCTGGCGACCGACGCCACCAAGGCGTTCGAGATGGTGGACGTCGCCGAGAAGTCCGGGCTGATCAACATGGTCAACCTGACCTACCGGAACGTGGCGCAGCTGCAGAAGGCGCGCGAAATCGTGCTGTCGGGCGCCATCGGCGCGGTGAAGCATGTCGAATCGAGCTACCTGCAGAGCTGGCTGGTGTCGAAGGCCTGGGGCGACTGGCGCACGGAATCGCAGTGGCTGTGGCGCCTGTCGAAGAAGCACGGCTCGAACGGCGTGCTCGGCGATATCGGCGTTCACATCCTCGATTTCGCCTCGTACGGCTCGGGCCTCGAGATCGAGCACGTGTTCGCGCGGTTGAAGACCTTCGACAAGGCCGAGGGCAACAAGATCGGCGAGTACGAACTCGACGCCAATGACAGCTTCACCATGGCCGTGGACTTCGACAATGGCGCGCTCGGCGTGATCCATGCCAGCCGCTGGGCCACCGGCCACATGAACGAGCTGCGCCTCCGCGTCTACGGCGAGAAGGGCGGCGTTGAAGTACAGCACCGCCACGACGGCTCGCGCCTGCGCGTCTGCCTCGGTGACAACGTCGAGAGCGGCACCTGGGAAGAGATGGAAGTGCCGGCCGTGCCGACCAACTACCAGCGCTTCGCCGAAGCGGTGAAGACCGGCAAGATGCAAGAGCCGAGCTTCCGCCACGCAGCGGAGCTGCAGAAGGTGCTGGATCTCGCCACGGTGTCGGAGCAGCAGCGCAAGGAACTGCCGACGCACTGAGGGAGCGCTCGCGGCTTTTCCGGCCGCTCTCACTTGCCGGAGAGAAAGCAAAGGGGGGCGTGGCGCATACACGGCGCCTCCCCAGACTCGATGTCATCCCTGCGAAAGCAGGGACCCATTATCTGCCCGTGCCAGCTGTGAGTTGGGTCCCAGCTTTCGCTGGGATGACAGGCGGATGAGGAGGAGAGGCTCTGCCTTCCATACTCCGCTATGGGCTGGGCGATTGCATGTTTGGCCCCATTGCAACCGACCACTCGCGGGTCCATTTATGCAGCGGGCAGGGAGGGTTACATGGAAGTCGTCGGCGTCATCCTAATCGGTCTGGTTGTTGGCTTTCTGGCCAAGTTGATCACGCCGGGCGACCCGAAGCCGCGAGGCTTCATCCTCACCGCGGTGCTGGGCATCGTCGGCGCATTCGTCGCGACGTGGCTTGGTCAGCAGATCGGCTGGCTGCATCAGGGCGAACCGGCAAACTTCCTCGGTGCCATCGTCGGTTCGGTCATCGTGCTGCTGATCTGGCGTCAACTGGCACGGCCGCGCTGACGCCATGGACATCCCAACAATCGAAACCGAGCGACTGATCCTTCGCGCCTACACGCCGCAGGATTTTGACGCGTTCGCCGCCATGTGGGCCGACCCTGACGTGGTGCATTTCATCGGCGGCCGGGTGTTCACCCGCGAGCAGAGCTGGCAGCGCTTTCTGACCCGGGCAGGGGGGTGGCAGCACCTCGGCTTCGGCTTTTTCGCGACGTTCGAGAAAGAATCCGGGCACCTGGTCGGCGAGGCCGGCTTTCACGAGGCCCGCCGCATCATCGAGCCGCCGCTCGAAGGCACGCTCGAGGCCGGCTGGGCCCTGATGCCGTCAGCGCAGGGCTGGGGCTATGCCACCGAGGCGATGCAGGCAGCGATTGGTTGGGCGGAGAAGACGTTCCCCGGCCGCCGCATGACCTGCCTGATCAACGTCGACAACCTCGCCTCGATGCGGGTCGCCGGGCGGCTGGGCTTCAAGGAGTTCGCGCGCACGATCTACGGCGACGACAAGGTGGTGCTGTTTCAGCGGTAGCCGCAACGAAAAGGGCGCCCCGAGAGGCGCCCTTCGCGTTTTCCAATGATCCGACAGCTTACTGCTTCGGCGCTTCGGCAGCGGGTGCCATCGCCGGAGCTTCCATGGCCGGGGCCTCCATTGCCGGAGTCTCGGCCGGCGCGGCCGCCGGAGCGGCAGGTGCTGCAGCAGGTGCTTCGGCCGGGGCCGCCGGAGCCGGCTCAGCCGCCGGTGCGGGTTCCGGCGCCGGGGCCGGCGAGGCGTCGGTAATGCGGCCGTCGGTGTAGGGGGTGTAAGCGCCACCGAGCTTAGCGATGTAGTCGGCGACCACCTTCTCGAGCGGCGGTCCGAAGTCGTAGGCGTTCACGGCCTTGGTGCCGAACAGCTCGTAGCCGTCGCCGCCACCGCGGACATAGTTGTTGGTGACGATGCCGTAGGTCTTGGCCGGATCGATCGCGACCCAGTTGTCACCGTCCTTGACCAGCACATCGGAGATGCGCGAGCCGGCGGGCTTGGACTTGTCGAAGGTGTACTTGAGGCCGGCGACCTGCGGGAAGCGGCCGGCGATTTCCTCGATCTGGCTGACGCCGTTTTCCAGCGAGGCGACGAGATCGGCGCCGGTGAGCTGGAAGGTGGCGAGGGTGTTCGAGAACGGCAGCACCGTCAGCACTTCGCCCATGGTGATCTCGCCGGCGTCGATCGAGGCGCGGAGGCCACCCGAGTTGGCGATCGAGATGGTGACGCCCTGGTCGGCGACGCGGTCGAGCTGGGCGTCGGCGACGAGGTTGCCCATCGAGCATTCCATGACGCGGCAGACGTTGCGGTCGCCCTGGATGGCCTCGGTGGCACTGCCGATGACTTCGGCCTTCAGCGCTTCGAGCGGCTTGCCCAGTTCAGCGACGCGATCGATGAAACCCTGGTCGGGCTTCACCGAAGCATCGAGCAGGATCGGCGCACCGACGGCGGAGATGACCTTGCCGGCATCGTCCCAGGTGACCTTGATGTCGCCGAGCACCTTGCCGTACTGGCCGGCCTGGACGATCGGTACGTCGACGCCATCGGGGTTCTTGACGATGGTCGGGTAGGGGCCGGCTTCGCCTTTGCCGGTGCCGAGGAAGGTGTGGGAGTGGCCGCCGACGATCACGTCGATGCCGGAGACGGCCTTGGCCAGGTCCTGGTCGACCTTGTAGCCGATGTGGCTGACGACGATGATCTTGTTGATCCCGGCGCCTTCGAGCGCGCCGACGGCGCCCTTTACGTATTCGGTGACGCTCTCGAACGCGACGTTCGGGCCGGGCGAGGCGATGTCGGGGGTATCCTCGGTGGTAGCGCCGATGACGCCGACCTTCTCACCGCCGATGTTGAGGACGATCACGCCCTTGGGCAGACCCTTCAGGTCCGGGTCCTTGGTGGTATCGAAGTTGCCGCCGATGATGGGGAACTTGGCTGAAGCGATGAACTTGGCGAACTCGGCCGGGCCGTCGTCGAACTCGTGGTTGCCGGTGGCAACCACGTCGAAGCCCATGTCGTTCATGAAGTCGGCGACGATCTCGGACTTGTACTGGGTGTAGAACAGCGAGCCCTGGAACTCGTCGCCGGCGGAGAACAGCACGCTGTTCTCGCCAGCAGCCTTGGCTTCGGCGCGCTCGGCGTCGATGGCGGTCTTCAGGCGGGCAATACCGCCGAAGCACTCGCCCTTGGTTTCGCCTTCGGCGTTGCAGGTCGAGTCGGTGCCGGTGATGGATTCAAAGCGCGAGTGGAAATCATTGATGTGGAGGATTTTGAGCGAGAACTCGGCCTGCGCTGCGCCGGTGAAACCGGTCGATAGCGCCAGCGCCGCGGCGCCGAACAACAGCTTCTTCATATCCCTGTTCCTTTGCGTGGAATCCGGTTGGTCCGGACTCTTCTCGCACTGCATTGCAACGCCGGTGCAACAAGCATCAGGTGTGCCGCTGGCCGTCATCCGCAACCCCAGTGGAAGCGAGAGTTAACTATAGAAACCGCGGCAGCGGAAGGGCGCGGGGCGACGCTTTTGGGCTTCCATGAGCGGGCGGTTCGGTTACTCTCCGCCCCTCTTAGCGGGGAGTCGACTATGCGCAGTGCCTTGATCGTCTGGGGTGGGTGGAACGGGCACGACCCCGAGGAATGTGCCGCCATCTACCGGCGCTGGCTGCACGAAGACGGCTATTCGGTGCGGGTCGAGACCGACCTCGCGGTGTTCGCCGACCAGGCGATCCACGAGCTCAGCCTGATTATTCCGATCTACACGATGAGCAAGATCGAGAAGGAACCGCTCGGCAACCTGGTGAAGGCCATCGAGGGCGGCGTCGGCCTTGCCGGCCACCACGGCGGGATGAGCGACGCGTTCCGCGATGCGGTCGACTACCAGTTCGTGGTCGGCGGGCAGTGGGTGGCGCACCCGGGCAACATCATCGACTACACCGTCGACGTGACCAAGCCCGAGGACCCGATCATGCAGGGCATCCCGGCGTCGTTCCCCTATACCTCCGAGCAGTACTACATGCACATGGACCCCTCGGTCGAAGTGCTGGCGACCACCACCTTCTCGGGCCAGCATGCGGCGTGGACCAAGGGCGTGGTGATGCCGGTGGTGTGGAAGCGCCAGTACGGCGCCGGCAAGGTGTTTCACTCGACGCTCGGGCATCAGGCGACTGAGTTCGAGAACCCGCAGATGGCGACGATCCTGCGCCGGGGCATCAACTGGGCGGCTCGCGACGAGGCCTGAGCCTCACCGCCACCTCAGGACGAACCGGCCGATCAGCGCACCGATCACCGCCGACGCCAGTACGCCGGCGGTGTACCAGATGGCGATGAAGGGCATACCGCTTTCCGTGCAGTGGAAGGCATAGACCCACACTGCGGCGCCGCCCGCGAACAGCCCGGCGGCGAAGCCCGCCAGCGTCGGGTTGGTCGGCGCGGCGCGGCGCATGGCGAAGACGACCGCCGCATAGATCGGGGCCGCGAGAGCGACGATGTAGAATGGGCAGCGCAGGGCCGTGCTGCCCATCACCAGCTTCGACATCTGGTCCGGCCCCATCAACACCAGCTGGATGAGGCCACCGGCGCCGACCAGGAGCACCAGGGCGGCGAGGCCGATCACCTGCCGCCGCATCGTGCCGCCCGGCCGCGCCAGGTTGAGCGCAGCGATGCCGCCGCCGATGGCGAAGATCGCCGTAAAGGTGAACTTGGTCCAGAACATCATCGTTCCGGGCGCCTGCATCATGTCGGGCCTGAGGCCCAGCCAGGCGACCATGATGATAGCGGACACCACAATGCCGAGGCTAGCCCAGCCGAAGAGGCGCGCCTGCAGGGCCCGGCGCGGCACGGGCCTGGCGTCGGCGACCAGTTGGTCGAGCAGTTCGTCACTCATCGGAGCGCCCTCCGAAGCGGTCGGCGAGCGATTTGAGCCCGCGGTGGATCGAGACCTTCACCGCCGATTCCGACATTCCGGTGCGCGCTGCGACCTCGGCAATCGAAGCGCCCTCGAGACGGGTCTGGCGGATCAGCTCGGCGGGGCGGGCGGGGAGGGTTGAGAGCACGGCGTCGACATCCATGCGGGCGCTGGCGTCGCCGGTGTCGTCGCGGGCGAACAGCGCGGCGTCGTCCTCAAGCGGCACGGTGGCGCGGACCTTGCTGCGGCGGAAATGGTCGATCAGCTTGTAGCGCGCGATGGCATGCACCCAGGCGGTCAGCGGCTGGGTGCGATCATAGGTCAGCCGTCGCGTATGGATGGCCATCAGGGTTTCCTGCACGAGGTCGTCGCCGTTGGCGGCGAGGCCTGGGTTGAGGCGGCGGGCAAAGTATGGCCGCAGGTAGCGGCGCAACTCTTCGAGCAGCGCGCGATAGGCGACGCCATCGCCGTCGAGCGCCTTCAGCATCAGCGCGCGAAGCCGCGCTTCCATGTCCGAGGTGACGCTCATTGAACCCTGAATTCGGTGCAGACGCCGGAAAGGTTACACCGCACGGCGAAATCTGTCGCGCTGTCACGAACGCGTGACAACAGTAACCGATGGCGTCGCGGCGGCGAACTCCTCCCCGTAACCGCCGCATGAGCGGCCAACGGGAGATTTCCGATGAAGACCATTCTTTCCGCCCTCGCCCTTGCGGCCGCCCTGGGCTTTGCGGGCAATGTCGCTGCCGAGGATGCCATGGCGACGCCGATGGCCAACGACGCCATGGCCGCCGAGCCGATGGCCGGCGATGCCATGATGAGCCCCGAGGACATGCTGAAGGCGTGCCTCGAGAAGGCCGGCATGGAGGCTGACGCGATGAAGAAGGACGAGGCGACCAAGGCCTGCAACACAGCCACCCCGATGGCCGGGGATGCGATGAGCGGCGACGCCATGTCCGCTACGCCCATGGCCGACGGCGCGATGGCCCCGGCGCAATAAACTATCTGTGATAGGCTGCAATCGCTCCCCGAACTGCCGTTCCTACGGGGCAGGCGGGGAGCGACGCCGGAAACCTTCGGGGGAACGATGACCGATCAGGCAATCGACAGGATCGAGGCTGAGAAACCAGTAAAGCCCAAGGGGCCGCTGATCTATCGGCAGGCCATCCTGACGCGCATCACCCATTGGGTATGGGCGATCGCGATGTTCTTCCTGCTGCTCAGTGGCCTGCAGATCTGGAACGCCCATCCGGCGCTCTATATCGGGCAGCAGTCGGGTTTCGAGTTCAGCAATGAGATCCTGAGGATCGGGGCCGAGAACACCGATGCGGGGCCGCGCGGCTTCACCACGGTGTTCGGCCAGAAATTCGACACGACAGGCGTGCTCGGGATGAGCGACCTGCGCGGCAACCCCAGCTTCGTCGGCTTCCCCGGCTGGGCGACGATCCCGTCGTTCCGCGATCTCGCGACCGGGCGGGTGGTGCATTTCTTCTTTGCCTGGATTCTCGTCGGGGCGCTGGCGATCTGGGTGATATCGAGCCTGTTCAACGGGCATTTGTGGCGCGACGTCATCCTCAAGCCGCGCGATTTCCGCGAGCTGCCAAAGGATATCTGGGAGCACATCCGGTTCCGCTTCCATCATCGCAGGACCTATTCGCCGCTGCAGAAGGTCGCGTATTTCGGGGTGTTCTTCATCCTGTTCCCGCTGATCATCCTGACCGGGCTGTCGATGTCGCCGACGATGAACGCCGGCTGGCCGTGGCTGGTCGAGGTGTTCGGCGGGCGGCAGACGGCGCGAACGATCCACTTCATCGTCATGATGCTGCTGGTGCTGTTTTTCCTGGTCCACATCGCAATGGTGGTGCTGGCGGGGCCGATCAACGAGTTGCGCTCGATGATCACCGGTTACTACCGCACCAGTCCCGGCACCGAACCGGATGCGCCCAAGCAGGAGAAGTCGAAATGAGCGGGCTGATCCTCAATCGCCGCCGGCTGCTCGGGCTCGGAGCGGCGTCCGCCGGATCGCTGGTGCTGGCCGGTTGCAGCGAGTTCGACTTCCTCGGGCAGCGCAACGATCCGGTGCGGGATTTCCTCGAGCGGGCCAACCAGCTGACCTACTCCGCGCAGCGGGCGCTGGTCGGCGAGCAGGCGCTGGCCAAGGAGTTTTCGGAGAGCGAGATCCGCCAGGGGCAGCGGCCGAACGGTTCGACCGACCCGCGCAACATCGAGCTCTACCGCGATCTCGAGGCAAGCGGTTTTTCTGCCTACAAGCTCAGGATCATCGGGCTGGTGGAGACGCCGAAAGAGTATTCGCTGGCGGAGCTGCAGAATATGCCGGCGCGGACGCAGATCACCCGACACGACTGCGTCGAGGGTTGGAGCTGCATCGCCAAGTGGACCGGCGTGCCGCTGAGCCGGCTGCTCGACGAGGCCAAGGTGAAGCCGACGGCGAAGTTCGTGGTCTACCACTGCTACGACCAGATGGGCGGCGGGCTTTCGGCGCCCGAGGCCTATTACACCAGCTCCGACCTGATTGACGCCTTCCACCCGCAGACCATCGCCGCGTTCGGGCTCAACGGCAGCGCGCTACCGGTCGCCAACGGCGCGCCCGTCCGCGTCCGCATCGAGCGGGCGCTGGGCTACAAGCAGCCGAAATACGTCCACACCATCGAACTGGTCGACAGTTTTGCGAAATTTGGCATGGGGCAGGGCGGATACTGGGAAGACCACGGGTATGACTGGTACGGCGGGATTTAGTAGCGCCTGCGCAACGGCGGTTTCGCGCAAAAGTCGTGGATAGATTGCTATTGTCACACTCCTGTCGGCGCGCGAGCGGTATCTAGGTTGGGTTCGTGTTGCGTCCACACCGTTTCCGAACCAGCGGGTGCTACTAGCTTTGGCCCAAGGAGCATCCGCTTGCCTATCGTGGGCGCGCGGTAGGATGCCCGCCGCATAGCTCCCCTGCGCGTCATTTCGGCGAAATCCCTTGCCAATCCGGCACACATCGCCCATATGGCGAGCATTCGCCCCGCGCACTTGTCCCCATTGAGGGAAACACGCGCGATGATGGCGATGGACTTCTCTTCTTACTGGCCAAAACGGTGAGCGGCGAAGTGCCCCGGAAATGTCCCCCCGCAACGATAGCGGGAACACCGGGAGACAGCGCAACCGTGCGGCAATCCCGTCGCCATTGCATCTATTGATCACGCGGAGCCCCTGAGGGCCTCCGGCGACCCTCGCGCACCGATTGGCCCGGAGCGCGCCAATGAAAGTTTGACCATTGACCACTTCATTCTCCGAACTCGGCCTTTCGGCGCAGCTCGTCAGCGCGCTTACGGCAGCTGGGTTCACCACTCCCACTCCCATCCAGGCGAAAGCCATTCCGCCGCAGCTCGAACGCCGTGACATCATGGGCATCGCCCAGACCGGTTCGGGCAAGACCGCGGCGTTCGGCCTGCCGATCCTCGCCGGCCTCGCCGCCCTGGGCGGCCGTCCCAACCCGATGACCACCCGCGCGCTGATCCTCGCGCCGACCCGCGAACTGGCGGTGCAGATCGACGAAGTGCTGCACAAGCTGGCGGGCGCCAAGCTCTCGACGGTGCTGGTGCTCGGCGGCGCATCGCGCGGCGGGCAGATCCAGAAGATCGCCCGCGGCGTCGACGTGGTGATCGCCACGCCGGGCCGCCTCAAGGACCTGGTCGACGATCGCAAGCTCAAGCTCACCGAGACCCGGTGGCTGGTGCTCGACGAAGCCGACCGCATGCTCGACATGGGCTTCATTAACGCCGTCAAGGAGATCGCCAAGGCGATCGGCCCGCGTCGCCAGACCGCGATGTTCTCGGCCACCATGGCCCCTGAGATCGCCGAGCTGGCCAAGGGCCTGTTGAACGATCCGGTGCGCGTCGAAGCCAACCCGGCGGCGCAAACCGTCGGCACTATCGACCAGCGGGTGATCCTCGCCGGCTCGAAGGAGAAGCGCGGCGTGCTGAACGACCTGCTGAAGGACGAGAGCCTCAGCCGCGTCATCATCTTCTCGCGCACCAAGCATGGCGCGGACCGCGTGGCCAAGAACCTCGCGATCGACGGGCATGAGGCGGCGGCGATCCACGGCAACAAGTCGAACAATGCCCGCCAGGCGGCGCTCAAGGGCTTTGCCAACGGCTCGGTGCGCATCCTCGTCGCCACCGATATCGCGGCGCGCGGCATCGACGTCCAGAACATCACGCACGTGATCAACTTCGAGCTGCCCGACGATCCTGAGAACTACGTGCACCGCATCGGCCGCACGGCGCGTAACGGCGCCTCGGGATTTGCGATCACGCTGTGCGACGGCACCGAGCGCGGCAAGCTGCGCGATGTCGAGCGGCTGATCCGCAAGACGCTGCCGGTTACCGGCGAACTCAAGGGCAATGGCGGCGAGGTCATCGACGCGGCTCAGGTTCGTGCGCAGCGTCAGCCGCCGCGGCCGCAGACGCCGCGTCCGGATGGCCAGCGGAAGCAGGCCAATGCCGGTCGGCACTTCTCCGGTGCCAAGAAGGCGGCGATCGTCGAAGGCCGCAAGCGCGGCAACGGCGAAGGCCATGGCGCGCCGGGTGGCAACGGCCAGCAGCAGCGCGGCAACGCGCAGCAGGTGCGTGGCGGGGCTGGCAAGGGCAGCAATGTTTCGCAGAATGGCGGCGCGGCCGCCACGGCTCCGGCCTGGTGGGAAAAGCCGACGGGGCAGGGCACGCCGGCTCCCAAGCAGCGCTGGAACAAGAAGCAGAAGGATGCCGGACGGCAGCGTCGCGCCGAGAACGAGCGCGCCGCGGGCTAAGGCCCAGAAGCACTGCTGAATGAAAAGGGGCGGTCCGATGGGCCGCCCCTTTTGCTTACCTGATGCCGGCGATGCCTGGCACCAGGCTGACGCTCGTCTCGGTCGACGGAGCGCTCATCGCGCCTTCAGCGGGAGCGCCATCCGGCGGTGGGCCGCTCGGAGGTTCGCCGCCGGCGCCGCCACCGGGCGCGCCACCGAAGCCGGTCGATGACTCTGTCGTCGGGTCGACGCCGACGATCATGGCGACGAGGTAACGCTCCTCCAGTTCCTTGACGTAGGCGAACGAGGCGCGGGTCGCTTGGCTGGCGATGTTGTCGTTGGCGTTGAGCACGTCGCGATCATGGCCATGGTCCGTGTAGGGCGGCACGTTCTGGTAGATGAACTGGCTCAGCGCATCGGGGAAAAACAGCTGCCCGGTGAGCACCGTCTTTTCGTCGAGAAAGACCTTGAAGTGGATGTGGGTGGTGCGGCCGGCGTACCAGCCCGGATAGATTGTCTGGAACTCGACGATGCCCGACGCGGTGGCGAATTGGGTGCCGCGGAGGAACGTCTGCCCCGTGGTGTCGACCCCGCCGGTCTGGTTGGCGTAGCCCGAGTAGAGGCCCTCGGCGTTGCAGTGCCAGATGTCGACGCGGGCGCCCTCGATCGGCTTGCAGCTGCCATCGACGATCTGCAGCCGCACCGTGGTGGCGACGCCAGTCTGGGTGCCTTCGGTGATATCGGCGCGCTCCAGCGATGGGTCGAAGTAGTAGGGGCCTTCGGTCACCTCAGGGGTGAGCACGCAAACATCGGCGCCGGGCATAAGGCCGGTGGTGGTCTCGGCGCTCGCTTCCTGAGCGAAGGCCTTCTGGCTCATCAGTGCGCCACCGGCGGCGGTGATGGCGACGAGGCGCAGGGCGTCGCGGCGGTTGAGTGGGCTGGGCATCATCCGATCTCCTTCATGGGTACGAGCCCGATGTAGGAAGGGGTCGGGCGATCCCTGCGTTACAAGTTGGAGAGCTGCATTAAGTCTTCGAAATGTGGCGGAACCGGTCAATCCTGAACAGCAGATAAACGCCGGATTCCGGGAACGTTCAAATCACCAGCCGCATTATCGCCCTCAAGATGAACCACCGGGCCCTGAGGGTCCGCTGCCCCAGGGGGCCAAAATGCTGAAGCTGACTCTCGTTGCACTGTTCGTGATGTCGATGGCGACCCTCACCATCGCCGCATCGGCCCTGCCGGTCGAAACCACGCCGGCCACCCAGCTCGCCGACCTTGGCTGAGGCTCATCGTGAGCCCTGACCACGAGCATGGCCGCCCTCGGCCGGCTACCATGAGCAGCGGTACTCAGATCCTGCTGCTTGTCCTCTTCGCCGCCGCCCTCGCCGTGCTGGCGTTCGCCGCTGCCAGCGTCGTGCTGGTCTAGCTTTACCTTTCAGCCTCGGGATGACACCTTCCGGCCGCTCGCGGCTCGGGAGGATAGCGTCATGGTTGAAGCAAAGGCGCCGCACCTGACGCCGCGTGGCCTCGTGGGGCAGCGCTTCGGCAGCGACGTATTCGGCGATGTCCGGATGGCGCTGGTCGGCTACTGCCCGCCGCCGTCACGGCTCGAGCGCTACACTCCCGAACGGGTCAGCGACCAGCATTTCATCCATGTCAGCCCGGACAGCGTCCGCATCCTGTCTCACGGAGGCCGGCGGTTCCTGTCGCTGGCGCACGTCTATGGCGGTCCGGTCTCGGCGGCGACGGTCGAGGAGCTGGCCTACTACGGCATCGACGTGATCCTCGCCTATGGCCTCGCTGGAGGGCTCGGCAGCAAGGGCCTGGCGATGGGGGATTTCTATCTCGTCGAGGATGCGTTCGCCGCCGACGGCACGACGCGGCACTACACCGGCGACGCGGTGACCAAGGCAGATGCTGGACTGCGGGCCCTGATCCTCGACCAGTGGCCGGGCAGGATCACGCCGGTGCGGGCGGCGACCGGCGACGCGATCTATCGCGAGGACGACGCGATGCTCGACCGCTTCCGCGCCGAAGGCTGCGATATCGTCAATCTCGACTCGAGCCACCTGTTTGCCGCATCGCTGACCAATGCCGAGGGCCGGCGGATGCGGACCATCCAGTGCGGGGTGATCTCCGACGTGGTGAGCGCCGAGCCGGGTGCGGAGTCCGAGAGCACGCTTTCGACCATGCTGTCGGGCGCGGCCGACGGCTTCAATCCGCTGGAGCGGACCGGCGACATCGTCTCGTTCTACATTGAGCAGCTGGCGCCCCGGCTTTAGCTGAGGGGGATGCCCTTCTTGCCCTTGTCCTTCTGGTACGTCGCCGAGAGGTCGTTGTAGGCGGCGTTGAGGTCGTCGACCCGGCCCACCAGCAGTTCCTTGGACGAGCGGTCGATGCCGGCGATCATCTGCTGGATGTCGTGGCTCGAAAAGAACGCGTTCTTGCGGTTATAGAGCGGCCGGTCATCGGGGACGGAGTCGCGATCCGGGTCAGGCACCGCGTAGACTTCCTTGAGGATACGGATGTCGTGCGGGATGCCAAAGCTGTCGCGCGTGTCCTCGTAGCTGAACAGGTAATAGAAGTTGTCGAAGCCCGACCAAGTGATGCCCGAAAGGCAGAGCGAGCAGGGCTCGTGCGTGGCGAGGAACAGGCAGTCCTTCGGTGCGGGACGCTGGTCGGCGGGCAGCTCGTAGAAGCGCTTGATGGCGTGCATCTCGCCGTGCCAGAGCGGGTTCTCGGTCTCGTTGTTGGTCTCGCCGATGACCAGCGACAGGTCGGATTTCAAGAGGATCGCCGCGCCGAACAGCTTGTTGCCACCGCCAACGCCGCGCTTGGTCAGCGGCAACAGGTCGTCTTCGATGACGTCGAGCAGGCGGGCAATCAGGTCGGGCGTATGCATAGGGGTCTCCGGTTCACTGAAGCGAACCTGCGGCGACCCGCCGACATCGTCAACCTAGAACCGCGATTTGCCGAGGTTGGCAAGCTCGACGCCGCCGGCGTCGAGGAGGATCAGGTGATCCTTGTCGAGCCGCCAGAAGCGGGTGGCGGCGAGTGCGGCGAAGAAGCTGTCTTCCTGCTTGGTGGCATCATCGGAGACGCAAGCCATGCGAGTGGCGGCGACGGCGCTGAAGATCAGGCGCTCGGCGTTGACCTCGGCCTGCGCGAACCACGAGTTGCAGCCGCCGCGGCCACCGGCCCGCATGTCGGAGGCAATGGAGAGCGAGGATACGATACCGCGCGCTACCGGCGCCCCGCCGATGGTCTCGGCCTGCCAGGTGATGTCGAAGATCGGCGGCGGGGGCGGCGCGACCTCCGGCTCGGGCGTTACGACGGCTTCGTCCTTGGGCACGATGTTGACGATGATGAGGATCTGTTCGGCCGGCGCCAGCGGGTCCAGGGCGTACGGCTCGGCATTGCGGAACCACACGGCGTCGGGGCCGGAAATCTCGGCGACCAGTCCGTAGCTATGGCCGGCGGCAATGACGGTGTCGTCGAAATTGAGGGTGAAGGTCAGCGGCACCTGGCCCGGGCTGGAGATCGGCGCCTTGGCCGAGACGCGCGGTTTGTCGGGCGTCGCGAGATCGATCAGCGACACCGACAGTGTGCCGCCGGGGGGCAGGGCGATGCGTTCGCGGTAGGTTACGTCGCCTTTGAGCGTCACCTTGGCTGCGAGCGCCGGGCTCGCGAACGCCAGCAGCAGTGCCACAATCGCCAGAACGATACGCATGTGATGCCTCCAACTCAGCCGGCAGACTATGCAGCAATTGCAACGCAGATGCGACGCCCAAGCGCCGGGTCAGTAAAGAATTCAACCCGCCGACACGACCAAATATGGCTCGGGGAAGAAGTATTCCTCCTGATTGTTGCCGTCGCCACCCCGGTCGATGATCAGGAAATCCGAGGTCTCGCCGAGCGGTGTCAGCACGGCGTGCCAGGTGTTCATCGCCATATTGATGCCCTGGCCCGGCGCAGCGAGAAATGCGCGCGGACGACCGGGTACGCCGCCCTCGTCGGGTGCGACGATGGAGAGGAACGGTCGCTGCGACAGCGGATAGAACGCCTGGCTGCCGAGGGGGTGACGCTCCACCATCTTCAGCGTCAACGGCAGGTCGTAGTGCTGGCCGCGGGCGATGGAGACCAGCGGCCGGGGATGCACGCCGCCGAGCTCGACCCTCGCGAGATCATGGTAGCGCTCGGTCATGCCGCCATTGATCGGGTAGTGGTGTGCGCCCTCGGTCTCGATCACCTGTCCGAAAGGGGCATAGGCCTCACGCGTCAGCGGCTCGATGAGGATGGTACGGCTGGCTGTCATCTCGACTCCCGGTTGCACAGCCGAACTTAGCCGATGTGTCGCGGCATGGAAGAGATGTCGCGTCTGGCATTTGGCCGATGGTTGGGTCATGCTTGGGCCGGGCAATACTGAAAATTGATATGGCAGAGTATCAGTTCAACAGTCTGATCTTCCATGAGGACTTGCTGTCGGCGCGTGACTCCGGCGGAAAGGAAGTCGCGTTTACCCGCGCCGAAAGAACTGTGTTGTCTACTTTCATGGCGCATCCGCAGCGCGTGCTGTCGCGCAACGCGCTACTCGACGCCATCTCCGGGGTCGGCTCGGACGCCTCCGATCGCAATGTCGATTTCCTGATCAACAGGCTGCGGGCGAAGCTTGGCGATCCGGCGCGGTCGCCGCGCTTCATCGCGACCCGCTATGGCGAAGGCTATGTCTGGGTGGCCGAGCCTTCCGAACCTGCCGACGCGCTGGTGGTGGTCGGGCCGGTGCATGGCATGGCGCGGGCGGGCAGGTTCGGCCACGTCGCCGATGTACTGCTCGCCGCATTGGTGCAGCAGCTCGATGCCGCCACCTCGCCGGGCCAGGCGGTTCGCCTCGAGGAGAAGTTCTCGTCAAGAAGCTCGACCAGGACGCGCTTCAACCTTGAGGTCAGTGTCTTCCCGCAAGCTGCGGCGCTGCACTGCGCGCTGGTGCTGCGGCAGATGCCGGGTGGCGACGTGGTCGGGATCTCCCGGCTGGCGGTGGCCGAGGCGGGCGAGGTCGCGGGGCTGGTCGCCGATGTGGTGCAGCAGTTCCGTTCGCGCATCTGGCACCGGCACGCACTGGGGATGATTGAGGCTCCGGCGGCGGCGACCCCACCACTCTATGTGGCGATGCATGAAGCGGGGAAGCTGATCACGGCCGATACGCGTAGCTGGCTGGAGAATATCGAGCAGGTGCGCACCAGCCTCGCCGCCAACCCGGACGATCCGGTGGCGCGGCTGATGTGGGGGCTCAGCCTCTATGTACAGGCGATCATGGGAACGGACGGGCAGAGTTCGCCAGGTGCCGAGCGGAACGCCATCGAAGACGAGATAGAGGCTGCGGCGTTGAGCGCATTGCCCGCGGTCGCCAACAACCCAATGCTGAAACTGTCGGTGGCCAAGCTCCTGTTGTACGTCGCCCGCGGCCACACGGCTCTGGCCGAGCGGTTGGCCGAGGAGGCGTTCGAGGGCAGCACGGCGTTCGCCGCCTCATTCGCCATTCTGGGGCAGGCCCGGCTGATGCGTGGGCGGCTGGCTGAGGGGATCGACCTGCTCGAACGTGCCGCCGAGATGGCCGAATATGGCACCGAGTTCTGGATCTACACCCTCGTGGTGCTCTGCGGCGGCAAGCTTGCGGCGGAGGATCGCGCGGGCCTCCGCGCCACCCTGCAGCGACTACACGAGGCTTCCCCGCAAACGCTGATCACGGTGGCGCCGTTCTGTGTTCCGGCGGATGAGCCGCTCGCGCCCCCGGGTCAGGCCTTCCTCAGCAACCTGGGGCCAGACGGGGCGGCCCGGACGCTCGAATATATCTTCATGACCTCGGTTCGCCAGTACGAGGATCTGCGCCATCAGCGCAATGTGTTGCGCGCCTTCGCTGAGCGCCTGCAGCAGATGTACGGGCCGGATGTCGTGCCGCCGCGCCTCAGGGCGCTGCTGGAGCCCGCAGCAGGGGGCTGACGACCGCCGCCACCGGGGCCGTCAGCTGTGCGAGGTCGACCCGTGGACCTGCGCCCTGTGCACTGCAGGCCGACAAGGTCACGAGTGCCGCCATCGCGGGTCCGGTACCGAGGCCGGGGCGTCGGTGCGGGGGCTCTGGTGGCAATCGGTCGGCCATGGCGATCTCCCTGAGGCGAATTGCTTCGCGGGGGAGGACGCTAGGCTGAGACTGTTGCCGGATTATTTGCTGGCCGAGGCGTCGACCTTGATGGTGTTGGTGGCGGTGCCACCACCCATGTAGACCGCCACCAGCTTCATCGGCACCGTGCCGGTATTGGTGCCGTTATGCGGCCAGCCAACGGCTTCGAGCACGGCCTCGCCGGTGCGGTAGATCTTCTTGCCCTTACTGCCATAGTCGACGGTCAGCTCGCCCTCGAGGATGTAGGCAAAGAGCGGCACCTCATGCTCGTGCCAGCCGGTCTCGCCGCCGGGCGGCACCGTGACGATGGCCGAGGTGACGTTCGGCGTCCCCTCGGGATAGGCGAGCGGCGCGCCCAGCACGTCGGTGCTGCCCTGCACCAGCGGGGTGAGCAGGTTCTGGTAGGTCTGCGGCGTCAGGTCTTCGGCCCAGGCGGGCAGCGAAAGCGCCGCGAGCACGGCGGTGGACGCAAGTATGGCTTTCATCGGAATAATCTCCCTCAGTCGCGCATGCGCGGCGGCGCACGATGATGGCAATCAGCCCTGCGCCGCAAGAGGTTAGAGCGCGAGCTTCGCGTGGCGATTCACGTCCTTGTAGAGCAGGTAGCGGAAGCGGTTGGGGCCGGCGTAGCAGGCTTGCGGGCAGAAGGCGCGCAGCCACATGAAATCGCCCGCCTCGACCTCGACCCAGTCGCGGTTGAGCCGGTAGACGGCCTTGCCTTCGAGCACGTAAAGGCCGTGCTCCATCACGTGGGTCTCCTCGAACGGGATGACCGCGCCGGGCTCCAGCGTGACGATGTTGACGTGCATGTCGTGGCGCACGTCGGTGGGGTCGACGAAGCGCGTGGTGCCCCAGCGGCTGTCCGTCCCCGGCATCCAGATGATCGGCTCTTCCTGCTCGTTGGCGACAAAGGCGGCGGGGACATCGATGCCCTCGACCACTTCGTAGCGCTTGCGCACCCAATGGAAGCGGGCAGGGGCGGCGGACTTGTTGTGCAGCGTCCAGCGCGTGCCGGGCGGCAGGAAGGCGTAGCCGCCGGCCTTCAACAGGTGCCCCTTGCCGTCGAGGTTGAGGGAGAGCTGGCCATCGACCACGAACAGCACGCCCTCGGCCCCGGCATTCGGCTCCGGCCCGTCGCTGCCGCCGCCGGGAAGCACTTCGACGATGTACTGCGAGAAGGTCTCCGAGAAACCGGTCATCGGGCGGGCGATGACCCAGGCCCGGGTGTCCTTCCAGTGCGGCAGGTAACTGGTGACGATGTCCCGCATCACGCCGCGCGGGATCACCGCGTAGGCCTCGGTGAAAACGGCGCGGCCGGTGTGGAGGGCGGTCTGGTCGGGCAGGCCGGCAAGCGGGCCGGCGTAAGTGGTGGGGGCCATCGGACTTCAATACTCGTGAGTGGTGAGCCGTCTTAGCGCGAAAGGCCGGGGCCGCACAGGGGAGTCAGCGGCTGCCGCCGTCGATACGGAAGCGCTCGCGATAGCCGTCCGGCGTGGTGCCGAGGTGCTTGCGGAAGGCGCGGGAGAGCGTCGCGGCGCTGCCGAGGCCGGCGCGCTCGGCGACGAAATCGGCGATGGTCGCCTCGGGGGTGATCTTCGGGCCAGGGTAGAGTTGCACCGGTTCGGCTCGTTCGGCCACCACCGTGACATCGGCGACGTCGGCCCGTTTCAGCACGCCGTAGGCCGAGAAGAAGTCGGAGAGTTCGGTCGCCTGGTTCCAGGCGATGATGGCGATCACCGGGCGGTCGGTGGCGCGGGAGGGGCGCATGGCCGCAACTATGGCGGCCTGCTCGTCGGCGACCATCGGTTCGGCCGCAGGCATGGCCACAGCGGGCGTGCCCGGGGCCAGCAGGATCGGAACAGCGACCACGGCCACCAGCAATAGCAGCGCGCCGACGCCTGCAAAGATAGTCCGCTTGCGCATCTCGTCCTCCAGTTGGGCGCCGGAGGCTAGCGGCAGGCGGGCGACAATGGCGGCCAAATCAGCTGCAGATACTGCCAAAGGCGTTCGGCGATCAGCCTTCGAGCCCCTTCTGGAGCTGCAGCAGCTTGTTCGCCGCGTAAGCGGCATAGCCGCCGATCCATCGCTCGTGCAGGGCCTGGATGGGGATGGCGTTGAGGTGGTTCCAGCGCTCGCGGCCGTCGCGGCGGGGGATCACCAGGCTGGCGTCCTCCAGCACCTTGAGGTGCTGCATTACCGTACAGCGGTCGAGTTCGGGGAAGGCGTCGCACAGCGCGCCGGTGGTCTGCGGATTGTCCTTCAGCCGGTCGAGCATGTTGCGACGTACCCGGTTGCCCAGGGCCTTGAAGATCAGGTCGTTTTCGTCGTCGCTTGACATGTTATATTTTTATAACATAATGGACGGAAACACAAGGGAGAAGCGTCATGGACGTGAAGCTGAAAGTGTCGGGACGCATCGCCAAGCCGGCGCACGAAGTGTTCGAGGCAGTGGCCGATCCGACCAAGCTCTCCGGCTATTTCACCACCAGCGGCGCCAAGGGCCGGCTGGTGAGCGGCGCGACCGTGACGTGGGACTTTGCCGATTTCCCCGGTGCGTTCCCGGTGCATGTCGTCGAGGTCGTCGACAACCAGCGCATCGTGCTCCGCTGGGGCGCGGTGGAGGGTACCGGTGCCGATCCGAGCGGCGATACCACGGTGACGATGAGCTTCGAGCAACTCGAGGACGGCCGCACGCTGGTGACCATCACCGAAGAGGGCTGGACGGAGACCCAGAAGGCGCTCGATGCGTGCATCGGCAACACCGAGGGTTGGACCGGCATGCTGTGCGCCATGAAGGTCTGGCTCGAGCATGGATTCAACCTGCGCGAAGGCTTCTACAAGTAGCTAACGGCTGCGGCCCAACGCGAAGTCCCGGTGTCAGAAAAAGTTTATGAATCGGGCGCAGACTCGCTTCATGGCTACGCAACCGCACCATCAGCGCCCCTTGGACGCGCGCCCCCTGATCGACCCCATCCAGCTGGAGCAGGCTGGACGCGCGCTGCGTCAGTGGATCGATCGCCTGCTCGGCCACGCCGAGCCCCAGGCCAATACAGATATCGACTGGGAAGACGGCGAGCCGCACCACGACCAGCGCGATGGAAGCTTTTCGGGGCATTGAGCGATGGACTGGCTCCGCGACTTCCAACAGTCGTTTCGGGAGCCGGTGTACGGATTTCTCGGCACGTTCTGGCCTGTCCTCGCGGTCATCGTGCTGATCGGTCTCGGCTGGCTGTTCGGCAGCATGGTGCAACGCGCCCGCAGCACCGGCAGCAGCGATAGCGGCGGCGGGCTCACCATCCTCGGCGATTCCGACGGAGATGGCGGTGACGGCGGCGGGGGCGGGGACTGACGCTCAGCCGAGTTCGGCCAGCAAATCTTCCAGCCGGTCGTAATGCGCCACCGACTCGTCGTTCATCCCGGCCTTCATCAGAAGCTCGCGCACCTCCGCGCTCGGGAACTCCGAGAGCACGTCGAGGGTGGTGATTCCGGCCGTCTCCGACAGTTGGGTCGTCACCAGCACTTCGCCCGGGTCCCAGTCTTCCCAGCGCTCGGTCTGCACCAGTCGCGTCGGTGCCTCGATCTCACGAAATGTGCCGTGCTGTCCGATTTCGCGGCCGTTCGCGCGGCGGGTGACGATGCGCCACTGGCCGCCTGGGCGCAGGTCAAGCTCGGCGCTGACCAGTTCGACGTACCAGCGCCGTAGCAGGGCAGGGGTGGTGAGCGCTGCGAACACCAGTTCACGCGGCGCGGCAAACCGGCGGATCATCCGGATGGCGCGCTCGCCCTCGAGTGCGACGCGCAGCGGTTCGCGGTTCATTTGCCTTTGCCCATAGCGAGGTAGCGGGCCCGCTCGTTCGGCGCGTAGTGCTCCAGCGCGTTGCGCAGCATGATGCGGGGCATCCGCGCGGCGTGCTGGTCGAGGAAGGCGTTGAGCTCCGGGCGGTTGCCGTCGGCGGTGCGAAGCATCCAGCCGACCGCCTTGTGCACCAGATCCTCGGGGTCATCGATCAGCATCTCGGCGATGGTGAACGCGTCGTCGAGCTGGCCGCGCCGGATGAACGAGAAGGTGGCGAGGATGGCGGTGCGCCGCTCCCACAGGTTCTCCGATTTCGCCAGCCGGTAGAGCACGTCCCGCGGTCGATCGACGAGGTGCGGGCCGATGACGTAGTAGGCGGCGAGGTCGACCAGATCCCAGTTGTTGATGCGATCGTGGCGCCGGAGGTAGAGGTCGAACAGCTCCTGCTTGCGCTCCGGCGTCGTCTTCTTGGCCGCATACTGCTTGGCCATGATGCTCATCGCCGCGGCGCGCGCCTCGTGGATGTCGGATTCCATCAGCCGCTCGATCTCCGCCGGCGGCGTGAGCACGCATTCCTTGGCGAGCGCGAACACCTGGCCCATGCGCACCCCGATGAAGGTGTCGGCCGCGTCGTCCTCGAACGCGAAGTATCGGTGATATTTCCTCCGCTCCTCGTCCGACCGCAGCTCCTGCAGCCGGGCGAGGATCGCTTCAGCAGTCAGCTCCATTCCGTCCCCCTCAGAAGGTCTGGCCCATCTGATCCATAACCTGCTCAAGGCCCATCTGCGAGTAGTCCATCATCTGCCTGGAGGTGGTGGTGTGCTCGGTGATAGTGACCTCGGTCTGCTCGCCCTTTGGCGTCAGGGTCACCACTGTCGCGACGTCGCGCGGGAACTCCTTGGGCATGCCGACACTGGGGGGATCGATCAGGTTGCCGTCCTTGTCGGAGAGGTTCTGAACGTACTCGATGCGCTCGTTGGGGACGACCTTGGTGTATTCCCAGCGCATCCAGAGGTCGTGGCCTTCGGGCGAGCGCATCAGCACGACCGAGAAGCCACCCTCCCGGACATTCATACGGGCCTCGGGGCTGGTCCAGGGGCGTGGGCCCCACCACTTCATCACCTCCGCGTCCTCGGTCCAGGCGCGCCAGGCGCGCTCGGGCGAGGCGTTGAAGCTGCGCGTGACTGAGACGTCGTGGGTGATGAGTTCGGGCACGTCGGACACTCCCTTGGTTTCGGCGCCGATGGCGGTGTAAGCGCCCCGCCAGAAGTCGCGGAACTGGTTGGAGGCGATGTAATACTGCACGGACTGGGTGAACATCAGCCCGATCAGGCCGGTGGTCGGGTCGTTGACCCAGCTCGTGCCGTAGCCGCCATCCCAGCCGTATCGGCCGGGGGTGGGCGAGATGTCGTCCGGCGCGTCGTAGGTGAGGACACCGTAGCCCCAGCCCATCCTGTCGAAGAAGCCGGGGACGAAGCCCGCACCCTCCTTCTGCTCCGGCGTCAGCTGGTTGCGGGTCATCTCGGCGACCGAGGCCTCGCTGAGGAGGCGGGTGCCCTTGTACTCGCCCTTGTTCAGCAGCATGCGGGCGAAGGCGAGGTAGTCATCGAGAGTCGAGACGAGGCCGCCGGCAGCGGATGGAAAGCTCGGCGGACGGCTTCAGATACCGTCGACCGGATCCTCGAGGAACTGCTCGTTGGTGGCGAAATTCACCGAATAGGCCGGCTGGAAGCGGTCGAGCTTTTCCGGTGGAACGAAGAAGCCGGTGTCGAGCATGCCGAGCGGGGTGAAGATGCGGGTGGCGAGAAACTCGTGCAGCGGCATGCCGGAGGCGCGGGCGATCAGCACGCCGAGCAGCAGCGAGCCGGTGTTGTACATCCAGGTTTCACCCGGCTGGTGCATCAGCGGCAGCTCGGCGAGCTTCGCCATCCACTCGTCCGGCGTCCACGGGGTCGCCGGGACCGGTTGGCCGTTGACCAACTGACGCTGGTCGATCGCCTGCTGGATCGGCAGGGTGGGGTCGAACAGCACGCCGAAACCGAGCGTGAAGCTCATCAGGTCGCGAACGAGGATCGGCCGGGTCGCCGGCACGGTGTCGGTGATCGGGCCCTTCAGGTCCTTCAGCACCTGCCGGTTGGCGAGTTCGGGGAGCAGGCGGTCGACGGGCTCGTCGAGCGTCAGCTTGCCGTCCTCGACCAGCATCATTACGGCGGCGGTGCCGACGGCCTTGCCGACCGAAGCGATGCGGAAAATGGTGTCGCGGCGCATTGGCGCGCCGCCCTCGTAGGCAGTGTTGCCTGCGGTATCGACGATCACCTCGTCGCCCTTGGCGAGCAGCCAGACGGCGCCAGGCATATCGCCCTTGGCGATCGAGGCCTCGATCTTGCCCTTGAGGGTGGCGAGAGCCGTGGGGTCGAAGGTCGGTTGCTGGCTTATCGCGGGCATGGCCGAGGCCAGCACCAGCGAGCTGACGGTCAGGAGGAAGGTTCGGCGGCGCATGGGAAATCTCCGAAGTCGCGCAAGCCGCTCCCAGCCGCGCGCCGGGTGGCGCGCGGGGCAGGGCGTTGCGATTGGTGGGGTTGGGTTTCCGGCTTAGCTGCCGGCGTAGGCCTTCTGGATATCGGCCACGATGATCTTCTTCATCTGCATCATGGCCTGCATCACTCGGCCTGCGCCGGCGCGATCGCTACCGGCGAGCGCCTGGCTCAGCTGCTTGGGGACGATCTGCCAGCTGAGACCATACTTGTCCTTCAGCCAGGCGCACTGGCTTTCCTCGCCGCCATCGGCGGTGAGCGTGTTCCACAGGTGGTCGACCTCGGCCTGGCCGTCGCAATCGACGGTGAAGGAGATCGCCTCGGTGAACTTGAACATCGGGCCGCCGTTGAGCGCCATGAACTCCTGGTCGCGCAGACGGAAGGTGATGGTGATGACGCGGCCGTCCGGATAGCGATCGACCTTGTGGATTTCGCCATCCTTGAAGGTCTTGATGTAGAAGTCGACCATCTCTTCGATGCGGTCATCGATCCACAGGCAGGGCATGATCTTGGGCATTTGAGGTCTCCTCGATTGGGTTGAGTTTTCCCGTTCCCGGAAGCGGAACGCTTTAGGGCCGGGCTAGTCGCAGTGAAGGTCGGTCCCGTGGGGCGAGTGCGCCCCGGTGCGGGTCTAGTAGGCGGGCATGTCGGCCAGCAGTTCCTCGAGCCGCTTGAAGCCCCCCTCCATGCCGTCGGCCATCGGAGTGGCCCTGGCGCCGTCGCGGGCTTCCTTGTTCGCGTAGAGTATGGTCACGACCGACGTGGTGATGCCGTTCGCTTCGCTGATGCGATTGGTGACGATGGTCTGACCGCCGGTCCAGTCCATGTCGTAAATCTCGTTGGTCTTGATCCAGTCCGGGCGGGTGATCTCGAGTACCTCGCCGCCCGAGCCCATTTCGAAGCCGGTGGGGCCCTTGGTGACGAAGCGCCACTTGCCGCCGATGCGGGCGTCGAACTCGCAGGTGATGAAGACCCAGTCGGCAGGCCCGAGCCACCGGCGGATCAGCGCCGGGATGGTCCAGCAGTCGAACACCAGGTCAGCCGAGGCCTTGAAGGTGCGGGTGACGGCGATCTCGCGGTCAGAGGGCAGGGTGATGGTCAGGGGCGGCTGCATGGGCGTCTCCTCTGGGCTTCTTAGTTCTTCTTGTCGCCCTTGGGGGCGAAGCGCTGCAACTCGTCGAGCAGGGTATCGAGCCGCTGGTAGCTCTGCTCCCAGAACTTGCGATAGTTCTCGAGCCAGCCGACGGCATCAGCCAGCGGCAGCGCCTCGATCTTCACCGGGCGGCGCTGTGCATCCTTGCCGCGAGAGACGAGCCCGGCGTTCTCCAGCACCTTGATGTGCTTGGAGATGGCCGGCTGGCTCATCTCGAACGGCGCCGCCAGCTCATTCACCGACGCATCGCCCTCGGCCAGACGCGCGAGGATCGCTCGCCGGGTCGGATCGGCGAGGGCCGCAAAGGTGAGATCGAGCTGGTTCGAGTTCGGCTGCATTTCATAACCTGTTCGCTATATAACGATATGGTTATGATTGATGTGGTGGGGGATGTCAAGCAGGCGTGCGCAGATAAGCAAAGTCCCCGGATTTGACCCCGGGGACTGGCTTGTACGTGCGTGGAGCGGCTAGGTGAGTATCTGCCGGATCCGCAGCTCGGCGATCCGCTCAACCTGTCGGCAGGCGGTCGCGAACTCGGTGTCTCGGTCATTGGCCAGCCGCTTCTCGAACGCCGCCATGATCTGGGCTTTGGTGTTGTCGCGGACCGCGATGATGAAGGGGAAGCCGAACTTCTCCACATAGGCAGCGTTCATGTCGCCGAACTTGGTCCGCTCGGCATCGGTGAGTGCGTCGAGCCCGGCCGAGGCCTGCTCGGACTCGGATTCCGACGTCAGGCGCTTGGCTGCGGCAAGTTTGCCCGCGAGGTCGGGGTGAGCGTTGAGCACGGCCAGCCGCTCGTCGCCGGTGGCGGCGCGGAAGACCTGGCTCATCAGGGCGTGGAGGCCGGTCGGCGTGTCGTGGACCGGGCCCATCTCGCGCTTGTGGGCGCGCTCTGCCACCCATTCGGAGTGCTCGAACACGTTGCCGAACAACTGGGTGAAATCGTCCAGCGCCAGCTCCGACGGAACGATGTCCTGCTCCTCATAAGGATGGGTCTTCAGCCAGTGCTCCGCGATGTCGATGCGCTTGGCGATCCAGACCTTTTCCTTGGTCATGATGTAGTCGATGAAGCGTTTCAGGCCGGCAAAGCGGCCCGGCATGCCGACCAGCCGGCAGTGCAGCCCGAGCGACATCATCTTGGGCGAGCCGGCCTGCCCCTCCTCATAGAGCACGTCGAACGTGTCCTTGAGCAGCTGGAAATATTCTTCGCCATTGGCGAAGCCCGATGCGGTGGTGAAGCGCATGTCGTTGGTGGCGAGGGAATAGGGGATGATCAGCTGCGGGCTGCCGAAGTGCTTGCGGTAGTAGGGCAGGTCGTCATCATAGGTGTCGGAGACATAGGTGAAGCCGCCTTCTTCGCTGGCGAGGTCGACGGTGTTCACCGAGGTGCGACCGCAATACCAGCCGGTGGGGCGGGTGCCGGTCACTTCGGTGTGGAGCTTGATGGCAGCGTGAAGGTCCTCGCGCTCGTGCTCTATGTCGTAGTCCTTGTAGTCGATCCACTTCAGCCCGTGGCTGGCGATCTCCCAGTCGGCGTCGAGCATGGCCTTGACCTGCTCGGGCGAGCGCTGCAGCGCGGTGGCGACGCCGTAGACTGTGACGGGCAGCTGCAAGCTGGTGAACAGCCGGTGCAGGCGCCAGAAGCCGGCGCGGGCGCCGTACTCGTACATCGACTCGACGTTCCAGTGGCGCTTGCCAGGCCACGGCACGGCGCCGATCACATCGACGAGGAAGGCCTCCGACGCGGCGTCGCCATGGAGGATGTTGTTCTCGCCCCCTTCCTCGTAGTTGAGGACGAATTGTACCGCGACATGCGCGCCGCCGGGCCACTGCGCGTCCGGCGGATTCGGGCCGTAGCCCAACAGATTCCGGGGATAACGCATCGTTCGCACCTCATCGTTGGTCACCGATTTATCACGAGCGCCACGCCGCGATGCAAGGGCGGCAAAAGTGGACCAGTTGGTAAAATTCTGCCGTGCACCCCCTTGGAACGGAGGCGAATATGCTCAATAGTCGGGCAATCCAAGGGTTATGCCTCTACGGCGAGCGGGAGCCGCGGGGGCAATCCGGCGAGCAGGGCGAAGGGACTAGACTATGGCGGGTTCAGCGCGCCTGACGACGCACGTACTCGATACGACACACGGCAAGCCGGCCGCCGGGATGCGGCTCGACCTGCTCATGGTACACGGCGACCATACGCACCATATATGGTCCGGACACACCAATGCCGACGGGCGGGTGGACCAACCGCTGCTGGAAGGCGACCGCTTCCACCTGGGCAGCTATGAGCTGATCTTCCACGTGGGACAGTACTTCGAGCGGATCGGAGTGGAGCTCGAGAACCCGTTCCTCGACACGGTGCCGGTGCGGTTCACGATGAGCGAGGCGGCCCACTACCACGTGCCGCTGCTCGTCTCGCCGTACGGATACTCGACCTACCGGGGAAGCTGATGACTGAAGTCCGGACCCAGCTGCGCTTCATCCTCAACGACCAGGACGTCGTGCTGGACGAGATTTCGGCTACCCGTACGCTGCTGGACTTTCTTCGCCTCGACCGGCGCATGACCGGCTCCAAGGAAGGCTGCGCCGAGGGCGATTGCGGCGCCTGTACGGTGCTGGTCGGCCGCGTCTCTGGTGGTGAACTGACCTACGAATCCGTCAATGCCTGCATATGCTTCGTCGGATCGCTTGATGCGACGCATGTGGTGACCGTGGAGCACCTCTCGGCTGCCAACGGGCCGCTGCACCCGGTGCAGCAGGCGATGGTCGAGCACCACGGCAGCCAGTGCGGCTTCTGCACTCCGGGCATCGTGATGTCGCTCTACGGCATGTGGATGCAGAACGCCGATCCGTCGGTGAACGACATCGAGGTGGCCCTGCAGGGGAACCTGTGCCGCTGCACCGGCTATCAGCCGATCATCAAAGCCGGCAGGTCGATCTCGGCTTACGGCACGGTGGTCGCCGATCCGCTCGTGATCGAGCGTCAGAGCATCAAGGCTCGGCTCGAGGCGATCCGCGATGGGCGTCGCGTAGAGATCGGCGAGGGCAAGGATCGAGTTATCGTGCCGGCGTCGGCTGACGACCTCGCCGAGGTCTATGCCGCGAACCCGACCGGGACCCTGGTGTCGGGCGCGACCGATGTCGGCCTTTGGGTCACGAAGTTCATGCGCGATATCGGCCCGATGATCTTCATCGGGGACGTGCCAGAGCTGCACGGGATCGCTGAATCCGACGGTGCGTTGAAGCTCGGGGCGGGAGTGACTTACACCGAAGCCGCCGCCGCGGTGGTCGGACGCTACCCGCAGTTGGGCGAGTTCTGGGTGCGCATCGGTGGCCAGCAGGTGCGCAACATGGGCACTATCGGCGCCAATATCGCCAATGGCTCGCCCATCGGCGACACGCCGCCGCCACTGATGGCGCTGGGCGCGTCGATCACGCTGCGGAAGGGCGATGTGCGGCGCGAGGTGAAGCTCGAGGATTTCTTCATCGCCTACGGCAAGCAGGACCGGCAGCCGGGCGAGTTCGTCGAGAGCATCAGCATCCCGTCGATGCCCGAGGGCGAGCAGTTCGCCTGCTACAAGATCACCAAGCGCAAGGACGAGGATATTTCCGCCTTGTGCGGGGCGTTTCGGCTGAAGCTCGAAGGCGGCAAGGTTGTCGCGATCACCATCGCCTATGGCGGCATGGCGGCGACGCCGAAGCGGGCCAAGGCAGTAGAGGCAGCGCTGCTCGGCAAGGTCTGGAATGTTGCGACGGTCGAAGCCGCGATCCCGGTGTTTGCCGAGGATTACCAGCCGCTGACCGACATGCGTGCCTCGGCCGAGTACCGCCTGCTGGCTGCGCAGAACCTGCTGCGCCGCTTCTTCCTCGAGACCACCGGCGAGGGCGAACGGCTCACGAGGGAGGTCGCATGAACAAGCAATCTCCGATCACCACCTCGCCGCTGCACGTTTCGGTCAAGCACGACTCCGCCATCAAGCAGGTGGCGGGCCGCGCTGACTACATCGACGATCTGGTCGAGCCCGAGGGCACGCTCCACGCCTATCTCGGCCTCTCCACCAAGGCCCATGCGGACATCGCCTCGATGAACCTCGACGCGGTCCGCGCCGCGCCCGGCGTCATCGGTGTGCTGACCGCCAACGACATCCCGGCCGAGAACGATGTGAGCTCGGTGCATAAGCACGATGAGCCGGTGTTCGCGACCAGTCGCGTCGTCACCTGGGGCCAGCCGTTGTTCGCGGTGATCGGCGAGACGCGCGAAGCGGCCCGTCGTGCCGCCAAGCTGGCGAAGATCGAGTATCGCGACCTGCCGCATGTCACCGACGTCGACGCGGCGGTGGCAGCCGGCGGCAAGCTGGTGACCGAGCCGCTCAAGCTCGAGCGCGGCGATGTCGAAGCCGGCTTCGCGGCCTCGCAGCACCGGGCCAAGGGCCGGGTGCGGATCGGTGGGCAGGAGCATTTCTACCTCGAAAGCCAGGCGGCGCTCGCCATCCCGGGTGAGGACGACGAGGTCACGCTGCAGGTTTCGAGCCAGCACCCCACCGAAATCCAGGTGATGGTGGCGCAGGTGCTCGGCATCCCGCATGCCGCCGTGACCGTGAACATGCGCCGCATGGGCGGCGGCTTCGGCGGCAAGGAAACGCAGGGGAACCTGTTCGCGGTGGTGGCCGCGGTCGCCGCCAAGAAGTTCAACCGCGCGGTGAAGATCCGCCCTGATCGCGACGACGATTTCCAGATCACCGGCAAACGCCACGATTTCGTGGTCGATTACGATGTCGGCTACAATTCGGACGGCAAGATCCAGGCAGTAACTGCGACCTACGCGGCGCGCTCCGGATTTTCGGCCGACCTCTCCGGCCCGGTGACCGACCGGGCGCTGTTTCACTGCGACAACGCCTACTGGTACCCGACGGTGCGGGTGAACTCGCTGCCGCTGTTCACCAACACCGTGTCGAACACCGCGTTCCGCGGCTTTGGCGGCCCGCAGGGGATCATCGCGGCCGAGCGCTGGATCGAGGACATTGCCTACGCCCTGGGCAAGGATCCGCTGGAGATCCGAAAGGCCAATTTCTATGGGACCGACACCGACAACGTGACGCCCTACCACCAGACCGTGGAAGACAACGTCATCCACCGGGTGATCGAGGACCTCGAACAGAGCTCGGACTACCAGGCGCGGCGCAAGGCGATCCTCGAATTCAACAAGACCAGCAAGGTGCTCAAGAAGGGCATCGCCATGGTGCCGGTGAAGTTCGGCATCTCGTTCACCGCCACCTGGCACAACCAGGCCGGCGCGCTGGTGCATGTCTACCGCGATGGCTCGATCCACCTCAGCCACGGCGGCACCGAGATGGGGCAGGGGCTTCACATCAAGGTGGCGCAGGTTGTCGCCGATGCGTTCGGCGTGCCGGTCGAGCGCGTGCAAATCATGGCGAGCAACACCGGCAAGGTGCCCAACACTTCTGCCACCGCGGCTTCGTCCGGTACCGATCTCAACGGCATGGCGGCGCTCGATGGCGCCAACCAGATCAAGGCGCGGATGGCCGCGCATGCCGCCGCGCTGCACAAGGTCGATCCGAGCGAAGTGCAGTGGGAGTTCGGCGGCATCCGGGTCGGGCAGAAATACCTGCAGTTCGCCGAACTCGCCAATTCGTGCTGGATGAACCGCGTGCAGCTCTCGGCCGCCGGGTTCTACAAGACGCCGAAGATTCACTGGGACCGCACCACTGGGCGCGGTCATCCGTTCTACTACTTCGCCTATGGCGCCGCAGCCTCCGAGGTCACGATCGACACGCTGACCGGCGAGTATCAGGTCGATCGCTCGGACGTGCTCGAGGATGTGGGCCGCTCGCTCAATCCGGCGATCGATATCGGGCAAGTGGAGGGTGGCTTCATCCAGGGGATGGGTTGGCTCACCACCGAGGAACTGTGGTGGGACCAGAAGGGGCAGCTCCGCACGCACGCGCCCTCGACCTACAAGATCCCGCTCGCTTCCGACGTGCCGCGCATCTTCAACGTGCGGCTGGCCGAATGGAGCATCAACAAGGAGCCGGCGATCGGCCGCTCCAAGGCCGTCGGTGAGCCGCCGCTGGTGCTCGGCTATTCGGTGGTCGAGGCGCTGTCGATGGCGGTGGCATCGGTCGCCGACTACAAGATCGCGCCGCAACTCGACATGCCGGCGACGCCCGAGCGGGTGCTGATGGGCGTCGAGCGGATGCGGAAAGGGCGCGCAGCGTGAGCATCTCGATCCGTGAGATCGATGCTTTCCTAGCCGTCCAGCCGGACGCCATCATCGCTGAACTCACGGCTGTCCGAGGGTCGTCGCCGCGCGAGACCGGCACGTTCATGCTGGTCTCGGCGCACAATATCGCCGGGACGATCGGGGGCGGGGCGCTCGAGTACATGGTGATCGACCGGGCGCGGCAGGTGCTTCGGAACGGCGAGCACCAGGACGATCTCGACATCCCACTCGGGCCTGAGATCGGCCAGTGCTGCGGCGGCCGGGTCGACGTGGCGCTGCGCCGCGCGACGCCGGATCGGGTTGAGGTGCTGACCGAACGGCTGGCGCTCGAAGACAAGGCGCTGCCGCACGTATTCCTGTTTGGGTCGGGCCATGTCGGTCACGCCCTTGCCCGTGCGCTGTCGCCGCTGCCGGCGCATGTGCACGTGGTCGATACCCGGCCGGACGAGTTGGTGAACCTGCCCGACAACGTCGAAACCCACGCCGTGGCGATGCCGGAGGCGGTAGTGCGCACCGCGCCCGCGGGCAGTGCCTTCGTCATCCTCACGCATGATCACGCGCTCGACTTCCTGATCGCCGCCGAGGCGCTGCAGCGGGCGGACGCGCCGTACATCGGCATGGTCGGCTCGAAGACCAAGAAGGTGCGCTTTCGCAGCTGGTACCTCAGCGAGGGCTACCCCGCCGCGCCGCTTGACCGGCTGGTGCTGCCAATCGGCGGCAAGGCGTTTCCTGACGGCCTTGGGGACAAGCGGCCCGAAGTGATTGCGGCGCTGGCGGCAGCAGAAATTCTGGTCCACATTGGCGCGCGGGAAGTCGAAGATCTGAAGGCGCGGCCGGCCACAACAAAGAAGTCGGGAGCCGTCGTTGGAGAGTAGCATCGCGCCGCGGCTGCAGCTGACCGGCATCACCAAACGCTTCCCCGGCGTCCTCGCGAACGACAACGTCTCGTTCTCGGTCCGCCCCGGCGAAATCCACGCCTTGCTCGGCGAGAACGGCGCCGGCAAGTCCACTCTCGTCAAAATGATCTACGGCATCATGCAGCCCGACGCCGGCGAGATCCGCTGGGACGGGTTGCCCGTCGTCGTCGGCAACCCCAAGGCCGCGCGAAAGCTCGGCATCGGCATGGTGTTCCAGCACTTCAGCCTGTTCGAGGCGCTGACGGTGCTGGAGAACATCGCGCTGGGCATGGACAGCAAGATCCAGTCGCGCGACCTCGAGGCGAAAATCCGCGAGGTGATGGACCAGTACGGGCTGAAGCTCGAGCCCCACCGCGTCGTTTCCACCCTGTCGGTGGGCGAGCGGCAGCGCATCGAGATCGTGCGCGCCCTGCTGCTGAACCCCAAGCTCCTGATCATGGACGAGCCGACCTCGGTGCTCACCCCGCAGGAGGTCGAGCAGCTGTTCGTGGTATTGCGCCAGCTGGCGGCCGAGGGCTGCTCGATCCTCTACATCTCGCACAAGCTGCACGAGATCAAAGCGCTGTGCGACACCGCGACGATCCTGCGCGGCGGCAAGCTGGTCGATACCTGCGACCCGAAGGTCGAGACGTCGCGCTCGATGGCCGAGAAGATGATCGGCGCCGGGCTGAAGGATGTGCGCAAAGTCGCTGGGCGGACCTTCGGAGCCGAGAAATTGGTGGTGAAGCGGCTTAGCCACGAAGCCACCTCACACTTCGGTACCTCGCTCAAGGACATCACCTTCTCGGTGCGATCAGGGGAGATCCTCGGGATTGCCGGCGTGGCGGGCAACGGCCAGCTCGAGCTGTTGCTGGCGCTCGATGGCGAGCTCAGCGCCGATCCGCAGTCGATCAGCATCGACGGCAAGCTGGCTGGCGAACTGTCGCCGACGGCGCGGCGGGGGCTGGGCCTCTGTGCTGTGCCCGAGGAGCGGAACGGCCATGCGGCGATCGCCGACTTCAGCCTCGCCGACAACACGGTGCTCACCGCCCGCGACCGGCTCGGCATGGTGTCGGGCGGGCTGATCCGCGCTGGTGCCGCTAAGACCTACACGGGCGAGGTGATCGCCGCTTTCGCCGTCAAGGCGCTAGGGCCCGGCGCCACGGCCGGATCGTTGTCGGGCGGGAACCTGCAGAAGTACATCATGGGACGCGAGATCCTGCAGAAGCCCTCGGTGCTGGTGGTCAGCCAGCCCACCTGGGGCGTCGATGCGGGGGCGGCGGCGGCGATCCACCAGGCTATCGTCGATCTCGCCGCGCAGGGTACTGCGGTGGTGGTGATCAGCCAGGATCTCGACGAGCTGCTGGCGCTGTCGGATACGCTCGCCGTGATCAACGGCGGGCGGCTCAGTGCTCCGATGGCGGTCGGCTCAGTGTCGATCGAGGAGATTGGCCTCTTGATGGGCGGCATCCATGGGACGCCGGAAGAAACGCATCTTGCGCCGGGGGGCGAGCTTGCAGTTCAGGCTTGAGAAACGGGCGGCGCCAAGCCGCTTCATGCTCTATGCAACGCCGGTAGCGGCGGTGCTGATCACCATGGTTCTGGGCGCGCTGATCTTCACTCTGCTCGGCTACGATGGCCTCGGTGCCGTGCGCGAAATCTTCTTCACGCCGCTGACCAACCCCTACAAGTGGCAGGACCTGGCGGTGAAGGCCTCGCCGCTGGTAATCATCGCGGTAGGGCTCGCGGTCAGCTACCGCGCCAATGTGTGGAACATCGGCGCCGAGGGGCAGTACATCGTCGGGGCCATCGCCGGTACCGGGGTGGCGCTCCTCACCTACGATATGACCGGACCGTGGATCCTGCCGCTGATGCTGCTCGCCGGCATCGCCGGCGGCATGGCCTATGCGGCGATCCCGGCGTTCCTGCGCACCCAGTTCAAGGTCAACGAGATCCTGACCACTTTGATGCTGACCTACGTGTCGGTGCAGCTTCTCAACTATCTGGTGTTCGGCCCGTGGAAGAGCCCGACCTCGATGGGTCAGCCGCAGACCGTGCTGTTCTCCGCCGACCAGTCGCTGCCCTACGTCATCCCCGGCACCATCGTGCAGCTGGGCACGCCGATCGCCATCCTCGTCGCCGTTCTCGTGTGGTTCGTGATGACGCGCTCGGTGTTCGGTTTCCAGGTTCGGGTCGTCGGCGCTTCGCCGGCTGCGGCGCGCTATGGCGGGTTCTCGGCCAACCGCACCGTTTGGTTGGCGCTGCTGGTGTCGGGCGGTCTCGCGGGACTTGCCGGTATCCTCGAGGCAGCGGGGCCGTTCGGGCGGCTGGTGCCGCAGTTCCCCACCAACTACGGCTTCACCGCGATCATCGTCGCCTTCCTCGGGCGGCTCAATCCGCTGGGCGCGTTGATCGCCGGCATCGTGCTCGCCATCACCTTCGTCGGCGGCGAGGTGGCGCAGACCACCATCCAGCTGCCGTTTGCGGCAGTGGGTATCTTCCAGGCCATGATGCTGTTCCTGCTGCTCGCGGGTGACGTGCTGGTGCGCTACCGGGTGCGCCGCGTGGCCTCCCAAGCGGCGAGGGCATCGGCATGACGCTCGACCTCGCCATTGCAATCATCATCACGCTGGTCGGCGCCTCGACGCCGATCCTCCTTGCTGCGCTGGGCGAACTGGTGGTGGAGAAGTCCGGCGTCCTCAATCTCGGCGTCGAGGGCATGATGCTGATCGGCGCGGTGATCACCGTGGCCGTAGTGCTGGTCACCGGCAACCACTGGTTGGCCATCCTCTGTGCGGCGCTAGCCGCCGCTGCCGCAGCCCTGATCTTCGGTTTCCTGACGCTGTCGCTCAGCGCCAACCAGGTGGCGACCGGCCTCGCGCTGACTATCCTCGGCACCGGTTTCTCCGCGCTGTTCGGCCAGCCCTATACCGGCAAGGCGGTGCCGCTGCTGCGCTCGCCGTTCCCGCCGGAGCTGGCAGCCGATCCGGTCTGGCGGGTGATCTTCGGCTATTCGCCGCTGGTCTACTTCTCGCTGATCATGGTGTTTGCCATCTGGTGGTTCCTCAAGAAGACGCGCGCCGGGCTGATCCTCCGCGCCGTCGGCGAGAACGACCTCTCGGCCCATTCGATCGGCTACCCGGTGATCGGCGTGCGTTACCTCGCGGTGGCGTTCGGTGGCGCCATGGCAGGCATCGCGGGCAGCTGCTTCCCGCTTATCCTCACCCCGCAATGGGTGGAACGGTTGACCACCGGGCGCGGCTGGATCGCGCTGGCGCTGGTGGTGTTCGCGGCCTGGCGACCGTTCCGACTGCTCGGTGGCGCCTACCTGTTCGGCCTCGTGATGACGCTCGAGGTCTATGCCAAGGCGGCGGGCGGCGGCTTCCGCGTGCTGCCGTCGGAACTGTGGGCGGCCTTGCCCTATCTCGCGACCATTCTGGTGCTGGTGCTGATTTCCATGCGGCGCGGCGGCAGTTCCAGCGCACCGGCTTGCCTCGGCAAGCCCTTCCTTCCAACGAGCTAGGCGCAGGGACCCGGCTCGAAACAACGAACGTCATGCAGGAGAGACAAATGACAGTTCTGAACAGACGGACTCTGATCAAGATCGGCGGCGCGGCTGCGGCCCTGCCACTGCTCGGCGGCGCGGCCTTCGCGCAGGAGAAGCTGAAGGTCGGCTTCGTGCTGATCGGCACGCCGGACGACAATGGCTGGAACTTCGGTCACGACACCGGCCGCAAGTTCATGCTGGACAAGATCGGCGCCGACAAGGTCGAGACCACGGTGGTGACCAACGTTGCCGAAGGTCCGGACAGCGAGCGCGTGTTCCGCGAACTGGCCCAGCAGGGCCACAAGCTGATCTACGCGACGAGCTTCGGCTACGGCGACTACGTGCACAAAGTGGCCAAGCAGTTCCCCGACGTGAAGTTCGAGTGGGCCACCGGCAACGCCACCGCGCCGAACGTGTCGCTCTACAACGCCAAGTTCCATGAAGGCCGTGCCGTCGTCGGCACCATCGCCGGCATGATGACCAAGACAAACACCATCGCCTATATCGGTTCGTTCCCGATCCCCGAAGTGCGCATGGGCATCAACGCCTACGCCATCGCGGCGCGCAAGGTGAACCCGGCGGTCAAGATCAAGGTCGTCTATGTCGACAGCTGGTTCGACCCGGCCAAGGAAGCCGACGCGGCGCGCGCGCTGGTCGATCAGGGCGTCGACGTCATCACCCAGCACACCGATGGTCCGGCAGCGCTGCAGGTGGCCGAGGAACGCGGCATCGTCGGCGGCTTCGGCCAGGGCGCCGACATGAGCGCCTTCGCCCCCAAGTCGCACCTCACCGCGATCATCGACAACTGGGGCCCGCACTACGTGAAGTCGGTCCAGTCGGTGCTCGACGGCACCTGGGCCGAGGGCAGCGTGTGGGACGGCATCGCTTCGGGCGAAGTCGAGATCGGCAAGTACAACGAGAAGATCCCGGCCGAGGTGGTCGCCGCCGCCGAGAAGGTGAAGAACGACATCGCCGCGGGCACGCTTCATCCATTCGCTGGCCCGATCAAGGACAATGCCGGCGCCGAGCGCGTCGCGGCCGGTGACGTGATCGACGACGGCGAGTTCTGGGCCGTCGACTGGTACGCCGAAGGCGTCGAGGCGTAAGCTTCGAAGTGCTATCAACAGGAGGCGGGCGCAAGTCCGCCTCTTTTCACGCGCCGCGTGGCGTGACCGGAAGGACGACGGAAGCAATGACCGACTACGCAATCTTCTGGGAATGGCTGAGTTTCGCGGTGCGCTGGACGCACGTGATCACCGCCATCGCCTGGATCGGCTCCAGCTTCTACTTCATCGCGCTGGACCTGGGATTGCGGAAGACGCCGAGCCTGCCGCCATTGGCGCATGGCGAGGAGTGGCAGGTGCATGGCGGAGGCTTCTACCACATCCAGAAGTACCTGGTGGCGCCGGACTTCCTCCCCGAGCACCTGACCTGGTTCAAGTGGGAGAGCTATTTCACCTGGATTTCCGGGTTCATGCTGCTGGTCGTCGTCTACTATTTCGGCGCCGACCTGTTCCTCGTCGACCGGCATGTACTCGATATCGCCAGCTGGCAGGCGATCCTCATCTCGCTCGGTTCGATCGTTTTCGGCTGGTATGTCTACGACCTCCTGTGCAAGTCGCGGATCGGCAACTCGACCGGCGGGCTGATGGTGGTGCTGTTCGCCATTCTCACCGCCATGAGCTGGGCTTACACGCAGGTGTTCACCGGCAGGGCCGCGATGCTGCATATGGGCGCGTTCACCGCGACCATCATGGCGGCGAACGTGGCGATGATCATCATCCCCAACCAGAAGATCGTGGTGGCGGATTTGAAGGCCGGCCGGGTGCCGGACGCCAAGTACGGCAAGATCGCCAAGCAGCGCTCGCTGCACAACAATTACCTCACCCTGCCGGTGATCTTCTTCATGCTGTCGAGCCATTACCCGCTGGCCTTTGCCACGCCGTGGAACTGGCTGATCGCCTCACTGATCTTCCTCGAGGGCGTGCTGATCCGGCACTTCTTCAACAGCCGCCATGGCCGCAAGGGCAACCCGACCTGGGTGTGGCCGCTGGTGATCGTGATCTTCCTCCTCTGCGCCTGGTTGTCGAGCGGGCCGAAGCTGCCGACCGGTGCCGAGACCGTGCCGTCGCCGCAGGCGACGCTCTTGATGCAGTCGCCGCATTTTAAGGCGGCATCGGAGGTGGTGCAGGGCCGCTGCAGCATGTGCCATACCGCCGAGCCGGTGTGGGAGGGGATCGCCGAAGCACCCAAGAACGTTATCCTCGACAACGACATCGCCATCGCCAACCACGCCGAGCAGGTGGCGATCCAGGCCGGCTATTCGCACGCCATGCCGCCGGGGAACGTCACCGACATGACCGATGACGAGCGGGCGCTGTTGGTGGCGTGGTTCCGCGGGGACGGGCAGTGAAGGTCACCATCCTTCGCGGCCGTGTGCTGAGCTTCGTTGCGGAGCCGCAGGGCCGCGACGATCACGCCTCCTACCGCTACATCGAGGACGGCGCCGTGGTGATCGGCGACGGCAAGATCCTCATGGTAGGCGAGTGGAACGAGCGCGCCGCATCTCACCACGCTGCTGCCGAAATCATCGACCATCGCCCGCATCTCATCATGCCCGGGTTCATCGATCCGCATATCCATTTCCCGCAGATGCAGGTGATCGGCGCCTATGCGGCGGCGCTGCTCGAATGGCTCAACACCTACACCTTCGTCGAAGAGCAGCGATTTGGCGACGAAGCGCACGCCACCCGCATCGCGTCGCGCTTCTTCGACGAGCTGATCCGGCACGGCACCACCACCGCGGCCGCTTACTGCTCAGTGCACCCGCAGTCGGTCGATGCGTTCTTCGGCGAGGCCGAGAAGCGCGACATGCTGATGGTCGGCGGCAAGGTCATGATGGACCGCAATGCGCCGCCGGGGCTGCTCGACACGCCGCAGTCGGGCTACGACGATACCAAGGCCGGCATCGCCAAATGGCATGGGCGGGGCAGGGCGCATTACGCCATCACGCCGCGCTTCGCCATCACCTCGACGCACGAGCAAATGGCGATGGCCGAAGCGCTGGCGCGGGAGTTCCCGGGTCTCCACATCCAGACCCATGTCTCGGAGAACCTCGCCGAAATCGCCTATGCCAACGAGCTGTTCCCCAACTATGGCGACTATGTCGGCATCTACGAGAAGTACCACCTGCTCGGGCCCAAGACGCTGCTCGGTCACTGCATCCACCTGAGCCACCGCGAGACCGAGGTGATCTCGGAGACCCAGTCGGTGGCGGTGTTCTGCCCGACCTCGAACCTGTTCATCGGCTCGGGCTTGTTCGACTACGAGCGCCAGCACGAGCGGGGCGTGCGCATCGCCACGGCCACCGACGTCGGCGGCGGCAGCTCCTACTCGATGCTGCGCACCATGGACGAGGGCTACAAGGTGATGCAGCTGCGCGGCCAGCGGCTGACGCCGTTCCGCTCGTTCTTCCACATGACGCTCGGCAACGCCCGGGCGATGAGCCTCGATGGTCGGATCGGCTCGCTCGAGCCGGGTAAGGAAGCCGATATCGTGGTGCTCAACTCCGCTGCCACGCCGCAGATGGCGCTCCGCATGGAGACCTGCGGCTCGCTGGAGCAGGAGTTGTTCCTGTTGCAGACCTGCGGCGACGACCGGGCGGTGGTCGAGACCTACGTGATGGGCAAGCCGATGAAATCCGCGCTAGCCAACTAACTCGGCGTCATTCCCGCGAAAGCGGGAATCTCCGTTGCAATCTCCCACCAAGAGAAGGAAACAGGTGTTCCCGCTTTCGCGGGAACGACGTCGGTGGCTGAGCGAAGGAACTGCAATGGCTGACTACATCGAGAAATCCGGCCTCAAGGTCGATCGGCTGCTGGTCGATTTCGTCGAGCAGGAAGCCATCCCGGGCACTGCCGTCAGCGCCGAGCAGTTCTGGAGCGGCCTCGCAGGGCTGGTGCGCGACTTCGCGCCGCGCAACCGCGAACTGCTGGCGATCCGCGACCGGATCCAGACGCAGATCGACGATTGGCACAAGGCCAACGGGCCGGTCGGAGCGGACCCGACGAAGTACCAGTCGTTCCTCAAGGAGATCGGCTATCTCGTTGCCGAGCCGGCCGATTTCATTATCGAGACGAGCGGGCTCGATCCCGAGATTTCCTCGATCTGCGGCCCGCAGCTGGTGGTGCCGGTGTCGAATGCGCGCTACGCGCTCAATGCGGCCAACGCCCGCTGGGGTAGCCTCTACGACGCCCTCTACGGCACCGACGCGATCTCGCGCGAGGGCGATCTTGCGCCGGGCAAGGGACTGAATGCGAAGCGGGCGGCGGCAGTCGTCGCACGAGCCGCAGAGTTCCTCGACGCGTCGCTGCCGCTGGCATCTGGCAGCCACACCGATGTCACCGGCTATCACGTGATCAAGGAGGGCGATCGCCGCGTGTTCGTGGCCGATACCACTGCTGGTCGCGTCGCGCTCAAGGACCCCAATCAGTTCGCCGGCTACGGCGGCACCGAGGAGCACGGCGAGTTGGTGCTGCGCCACAATGGCCTGCACGTGATCCTGATCATCGACCCCAAGAGCCCGATCGGCGCGACGCACAGGGCGGGACTCAGCGACCTGATCGTCGAGTCGGCGCTGACCACCATCCAGGACTGCGAGGATTCGGTCGCGGCGGTGGACGCCGAGGACAAGGTCGGGGTCTATCGCAACTGGCTCGGGCTGATGAACGGCACACTGAGCGAGACGTTCGAGAAGGGCGGCAAGTCGCTCACCCGCAAGCTCAACGCCGACCGGCAGTACAAGGATGCCAACGGCCAGCCGCTCACGCTGAAGGGCAGGGCGCTGCTGTTGGTGCGCAATGTCGGCCACCTGATGACCACCAAGGCCGTGCTCGACCCCCAGGGGCAGCCGATCGGCGAAGGGCTGATGGACGCGGCGGTGACGGCGCTTTGCGCATTGTCGGATAGGGTCAATTCGACCACCGGCGCCATTTACGTCGTGAAGCCCAAGATGCATGGGCCGGACGAAGTGCAGTTCGCCTGCGATATCTTTGGCGCGGTCGAGAAGATGCTCGGGCTGAAGCCCGAGACGATCAAGATCGGCATCATGGACGAGGAGCGGCGGACTTCGGCGAACCTCAAGGCGGCGATCTATGCCGCCCGGCGCCGGGTGTTCTTCATCAATACCGGTTTCCTCGATCGCACCGGGGACGAGATCCATACCTCGATGCTGGCTGGCCCAGTGCTGCGCAAGGATGACGTGAAGGCGGAGAAGTGGATCCAGTCCTATGAGGACCGGAATGTGCTGATCGGGCTTGCTGCCGGCTTCTCCGGTAAGGCGCAGATCGGCAAGGGCATGTGGGCCCGGCCCGACGACATGGCGGCTATGCTGGCGAGCAAGGCCGCCCATCCCAACGCCGGCGCCAATACAGCCTGGGTGCCGTCGCCGACTGCAGCGACGCTGCATGCGCTGCACTATCACCAGATCAACGTATTCGAGGCGCAGAAGCGCCGACACAACCAGGCGACGCCGGGGCTCAACGAGCTGTTTTCGATGCCGGCGCTCGACAAGGGCACGCTCGATAAGGCGGCGGTGCTGCGTGAGCTCGACAACAACGCGCAGGGCATCCTCGGCTACGTGGTGCGCTGGGTCGACCAGGGCGTTGGCTGCTCAAAGGTGCCTGACATCAACAATGTCGGCCTGATGGAAGACCGCGCTACCTGCCGCATTTCATCGCAGGCGGTGGCGAACTGGCTGAAGCACGGCCTCGTCAGCGAGGCTGAGGTGAGGGCTTCGTTCGAGAAGATGGCGGCGGTGGTCGACGGCCAGAATGCCGACGATCCGCTGTACCGGCCGATGGCCGGGCACTTCGACACCTCGATTGCCTACCAGGCGGCGCTCGACCTGGCGCTGGAAGGTGCCGCGCAGCCCTCCGGCTACACCGAGCCGATCCTCCACGCGGCGCGCGAGCGGGTGAAGGCGCAGGCCTGACGCTCAGGCGCGATCCAGCTCTACCACCGGCAGGTGGATGGCGCTGGGGTGCGCCGGGTCATGGAAGATCTCGATGTCGGCCGAGGCGAGGTGCGAGGCCTCGCCCAGCGGCTCGTCGGTGCCGGTGTTCCGCGCATAGCGCGGGTGGGCGCCGCTGGCGACGATGACGCGCAGCCGGTGATTGCGGTTGAAGCGGTGCGCGGTGGCGTGCATGCGGAAGCTCAGCTTCCAGATATCGTCGGCCACGGCGGGATCGGCCGACGTCTTGCGGATGATGCCGTCGCAGATGTTGGTCGACACGCCCTTCTCGTCGACATCGCAGAGCCGCACGAAGAAATCGGTGTTGGTGAGACTGGAGCGCGCGTAGAGCGCGATCCGCACCTGGCCGAGGATGGTGATCGGGTTGAACAGCGGCTCCGAGGTGTAGACCAGCACGTCGTCGCGCTTTTCCAGCGGAGCGTTGTCTATCGGGCCGGCGCCGTTGAAGGCGAACATCGCACCGCCGACCGCCGGCGTCGGATGCGCTGGGTCGTAGGTGTAGGTATCGGGTGCGGACGCGCGGACCGGGCGCTGCGACAGCACCTTGTCTGGGTGGATGTGCCAGATCTGGCTTTCGGGCTGCACGGGCGGGTAGCTGTCGAACTCGCGCCATTCGCCGAGCCCGGAGATGTAGAGGCGCACCGGTTTGGGCCGCAGCCCGGTCGCGTCGCCGAGCAGCTTGGCGTTCATCCACTCGAGCGTCTGCTTGACGCTCTCCATCTGCAGGTCGGGGCTGACGTGGAACCACGGACCGACGGTGAGCTGCGGGGTGTGGCCGGCATCGACCAGCGTGGCATAGTCGCGCAGCAACTGGTCGAGCATGAAGTCGTACCAGCCCGAGGTGAAGCTGACCGGCGGGGTGCGGGCGCCGATGCGGTGGGTGTGGTCGAGCGGTTGCCAGAAGGCGTCGTTGCCGATCGCCTCGTCCATCCAGCGGCGCCAGAACGGTACTTCACGGCCGGTAACGCGCTTGTCGGCGTCGCGCAGCGGCAGCTTCATAGTGGCACGGAGGGTGGCGCGCTCGATGCCGCCGGTGAACATGCGCTGGGCGGTGCGCATCGGGTTGCCGCGCAGGCCCTCGACGGTCTGGATCCAGCTCAGCCACAGCCCGACAGCGAGGCCGCCACCGGGGAAGACGATCGAGCGGAACTCGGCGCTGGTCACCTTGATCGCCATGGCGGACTGCTTTGGCAATGCATCGCAGATGGCCCACTGCGCATAGCCGAGATAGCTGGGGCCTGAGGTGCCGAGGCGGCCGTCGAACCAGGGCTGCGCCTTGATCCAGTCGATAGTGGCGAGCCCGTCGTCGCGCTCGTGCCCGAACGGGTCGAACTCGCCCTCCGATTTGTCTGTTCCGCGGCAGGCCTGCAGCACGACGTGAAAACCGCGTTCGGCGTAGACCTCGCCGATCGTCGCGAAGCCGGACAGCCCATAGGGCTCGCGCATCAGGATGGTGGGGTGCTTGCCCGGCAGTTTTGGTGCGAAATGCTCGGTCGCGAGTGTGATGCCGTCATACATCGGCACCCGGACGTTGCGGGTGCGGACGATGCCGCATTTGCGCTTGGGCAGCTTGTAGAGGTCGGCAAGGAACCGGCTGGCAAAGCTCATCTGACGAAGTCGAACTTGTCCACGTCGAACAGCCCCCGGTCGGTCATCTTGAGGTGCGGGATCACTGGTAGCGCAAGGAACGCCACCTGCAGGAAGGGTTCGGGCAGGGTGCAGCCGAGGTCGTAGGCCGCCTGGCGCAGGTGGTGCAGCTTGTCGGCCACCGTCTCGAAGCTGAGGAGACTCATCAGGCCGGCGATCGGCAGCGCAAGTTCCGCGGTGACCCGGCCGCCGCCGGCCACGGCGAAGCCGCCGCCGAGCTCGATCAGCCGGTTGACGGCCACTGCCATGTCCTCGTCGTCGGCGCCGACCACGGTGATGTTGTGGCTGTCGTGGCCGACCGAGGAGGCGATGGCGCCGCGCTTCAAACCAAACCCCTTGGTGAAGCTCAGCGCCACGTTGCCGTTGATGCCGTGCCGCTCGATCACGCCGATCTTGATCACGTCATTCTCGATGTCGGGCAGGGTACCCTTCTCGGATACTTCCAGCGTTGCGCTCTCGCGATAAGTGAGGATCAACCCCGGCCGCACGGCGATAACCGGCGTCTCGTTCTGCCGCGGGTTGGGCGGTACGATGAAGGTCGAGGGGCCGACGCGCTGCGCCTTCATCGAGGCGAGCCCCACCGGCGGCACCGGCTGGCGGGCCTCGAACAACTCGGGGCGAACCAGCCGCCCGGCGGTGATCACCTCGGCGACGCGGCAGCCCTCGAGATCGTCGAGCAGCGCGATATCAGCGCGATAGCCGGGGGCGACGAGGCCGCGATCCTTCAGCCCGAAGATGCGGGCGGCCGAGTGCGAGGCGGCGCGATAGACATGGTGCAGCGGCCGGCCGCGGGCGATCAGCCGGCGGATCGAAGAATCGAGGTGGCCCTCCTCGAGCGTGTCGAGCGGGTTGCGGTCGTCGGTGCAGAGCGCGACATAGGCCGATGTGTTGGCGTCGAGGATTTCCGCCAGCGCCTCGAGATCCTTGGACACCGAGCCCTCGCGGATCAGGATAGCCATGCCCTTGGCAAGCTTCTCGCGCGCCTCCACGGCAGTGGTCGACTCGTGGTCGGTGCGGATGCCAGCAGCGAGATAGCCGTTGAGCGCGAGGTCGGTGACCAGCGGGGCGTGGCCATCGATGTGGCTGCCCTGGAATGCCACCAGCTTGGCGATGATCCCGGGATCACCTGCCAGCACGCCCGGATAGTTCATCATCTCAGCGAGGCCGATCACCTGGCGGTGGTGACGGAACTTTTCGAGGTCGGCGATTTCGAGCCGCGCCCCTGACGTTTCGTGCGGCGTCGCCGGCACGCAGGAACTGAGGTTGACGCGGATATCCATCACGGTGCGCTCGGCGCACTCGAGGAAGTAGCGGATGCCGTCGGCGCCGAGCACGTTGGCGATCTCGTGCGGATCGCAGATCACCGTGGTGACGCCATGCGGCAGCACACAGCGATCAAACTCGAACGGGGTGACCAGCGAAGACTCGATGTGCAGGTGCGTATCGATGAAGCTGGGCACCGCGACGCGGTTCTCGCCCTCGATCAGCGTCTTGCCATTGTAGTAGCCGTAGGTACCGACGATGCGGTCGGCGACGATGGCGATATCGGTGTGGGTGATTGAGCCCGAGATCACGTCCAGCAGGCGGACGTTCTTGATCACCACATCGGCCGGAACCTCGCCGGCCCCCGCCTTGATCATGCGGGTGAGGAGCTCTGGTGAAATGGTCATGACGCGGCCGTGATCTGCATGTCCCAACGTCTCTCGTTCATCTCGTCACGGTCAAGTGGGGACGGAACCGCAGCGGTGTGCGGACGCATTGATTTTCGCACGCAAGCGGGCAGCGCCACGCGACCAGCGGCCGGGCTGGTTAGGCTGCCGCGGCGTCGTTCTTGGGTTGGGCCAGATCGTCGTAGAGCTTGAAGGTGTTTCGGCCCTGTTCCTTGGCCTGGTACAGGGCGAAATCGGCGCGCGCCGGCAGATCCAGCCCATCGCGCGCCGCGTCGCGAGCCAGCGCCACGCCGATGCTGACGCCGATCCGCACGTCGGTCCCCGCCAGCTTGTACGGCTCGGACACGCGCGAGATGATCTTCTCGGACAGCCGGCTCGACTCGCCGACCGTCTTGATGGCGCTCTGCAGGATGACGAACTCGTCGCCGCCCAGCCGCGCTAGCGTATCGCTGTCGCTGAGCAGCGCCTTGAGGCGACCCGCCACCTGCCGTAGCAGCTCGTCGCCGGCCTCGTGGCCGAGCGTGTCGTTCACCTGCTTGAAGCGGTCGAGATCGAGCGCCAGCAGCGCCACCGGGTCGCCTCCTGGGCTGAGGCGCTCGAGCGCCTGGGTCAGCCGTTCCTGGAACATGGCGCGGTTGGCTAGGCCGGTCAGCGGGTCGTGCAGTGCCTGGTGCTGGGCTCGGGCCTTTTCGGCTTCGAGTTCGGCCGACGAGCGGCGGAGGCTGCGCATCAGGATGAAGATCACCAACCCGGCGACCAGCAGCGCAATGGCCATGGCTGGGGCGGTTTCGCTCAGCAGCAGGCTGCCCGGCCGATCCGGCTGCCACTTGAACCAGGCGATCGCCTCGCCCGCCTTGTTGGTGAGGGCGTAGGCGGCTTCGTCGGCCTCCGGTGCGGCTGTTACATCGAAGCGGGCGCCGTCGATCAGGTACTGGCCCATCAGCTCTGCGGCCAGCGATGCATCGAGGAAGCGGGCGACGACGTGGTAGGCAACTTCGCCCGGTGCGACGTCGAACTCATCGGACCACGAGAGGATGGGGACCGCGCTGATCAGCGCTGGCCGGCCGTCGATCAGGCCGAGGTCGCTGGAGCCGGGGATGCCGTCGGCGGCGAAGCCGTTATTGTAGGCGTCAACGGCCGCATCGCCGTCGACGCCGCGCAGCCTTTCCAGCACCGGCGCGATCGCCGGGCGGTCGGCGTCGAAGGTTTCTGCGGGCGCCTTGCCGCCGTCTCGCATGGCGTAGAGCGGCTTCAGGTCGTGGTCGAGCACGTAGATGCGGTTGTGCGAATAGGTGTCGTAGATGCCCTGGCCGAGGTTCTCCTCGATCCAGCCGAGATCGCGTTCGCGTAGCGCGGTCACGGCCTCGTCCCAGCCGGTGGCGTCCTGTTCGGCGCCGTCGATGTAGCTCCATTCCTGTTGGAGGATGTGGCTGACGAGGCGCGTTTGGCGCTCGAGCGCGCGATCGTCGCTTTTGGTGGCCGACCACAGCACGAAGCCAGCGGCGGTGCCCGCGGTCACCAGCACGGCGATGATCACCGGGATCAGCACTTTGAACGAGAACTGCCAGCCGGATTGGCGCGCACGACGCATCTGAGCCCCCACTCGATGAAGTGTCGGCCGGCAAGATAGCGGTGGTTCGAAAAAGCCCGGTTAGCGCGACTGGTTAAGGGATACCCCTCACGCCACCCGGGGCAGGGGGGCGGCGAAGCGGGCGTCGATATCGTCCTGCGTCAGCGGGGTCGAGAACAGGTAGCCCTGGAAGGTGTTGCAGCCCATGCCGAGCAGTGCCCGGAACTGTTCCTCGGTCTCGACGCCTTCGGCGGTGACCTCGATGTTCAGCGCGTGCGCCAGGGTCACCATGGCCTGGACGATGGCGTCGGAGGCGTTGGCGGTCGACAGCTGAGCGATGAAGGAGCGGTCGATCTTGATGCGGTCGACCGGGTAGCGCTTCAGGTAGCTCAGCGAGGAGTAGCCGGTGCCGAAGTCATCGAGCGCGATGCGGATACCCGCCGCGCGGAAGCTGCGGATCGTGTTGGCGGCGATCGACTCGTCATCGAGCAGGATGCCCTCAGTGATCTCGATCTCGAGGTCGGCCGGTCGCATGCCGGTTTCCGCGAGCAGCGTGAAGACGCGTTCGGCGAAGGTCGGGTTGCGCAGCTGTGCCGGCGAAATGTTGACCGCGATGGTGCGGCCTGGCCAGCGCGCCCCGAACTCGGCGGCGCGGCGCAGCACGAACTCGCCCAGTTGTTCGATCAGGCCAGTGCTCTCGGCGATGGCGATGAAGCGGGACGGCAGGATCGTTCCGATCTGCGGATGGGTCCAGCGCAGCAGGGCCTCGGCGCCGAGGATCTCCTCGGTGCTGCCGCACAGCGGCTGGAACGCCACCCAGAGCTGGCCGGGGCTGCGCAACGCTTCGCGCAACTCGGCCTCGATGACGTGGCGGTTCTGCACTTGCTCGTCCATCGCCTCCTCGTAGAAGGCGGCGCGGTTGCGGCCGGCGGATTTGGCTTCGTACAGGGCGATGTCGGCCTTGCGGCTCAGCTCGTGGCTGTCGCGCTGGCCCGACGTGGCCACGACGATGCCGATGGAAACGCCGACGAAGGCATCGCTGCCCTGCACCCGGAAAGGCTTGGCGATGGTGTCGACGATGCGTTGCGCCAGCGCCGCGACCTCGACGGTCCCAGCGTAGCAGGCGTGGAGGATGGCGAACTCGTCGCCGCCCAGCCGCGCCAGCACGTCGGTGGGGCCGATCACGGCGCGCAGCCGGTCGGCGACGGCGCGGATCAGTTCGTCGCCGGCGTGGTGGCCCAGCGTGTCGTTGACCTGCTTGAAACGGTCGAGGTCGAGCATCAGCAGGGCGGTCGGCGGGTCACGCAGCTTGATGGCTTCCAGCCGGCCATTGAACTGGCGGTCGAAGCTCAGCCGGTTGGGCAATCCGGTGAGCGCGTCCTCTGTGGCCTGCCGTTCGGCATCGATGCGCTTGAACTCGAGGGCTCTTAGCGCGCGCCTGAGGCGATAGATCAGCAGCGAGACCAGCAGCGACACGAAGACGAAGGCGACGATCAGTGCCGGCGCCGTGCGCTGCAGCAGTTCTTGGCCAGGGCGGAAGGGGAGCCATTCGAAAAAGGCGACGATCCGGCCGGCGCGATTGGTGACCGGGAACGCTTCGATATCGGCCGCTGTAGAGGTGACGGTGGTGAACCGACCAACCTCGGTCATGTAGCGGTCGATCATCCTGAGCTCGAAGTCGATATCGAGCCGTACGATGGTGACGAGCACTGCCTCGCGGCCTGCTGGTTGCAGGACGTTGCCGCTATCCGACACCAACGGCATGACGCTGGCGACGGCGGGCCGGCCATCGACCAGCACGTAGTCGACGACATGCGGCGGCACGTCGAGATAGCCGACGGCGGTGAGCTTCCTCAGGTCATCGACCAGCGGCAGGATAGCGGCTTGCCGGCTGTCAAAGGTCGCGACGCTGCGGGTTCGCCCGTCGACTGCGGCATAGATCGGGGTATCGTCAGGGGCGAGCAGATAGGTCTCGTCGTGTCCGAAGTACTCGAACATCCACTTGCCGATATTGGTGTGCAGCCAACTCTGGTTGCGGTCGCGCGCGGCGACCACCGCATCATCCCAGATGGCGACGCTCTCCTGTTCGCGCGGCGTGGAGGTACGCACCGATTGCACGGCGTGGATGACGCGCTGCGCCTGCCGGGTGACGGCGTTGTCGTCGATCTGCCCAGCCGACCATAGCAGGAAGCCGCCCAGCAGCATCGCGGCGACGGCGAAGACCACCACGAACGAGGCCAGCACCAGCATCGAGAATGTGCGTCGGAACTTGGCGCGGCGAGTATTGAGCATCGGGTCTTGTGGGACAGGGACTATGTCACTGTGCCCGGCAAGCTTTTCGAACTCGTTACCCTTTCGACGGCGCGACGAGATTTGATCGGATCAAGTCATCGCCGGCGGCGGTGCTACTCAGGCATTGTCCTTGAACAGGACTTCACGATCCTGGGTGAAGTTGGCGAGCAGCGGCAGCGAGGCGCCGCCCATGGCGCGCGCCGCATTGCCGATGCTGCCCGGCAGCAGGCGGAACGGCGACAGGCCCTGCCGGTTGATCCGCGCCACTGCCGCATCGGTCCGCTCGATGATGCGGCTACGCACATGGCTCGGGAAGGCGCCGTCGATCAGCACGGTCTCGACGTCGATCACCGCGATGGCGGCGACGATCGAATAGGCGAGACTCTCGGCCACCTCGTCGATCCACTTGTCGAGCACCTCGCCGAGGTCGTCGCCCCAGTCGTCGGGCGATTGCCAGAGGATTTCCGGGTTGCGGCCGATGGCCAGCAGCTCTCGCTCCAGCACGTAGATCGAGGCGACATTCATCAGCTGCGGTGTTCGCCCGGCCGGAACGACGTGGCCGGGGTCGGGTGCCGGCATCGAGCCGAGTGCCGCGGCGTTCTGGGTGCGGCCGGGGAACAGGTGGCCGTTGAGCACCAGGCCGCCGCCGATGAACGAGCCGATGAAGACGTAGAGATAGTCGATGTGATCGGCGCCCGAGCCGAACATCAGCTCGGCGGCGCAAGCGGCGGTGATGTCGTTGGCGAAATACACCGGCCACGGGCAGATTTCGGCCATCATGGCGCGCACATCGATCTGCCGCCACGCGTCGATCTCGGCCTTCGGGGCGCCGATCTCCTCGTGCCAGGTCCACATCTCGTAGGGCGCCGCGATGCCGAGCCCGGCGATGCGCGTCACCAGTTGCGACGGCATGCCGTCGAGGAGTTCCTCGATGCCGGCGCGGGCGAACTCACGGATGCCATCGGGGGTAGGGTAGGGGTAGGTCTTGTGCAGCAGCTTCAGGATCTGTCCGGTGAAGTTGATCAGGTAGAGATCAACGCTGCGCCGCCCGATCTTCAGCCCGAAGCTCAGTGCCCCCTCCGGGTTCAGAGAATAGGGCACCAGCGGCTGGCCCACCTTGCCGCGCAGCGGGTTGCCGCGCAGCAGCAGTCCGTCAGCCTCGAGCGCATTGGTGATGATCGAGATGGTCTGTGGCGACAGCCCCGTCATCCGGGCGATGTCGGCCTTGGGCAGGTCGCCATGGCGGCGGATCAGCGACAGCACCAGGCGCTCGTTGTAGAGGCGCACGCCGGTCTGGTTGGTGCCGCGACTGGCGGCGCCCGGCTTTAGACCGGCCTCTCTGCTTGTCGGCCCGGTGACCACTGATCCCGACCTCGCGACTGCATTTGTTGACAATTCTATCGTTCTCCGTCGTGCGCACAAAAGCCACGCCGGAGCCAAAACGGCAATCGATTACATGGGGTTCTCACCCCCTCCCGAACGAAAGGATTATCCGTCGCGCACCGGGTGTCAATTAATAAATCAAGTGGATTAATTTATTGACAGGCCGCGAGGGTTGCGCTGAATATCGCCTCCGGTTCGGGGAGGAGTGCCTCGTGAAGGCGGCTTCGCGACCCTGATCCAACGGTCCTGAGGAGCGGCGGAACGCCGGTGGACCGGATCACAACTTGTGGGAGGACTACATGGGACTTAGCTATCTGAAGACGGCGCTCGCCAGCGCTGTCGTCGCCGGCGGCCTGATGAGTGGCGTCGCCCTGGCGCAGGAGATCACCGTTGGCCTGATCACCAAGACCGAAACCAACCCGTTCTTCGTCAAGATGCGTGAAGGCGCGGAAGCCAAGGCCAAGGAACTCGGCCTCAAGCTGATCACCGCCGCGGGCAAGTTCGACGGCGACAATGACGGGCAGGTGGCGGCGATCGAGAACCTGATCTCGGCCGGCGCCAAGGGCTTTGCGATCGTGCCGTCGGACTCGAAAGCGATCGTGCCGACCATCCAGAAGGCCAAGGACGCCGGCCTGATGGTGATCGTGCTCGATACCCCGCTCGACCCGATGGACGCGGCGACCGCAACCTTTGCCACCGACAACCGCAAGGCGGGTGACCTGATCGGCAAATGGGCCGCCGGCACGCTGGGCGACAAGGCCAAGGACGCTTCGATTGTGCTCCTCGACCTCGCCACCAACCAGCCGACCGTCGACTATCTGCGCGACCAGGGCTTCATGGCCGGCTTCGGCATCGACGTGAAGGATCCCAACAAGTACGGCGACGAAGACGACGCGCGTATCTGCACGCACGAAATCAGCCAGGGCGACCAGGAAAAGGGCCGCACGGCGATGGAGAACGCGCTGCAGAAGTGCCCGAACGTCAACGTGGTCTACACCATCAACGAGCCTGCCGCGGCGGGTGCGTGGGAAGCGCTGAAGGCCGTGGGCAAGGATGATGGCTCGGTGCTGATCGTCTCGGTCGACGGCGGCTGCCCGGGTGTTGCCAACGTCAAGGCCGGCACGATCGGCGCGACCAGCCAGCAGTATCCGCTGAAGATGGCGTCGATGGCCCTCGAGGCGATTGCCTCGGGCAAGCTCCCCGACATCGATCCGGCAATGGGCTTCCTCGATACCGGCGCGACGCTGGTCACCGACAAGCCTGTCGCAGGCGTCGACTCGATCGACACCGCCAAGGGCGCCGAGCTCTGCTGGGGTTGATCTGACGGCCTAGAACCATAGACGACCCTCGTACCGAGCCCCGGCGCGGCATGAGGGTCGTCGATTCCTAGAGAAGTCCTCAGGGGAGAGGGACACGATGAGCGACGACGCAGCCGGTTCGGCGACTGCTGAGACTGGATTGAAGGGGGCGACCACCGATGTTGCCAGCTTCGAGGAAGACCGCAAGGGCATAGTCCGCACCATCCAGGGCGTGCTGCACGAGTATCCGACGCTCATCCCGCTGATCGTTCTCGTCGTCGGCACGATCATTTTCGCCATCGCCGCGCCCGGAAAATTCCTGTCGCCGCTGAACCTCTCGGTCGTGCTGCAGCAGGTGACCATCGTCGCCATCCTCGGCATGGCGCAGACGCTGGTGATCCTGACCGCCGGCATCGACCTCAGCGTCGGCCTGATCATGATCCTCTGCTCGGTGGTCATGGGTCGCACCGCGGTCGCCTACGGCGTGCCGGTGTGGATCGCGTTCCCCCTTGGCCTCCTTGCGGGCCTCGCCTGTGGCTTCCTCAATGGCCTGCTGGTCACGGCACTGCGGCTGCCGCCGTTCATCGTGACGCTTGGCACCTGGAGCATCTTCGGGGCGCTCAACACCTTCTATTCCAACAGCGAGACCATCCGCTCCCAGGACATGGAGGCGGCCGCGCCGTTCCTGCTGTGGCTCGGCAAGCTGTTCAAGCTCTACGACATAGGGCTGTTCTTCGGGCTCGATCTGCCATGGCTACGCGGTTGGGTGGTGACCTACGGCTCAGTGCTGATGATCGTGCTGGCGATCGTCCTCAGTTATATCCTCGGGCGCACCGCCTTCGGCCGGCACGTCTACGCCACTGGCGACGATCCCGACGCGGCGCGACTCTCCGGTATCAACACCAATCGCGTGCTGCTCGCGGTCTATGCCCTCGCCGGCCTCATCTGCGCCATCGCGGCCTGGGTGCTGATCGGCCGCATTGGCGGTGTCAGCCCGCAGGCCGGCCAGACCGCCAACCTCGACTCCATCACCGCCGTGGTGATCGGCGGCACCAGCCTCTTCGGTGGACGCGGCTCGATCATCGGGACGCTGTTCGGCGCGCTGATCGTGGGCGTGTTCCGCAACGGTCTCGCGCTCTCCGGCCTTGCCCTGTTGTGGCAGGATTTTGCGGTCGGCGTGCTGATCATCGTCGCCGTCACCATCGACCAGTGGATCAGGAAGATTTCGGCATGAGCGAGAACGATATCGTCCTCGAGGGCAAAGGCCTCAACAAGCGTTATGGCCGCGTGGTGGCGCTCGACAATGCCGATTTCGACCTCCGCCGCAACGAGATCCTCGCGGTGATCGGCGACAACGGTGCCGGCAAATCGACGCTGATCAAGGCGCTGTGCGGCGCCGTGATCCCAGACAGCGGGCAGGTGCTGCTCGAAGGCCAGCCGGTGAGCTTCAAGTCGCCGATGGACGCCCGCAACGCCGGCATCGAAACCGTGTATCAGAACCTGGCGCTCAGCCCCGCGCTGTCGATCGCCGACAACATGTTCCTCGGCCGCGAGCTGAGGAAACCGGGCTGGACCGGCAGCCTGTTTCGCCGGCTCGACCGAACCAAGATGGCCAAGATCGCCCGCGACAAGCTGAGCGAACTGGGCCTCCTCACCATCCAGAACATCAACCAGTCGGTGGAAACGCTCTCCGGCGGTCAACGCCAGGGCGTCGCGGTGGCGCGCGCCGCGGCCTTCGGCTCGCGCGTGGTGATCATGGACGAGCCCACCGCGGCGCTCGGCGTCAAGGAAAGCCGCCGCGTGCTCGAACTGATGCTGGATGTGAAGCGACGCGGCTTGCCGATCGTCCTCATCTCGCACAACATGCCACACGTGTTCGAGGTCGCTGACCGCATCCACATTCACAGGCTCGGCAAGCGCATCGCGATCATCAATCCCAAGCAGTTCTCGATGTCGGACGCGGTTGCGATCATGACCGGGGCAATGAAGCCTCCGGTCGAAGGCGCTACCGGCCCGACACACCACTACAAAGTCGGCGAGGAAGCCTCTCAGGTCCAATGACGAAAATGCGCGCCCTCGTGCTCGAAAAGCAGCACGAACTATCCCTCCGTGACATCGACCTGCCGACCGAGGTCGGTCCGGGCGAAGTGAAGATCAAGCTCCATACCGTCGGCGTCTGTGGCTCCGATGTGCACTACTACACCCACGGGCGCATCGGCCCGTTCGTGGTCAATGCACCGATGGTGCTGGGGCACGAGGCTGCCGGCACGGTGGTCGAGGTCGGGGCAGGGGTCACCAACCTGAAGGTCGGCGATCGCGTCTGCATGGAGCCGGGCGTGCCGGATCCGACCTCCAAGGCCTCGCGGCTCGGCATGTACAACATCGATCCCGCCGTGACCTTCTGGGCCACGCCGCCGATCCACGGTGTGCTGACCCATTACGTGGTGCACCCCGCCAACTACACCTTCAAGCTGCCCGACAATGTCAGCTTTGCCGAAGGCGCGATGGTCGAGCCGTTCGCCGTCGGCATGCAGGCCGCCACCAAGGCCAAGATCACCCCCGGCGACACCGCCATCGTCATGGGCGCCGGCCCGATCGGCACCATGGTGGCGCTGGCGGCGCTGGCTGGCGGTTGCTCGCGGGTGATCGTCACCGACCTGGCGCAACCCAAGCTCGATATCGCCGGGCAGTACCTGGGGATCATCCCGGTCAACATCAAGGACAAGAACCTCCTCGCCGAGGTGAACCGCCTCACCGAGAACTGGGGCGCTGACATCGTGTTCGAGTGTTCGGGCAGTCCGCGCGCCTGGAAGGGGATTGTCGACGTGGTCCGTCCCGGCGGCACGATCGTCGTGGTCGGCTTGCCGGTCGAGCCGGTGGATTTCGACATCGCCTCGCTGTCGGTGAAGGAAATCACCATCGCCTCGGTGTTCCGCTACGCCCACCAGTACGACCGCGCCATCGCCCTGATGGCGTCCGGGCGCGTCGACCTCAAGCCGCTGATCTCCGAGACGTTCACGTTCGAGGACTCGATCAAGGCGTTCGACCGCGCGGTGGAGGGACGGCCGACAGACGTGAAGCTGCAGATATTGATGGAAGACGCGTGATATGGACCTCGGCCTCAAGGGGAAACTCGCCGTCATCACCGGTGGCAGCGTCGGCATTGGGCTGGCGGTGGCAGAGGGCTTTGCGGCCGAGGGCGCCAATGTGCTGATCACGGCGCGCGGCTCGGAGCGGCTGCACGCCGAGGCGTCGCGGATCGGAGCTAAGTACCGGGTCGAGGCGCATGGCGTTGTGGCGGATGTCGCCACAGCCGAGGGCTGCGCCAAGGTGATCACCGCTGCGGGGCAACTGGGCGGTGCCGACATCCTCGTCAACAATGCCGGCACCGGCTCGAACGAGACCATCGCCGAGGCCGATGATGCCAAGTGGCAGTATTACTGGGACCTGCACGTGATGGCCGCAGTCCGGCTCGGGCGCGGGCTGGTGCCGCAGATGAAGGCGCATGGCGGCGGCGCCATCCTCCACAATGCCTCGATCTGCGCCGTGCAGCCGCTGTGGTACGAGCCGATCTACAACACCACCAAGGCGGCGCTGATGATGTTCAGCAAAACCCTCGCAAACGAGGTGGTCGGCGACAACATCCGCGTCAACACCGTAAACCCCGGCCTTGTCCGCACCCCCGACTGGGTGAAGACCGCCAAGCAACTGGCCGGCGAAGATGGTTTCGAAGCCCACCTCCAGAGCGTCGCCGACGAAGCCGGCGGCATGAAACGCTTCGCCACCCCCGAAGAGATGGCGAACTTCTTCGTCTTCCTCTGCTCGAACAAGGCCAGCTACTCAACCGGCTCGACTTACTTCGTCGATGGCGGCTGGCTGAAGACGGTTTAGTGCAGAACTGTAGAATTCGTAGCGATACTGTCTTGCCAGCGTCACGGTCGTAAGCTGAACTGCCGTCATTGACTTTGAATAGAGTTGATGGGGGCGATATGCTTGGTGCGATGAGGCGTGCCGTAGCGATGACCGTTGCGGTTTTTGCTCTTGCATTGCCGACCCATGCATCGGCCCAGCCAACCAAGATTTTGGCGCAGGAGACTCCCGCGCTCCTTCAGTCGTTCATGACCAGCAACAGTGGTGGGCGCGAGGCGTTGAGCCTTGTGATGTCCGACTGCGCGACGTTCGGCCAACAAGCGCAGGACTACGCCGCTGGTGCCCGGGTCCAAGTCATCGTTTCCCTGCATTGCAATGAAGAGTTGCACGATCTGGCTCGCCAGTATCCCGACATCCTGTTCATTGCGGGCGGCGCCGGCAGGTCGAACGACGACCTGCCCAATGTCATTGAGGTACGCCCGCCTCCGGGCGTTCCCGCTATCTGGCAGGCTGGGCAGAGCCGGTTTCGCCTACCGATCTACACCGCTCCGTGCGGCGGCAGGCCGGAGTGGCTCGCCACTCAACCGCTGAGCACCTGCATAGAGCTGCCCTCCGGTGCCGACCAGTCGCTAGAGCTGGAGCAGTTGCACTACCTCGCGGCAATCCGCGTACTGGACGAGCTTGGACGCTCGGACTCCCCGCCGATTGTGTCGTCAGCGCGATCACAACTGGCCGGCGATACGCTCGATACATTCCTCGGGCCGCTGAGCTTCGACGGCAGCGCCATCGCGACCTCAGGGTTGGCCACGCAATTGATTTGGGACCAGGACGCCAGGCTGACCAATCCGCCCGCCGACTTCAGCAATTCCACCGGCGACGACATCATGGATTTCCTACGCGACAACGTCGGGCCTGCGAGCGCGGCCATCTCGAAAGTCTGCGGCACGAACTGCCCATCGCAGTGCAACGGGACATGCACCACTGAGGGCAGCCAGAAATGCTGCAGCGTAGCGAGCGAAGACCCGCAGCCGAACTAGGAGCTGGCCATGGTGAAAAAGCCGATCGTAACCAAGGCTCCAGCGCCCTCCGCAGCGCCTGTGTCACCGCCGGCTTCGCCAAGCAGCCCTGCGCCACTCAGTCCGCCGACACCTCTCGCTGCGCCGATGGCCGCTGGAGCGGGCCCCGCGGCGCCAGCCACCAAGCCTTGCAGTTCCTGCGGGGTGGCCATCGCGGCGACGGCCAAGGTTTGCCACAACTGCAAATCCTCGCAGCAACCCTGGCGGGAGGAGCTCAGGTACTGGGGAGGGCTCACCGGTCTCGCTACGTTGATCATTTCCGGCATCGCCTTCTCGGCGACCTTTGTCCTCGCCGCGTTCCGGCTGTTCTTCCTCCCGGACATCGCGGTCACCGAGATCGACTCGCAGGGGGACTCGGTGATCTGGAACCAGAGCGGCCGCAAGATTTGGGTCGAGACGTTCAACGCGAGGTCCGCAAAACCCTTCTTCGATCTCGAACTGCAGATCCACCAGGCGATCACCGAGGTGGAGACGCCGCATTCGTTCTCGTTCTCGCAATTGGCGGGGTGCCAGTGGCAGGGGCAGAACGGCGACCTGTTTGACGGGCGCGGGGTGGGGGACTACGTCGTCAACCTGCCGAAGGATCAGTTCGAGGCGCGCATCAACCAGCCACAGATCGATCCGCATTACCTGCCGGTGATCCTGTTCAAGGAAGGGTCAGAGTATCGGCAACTCGCCGACGCCAAGATCGGCATCAGCGAGGTGCCGTTCACCTGCAGCTTCTCCTACACGCGCCTCGACACCGGCTCAAAGCAGGAGCAGACAGTGCCCTGTGTCGGTGTGCTGAAGGACCACACTCCGGGCCCGCGCTGGGCTACCGGCGTCTGCAACGCACCGGCCAAGCCGTCCTGAGCCATTAGTTTTCGCGGTGCCGGGCGATCACGCCCAGCGCGATGATCGCCGGCACCGCGAGTCCGACCGAAGGCACAGGCAGCATCGCGCCTTCGGTCAGGTTGGAGGCCGCTGGTGGAGGTTCCCAGCGGCAGGTTCGTTGCCTATTCCGCCGGCTGTGCCGCGGGGAGGCGGGCCTCGGTCCGGGCGATGCTGAAGCCGATCGGCACCACGAGGATCGCGACGACGATGAACAGGCCGTAGAGCCAATTGGCTGCGGCGACCGGCGTCGGCGTTGCCGCGGCGAGGCCGGCGAGGTTGACGATCAGGCCGCCCAGTGCTGCGCCGAGGCCCGACGCGAAGAGCTGGATGGTGCTCAGCGCCGCCGAGGTCACGTCGTGCTCGCCATCCGGCGCCGCCTGCATTACGCGCGGCGTCAGCTGCGTCCAGGCGGTGCCGATGCCAACGCCCATGATCAGCAGCGACAGGCCGATAGGGATGATGAAGGCGAGGCTCGAGGTCGGGTTTTGGTGGCCAACGAACAGCGCGAGGCCAATCGCCGAGATCAGCACCAGCACCGGGCCGCCGGCGATGATCATGCGGGCACGGCCTTCGGTCCAGCCAGCGGTCAGCATCGAGCTCGCGCTCCAGCCGACCGCGACCAGCGCCACCATGTAGCCGGCGGTGAGCGGGCCAAGGCCGTGCAGGGTCTGCATGAACAGCGGGATGAAGATGTCGCTGGTGATCGCCATCTGCAGCAGCACCATGGTGCCGAACAACGAGGCGAGGAGCGTGCCGAAGCGGAAGGTGCCGGTGGGGAACAGTTTCTGCCGCGCCCCCCGCTCGATCAGGCCGAACACCACGAGGGCCAGGATGGCGACCGCGGTCAGGCTGCCGGCGACGACGATGTCGTGCGAGAGCGCCCCGGCCGTCGACAGCGCCAGCACGGCGACGATCATCAGGCCGATTTGGCGGATCGGCAGGCTGGTCATGCCCGCTTCGCTACTCTTGGCCGGCACCACCTTGACGGCGAGGAGGCCGACAAGCGCCGCGAACGGCACGAGGATAAAGAAGGCCCAGCGCCAGATGCCGAGTTCGGCGAAGACGCCGCCGATCGACGGGCCAACCAGCGTTGCGATGCCCCAGATGCCGGAGGCGAGTGCAAAAGCCCGCGCCCACAAGTGCTCAGGGAACACCAGCCGGACCATCATGAAGGTGAGCGCGGCGAGGAGCCCGCCGCCAAAGCCCTGCAGGGCGCGGCCGACGAGGAGGATCGGCATCGACGGCGCGAGGCCGCAGATCAGGCTGCCGAGGGCGAACATCGCGGCCGCGATCAGGTAGTTCTGCCGCGGGCCGAGCCCGAACGGGCGCACCGCCGCAAAGATGGAGGCGACGATCGAGGCGACGATGAATACCGTCGTCACCCAGGCGAACAGATCGAGCCCGCCGATCTCGGCAACCACCGAGGGCATCAGCGTCGAGCCGATATAGACCTCGATGGCGTTCATACCGACGCCGCCGGCAAACACCACTACGGGCAGGGCGTTGCCGTCACTGAAGATTTCACCCCAACCATTCTTCTTCGCTGCCATCTCGTCCACCACTGCCTCTATGACCCGGCGAGCCCTCTGGCCGCATCGGGACGACACTGCTACAACCTCAACCTAACTTCAGGTAAAGGGGTAATCGCGATGTCGCGCGAACTTTCTGTGGGGCAGGTGTCGGAGCGCAGCGGCTTCGCGGTGTCGGCGCTGCATTTCTACGAGAAGAAGGGGCTGATCCGTAGCCATCGCACCTCCGGCAACCAGCGGCGGTACGATCGTGATGTGCTGCGCCGGCTGGCTATCGTCAGGATGGGGACCGAACTTGGCATTCCGCTGGCCGAGGTGGCCGAAGCGCTGGGTCATGTGCCGGTGGGCCATACCCCATCGGCGGCGGATTGGCGTGCGATGTCAGAGCTCTGGCACGATAAGCTCGACAGAAGAATCGTGTTGATGACGCGCGTGCGCGACGAGCTCAACGGCTGTATCGGCTGCGGGTGCTTGTCCACCAGCAGTTGCCCGCTGATGAACTTCAACGACCACCTGGCCGAAGAAGGCAGCGGGCCCCGCCGGCTGATGCGTGAGGGCAGCGACAGCTACACGAGCTGACGGGAACCGGGCCCGGCGCAAGCCGTTGATTGCACAGCGTCAACAGGGTTCTCGGCGATGGATATCCTCACCAGCCTCGGCTGCGAGCCGACTCACACCCCGCAGCACATCATCCTCATCAGGCTGTTCATCGCCGCCGTGCTCGGCGGCATGATCGGTTGGGAACGCGGCGCGGAAGCGGGTACCGCCGGACTCAGGACGCATATCCTCATCGCGTTGGCAGCGGCGCTGTTCACTACCCTCGCGTTCGAGATCTATCGGCTGGCGCTGGCGGACGGCAGCAACAATCCTGACCCGATCCGCGCCATCGAGACGGTCACGGCCGGATCGCCTTTCTGGGTGCCGGCGCCATCTTCCAGCAGCGCGGCAGCGTACAGGGGCTGACCACCGAGGCCGGCATGTGGCTGGCCGGTGCGGTCGGCGTCACGGCGGCGCTTGGCTACTATCTCATCGCGTTGGCGGTGGCGGTCTTTGCGGTCATCGTGCTGGCGACGCTCCGGGCGTTTTCGCACCGGGTGATCAGCGGCAACAATCCGAGGCTCGGTCAGGGAACGGAGACTGACAGAGAGCGTTGATTCCGGGATGGAGCAGAAGGAGAAGCCTCATGCCCGCTACATCGAAAGCTCAGCAGAAGGCGGCCGGAGCCGCCCTTGCCGCCAGGCACGGCGAGATCAAGGTCAAGAAGCTGAAGGGCGCCTCGAGGTCGATGTACAAATCGATGAACGAGCAGGAACTCGAGGAGTTCGCCCGGACCAAGCACAAGGGATTGCCGGAACACAAGGAAACCCGGCACTAGTCGCCGCTACTCGATCGCGGTCGGGGGCGCCGGCAGTTGTGGATCGGCGCCCTCGCCGAACACCTGCTGGCCCTCGTTGTCCCAGATGCGGACCACCTCGCAGCTCGCGAGGAAGTCCTTGGCGCACTCGGCCTTGACGATGGCTTCGAGGCTCACCTGGTCCTGCTGGTCGCAGACGAACTTGTGCCAGTGCGGCCCCTCGTTGTGCTGCATGAAGATGTCCGCCACCCAGCCATGCGGATAGCACCAGAGGTTGGGCGCACAATCCTCCGCGGTGAGCCCGCTCTGCTGCACGCACTGCGCCACCGCGCAATCCATCGCATCAGCGGCGAATGGCCCGAAGCAGACGCCAAGGCCGGCTTCCGGCGCCTGCGACACGGCGATGCCGTTGAACGCCGGCAGCACGAAGCTGTCGACGGCCTCGTCCTGCGCCAGCAGCGGGGTGGCGAGCAGGCCCAGCACGGCCGCCGCAAACATCGACATTCTGAGCATGGCTTGGCCTCCTGCTGGTAACGCCCGACAGGGCGATGAGCCGAGGCGGTCGAGACCGCCGAGGGAGGCGCGACAGTGCGGTGATCCGGGTAGGGCGGTCAAGGCCGCGGTCGGCGAGGAGAAGCGCGGTTGCGGGTGGGAGAAGTGTCCCGCAACCGCGCCTTCGCCTGCTGGCCCCAGTGGCCCGCCGCAACTGGGTACACACCGAATGGTCGGCACTCATCGCCGAGGCGGTGGGCGCGACCCGAACGGGAAGGCGGGGCAGCGTCAGGAGGTCGCGCCCCGTCTTTCCGTCGTCGTATGGCGGCCGCCGCGTGAGGGAACGCGACGGACCGCCGGTTGGGTCGGAGCTTGGGGTCTCCGGCCCAGGGCCGCCCGGGTCGCCGCAGGGATATCGGCGGCCGGGCGGTAGCTCAACGATGGGACCAATCCGGTCTCATCGGAAGGAAGAGACGGAGAGCGCATTTGGGAATGCAATCGGCAGTGGCCTGCCTCAATGCAACGCGCTCCCCGCCCGGCACGTAACCTGTGGACGCAGTGATTACGTGCCAACCGCATCCAGGTGCTGATTGCGCACCCAGAAACTGACGATTGCCGCCGCTTCGCGACGGTAAGAATTGATATCGGCGTGCCGCTCGAACACAGCGTCGGCGCCGGCAGAAAGAAGAGCCTCTCGCGGCTCGCGATCGAGCGTCGGAGCAATCGCGGCAATCAGCAGCGAATGGCCGTCGCGCATGGCGCGGAGCTTGGCGATAAAGTCCAGGGTGGCACTGGACGAGGCTTTGAGGTCGACGATGACGAGACCCGGAATGGTCGCGAGGTCGTCCTCGAGCAACCGGTGGATCTCGGCAGTCGCCAAGGCTTCGCCGTTGAGCCAGCTCACGGAAGGCGCGCCATGGGCGAGCAGCATCCGGATCATCAGCCGGGCGGAATGGGAGTCGTCGTCGACCAGTGCCATAAAGGGCTGGCCGGTACCAATAGCGTCCATAATGGTTCCTTCTTGCCGCGTCGCCGCGGCAATGGCCGAAAACTCTAGTGCGTAGGCGGTAACCCGTCGGCGGCCTGGAAAGCTGGGAGAGCTTCGTTGCGTCCCCTCACCACCCCGGACTGCATCCGAGGCTGACTGCGTCATGCTGCGACGAGCCGGGATATGATGGTTCGATGACATTTGGGGTAGGCAAAGGCATGTAACAACGCCGTAACGAGGCTTGCGATTAACATGTAAATCGCCCAGATACGGAGGGGGAGGTGCTCGCGTGGGCGAACCGTTGTCGCAGACGATGCCGCCCCGAGCGGAGATCGAGGCCGCCCTGGCGCGTATCCAGGAGTGGCCCGGGCTGGCGCGCTCGCCGCAACTTGCCAAGTTTCTCAACTACATAGTAGTCGCGCGGCTCGACGGAAACGAGGCCGGGATCAAGGCCTACTCCATCGCGGTGGACGTGTTTGGGAGGCCGCAGAGCTTCGATCCGCAGAACGATCCAATTGTGCGCGTCCAGGCCCGCCGGCTGCGTGCGGTGCTCGAAGAATACTACGCGGGGGAAGGGGCCTCCGAACCCGTCACATTTTACCTCCCGGTGGGACGTTACATCCCCGAATTCCGGGTTCCGGGCTCTGAGCCGGCCCCCGAAACAGCTGAATCGGCTGTAACCGGTTTCACCCCGCCGATTCCTCGGGGGCCCTCCGAAAGGCCGTGGCTGGCGCGGCTCGACGACCTCGTCCTATTGGTCGTTCTGGTCTTCGTCGCCCTTGGCATCGCCCTGGTGTTGACCCAAATGCTGGCGCCGCGGCAGATCCGGATCGCGGTGCCGCAACCACCCGTTGTTTCGGTCAGTGAGTTCACATCGGTGGCGGCGCAGGCGCCCAGCGCGAGTGTCGCCGGCCTCGCGGTCGAGCTGGTAACCGATCTCGGGCTGTTCCCGTTCATCGACGCGGTCTACCTGCAGCGGACGGAGCAGGCAGCGCGACAGTCCAAGACCGCGACCTTCGAGCTCTCCGGCATCGCTCGGACCGAGGGCAACGAGATGCAGGTCACCGCCAGCCTCAAGCGGGCCGGGTCCGACGCTGCGGTGTGGAGCATGACCGAGAAGGTGGCGACTGCCGACTTCCCGACATCGATCGACCGGTTGTCCCAGGCCTTCGCCGACCAACTGGGGGCGGTCGACGGGCCGCTGCACACCGATGCGATGCAGTGGCTGGCGACCAACACCGACCTTGCCGGCAACGAGACCGATTACCTCTGCGGCCTGCTGTTCATCCGCTATCGCGGCAGCGGCCGGGTGGACGATGCCGAGCGGGCGCGTGCCTGCGTAAACGGGCTGCTGCGCGGTCAACCGGTAACGGCTTTCGGGCTGGCGATGAGCGGCACGCTGCTGCTCGACCGGATGCAGCGGACACAGCCGCCGGCCTCGCGTGATCCCGAACCGATCGCCGAGGCGGAACGGCAGATCGACGAGGCGCTGTCGCTGGCTCCGACCTCGAGCCCGGTCTGGCGGGAGTATGCCTTCTTCCTCGAATCCGTCGGCCGGTTCGGCGAGGCCGAGGCCGCCTTCACCTCGGCGCTGCAGCTCAACCCGTCCAATCTCGACGCCTTTGCCGGCTATGCGCGGCTGCTGTCGCTGCGCGGTAAATCCGAAAAGGGAACAAGCATGGCGGTTGAGGCACTGCGCCGCGCCGTGTCTCCGCCCTATTGGTACCACGAGGCTGCGGCGGTGAATGCGCTGCGCGATGGCAACAATGCAGAGGCGCTGATCCAGGCGGAGGCCCTAGCCGCAGGGGATGCCGAGCTGGCGTCGGCGCTGGCGGTCGCGGCGGCCTATCGGTTGAAGTCGGAAGATGCGCTCAATCGGTCGATTGCGCAGTTGCTTGAGGTGACGCGCTTCCGCCGCTTCGGTATTCTGCCGGTGCTTCGCCAGCGGCTGGGCGATCCCGAGTTGCGTGCCGAGATCGGCAACGAACTGGCCGCTGCGGGCATTGATCAGGCGGCTCTCAACGGGCCGTACTGATCGAAGTCGAGGCCGCTGGTTCTGGAGTTCTCATGTCTTTTCGCGCCCTGGTCACCGAGCGGCTTGCTGACGGTGAATTGCGCAGCAGCCTCAAGGAGATCACCGATGAACAGCTGCCGGCCGGCGACGTGCTGGTGGCGATCGAGTGGGCCGGGCTGAACTACAAGGATGCGCTGTGCCTCACCGGGCAGGGCGGGCTGGTGCGGAGCTATCCGCACGTCGCCGGCATCGACTTCGCCGGCCGGGTGGTCGAGAGCAGCGATGCCCGCTACCACCCGGGGCAGGCGGTGATCCTGACCGGCTGGCGAGTGGGCGAACTGCACTGGGGCGGCTATGCGCAGCGGGCGCGGGTCAATGCCGACTGGCTGGTGCCGGTGCCGAAGCGCTTCTCTACCCGCACGGCGATGATGATCGGCACAGCTGGCCTCGCCGCCATGCTGGCGGTCAATCGGCTGCAGGCCGAGGGTGTGCGGGCCGGCGAGGGCGAGGTGCTGGTCACCGGGGCCGGGGGCGGCGTCGGTAGCATTGCGGTGCTGCTGCTCAGCCGGCTCGGCTACGAAGTTGCCGCGGTCACCGGGCGGCCAGAGCTGGCGCAGCAGCTGACGCGGCTCGGCGCCGGCCGGATCGTGACGCGCGACGAGGTGGCGAATCCGACCGGCAAGGTGCTGGACAAGGAACTCTGGTTGGGCGCCATCGACTCCGTCGGCGGGCCGCTGCTCGGCGAGGTGCTGAAGAAGATCCGCTACGGCGGGGCGGTGGCGGCGATCGGCAATGCCGGCGGCCGTAACTGGGATGCCAGCGTCATCCCGTTCATCCTCCGCAACATTTCGCTGTGCGGCATCGACACGGTAATGCAGCCGTTCGAGGCGCGGCGATCGGCCTGGGACCGGCTGACGACGCTGTTCCTGCCGGCGGCGTTCGAGCCGATGCTGACCGAGGCGCGGCTGGAGGATCTGCCGGGGTTGGCGGCGGCGATGCTTGAGGGCAAGGTTGCCGGGCGGGTGATCGTCAACCCGCGGGATCCGCCGACCTGAGGATCAGTGTACGGCGGTCTTCGAGAACAGGTTGATGACGATGACGCCGGCCATGATCAGGCCCATGCCGATCAGCGCCGGCAGGTCGAGCAGCTGCTTGTAGATCAGCCAGCCGGCCAGTGAGATCAGCACGATGCCGACGCCCGACCAGATGGCGTAGGCAACGCCCACCGGCATGCTGCGCAGGGTCAGCGACAGGAAGTAGAAGGCGACCACGTAGCCGACGATCGAGATCAGCGACGGCCAGAGCTGGGTGAAGCCGTCCGCCGCACGCAACGCCGTGGTGGCGATCACCTCGGCGACGATCGCGACCGCCAGATAGGCGTAGGCGATCACGCCTTGGCTCCAAAATACTGGCCGGCGAGCCGCACGAAGGCGGCGCCGCGTTCCTCGAAATTCTTGAACACCTTGCCAGCGGTTTCGAGCTGGCCGTAGCTCGGGGCGCCGGGTGAGAGGATTACGGTCTCGAACTTCGCCTGTCGTCCGGCCAGTGCCTTCACGGCGTCCTCGAGCGTACCGGCCTCGATCACCTCGATCTCCGGCGCCGCGGCGTAGGTGAGGGTGGCGAGGCGGTCGCCGGTCACCGGCAGGCAGACGAGGACCGTGACGCCGCGCGGCGCGAGCAGTTGGGAGAGCTCGGAGTAGTCCTGGTGGCGCTCGTGTCCGCCGGCGATCAGGGCGATGCGGCTGCCCTCGTAGGCGGCGAGGGCGGCCTTTGTGGCTTCCGGGGTGGTCGAGATGGAGTCGTTGACGAAGGTGACTTCGCCGACCTGGTGCTCTTCGAGCCGGTGCGGCAGCGGGGTGAACTTGGCGATGCCGCGGACCACGCCCTCTAGATCGGCGCCGGCCTTCATGGCGATGGCCGCTGCCAGCAGGGCGTTGTTCAGATTGTGTTCGCCTTTGAGGCGAGAGCGCAGCGCTGCCGAGGCAATGCGATCATGAATGAACGGCGCCAGCGGCGGGATCAGCCGCTTGGGATCGCGCAGCGCCTCCATGACCAGCGGGTTGCCCAGGGCGCCAACGCCCAGCGCCACCGGGAAGGGGGCGTCGCGGTCGATCAGGTTGAGCTTGTCCTGGTAGTAGCGCTCGACGCTGCGGTGCCAGTCGGTATGTTCGGGGGAAAGGTTTGTAATTGCTGCGATATCTGGCGTGAACGCCATGTCGGCAGTCTGGTAGCTGGAGAGTTCGAACACCACGATCGGGTGCTTGTCGGCGATCTCCAGCGGCGCGAGCCCGACATTGCCGGCGAGCCCGGCGTCGAGGCCGGACTCGGTGAGCATCAGGTGCACCAGGGTGGCGGTGGTCGACTTGCCCTTAGTGCCTGAAATCGCAATGACTTTCCTGCCCTCGCGGTACTCTTCGCCCCACAGGTTGAGGTTCGAGGTGACGGCGATGCCGGCCTCGCGGGCCATGGCGAAGACCGGCCGGTAGCGTGACACGCCGGGGCTCTTGACGATGGTCGAAAAGAGCGTCGATTCAATGGCTTGCGTCAGATCGGCGGGGGCGATGAAGGTGGTGTCGTCGACATCGGCCTCGCCACTGTCGACCGTCACAAACACCTTTGTTTGCGGGGACTTAGCCGCAATGAAGGCACGGGTGGAGCGGGCCTCGCGGCCGGCGCCGTAGAGCAGGACGGGTTCATCAAAGCGCATGCGGGGCGACTCGCTCGAAGATGTCCGAGGGGACGAGGTGTTCTGGGCTATCGATCATCAGTTCGGCAAGCGCGTCCTCGAGGCGCTGGCTGCCGTACTGAGTCAGAAGATCGGGCTTGAGCATTGAAACGATTGGCTCATTTGCCCATGCCGGCAGCTTGGTCAGGGCCCAGAGGCAGGCCGCGGCCTCCTCGATTTCGCCGACGCATTCCCACGGCTTCTGACCAGCGAGGCCGGTGAGCTCGCGGAAGGAACGCTCGTGCGAAGGCTGGTTCAGCAGGTTCTGCCCGAAGATGCCGATGAGCCGCTGCTTGTCCATCACCGGGGCGAAGATCAGGAACACGAAGTGGCACTTGGGGCACTTGCCGCACCACAGCGGGCCGTCGTGGCCGCTGAGCTTGAAGTTCTCGTTGCAGCTCGAAAAGACATGGTCGAAGCGGCTCACTCGGGCGAACAGGGCAGCGATCTTCGCCTCTGAGTAGGGCCTTAGGACGGAGAAAAGCTGTAAACTTCTGCCAGTGGCATGCTCGAGCACGCGGGCGATCAGATTTTCGAAGTCGATCGACTTCGAATGCTGGTGGTTCGCCTCGCGGCCGTCGAACTCCATGTTGCCTTCGCTGGCGGAGCGCTCGTTGGAGAGGACTATCCGGGTGTACGAAAACAGCAGGGCGGTGAGCGCCGCGATCATCGAGTTGATGGCGGTCGAGGGGACGTGGCCGTTGTAGTAGCCCGGTTCTTTCCCCAACCGGATCATCTCGGGATCGAGCTTCCGCCCGACATAGAGCGGCGGGCGGCCGACCTTGTCGACGCTGCCGATGATCGGACCCTTGGGGTTCACGGCGAAGGGGGTGAAGTCGAGGCCGGCGGCTTCGAACAACTGCACGCTCACCAGCGAGTCCTTGCCGCCGCCGATCGGCAGCAGGGCGCGGTCGCGGAGCACAGGAGCGGTGGGGGCAGGGCTGTGATCCTCGGGATCGTCGATCTCGATCTCGCCGAAGCGCTTGAGGTTGTTGCGGGCGTAGAACTCGCCGAGGCCGTTCTCGTAGATGTCGAGGGCGAAGTCGTGCTCGCGCACCGTCAGCGGGAACGGGACGACGATGCGATAGGGGGCGCGCAGCTTGAAGTAGCTGACGCCGAGCACGACGGCGGTGAGCTGCAACAGCTTCAGGAATGACGGCGTGGCGACGACGCTGGCGTCGCTGCCCGACGGGAAGGTCAGGACTTCCGAGAAGCTCAGTTCGCCGAGCGTGTAACGGAACGTCGCGACGCCCGTCGTAGCGTCGAAGGCGGGTTGCTCGATGGTGAAGGCTTCGGTCAAGGTCAGTAGATCCGGAGGCTGAGTCTCAGCACAATATCGGTCGAAAGGCGCTGAAAGCCAAACTCGCGCAGCGTGCACTGCCAGGCGGTGCCGAGCCGCTGGATCGAGAACAGGTTGTAGCGCGCCGGGTCGTGGGCCCCTGTATCACCCTGAGCCGCGCCGGCCGCGGCGACGCCCACCACCGGCACATCGCCATGCGGGCCGGGGATGGCGTAGATCGAGGACTGGTGGGTATGGCCGTGCAGCACGAGCTCGGCGCCGTGCTCGGCGATGACGCGGCGGAAGGCCTTGGCGCCATAGAGGCCGAGGCGGGGGTGCGCCTGCTCCTGGTTGGGCGGATGGTGGATCAGCACGACGCGGAAGTAGCCGCCATCACCGAGCAGCTTCAGGCAGCGGGCGAGGCGCGCGGCCTGGTCTTCCTCGAAGCGGCCGGCGGCAATCCAGGGTGCGGTCGGCACGGCGCTGTTGCACGAGACGATGGCGACGTCGCCGACGCGGCGGACGAAGGGGAAGGCGTTGTCATCGATGGTTTCGCCCATGACGTAGCCGTCCCAGCGGTCCATCGCCTTCTGCAACTGGCCCTTGAGATAGGCATCGTGGTTGCCGGGCGAGATGCAGACCTGCTCGGGCGGGCCGAGGGTCTCGAGCCAGTTGTAGGCAGTGTTGATCTCGGCATCGAGCGCCAGGTTCACCAGGTCGCCGGTGACCACCGTGAAATCCGGGTTCTGCTCGCGCATATGGCGCACCAGCTTGGTCAGGCCGTCGCCCGCCATGGTGTGCTCGCGCTTGATCTTCCAGTTGAGGAAACCGGTGATCCGCTTGTTCATCAGGTCGCGCGCCCGGACGGGCGGCAGCGGGGCCAGGTGAACGTCGGACAGGTGGGCGAGAGTAATCATTGCTCGGCGTAATGCCATGCGGCGCGCGTCAAGAAAATGGCCTAAATAGCGCCACCGCCAATTGAAGGTTAGCCGGACCATCCCCATGAGAAGCATGAGCCGCTGGCAGCGCGTCAGGACATCTGCCCATCTGTTCATCGTCGGGGTGCGCCGGCGCATGGTGCTGGGCACCCGGGCCGTGCTGCTCGACGGTGACAATCGCGTCCTGCTGCTGCGCCATACCTACATGCCCGGCTGGCACTTCCCCGGCGGCGGCGTCGAGCCCGGCGAAACTGCCGAAGAGGCGGCACGCCGGGAAGCGGAGGAGGAAACCGGCCTGCGCGTCGAAAGCCGGATGCGGCTCTTGGGGCTCTACCTTAACCGGCACGAGGCCACCAACCGCGACCACATCACGGTGTACGTGGCGCGGCAGTTCCGTGAGGTGAAGCCGTTCAAGCCGAACAGCGAGATCGCCGAGATCGGCTGGTTCGCGATGGATGCGCTGCCGGACGGGGTGAACCCTGGCACGGCCCGGCGCATCGCCGAGATCGTCTCGGGGACTGAGGATCTGCCGGGGTTGTGGTAGAGCGGTCTGGGGCAAGCAATTTGCCCCACCCGCGGTGTCATCGTGGGGGAGATCGGGTCAAGCACTACGACGTGGCTAACTCCGGTAGCGGTGCGGCCTGGCCCGGCGACTTGGCATAGCCGAGGGCTTCGACGATGCGGCCGTTGTGGACGCGCATGACGTTGACGCCGCGGACCGAACCGCCATCGCCGAAGTTGAAGCGCCAGCGGATGGTGGCGTGGTCGCCCATGACAACGGTGTCCTCCATGTCGAACCAGGCGACCTCGTCGGTGGCGATGGCCTGCCAGAAGGCGAGGCAGGCGGCGTAGCCCTCGTAGCGGGTGCCGTTCGGCGCGGGCTGGATCGATTCCATCACGCAATCGGGCGCGATCAGGTCTTCGAGCAACGTCGGGTTGTGCTCCTGAAACGCCTGGTTGAAGCGGTGCATGATCTCGGCGGTCTGGTTGGTCTGCATGGTTCTCTCCTCGTGTAAACAGACAGGTCTGTCTATGTCTTGAGGTATACAGACCTGTCTGGTAGTGTCAAGCGATGACCAAGAGCGTCCCCACCGCCGACCACGCGACCGTTCCGGCGCGTCGCCGCCTCCTCGATACTGCGACCAGGCTGTTCTATGCGGGGGGCATCCACGCCGTCGGCATCGACCGCATCATCGCGGAAGCCGGCGTCGCCAAGGCGACGTTCTACAATCACTTCCAGGCCAAGGATGACCTGGTGGTCGCCTACATCGAGGAGCAGGACCGGATCGGGCGGGAGGCGGTTGCCGCGCTGCCGAAACAGCCACCGCGCAGGATGCTGGCGGCGATCCTGGGCCGGATCAGCGATGCAGGGATGGCCGGGGATTTCCGCGGCTGCCCGTTCCTCAATGCGGCGGCCGAGTACACCGACCCGGCGAGCCGGGTGAGGAAGGCGATCGACGCCCGGCGTGCCTGGTATCACGGTGTGCTGAGGGACCAGCTGGCAGCCGACGGCGATCCGGTTCCCGACGTCACGGCGTCGCTACTGGTGGCGCTGTCGGATGGGCTGCTCGAGATCGCCTATCTCGACGATCCGAAGAGCGTCCCCAGGCTCATCACGCAGGCGTTGGCGCGGTTGCTCGTTCCCCGCCACACCGTCGTCGGCTAGTCGAAGACGTTCCAGCAAATAGCATTGCGCAGCTGCTGGTCGTCGAGGACCAGGGCGCGGATCGCGTCGGGCAGTTGCGCGCGCTGCCAGGCGCACTCGTCGCTGCCGGCCTGCTGCCGGTTAGCCTCGGGCACCGCGGCCCGGACGGCCCGGATCGCATAGGCGGCAGCGCCCAGGTCGTGGGCGGCCACGTGGGCAACGGCAACGGCCTGGCCGGCGGAGAGGGCAGCGAACTTCGCCGCATCGGCCAAGTCGCGGCCGGCCGCGTTGGCAACGAACGCCATGTTGTGCGCCTGTTTCATGGTGGCCTCGCCACGGGTCCAGGCGTGGGTGAGCTCGATCGCCTTGCGGGGACGATCATCGTCTGGCCGGACTACCTCGAAATGGTGCAGGACGTGCGTAGCGCAGGCGGCGGCCCAGAGCGCGAGCAGGTGATGATCGGCGTCGGTGAGGGTGCCGCCGCGTCGGATGGTGACGAGGCGCGGGTCGCGTTCCTTACTGAGGATCATGCCGGCTCCATCTTGGCAGCGCGAGAGTGCCCGCGGACTTGGGCACAGCGCGTTCGACACGTCAAAGGGGTGGCGGCGCGGCGCGTGATGCGGCGGGCCCGGTGTGACGGCGGAAGCCAGGCTTGGGGGGCGTACCGGCACCTGGGTGCTCGGCAACCGGGGCCCGGCCGAGGGCACATTCTTCGATATCGCGTAACTGCAGGCGGTGTTGCCACGCTGGCGTTTTGAAGGTCGGCGCAACCCTGCGGGTGCGCGCCGATCAGCCCTCGGGCAGGCCGAGTTCGATCAGGGTCTGGATGACCAGCGCGTTGGCATCGAGGAAGGTGGCGGTGACGTTTTGCCCGGGTGGCCTGACGTTGGCGGCGGTCGATCCGGGGCGGATCTCCAGGGCTTTGGCAAACGCCGCCTTCGCCTCGGATATCCTGCCGAGGCGGTGGCAGGCGACGGCAAGCGCCAGGTAGCTGCGTCCGGAAGCGGGCGTGATGGCGATTGAGCGCTGCAGCCAGTCGACTGCCGCTTCGTTGTGTCCCAGCAGCAGGTTGGCCCAGCCGGCGCCCAGCATCCAGGTCCAGCGCGAGACGGTCGGCGTATCGTAGCGGTCGGCTTCCTCGAAACTGGCGAGCGCATCTTCGAAGCGGCCGAGGAACAGTTGCGCAAGGCCGATCTGGTAGAGGGCGGAGCCGTTCCAGGGATCAAAGCTCACGGCGCGGGCGCAGGCGACGAGGCTCTCGACGAAATCGTTGGTGGCGGAGAGGAACCGGCACTGCGCTTCGAGCACGGCGATGGAGCGGGGGCGGAGCGCCACGGCGCGCTGCAGCATCTGCTGGCCGCTGCTGCGCGCCTCGGCCGCTTCTGTGTCGTCGTACCAGACCATCTGGATGCCGCGGGTCTGCAGGGCGGCTAGCGCCACCTGCAGGTCGACATTGTCGGGCTCGGCGGCGAGGGCGCCCTGCAGCATGCGCTGGGCGACGGCGAAGCGCTCGCGCGAGGTCTGGTTGATCGAGGCCGTGGCCTGCTCGATGGCGACGCGGGCGCCGGGGGCGGGGTCGGTGGCGTCGGGGCTGCCGGGCTCCAGCAGTTCGTTGAGCCAGCGGGCGAGCCGGTCGCCAGCGCCAGCGGCGAGGCGGATCTGTTGCAGCTCGGGATCGATGCCGCTGTCGACGGTGGCGGTGGCGACGGACTCGACGACGCCGGTGGCGGTGCGGACGGCGCGCAGCTTCAGCGTCCACGCACTGGCGCTGCGCAGCAGTTCGCCGCGTACCTCGAACTGGGCTCGCGCGGTGTCGCCGGCCTGGGGGGCGAGGACGCGGAGGTTGTCGATGCGGGCGAGGCCATCGACCAACTGGTCGGTCACCCCGGCGGCGAGGGGGGCGCCTTCGGTGCCGGCGGCGGTATTGAGGATCGGCAGGACGGCGACGGTCGGGGGCGGGGGGGCGACGAGGTTGCTCGTCAGGGCAGCAACGGCAGCGATGCCGATGATGGCGATGGCGGCCGCCACGGGGGCGAGTGCGGCGCGACGGCTTTGCGGGAGCCATCGCCTGGCCGGCGGGGCTGGCTGCGCGGGAGCGGTCGGGGCGGTGGCGTCGCCCGCGACGTCGAGGGCGAACAGGTAGCCGCGGCCTGAGATCAGTTTGATCATCTGGCGCTGGTCGTCGCCGAGCGCGGTGCGGATCTCGCGGATGCACTGGAACAGGCCGTCTTCGCCGACATGGATGTTCGGCCAGACGGCTTCCATCAGCTCCTGCTTGCTGAGTACGCGCCCGGGGCTGGCGGCGAACAGGCGCAGCATCTCGAAGGTTTTCGGCCTGAGCTTGATCGCCGCGCCGTCCGGTCCACGGAGTTCGGCACGCTGCTCGTCCAGCTCGAAGCCGGCAAACCGGAACACCGTCATGGCCCTGGGTCCCCCGCCGCTCTCGATGCCCCGCCGACCTGCGGAATTCAAGCGCCCTGAGCAAAAGAGGCGAATTTCAGAAAAATTTCAGAATGCCACCCGGGCGGTTTCAGGACTCGGCGCGCCGTCGGTGGGATGAAGATGCGCGGCTCCGCGTATTCGGGGCAGGGGGCGATTCATGGTCAAGCAGCCGGCGAACACCGGGAAGGTGCACGCGTCGCAGCGCATGCTGGCGGTGCTGCTGGCCTCGACGGCGCTGGTGCTGGCTGCAGTCGTGCCGGCGAGCGCGGCCGAGTGGGTCAATCCGGGCACTGGAAGCTGGTTCGATCCGACGAACTGGGCCCTCGGCAGCGTTCCGACCTCGAGTGACACTTCCTTCGTCGGCAGTGGCGGCACGGCGCAAGTGACGGGCGGTGGCGACGCCTCGAGCGGCATCGTCGCGATCGGCACGGAGCTTAGCAGCGGCACGGTGCAGGTGAGCGGCGCCGGGTCTACGCTGACGATCGGCAGTGACCTGTTTCTGGGCGACTACAGCGTCGGGACGCTGAACGTCAGCGATGGCGGCGTCGTCAGCGTCGGCAGCACGGGCCATATCGGATACAACACGGGCAGTATCGGCGCAGCAACGGTGAGCGGCGCCGGTTCGACGCTGAGCATGATGTTCCTCGAGCTGGGCTTTGCCGGCGGGGGCACTATCGACGTCACCAACGGCGGAACGCTGCAGTCCCAAAGTTCGGACATCAGCTACGGCCCCTACGGCAAGGTGGTGGTGGACGGAGCCGGGTCGAGCTGGAGCTCCGGCCGGCTTGCCGTCGGGGTCTTTGGTGACGGCGCTGTCGACATCACCAATGGCGGCGCGGTGACCAGCAGTTACGCCCATCTTGCAAGTCGCAACTACTCCAAAGGAAGCGTGCTGGTCGATGGTATCGGTTCGAGCTGGACCATCAACGATGACGTGTCGATCGCACATCAGGGCCAGGGCACGCTGACGATCAGCAACGGGGGGGTGGTCAGCAGCGGTTCCGCGCGGGTCGCCAGCTTTGCACAGGCGGCAAGAGGCGTGGTGACGGTCGATGGCGCGGGCTCGCGCTTCGACGTCGTCGACAATATCTATATCGGGCTCGTGGGCGATGGGACTGTCACGATCGCGAACGGCGGTGCCGTGAGTGCCCGAGAGGTTAAGGTCGGTGGTACCGGCAAGCTGGTGATCGGAGCGGTGCCGGAGGAAGAGGCGGTTGCGGCCGGCACGCTCGATGCCGACAGCATCGATCTCGATTCCGCCACCGCGCGGCTCGTCTTCAACCACACCGATGCCGACTACAGGTTCGATACCGCAATCGAAGGCATCGGGGTCATCGAGCTCAGCGGCCCCGGCAGGACGGTGCTGACCGGCGACAGCCGAGACTTCAACGGCAAGATCAGCCTCGTCGACGGCGAGCTGGTGGTTGATGGCTGGCTCGGTGGCGACATGATCTCGAAGGGCCGGCTGAGCGGCACCGGCATCGTCCGCAACGTCAGCGTCATCGGCGGCGGGGTGATCGCGCCCGGTCACGACGACATCGGCACGCTGGCGGTGGAGGGCAACCTCTACATGGGCCCGGGCTCGACCTACGAGGTCGAGATCACCTCGGGCTCCAGCGACCTGATCCAGGTGACGGGGATTGCCTATGTCGATGGCGCCGACATGGTCGTCAAGCGCGGCGCGGGGCCATTGCCGCTGGGCGCGGGCTACGTCGTCCTCAGCGCCGGCGGCGGGTTCTTCGGCAGTTTTGGCGAGGTCATCTCGGACTATGCCTTCGTCTCGCCCGAGCTCGAGCTCAGCTCGGATGGTGTCAGCGACCTGGTGACGCTCGAGTTCAATCGCAACGCCGTGGCATTTGCCGATGTGGCGAAGACCGCGAACCAGGCGAGCGCTGCGGCGGCGCTCGATGGGCTGGGGACGGACAATGCCGCCCACAACACGATCCTCAGCCTCAATGAGGCCGAGGCGCAGGCACTGTTCGACATGCTGTCGGGCGAGGGGCATGCGACGCTCAAGGGCGTGCTGATGGACAATGCCGGACTGGTGTCGGACGCGCTGCTGCAGCGACTCGATGCGGCACGGACGCTCGACGCTTCGGGCGCCGCCAGTGGCTATGCCGCGCTGCCGGTGCTGCCGGAAGACGGGGGCGGCAACGCGATCTGGGGCCAGTTCTATGGTGGCCTCGGGGAGCGTAGCAGCGACGGCAATGCGGCGAGCGCCGCGTCCTCGTCGGGCGGATTGCTGCTCGGGGCCGACGCGGCTGTGGGCGACTGGCAGGTCGGCCTGGCGGCGCAGGTGGGGCAGACCGAGGTGTCGATCGCCGATCGTGCCACCGAGGCGACAACCGCCGAGATCGGGGGCAGCTTCTATGCCGGGACGAACTGGGGCGATACCGGGTTCTCGATCGCCGGCGTGGTGGTCCGTCATGCCATCTCGACCAGCCGCGAGGTCGGCCTGGGGCTCAACGAGACGCTGACCGCCGACTACGGCGCGATCACTGGGCAGGTGGTTGCCGAGCTCGAGCACGAGGTCGATTTCGGCGCCGCGAGCCTGATCCCCTACGCACAGGTGGGCCACACCGTGCAGGCGACCGAGGCTTTTACCGAAACCGGCAACGGTGCCGGTGCGGCGCTATCGGGCGGCGCCGATGTGGTCGGCCAATCCTTCGCCACGCTGGGTGTGCGTGGTGCGTATCAATTCGTGGTGGGCCAGGGTGGTCTTGCGACATTCAGCGGTGGCATCGGCTGGCGTCGTGGTTTTGGTGAGGCGCCCACCGCGCAACTTGGGTTCAACGGCGGCTCGCCATTCGTCATCGCAGCCACCCCCGCCGCCGCGGACTCTCTCCAGCTCGAGGCAGGGCTCGATTTCGACCTCGCAACCGGGCTCGACTTCTCGCTGAACTACAGCGGCGAAGCCAACGCCGGCGGGCAATCGCATGCGCTGCGGGCCGGGCTCGGCGGGCAGTTCTGATGCATCTGCACGTCGTCGACAGCCGGCGGCCCCGCCGGCCGGCGCCCATTGTGCTGACGGTTGCCGCGATCATCCCGCTGCACAATGGCCGGGCGTTCATCGAGGCTGCGCTGGCGAGCGTCCTGGCGCAGACCAGGCGTCCGGACGAGATCGTCGTCGTCGATGACGGGTCGGTGGACGATGGTCCGGCGCTGGTGGCACGCCTTGCCGCCAGTCATCCCGAGATCAGGCTGCTGTGGAAGCCCAATGGCGGCCAGTCTTCGGCGCGGAACTTTGGAGTGAAGCACTGCACGGGCGAACTGATCGCGCTGCTCGACCAGGACGACGCCTGGTATCCTCAGCATATCGAGCGGTTGGCCGCGGCGTTCGAGGATGAAGGCCGGCCGCACAAGCTCGGCTGGAGTTACTCCAACCTCGACGAGATCGACCGCGACGGCAAGATGATGGTCCGGCGCCGGATCGCGCTCGACCACCACCCCAAGACCAGCGTCTACAAGTGCCTCGATCGCGACATGTATGTGCTGCCGAGTGCCTCGCTGATCTCGCGGGAGGCGTTCGAGGCAGTGGGCGGGTTCGACGAGAGCCTCGTCGGCTACGAGGACGACGACCTGTTCTTCCGGCTGTTTCGCGCCGGCTACGACAATGTCTATGTCGACGAGGCGCTGTCGATGTGGCGCATCTACGGTTCGTCGACCTCGTCGACGCCACGCATGGCCCAGTCGCGAATGCTCTATGCCAGAAAGCTCTTGGAGCAGTTTCCCGACGAGCCCGAGCACGGCCGCTACTGGGCGCGCGACATGATCGCCCCCCGGTTCCTCCGCAACTTCGTTGGTGACGTGTTCAAGGCGGCGCGATTCGAGAAACCGGAGACACTTGCCTTCTCGGCGGCCTGCCTGCGGGAGCTGCTGCCGCACCTGAGGCTGAGGCGCCGGATCCTCCTGGCGGCGGCGTTGCCGCTGCTGTCGAACTACCCACTGCTGCGGCTGCTGTACCGGACGCGCCTGCTGCATCTGGGCGGACGGCTGCTGGGGACAGGAGGGCGGTCGACGTTCGCGACGGGCGCCATGCGGTCGCGGTGAGGCGAGCGCGCGGCCTAGCGGGCGCCGATGCCCTCGACGACGAGGCGGACGATGCGGCGGATGTCGCCGTCGCCGAACGTGCCGGTGGCCAGCGCGCTGAGCATGGCCTGGCCGTAGATGCCGAGCAGGACGAGCGCCATGAAGTTGGCGTCGTCGTCGGCCCGGATGACGCCCTGCTGCTGGCCGAGGAACAGGATGTCGCGGACGAGCCGCTGGAAGCTCGGGCGGTCGGGCGGGGGCACGACGGACGGGCGGATGGCGGGGCTGAGGGCGAGGTGGGCGAGCGAGGGGTTGGCGAGGCACCAGCCGGCGCTGTCGAGCAGCACCGAGGTCAGCAGCGGCAGGACGTCCTCGTTGGCGGCGATACGGGCGCGATAGCCGGCGTCGCCGGCCTCGACCCGGGCGATCAGGGTGAGGGCGATTTCATCCTTGGAGCTGAACAGGTTGTAGAGCGTCTTGCGGGTCAGGCCGGCCCGCGTGGCGATCTCCTCCATCGAGGTGCCATCGAAGCCGAGCGCGCGAAACGCCTGGTCGGCAGCCTCGAGAATCTGGGCACGGGAGCGATCGGTTCGCTTCAGGGTTGTCATTTCTACACAGTAGTGTAATTTTATACGAGTGTGAAGATGCGAGACTATGCGATGTGGCAGGCGTTCGGTCCGGAAATCTGGACGGTCGATGGACCGGTGGTCACGGCGGCCGCCGGGTTTCATTATCCCACGCGCATGACGATCATCCGGCTGGCCGGCGGCGACCTGGTGATCTGGTCGCCGGTGGAGCTCTCCGGGCAGTTGCGGGGCGAGGTGGAGGTGCTGGGGAACGTCCGCTACCTCGTTGTGCCCAATTCGCTGCATGACAGCTTCATCGCCGACTGGCACCGCGCCTATCCGGTGGCGCAGGTGCTGGCGGCGCCGGGGCTGCGCGAGAAGCGGCCGGACATCCAGTTCGGCGGCGACCTCGGCAACGTGCCGGTTGCCGGCTGGACCGGGGAGATCGAGGTCGTGGTGGTGCGCGGCAACCGGATCACCACCGAGGCGGTGGCGTTCCACCGGCCGAGCGGCACAGCGATCTTCACCGACCTGTTGCAGCAGTTCCCGCCCGGCTGGTTTAAGGGCTGGCGGGGGCTGGTGGCACGGCTCGACCTGATGCTGGCCGACGAGCCCTCGGTGCCGCGCAAGTTCCGCGTCGCCTTCACCGACAAGCGCGCCGCCCGCGCCTCGCTCCGCCGTATCCTCGCCTGGCGCGCCGACAAGGTGATCGTGGCGCACGGCACGCCGGTGACCAAAGGCGGGGAGGCGTTCCTGCGCCGCGCGTTCAGGTGGCTGGGGATGGGCGGGAAGTAGCGACCGGCCATTGACATTGCCGGCGGCGGCAGGCGAACTAATGGTATGGGGACTGCGAGCTCCCCACGAGGCGCCACGCCGAAGTTTCGCGTCCAGCAATCCTAACAGGACGCATCACCATGCCCTCATTCGCATCCATTGCACCCGATAAGCTTGCCCGCCTGCTCGGTACGGCCAGGTCGCCCATCATCATCGACGTCCGTGAGGACGAGGCTCTCGCGGCGGACCAGCGGCTCATCCCGACCTCGATCCATTTGCCCTATGCCAGCGCCGAGCAATGGGCTGCCGGCTATCGTGGTAAGCCGGTCGCGGTGAGTTGCCAGCGCGGCAAAAAGCTGGCCGAGGGCGCGGCCGCCTGGCTCAGGCACTATGGCGCCGATGCCGAGGTGGTAGAGGGCGGCTTCGAGGCCTGGCGGGACACCGGCCTGCCGCTGGTGCCGCTGGCTTCGGTGCCGAAGCGCAACGCCGCCGGCGCCACGGTATGGGTGACGCGGTCGCGCCCTAAGATCGATCGCATCGCATGTCCGTGGCTGATCCGGCGCTTTGTCGATCCCGGCGCCGTATTCCTGTTTGTCCCGCCGGCCGAGGTGGGAGCGGTCGCCGAGCGGTTCGGGGCGACGCCGTTCGATGTGGAGGGGGTGTACTGGAGCCATCGGGACGAGCTTTGCACCTTCGACGTGATGGTCGCCGAGTTCGGGCTGAGATCCGAGGCGCTGGAGCGGCTGGCGGCCATTGTCCGCGGCGCCGATACCGGCCGGTTTGACCTTGCCCCGGAGGCGGCGGGACTGGCGGCCGTCTCGCTGGGGTTGTCGCGGGTGTTCGCTGACGACCTCGAGCAGCTGGCGGCCGGCATGCTGATCTACGACGCGCTCTACCGGTGGTCGCGGGATGCGACGGACGAGACGCACAACTGGCCGGCCAGCGGGGGCAGGGCGGCAAAGTGACGGCGGTGGTGACCGCTCCGGCCGAGGCCGTGCCCCCGCACCCGACGTTCGCCGAGGCCGCGGCGGTGTGGGCGAAGATCGGGCTCCTGAGCTTCGGCGGACCGGCCGGGCAGATTGCGCTGATGCACAAGGAGCTGGTGGAGGAGCGGCGCTGGATCGCCGAGAGCCGGTTCCTCCACGCGCTCAATTTCTGCATGCTGCTGCCGGGACCCGAGGCGCAGCAGCTTGCCACCTATATCGGCTGGCTGCTGCATGGGACACGCGGCGGGGTGGTCGCCGGCACGCTCTTCGTACTCCCCGGGTTCCTGGTCATCGTGCTGCTGTCGGCCACCTATGCGGCGTTCCACGAGACCACCTGGCTCGCGAGCCTGTTTTTCGGGCTCAAGGCAGCCGTTCTCGCCATCGTCATCGAGGCGGTGATCCGGGTGGGCAAGCGGGCGCTAAAGAACAACGTGATGCTCGGCATCGCGGCGACCGCGTTCGTGGCGCTGTTCGTGCTCAACCTGCCGTTTCCGCTCGTTGTGCTGGTCGCGGGGCTTGTGGGGTACTGGGGTTCGCGAGCCTATCCTGACGCCTTCACCGGCGGAGGAAGTCGCACCGCGCTAGCCGATCTTCCGGCGGTGATCGGGCAGGGGTTCGCTGAGGCGAGGCCGAGCGCCGCCGCGACCGCCATGACTCTCGCAGTATGGCTGGCGCTTTGGGCGGCGCCGTTGCTGGTCATCGTGCCGATGCTCGGCTGGTCGAGCACCTTCGCCACCTTATGGGCGTTCTTCTCACAGATGGCCGTGGTGACGTTCGGCGGGGCCTATGCGGTGCTCGCCTACGTGGCGCAGGAGGCGGTGCAGAATTTCGGCTGGCTCAAGCCGGGGGAGATGGTGGATGGCCTGGCGCTGGCCGAGACGACCCCCGGCCCGCTGGTGATGGTGCTGAGCTTCGTCGGCTTCCTTGCAGCCTTCCGCGCGCCGGTGGGAATGGACCCGCTGTTGGCCGGGGTGCTCGGCGCCACGCTCACCACGTGGGTGACGTTCGTGCCGTGCTTCCTGTGGATATTCCTCGGGGCGCCGCACATCGAGCGGCTGCGCTCGAACAAGGCGCTGTCGGGAGCGCTGACCGCCATCACGGCGGCGGTCGTGGGGGTCATCCTCAACCTGGCGGTGTGGTTCGGGCTGCATGTGCTGTTTCGCGAGGTGGGGACGTTCCGCCTTGGACCGGTGTCGATTGCTGCGCCGACATGGGCGAGTATCGACCTGATCGCCGTAGGCTTGAGCGTCGTTGCGGCAATTTGCCTGTTCCGCTTGCGGATCGGCATCCTCGCCACCCTGGCGATCTGCGGCGGCCTTGGGCTGCTCGCGGCGATGCTTGCGGCGGGGTGAGGCGACGAGGCTCCCGCATCGCCTCACAATCACCACGACCCGACGATAGGCCAGTCCGCAGAACAGGTTGAGATGCGGGCGGGCAAAATCGGAGGAGGCGGTCTTGAAATTTGACTGCAGGTCCATAATTTTGCGTGGACGCGTTGGCCGCCACGATGCTAATGCGCTTTTCAGACGTCAGGAGGCGTCCAGGATGGAGAAGGCTTTTCAGGTGACCCGACGACCGTAATCGGTCGGCAGCCGGCTTAAGTGGGCCGGCACGTTTGTCCTCGTCTCTTCGTTCCTGGACCAGTCACATGATCGCGCCTTCCGTCTCCGTCGCTGCTGAAGCAGCGCCTCCGCAACTTGGCCTGCCCACCATTCGCTTTGCTACGCCGGCCGACGACCAGTTCGTCGA
>JAESFN010000150.1_pt1 | contig 110192 bp, 88 predicted proteins | sample 9269411 | NCBI WGS metagenome assembly JAESFN01 (sample SAMN14505399, study PRJNA617100) | algae metagenome | isolation source: Iphinoe sp. HA4291-MV1 and co-occurring heterotrophs from trail next to... | place: USA: Maunawili Falls, Hawaii | collected 2009-07-25
TTTCACCTTCACGGTTATCAAGTTGTCATCTACTGGGGATTAAAGTGCGAACTCTATCCCGACGGATTACTCAGTAGATGCTAATCATCCCCCGATTGCTCGGTTTCGATTAAACGAATCGCACACACTCTCCGGGCTAAAGCCACGGAGATTCTTAAGATATTGCTAGCTTAATATCCTTATCGCTAAAGTTCCTAGGCTCGGTACGTTTGCTCATAGAGCGTACTGATATCTCCTTACGTTGTTTCAGGCGTTTAGAGCCTTTCGGTTCAAGTTCCTCAGAGTCCCTGAGTACTGTACTAGCTATGTTTAACATAGCTAGTTCTTTTATGTTTTTAGCAGCATTTATATCAGCATGAGCCATGTGACCACAAGAGATACAAATGAACTTTTCTTTATCTCTACTACTAGCATCAACGTGACCACAAACATTACATTTTTGGCTTGTATGTTTAGGGTTGACTTTGATTAAAATCTTTCTTGACTTCGCAGCCATATACTCGATTTTTTGGGTTAATTCATTCCAGCTAGCATCAGAAATACTGCGATTTAACCCTTTCTTTCTGCTTTGACCGTTGTTTAAGAAACGTCCTTTCTCGTCAATTTTTGGACGACAACGCTTGAGCATTCCAAATACGTTTAAATCTTCAACCGCAATAGCATCAACACTTCTAGAAGCAATTAAGTTAGCTACCTTCCATTGGTAAGCTTGACGTTTATCAGCTATTTTCTTGTGTAACTTACCAACTTTAATAGCCGCTTTTTTATGATTTTTGCTTCCCTTAACTTTGCGGTTAACCCTACGCTGTCTAATTTTCAGTCTACACTTAATTTTTTTGTTGGTTGCAAATTTGGGATTTTTAATTTGATGACCATCTGACAAGTGAACGAGTTTAACAATTCCCATATCACAGCCCAACACAGATTTAATCGAGGTTATTGGGTGAGTGTTGTAATCGGGTACTGTCTTATCCTCGATTCTGATGGACACGTACCACCCGTCTTGACGTTTGCGAATGGTTGCAGCCTTGATAGTGAATCCAGATGGTATTGGTCTAGAGTTAAAAAATCTCATCCAACCAATTTTAGGCAAGTAAATCTTATTGCCTTGAATCTTGATTCCCATCGTGTAAGTAAACGACGAGAAAGTTGAACGATTTTTTAACTTTGGAAAACCTCTACCCTCTCAGTAGCGGAGACGCTACGCGAACAAAGAAGTTTTTGTAAGCAGTATCTAAGCGCTTAACGTTCTGCTGTAATACCGTAGAGTCAATATCGGCATACCAAGGTCTAGCTTTTTTAAATTCTGGTAACGTTGTTATTTGAATATCACCAGCGCTACGACGAGGATTTTTTAGATTTCCTTCCTTATCGGTTTTAGAATCTTTCCAAGGTTCACCAGTAGCACCGTTCTTGCTAACAAAACACGTTAATGGGCAAGCAAGAGCCTTGGTTCTAATATTACAGTAATCACCCCCGTTGAATTGCTGATTGTATTGAGTAATTCTATCAGCCAAACACCAAACGTTGTTCAAATTCAATGCGCGTTAGTTGATCTCCGTTTTCAAGAGGTGGAATTGTTTTTGTTGGTGTTAAAGTGCTTTGAGACATGGCAATCACCTTTTAAATTAAGAGTTCAGGAATTCAAGAAATATAATTTAATTATAATTTTTACATCGTTCGGCAGATGTAATTCTGTTTGCAAGTCCAAACAAGAAGCCCCAACTTTAAGCGTTCGCCCAAGGGGCGACGCCAGAGGCGAACGCGCATTGTGTGTCGCAGACACGCTAAGTTGGGGTACATTCACTATCTGATACTGTTGGCGAATCGATTTTAAAACTCTCAAATCCTGACTCTACCGTAGCTCATGGCAACGAAGAATTAAGGATTGTGTGAATTCGCCAACAACATCACTATCTCAACGGACACGCGCTCGTCGCACTCGCGTATGCCTTGCAGGCACGCTCTGCGAAGCGCAGCGTCTGGTGGAGATACGCACAAAATTCAAAAGCTCCTCCAAGAGGAGGTACAGGAGACGCAAAGCACACGCGAGTGCGTTCACTTTGCGTCTGTGCAGGAGGGAGCTACGCTCCACAAAACAATAAATTCTACCTAGCAGTAGAGATGGAGGGGTATTGACTAACATGATCCTCCCTTAGCAGCATCTACCGCTGCCACGTTCGTCGCTAATACTCACACGATGCTCCCTGATAATCCAGATTTTCTTATTCCCATCTACATCCTTTAAAAAGAAGAACAGGATAATAGAGTAGGTTATCAAAAATTTAACATCAGCGCTAGTTAATTTCTGTTAGGTATAATGATAAAAAAGAAAACCCCCTAGGCTATCACTTAGGGGGAAAACCACGACAGTATATGGTTCGGCACTCATGTTACGTCGTGCAGTACAAGAACCAGTAGCTAATCAATCAGAGGAGGTTTGAGCCTTGTGCTGTGTGATTTTTTGTGCAAGAACGTATTAACACCTACGATACTGCCCGCAAAATTGGCATAGTTGCCAAAATGCCAACTGATATTTTGCTGATACTTAACTCATTGCTTGATTTCAGTCAGAATCAAATGCGATGGTGCAAAGTCCAATCATAGATGATTGCACGTTCGCAAAATGTGTCCCTTAGCAGGATTACTGTCTGCGCTTTCCACAGATGCTTATAACAACAGGAAGTAAATTACAAGCCTAATATTTTCCTCACCTCCGTTATGAATTGTTTCAGAATTTGAGGAAGGTTGGTGACTTCTCGCATAAGGTCTTGGGGACTGAAACCAAAAACCGTTAAGATGACGACGATGACAAAAATAGCGATCGCTGTACTGATGGCTGTTTTCAGTAGACTGAGCAAAGCTCGAAAGACTAACCATGCGACAATGAGTGCAGCAATGAAAATAATGAGGTTAGTTGGCATGGTTCTGCCTAAGTGAATATGATTTTTTAGTATAAAAAGAATTGTTTAACCTTGTGGTGACTCACGTAATATGTATTATCTTTAAGCATCACAAAGTTAACAACCTTGTGCAACTCTAACACCTGCTATCTAATTCATGTAAATTATCAACAGCACAAAAAATTGGGGTCACATCAAGCCGACTACAATGGATTCCATATGCTGAGACACCATGCGTATTTTTCTTCTAATTTCAGTCGAGCGCCTTTTTTTGTACCTTTTTCAATCCGCCGAACTCACGTACATTTAGACACGTAGGTTAAAGGTTACAGGTTTTTCCCATTCCTGTACCCTGTTCTCTCTACTAGAGCGTCAAGGTTGACTTGAGGGGTAAATTTTTAATAATTTCTTCCTTATCCTCCTTATCCTCCTTATCCTCCTTGTCCCCTTGTCCCCTTGTCCCACCTAAACTCGTCAATTCAAAGTTGACAGAGTACTACGCTCCCCAACTCAGCGGTACGCGTCGTCGCTGTTCCAAAACTTTGGTGTAAAGTTCTTCGAGTCGAGTCATGTTGCCACTCAGAGTATACAGTTCTAACACCCGCTTTCTGGCTTTCTGCCCTAACAAAGTTGTTAATTCGGGATGGTCTTGGAATAGTGGCAAGAGAGTTCTTAATTGAGCGCGTGTCGTTTTCGTGTTAAGAATAACACCTGCTCCTTTCTCCATGACTTCTCCATCTGCACCTACATCTGTTGCTATGCAAGCAAGCCCACAAGCCATTGCTTCTAATAGAGACAACGACAATCCCTCTACTAGAGATGGTAAAACAAATACATCTGCTCCCCGTAAAATTTCGATTCGTCGTTGCTCATCGGCAACAAATCCCAGCCAGATTATGTTGTACTCGCAACCGTAAAATGGTTCTAAAGAGGGCTTCAAAGGACCATCGCCAACGATGAGCAATTTGCTATCTGGTCCCATCTCTGCCTGTTTCCAAGCACGTAGCAGAGCCTCAACATTTTTTTCTGGAGCTATACGACCTTGGTAAACAAACAAACGTTCGGCTCGAAATTCCTCTTTAACTCTAGAAGGACCGGGAGAATATTTCTCAACGTTCACACCGTTGGGAATAACAGCGATATTTTGTTCTGGCACACTCATACGAACCAATAATTCTCGTTGAATTTGGGAAAATACAATCACACGATTGTAGTTACCCAAAAAGGGTGCGTAGAGTTGATAAGCCAAAAGTTGTGTTCCTGATACCAGTTTTGCGCCCTTTCCGGCAAACGGTGTGTGGAAAGTAGCAACTAGAGGCAAATTCAGTCGCTCACAAATTTCTGGTAGAACAAAGTCAAGGGGAGATAGGGTAAGAGAAGCATGGACTATATCAGGTTTGATACCTCGTAGTGACTGAGTTAAAACCTTAGTCGCTTTGAAAGTGGGAATTGTGTAAACCTGGGACTTATAAATGAAAGGTAGAGTAACCTCTGGGCAATTGGGCCAGTTATCTAGTTCTGATTCTTCTTGGGCAAAATGAAGAAAGCTAACTTGGTGTCCCCGGTCTAGCAAAGCATTTGTAATCTCTCTACTGTAGGTGACATTGCCACAAAAGGGTGATTTTTTTCCAATCCAAGCTATACGCATTCTTTGTTAGCTATCACAGAAAGCGAAATTATTATATTAGCTTTTTGTTCTTGTTTATCAATCCTTTGTCTCGCTTGACTTGCTGGTTTTTCACAAGAGCGCAAAATCAAGCCAATCTTCACCTTTTAGAAAAGTTTTGTACATTTCCACAAGCAGTACAGTTTTGGCTTTACTGACTTCATTTTTCAATTGTTAATTTATATAGTTTTATAGCAACTTAACTAGGCGGTACGTATAACGTCTAGTTAAAGTTCAGATTGGTCCACAGCAAGTCTGTGAGAATTCCGTACTGGGGTAAGTTTACCATAAAAACAGAAGGTTTCAGTAAATAAGCGGTTGCACCAAAGTTGAATATTAACTCCTTCTATTTAAAAGCTACCTAGAAGAGGTATACCAGGTCAATATACCACCTGAAAAGACAATCGTAGCTAATGCCAAAAACACTGTCTGTAATCCGACAAAGGTTTCTGCTACGCCTGTTAGCGCTAAGGGTAAGGACAGAGCAATATTGATCACGTTGTTTTGCAGACCAAAAACTTTGCCACGCATTTCAGGAGACGTTTCTGTTTGGATAGCAGTCTGCATAGGAATACCTACTAACGCCCCAAAGATACCTAACAGTGTTACTAAAAGTAGAACGACCCATAGCTGTTGAGTAAATATCGACAGACCGATAAGAGATGCTGCCATACCTACACATCCACACAAACTTAACTGAGTATAAGAGAAGCGCTGACAAAACAAACCTAAAATCGTTGCCCCAATAGCAATACCAACGCCTCCAGCTGCTAGTAAAAAGCCAAATTGGGAAGCTTTCAAGCCAGGAATTAACTCTGCCATGCGAACGGCTAAAACAGTTAACGCCGCAAAAGTAGAGAACAAAATTATGAGTTGGACTAGCGCATTACGAAGGCGATGATTTTCTCCAAGATAACGGAAACCATCTCGTAGGTCAGCAAAAATGTGCGGAGATTGTTCTTCTAGTTGTTGAGGTTTTTCATGAGTCACAAGTAGCAACAAAATGAGTCCAGCGATCGCATAACTGCAACCCACAACAAGTTCTTTACCTAGTCCATGACTACCGCCTAATTGCGACCACACTTGGTCTGCTACGGCTAATAATGGTTCCCCAACAGCAAACCCGACTATCACTGACGCCATCATTGTTGTCGTGTAAAGTGAGTTTGCCGAAAGTAAATGCTGCTCTTTGACTACTAAAGGAATTGCTGCTTGTTCTGCTGGTGCAAAAAACTGCGTCAGCGTAGAAACTAAGAAAGTCACTCCTAGAAGAATACCAAAACCCACTGGCAACACTCCCAGCACTGGTTGCCAATCATAAGTGAGCCAAAGCATTGGCGGAATTGCCAGAACCAGTATACCGCGCAAAATATTTGTTGCTACCAGCACTGCTTTTTTCGACCAGCGATCTATAAACACACCTGCAACGGAACCGAAAAGTATTGCAGGAATGGTAAAAGCCATCATTAGCGTTGAGACCCAACCACTAATGGTCTGATTGCTTGTTTGAAACTGACTGTTAATGATGGCAATCATTAAAACCAGATACACTTTATCTGCCAGTTGACAGAAGACTTGACCACCCCAAAGAGCTAAGAAGTTGGGATTTTTTAGTATTGGCAAAAACCCTTGCTCTTGTTCATTACCTGATGCAGTTTCTTCACTTGAAACAGAAGCTCCTGTTACATCTGTTGTTTTCGCTACAGTGGCGGTAGCTGTTTGCATGCTGTGCTCTGAGGCATCATTTTTGCCATTGGCCTCACTACAGATTAATTTATTTTCTGATTTTTTTTCGTGGTTAGTTGCATCAGTTTTTGGAATTTGCGATTTGCAATTTTTATGATTTCCAGAAAAGTCTTTTACCGGCTCGTGGAAGTTAACATAACTGGGTAAAGACCTTGAAACATTTGGATGATTAGTAACTTTAGGCATTGATGCCCTATTCTGTTTTCTAGCGTAACTTTGTGACAACGGCAGGACTTTTGTTGTATCCAAATCAGAGGGTTGCATCATGGTTAGCAGCAAAATAAGAATCTATTAAAGCAGCAGAGCGAATAGGGCGACCGAAGTGATATTGAGCATACTGACGCAAAACTTGCTCTACAGAAAACCAGCTATTATTTTTGGTTGCGTCTTGCATCATCTCGCTTTGAGATAGATGCTGGAGTATAGCAAGTTCTGTCGCATTCAAGCGGCTCGATATGACTGGTATTTCTTGCCGATGAATAACTGTTTGGTAATTGACAGGCTTCTCTTTTACAGTAGCAGGGGTGTGGGAAGGATGAGGAGGATTTTGCTCCCTCATCTCCACGCCAGTCGCCTTTCCTAAGGGAGACGCTCTTGCAACAACGGGGGGAACCCCCGCACGGCGCTGGCTCCTCATCTCCCCCTTCAGGCGTTCCCAAGCACTTAAGCAAACTGTTCCACCAGTAGGTATACTAAATCCCACTTGCCAAGTTGGATCTGTAAAATCTGGTATAAGAGAGCGTCCACTTAGGCAACAAACTTGTACTTGAGGAGTTAATCCAGCCAAAGCCAAAAGGTGAAATACCCCATGAGCCAGATGTGCCAGAACATGAAATGCTTCTGCCTTTGGTAAAGCCTCTACACGACTAAGATGTTCGTTTAATAATTCATAGAGTTCTTCTTGGGGTTGCTCGCTTAACGCCTGATATAGTACTATTTCTGCTAAATACTGGCTAGCAGCCAGCTTTCCCAAGTCTTTAGCAAGACCTGGATAAGATTTTATAGTTTGTGCTTGAGTGATTTTATCGAGCGATCGCCCTTTAGCAATCAATAACTCATTTACCACAAATACTCCACTTCTACCACCAAGACTGGAGTTGTGTTTGCGTGAGCCTGGGGCAACTGCTCGAATTAAACCAAACTCTCGCGTCAAAATTGTCACTAGTCTATCTGATTCTCCCAGAGCTTGGGTTTTAAGATTAATTCCAGTTGCTTTATACGTTTTAGTCATTAGTCATTAGTCATTAGTCATTAGTCATTAGTCATTAGTCATTAGTCATTAGTCATTAGTCATTAGTCATTAGTCATTAGTCATTAGGAGCCACTGCGCTCTTGGAGGTTCCTCCGAGGGGCGTGCAAGTGGCGTTCATGAGTCATTAGCTTTAGACAAAAGACATAGACGCCCGGAGGGCGGCTTCCCGTAGGGTAGAACAAATGACTACTCACTCTTCTCCAGCCTATCGCGTTGATGAAGCAAATCGATACTGCGAGAAGTGCCTAATCTAGTAGCACCCGCTAGAATCAACTCTAGAGCTTGGTCGATGCTGCGAATACCTCCTGAGGCTTTAATTCCAACTCTCTGTTGTGCAACTTCTTTCAAAAGTCTTACATCTTCTACTGTTGCACCGCCATTCCAACCTGTACTGGTTTTGAGAAATGCTGCTCCAGCATCCATACATACTTCTGCTGCCAGTCTTTTTTCCTCATCCGTCAGCATGTTAGTTTCTAAAATGACCTTCACCGTTTGCCCAGTTTCTTCACATATTTCAGCAATTTCCTGGTGTACGTTGTCAGTATTGCCTGCTTTCAACCAGCCCAAATTTATAACCACATCTAACTCAGTGGCACCATTTTCCACTGCTTCTTGAGCTTCATACAGCTTTGTTGCCGAAGTTGTTGCTCCAGTAGGAAAGCCAATCACTGTACAAACTTTGGGCTTTTTCCCGTGGAGAAATTCTGCTGCTTGCCTTACATAGGTTGGGTAAACACAAACCGCCGCAAAATGAAATCTGTCTGCTTCTTCACACCATTGTTCAACCTGCTGTGAGGTAGCCGTTGGTATTAGCAGGGTATGATCTATAAATGGCGCAATATCAATATCTGTATAGTCTGCTGCCATCGTTTTTTTTGCCAATGATTAATTATTAACCTTTATAAAAAAATCTAAAACTATTTAGATAAATTAAATCATAATTTTAAGTTTTTTATCTGAACTTGAGGAATCACGTCTCTACAAACAAAATCTGCCGGAACAGGTTTAGGAAAGTTGAGTCTACGTAGAGAGGGGCTTGATTTGTGTCATTTCTGTGAGTTAGCACTATTGCAGTAAATAATTGAGGAGTAGCTTTTTCATGAGCATGACTCAACCTTTGACAAACCGTAAGCGGCTATTCTACGCAGTTATATTTGTCGCTAGTGTCATTGCTGCTCTACTTATTGGCTGTTTTGCAACCCCTAGTCCGAGCATGACCTCTACACGCGACAAATTTATTTGGCCATTTGCATCCACATCGCCTTGGAATATGCCAATTGGCTCAAAAGCACGTTACATTCCCGCAAAAATTGGAAAAGCGGGTTATGCGGGAGCAGATAACGAATATTTCCTCAAACTCAAGAATGGAGATCCGTTGCGTCCAGTTTATGCTCCTGGCGCTTGGGGTGAAGGACGCTGTACAGGTACGAAATCTATGGACATTTCGCTGCCAATTCCGGACGACTTCATCGTTCCAGACGCCACGAGCAAGCCATATCATACCCCTAACAATGCATCAGCTTTTCTGATGTCTGACGGGAAAACCCTAGTGCAACTTGAACCTCTCGCTCGCTGTCAAAAAGCAGGCTCAATCTACGGTTGGCGTTATCCAAATGTTGATATTTACGGCGATGGAATAGGCGGAGCACATTTTGGTTCTGGTCTTTCTTCGATTGGTGGCTCTATTCGCAAAGGTGAACTGAGTAGGAATCAACCCATTCGTCACGCCTTAAAAGTTATCATTTGGGGAGAAAAATACCTCTACTACTCTCAGTCTAATCCTGGGCATCGTTGGCCTGCAGATAGAGCAGATGCCAATGCAGCTAACCAATACCATGGTAAAAACCCTTCTCTGGTACAGGGGACACTACTAGCGATTCCTCCAAAGGTCACCGAAAAAAATCTTCACTTGCAAACACCTCCTGCTAAAAAGTTATTTCATGCCTTGCAAGATTATGGTGCTTACGTCGTTGACGATGCAGGCTGGGATGCTCACTACTTTGCGGTAGAGAAAGGAGTGACAGAAGAATTTCGCAACGCCTTTGGCTATGATTTTGAGGGGTCAAGTGGTAAGTTTTATGAAGACTTTATGAAACTATTCCAAGCACTTTACATTGTTGATAACAATGGAGCAAAGAGCATTGGTGGTGGTGGAACTCCGCGTGTTGCTCTTGCTCCGCCTATTGGAAGATGACATATCCTAGAAGTATTGCCAACTTCTACTGTCCCCAGGCTAACGCCACCCACTCCAAACGCCTCAAGGGTTGCTTCACATGTAATATTATCGCCATCGGTATCGCCAGGTGCATAGCCACTACTATGTTTCACTGCACAGTCGTGAAATTATTAGCAGTCAGAGTCGTCGTATCAACTCCGGTTAAAGTCGCCAAAGTGTAACTACCAATGCCAATATTGATACCGGGTATGCCTAAATTCGCTAACACTACTGGTTTGACATTGATATTACTGCCAGAAAATGTCAAATTATTGTAAGTTAAACCACCAGCCAAACCGATTTTATCTTCCTCAACAACTTTGAAATCGGTAATTGTGTCCTTGGACAAAAAGTAGTTGGGATTGAGTACGAAGGTATCAGCACCAGGTCCACCAGTGATAGTGTCAAAACCTCTACCACCGTCAATAAAGTCATCTCCTGCCAAGGCTTTGATAATATCGTCGCCACTCAAACCGAGAATGACATCGTTACCAGGAGTACCAGTGAGGTTATCATTAAAGATAGTACCGTTGATGTTTTTACCAACAGCAACTGTAACTAAACCAGTATCACTGCCATCTTTGCCATCGCTAAGGGTATACTCAAAGGTGGCATTGCCAGTGAAGTTGTTGTTGGGAGTAAAGATAACTGTGTCATCACTGGTGTCACCAGGAGTGTTGTTGTTATTTAAGGTGACAGTGCCGTTAGTTGGATTGCCGACAGCAGTGATGCTTAAAGGGTTGCCATCGGGGTCAGTGTCGTTAGCAAGCAGAGTGGTGACAGGAAGAGTCTTAGCAGTATTTGGGCGAGTGGTAGCGCTGTCGTCAACAGCGACTGGGAGTTGGTTAGGCGTAAAACTGAGACTCTCAATTGCCAAGTAATCGATCGCAGTCAGCTGAAACTTAGAAATGGACTTCCCGTTAAACAACTGGGAAACATTTATGTTAAAAGTTTCGTCGCCAACCTCTACTGTTCCCAGGCTAACGCCACCCACCCCAAACGCCTCAAGCGTTGCTTCACCCAAAATATTATCGCCATCGGTATCGCCAGGTGCGAAGCCAATACGCGACAAAGTATAGGAAACATCAATTGCCGCACCGCTATTAAACGAAAAGATAATTGTCTCTCCTCTATTAAGTGTTTCACCCGGGCTATTGAAAAAATTATTTCCCCCCCCCTTCAATCCCTAGGGAGATTCCGTCAACGACATCAGCCGAGCCAGTGATGGTTACGCCATTCACGTTGTAGATAGGACCGGAGAACGTGCCGTTAGTTTTAAAGTCAATCGTCGTCATTTGTTTAACTCCTGTATCTGTGTGTGATTTGTTGATCTCAAATAAGTGGAAAACATTTAGAGTGGATACTCTCAGTAGTCCACACCTAATTTCTTAGTGACACCATCGACAATGGAACACTTAAAAGTTGATATCGAAGATCTTGCACCTCCGGCTGAGTACGCCTTGAGGTGAAGTTCAAGGCTATAGCGATTCTCATTTGCATAGAATACACGCATACCGTAGGGGCACGGCATGCCGTGCCCCTACAGATCAATCTATGTCGCACCCAATTGAGAACTGCTATAATAACCCAAGTCCGTTAAAACGGACTGAAAAACTTACCCAGTTCGTTTTAACGGACTTAGACATGAAGACGACGGGATGACAATTCACGCTATGTATGTGTATCATAGGTATTAATTTTTTTTGATAAATTTTTTTGATAAATTTCAGTCGGATGCCACTTCAGTTCAAACCAATACCTTGGTCAAGATCATTTTAAGCAGGGCTTACGCAAAGAAACCCGGTTTCTACCAAAAATCGTCTGTTTCGCAACAAAATACGAACGAAGAAACCGGGTTTCTGACAGATGGTGCGTAAGTCCTATTAACGTTTGATTTGTCGAAGTTGTCAAACGATAGTTATAAATCGTTGCAATGGTGTGGACTACTGATAGTATCCACACCTCATTTTTTGCTGACACTATCGACAACGGAACACTGTCAGAATATTCCATTCGCTACATCAATCTCTAATCTGCGACAGCCGCGTTATAAATTATAAATATCCATGAACCACTGACTTACTCAGGCTTGGTTTCACAAGCAAAAGTTTAAAAAGGTTAAAAGATGTTGACTTCTTCAGAAACGCCTATTATTGGCACAATTGTGCTCGTCGCTTTTGGAATCCTAGGTTGGGGCTTTTATCGCGCCAGATCTTATGGCAAACTGGGAATCTTAGCCTGGTTGCAGTCGGTGGTATTGATGACTCCTTGGTTGCTGTTTTTTGGTTTGTTTGCAGCAGGGATTTACATCAATATAGTAGGTATATTGTTCTTGTTGGTAGTCTCCGCCGGAGTGTACATCTATTTAGGAAGACAGTTGCGAGCAGCCGGACAGGATGCAATACTTAGGCAACGGGCAACTCAAAGGCTTGAAGCTGATACCCCCCAGCAAGCTAGTCCCACAGATAATTCCAATCCTCCAGAAGGAACTGCACAGTTAAAACTTGAAGTCTTACCGATTCCAGAAGAAGACTTGAACATCATTAAAAGTATTTTCGGTATTGATACCTTTTTTACCACAGAAACCATTGCTTACCAGGAAGGAGCCATTTTTAAAGGAAATCTGCGAGGAGATCCAGAAGCGGTTCACAACCGCCTGTCTGCGAGTTTGCAAGAACGTTTAGGTGATAAATATCGTCTATTCTTAGTGGAAAACACAGATGGTAAACCCGTAGTCATTGTGCTTCCCAGTCGCAATGACCCCCGTCCAATGACACTACCACAGAAAGTCTTTGCTGTTATCTTGCTGGTGGGAACAATCGCCACGAGCTTGGAGACTGGGGGGTTACTCCTGAATTTTGATTTCTTTGCCAGCCCAGAACGCATCGGAGAAGTTATACCCATCGGTGCTGGTATCTTAACAGTTTTGATAGCTCACGAAATCGGTCATTGGTTACTTGCTCGCCGTCATCAGATCCGCCTGAGCTTACCTTACTTTCTTCCTGCTGTACAAATTGGTTCTTTCGGTGCTATTACCCGTTTTGAATCTTTGCTACCTAACCGCAAGATACTATTCGATATTGCCCTAGCAGGACCAGCGGCTGGGGGAATTGTATCTTTATTAATGTTAGTATCTGGATTGCTCCTTTCTCATAAAGGTAGTCTATTTCAATTGCCACATGAATTTTTCTCTGGTTCTATTTTGGTAGGAACTTTGGCGCGGGTTATTCTTGGTTCTGCATTACAATCACCTTTGGTGGATATACATCCACTCGTGGTGATTGGTTGGTTAGGGTTGGTCGTTACTGCTTTAAATTTGATGCCAGCAGGTCAACTAGATGGTGGTCGTATTGTCCAAGCGATTTATGGACGAAAAACTGCAGGACGAGCAACAGTAGCTACCCTTATTTTACTCGCGTTAGTGTCTCTCGGTACTCCTTTAGCTATGTACTGGGCAATTGTGATTGTATTTTTACAACGAGATTTGGAACGTCCTAGCTTGAATGAAATTAGCGAACCCGATGATGCACGTGCTGCTTTAGGTCTTTTGGCTTTGTTCTTGATGATTGTAACTCTCCTTCCACTCACTCCTGGTTTAGCTGGGCGTTTGGGAATTGGCGGGTAATGTGTGGGCGTCTTGCGGTTTAGTCTTTGTATTGCAGTGCCATCTAAACGCAATCTGCTATATAAAACCTAGACAAGTCTAGACATTTACTTCTTTCTTCATCGGGACAAGATGTTGCAAGCGCTGGAAAATAAGCCAGACTGGGTGAATCTGCCAGGACATCAACGACAAGAGGCGTGTAATGATGCTTGTGATGCTTTCAAGCAGGGCATATTCACTGCTGCCGTTGAGATACTGCTTTGGGGGGCGGCCACTAAATTAGCTGCTGCTAAAGAAAATAATCCTCCAGGACTAGCCAGTGAAGCAGTTGGAGCCGTAGGTTTAACCGTTGACATCTGCGTTGATTGGGCGACAAGTGCCCCGCCAGCGATCGCTGCGAAATATAGCACGACAGGAATCAACTGTCCCGTTTCCTCTACCCTCGAATCGCTGGAAACACAAATAATTTGGGTGAGGATTTCCGCGAATCCTCCCAAAGCATCTTTGTCAGTAAAAGCCTGTCCACCCATCTGTTCCGGCGACTGGCGACGCTACTTCGTTTACCGCTCTATTAGCCTTTAGCCTCGATAAATTGACGTACAACAGAGGTCAATTCGGGGTTTTCCGATACCTGGCACGGCGGGGGGTTGGAAAAACGGGACTTATTTTTGGGCTGAGTGGTTGAACCATTGTTTGTGAGATGAACCCCAGCAAGTAGCCTACTACCCCAATGGCATTTGGTTGGGGTCTTCTGTTTTGGTTTATATTTCTGGCAAAAACCTTTGTATTTCCTGGCACATTCCTCTAAGCTGTTACCCAATCGCAAAAAAGCCGGATGCCAGTGAGTTAATCCATCGTCCGTTAAGCGTAGCGCTAACGCGCCGCTCCGCTAACATAACTACCATAGTTACTGAAATCGTAGAAAAAGCCTTTTCGCATTTTTGCTGCTTTCGGGTTGCCATGAATGTAGCTAATGGTATTTAACGCTCTTTCCTTATCTGATGGCGAAAATCCATTGCAAAAATATCGCTTTTCCCAAAAATGCCCCGTTCGCTTTAACATTCGGTTAAAACACATCGCAGTATACCAATTGAGGAAGTGCATAATTTTGGGTAAATCATCCGGTTGGGCAGGCTCGATGAGATAATGGACGTGATTGGACATGATACAAAGAGCGTAGAGTTTGAACTTGTATTTATCCAACGCCTTCTTAACGGCATAAAGAAACACTTCTCGACACTCCCGCCGTGCTAATCTAAACTCCCGGTTGTTGCAACGGGTGGTGATATGGTAAGAGTATCCAGTTTTTAAATTACGGCGTTTCCTTGGCATGGGAATTTTTCAGCAATGATTACTTCAGCTACGGTAATTTTAAATTTAAAAAATGTAGACTTTAGCGACGAGCAATTTTACCAACTCTGCCAAGACAATCAAAATTGGCAATTGGAACGAACGACTAAAGGAGAATTAATAATTATGCCTCCCGTCGGTGGAGTCAGTGGAAATCGAGAAGCAGATTTGAATGCGGAAGTAGTAATTTGGAACCGTCAAACTCAACTGGGAAGAGTCTTTAGTTCTTCTACTATATTTCGCTTACCCAATGGTGGCGTTAGCGAAGCATGCCGTCAGGCTTATCGTTCTCCCGATGTCGCTTGGGTTGCTAGCGATCGCTGGCAATCATTAACACCAGAAGAACAAGAAAAGTTTCCCCCATTATGTCCTGATTTTGTCATCGAATTGCGTTCTCGCACTGATTCCCTAACCCAACTTCAAGAAAAAATGCCGGAATATCTCAACAGTGGTTTGCGGTTAGGTTGGTTAATTAATCCCCAAGCACAACAAGTAGAAATCTCTCGTCCGAATCAAACCGTTGAAATTGTCCACTTACCCGCAAGTTTATCAGGAGAAGATGTCTTACCAGGATTTGTTTTAGATTTACCTATTTTTTGAGGCGCAAACTTATCTGATGAGATTAGAACAAAAATGCCTTATAGTCAATTCACTACGATCGCCAAAGTTAAAGAAGCCTTCAACCTCAATACAGCAGAGGGCATCAGATTTTTACCTGAAATTGACCCCATTCAACCCAGTTCTATCTTAACAGCAGTTCTTGAAGAAAATCTCCCCCTAGCAGTTGCTACAGGCAGTGAAAAAGCTAGATCTGAATTAATTATTAGCCCAGTTTTAGTCGAAGTCCGGCGCATTTTGAACCGTCAAATCAGTTTATTTTCTGGAGAAGATTTCAACGTAGATGAATCGCTGGGACTGAACGGACGTTGTGACTTCCTCATCAGTTGCTCCCCCGAACTTTTAGCCATTGAAGCACCAGCAGTTATCATTGTAGAAGCAAAACAAGCCGACCTCAAATCAGGTATTGGTCAGTGCGTTGCTGAAATGGTTGCTGCCCAAAAATATAATATTGCTAAGGAAAAGCCTCTGCAAACTATATATGGTGCTGTTACCAACGGCAACCAATGGCAATTTATCAAACTGGAAGCAACCACAGTCACGATTGATTTGACAGTTTACCCCATCCCACCAGTAGAGCAAATATTAGCGTTTTTGGTATGGATGATACAGCAGAAATAGATTTACCTATTTTTTGAGGCGCAAATGGATGATACAGCCGGAATGAAATCTGAAAACCCCGGTTTCTTCAAGAAACCGGGGTTCTGAACCACTAGTTATAAATCTTATCCTTGAGAGTAAACCAATTCACATAAAATACATTTTCGACTGAGCATTTAACTAGAATCGCCAATGCCCGACCTTATCACCATCCCCGGAATACCTGAACTTTGGACGCAAACTCAAGGCGACGCTACATAGTCCACCCTACTTCACTTATCAAGGTTTCCAACCAGCCAGTAGATTTGGATAAGCAACTGGTGTGGGGAAAATTTTCTGGAAACCAGCTTGGCGTTGTTGTGGTGTTTCACCAGTGATATTCCAAAGGGTTTCGTAGAAAAAGAACGAGACTCCCGCAAACTTGCGTTCTCGCACTTGTTGTACTTGCGTCTGTATTTGTTGCATGGATATAGATTTATCTTTTAACCCAGTCATAATACCGATGCTCACTGGTATATGACTCCGCGCTGCTTTGACTTCTGGGTACTCCAGTTCTTGAACAAAGACATTCAGGTCATCACGGTATATTTGTATAATCAGTTCTTCAATAAGTCCCAGTCGTTCCCACCTTTCCCAGTCTGCTAAGAAGGATTCGTAAGAAAAGCGCTGAGGATTGGGTGCTACAGAGACAAGACAGTTTCTTTTAGTTGCTTTAATTGCCTGGAATACTCGTTTCATGTAGTCAGTTATTTTATTAGCTCTCCAGCGTACCCATTCTGCGTCTTGAGGATTTGTTGAAGGAGCTTGACCACGATGTTCTTTTTTGTACAATGCAACTGTGTATGCATCGTATCCCAATTCAGCAGGTAAGCCAAAATGGTCATCAAACTGAATACCATCAATGTCGTAGTTTTTGACGATTTCAACAATTAAATCTTGTATAAATTGTTGGACTTCAGGATGAAAGGGATTTAGCCAAACCCGGTCATGGGTACCTTCTTTCCAAATTTTACTACCGTCACGGCGACTGGTTAGCCATTGCGGACGATTTTTGGCTAATTGTGAGTCAGCAGGTGCCATAAAGCCAAACTCGAACCAGGGAATGACTGTTAAGCCTTTTTGATGCCCAACTGTGGCAATTTCTTTGAGTATATCTCGCCCTTGCAGTCCAGGGGCTGGGTCAAGCGATCGCCCGATAACTTTTTGTGCTACTTTGCTGGGGTAGAGTGTCCAACCCCAATTCCAAACAGTAGGATATACTGTGTTGAAGTTTAAGTTTTTGAGGCTTTGTAAAGAACCTTGAAGGCGATCGCGCTCAAACAGCACATCACTATCTATGTTAGTTAACCACACTCCCCGTAACTCAGATCTCTGCGGACGGGAAGGAGTATTTTGAGCATATAAAGGAAGTGAGAGCAGAATTGCAGCTACCATACTTAAAGCTACCAAAAGTGCGAAAAACGATTGTTTATTAATTGCGAGAACTTTCTGAGACAGAAGCTTATTGCACCATTTCACCAATTTTTTCATCATTTACTTGTGAGAAAAGTTAAATTTTGTATGAGAAAACTATCAACAATGACTTAGAGCAATGGGCAGAAGTTGCTCTTCCACCTGTACATAGCATTCTTACTTAGCGATAGTAGTAACATATATTATTTATCTTTTTTAAAGATTTCTAGTTTTTGCGGAAATATTGATTATATGTAATAATATATACTAAATATATACAACTACGTAACCATCAATGTTTTGATGGAGGACAGGCAAAATGCTTTTCCCTTATGAATCTCCAGAATTTATTGAATAGTCCTTCTAAGTTTTTCTCCATCCAAATCACCCAATCAGGTAATTCACTAGGGTGAGGTATTTTCACCCAGCTTAAATCTAGTATAAACATTAAGGAACAATAGACAATCATAGTAGCGTCTATCTTCACATCTGCCTCGAAAGACAGGCGCTTTCATTATCCCAAGTCCTTCTTATTATTAGGGATAATAAACTTTTTTGTTCTGCACAGAGTTACTAGTTATTAGTTTTTGTCTTTTGACGCATACTAATATCTATTGACTAATATACAGACGTTCAATTTACTATCTTCACTATAAGTAACCTTGTCATATTGCTATGAAAAATACTCTAAAAATTCATTGTACTACTAAACAAACGCAAATTGTCACAGCGTTAGTTTTATCTGGTATTTTGTCTATTGGTAGCAGTTTATCAGCGATAAAGAGCGCTACAGCTGCCCCTGCAAACTATTTTGCAGACACGGCAAACCAAGTCCTAAAAGAAAACATTAAAACAAACACCTTACCGCGTCCAGTTGCTTCTGCTATACTACGAGATTTGTCTAACAGAGAGCCAATTTCCCACAAAAAACTGGAAATTACTGACTATAGTCAACGGACTTGGCGTGATGGATGTATGGATTTGCCTCATCTGGATGAACTTTGCACTCAAGCATTAGTTCCTGGTTGGCGAGTTGTCCTCTCGAATGGTGAGCAAACATGGATTTATCATACTAATAGCAATGGGCGTTCCATTCGCTTGGCAAATCCATATATTCTGACCAGAAATTTACCACAAAACTTTCCAAGTTATATAGAGGGTGCTGTCCTGCAAGCCGCATCCCAACGTTTGAATTTACCCACGTCTCGGCTAACTATCATTCAAGCTCAACAGCGGACTTGGCGTAATGGCTGTTTGAACTTACCAAGGTCAGATGAAGGTTGTACTGAGGCTCTAGAAAAGGGTTGGCGAGTCGTTGTCAAAGCAGCTGACCAAACCTTGGTTTATCATACCAATACAACAGGTTCCAAAATCAGGTTTAATACAAAGGAAAGCGAATTTAGTGAAAGCAGGTTACCCGGAAAAGTCAGAGATGCTGTGTTGCGTCGGGCAACTGAAGAGTCGGGTTTACCAGAAAGGTCGTTAAGCGTTGTTGCATCTCAACCAACTCGATGGAATGGGTGTGAGCGTCAGACTTATGCTTATCCTTGCGACTCCGCCGTTTCTGGTTGGGAAGTGACCGTAGCTGCTGGGCTAAATCGTTGGGTGTTTCTCACTGATGAGCGTGGTTCTCGAATTCAGCTTTCTCGTCGGTATAGTGAAACATCTAATGTCAACTTACCCAAAGATATTGCTGAGAGAGTTTTGGTACGAGCATCTAAGCGTTTAGGAGCACCTATTTCGCAAGTACGGATAGTTAAGGTGGAACCCAGACGATGGCCTGATAGCTGTTTAGGTATAGCAGATTCGCTAACTTCATGCGCTGCAGTCATTGTACCAGGTTGGGAGGTCATTGTGAGCGATGGGCAACAACGCTTGGTTTATCGTGTTGGCGAATCAGGTAGTGTTATTCTTGATGAAAAAGCTAGTCCAATTGGTGACGGTGATAGATGGCTCAAACCAATTTCCATTCCTAGAAGTGAGTTACCACGACCTTTAGATAGCGGCGTCATTTTTCGGCAAATCTCCAGTGGTGGCTTTGCTGGGAGAACATACCAAACCGTTTTGCTTGATGATGGGCGTCTCATTCGTGTTCGGATTGGTGATACAAATGATTCTGAGCGTAGCGTTCGTCGCATTCCTCTAGAACAAGTGGAAAGATTTCAGCAATTACTTGAACGGCAAAGTGATGAATTCAACAATGTGAGTTATCCAGCACCTCGGGGCGCTGCTGATTACATCACATACACTCTTACCAGTCGCGATGGTACTGTTAAATACAACGATATTTCTCAAAATAGCTTATCTGATGATTTACGGCTAATAGTCAATACCTGGAACCGGATAAGCAGTCGCTATCAGTAAGGAACAAACAATAGGGTTAAAGGGGAATCTTAACCCCTTTCTCCGTTAACCGAGCAGTATGGGGGAGGGAGTGGACTGTTACGAAAGATGGGATATTGGGCATCAACCTGATGAGCTTTTTTGACAATCCAGTTAAAGAAAAAGTTAGCGAGCTTTAGTTGCCTAAAAGTCTTCTGTGGATCAGAAAGATGGGTTGTTGGTAAGTGTTGCCCCATTTTTTTTAAAACCAGACCAATCGGCACATTGATTTCATCCTGGAGTTTGAGACAACGGACGAAGAATGGACTGCTAGCAGCAATCACCGATCCAACACCTCCCCGAACTTGTCCCCATCCGATGTAATACAGTCCTTTGTAGTCATCAAGAAACGCTCCACCATAACATTTGACGACTGATCCTTCGACGCGCTGGAGTTGGTGAGGTAAGAAGGGATAGGCAACATAATAGCCGGTTGCACAAATAATCAAGTCAAATTCCTCACAAGTGCCATCAATAAACTCGACTTCCCAACCATTAAGCTGACGCACAGCAGGCTTGGGAATAATACGACCATGTTTGATGTAGTAAGGCACTTCATTGTTTACAGTGGGGTGTTTATCGAAAACTCGATGGTTTGGTTTGGATAGACCATAGTCTTCATGCTTACCGAAGGTCAAACGCATTATTCCGTATACCGTCAGTCGCTGAAACCATTCTGGCACCCACCACTGGATCAGATCAGCGCTAGGAACTCCGGCAAATGTCTTAGGGATAAACCATACCGATTCGCGCATACTCAAGACACACTTAGCTCCTACCCGAGCTGCTTCTGCTGCAATGTCACAAGCTGAGTTTCCACTACCAATAACCAGAACTCGTTTACCACGAAGCATTTCGGGTTGTTTGTAATCTTTGGAATGGATAATCTCTCCGTTAAATCCTCCCTTAAATTCGGGCAAACGTTTGCACCAGTGATGCCCGTTGCACACTAACACCCCTTTGTAAATTCGTTGTTCTCCATCAGTGAAAGTGACTTCCCAGAGATTGTTTTCAATGGGTCGCACATAATTGACGGTACGATTAAGTTCGATATGCTGACGTAAATCAAAATGATTGGCAAAAGCATTCAGATAATCCCGCATGTTTTGAGCGCTGGGGAAGTCGGGATAATTATCTGGCATAGGGAAATGAGTAAATTGGGTAATCCTGCGAGATGAGATGATATGTGCTGTTTCGTAAACACCGTGATACCAATTTCCGCCGATATCATTACTAGCATCGATCTGATCGTAGGGAATAGCAGCATCCTTAAGTGCCTGAGCCATACCCAATCCGAAAAAACCAGCTCCGATAATCAGATGTTTGTGAGTAGTATCGCCCATAGACCTCTGACATGAATTTAGAAAAAAAGGAGAGTTCGCGCATTGAACAATCCAGCAATGATAAGCGACCTTACAGCTATTTTTCGGTAAATAAATAACATTTCAGGTTCCAGGAAATGCAGTTCCAGCGGCTCTTGAGCAAGTAAGAGAGGCAGAGCAGCCCTTCCGATGGGCATTCCCTGTCTTTGATCTTTCTTTTGTCACTCTAGGAAGGTTTCTCAAGCTGAAAGGACAGGTTCTTACGATTGACTTGACCTTTTAAAACATCCTCTAAAAGAAACAATCTAGTTTCCTAGGAGTTTGATGGGTTGAAAAAGGTACAAAAAAAGACGCTCAACTGTATTTATATCTGAACCTCATCCTCATACGACTCCAAAATCCCACTACGGACAATAAGTTGAGGCCAGATTATTAAAAACAAACCCATCCATGTCAGTACAGGGACAGAGACAAGAATAGTTAACCAAACTGTCCTAAATATGACCCAGCTACCACTCATCAGCGTCACACCTGTGAGAAGAATAGACCAAGGCTGACACCACCACGGTTTGTATTTCCAAGGACTGACAGGTTTTTGTTTAGACATTTGTTTGTTGAGAATCTGCTATCAGATATAACCAATTTTTTTGCTTGAAGACAATCTGCAACTAGATTGTAAATATAGCGCTTTTCAATTGAGTACAATCAGTAGACCGAAAAGATTTCTAGAAGGCTTACCATTGGGGCATTCTGGCGGATTGTATACAATCCGCCAGAATGCCCGTATCATCTGCGTTTTGAGCAATAGGGTTGTAGATGAGTTCTCCTGCTAAGGTAAGCGATCGCTCGACCCTGTGCCAAAAACATCGCCCCAAACCCTCATTCTTGCGTTGACTGACAAAAGTTTTCGGTCTACTGACAATACATCAAAGAGCTAAGGAACCGCACCCAAGGGCGCGGATAAACGCAGATAAAAATGTACTTCATCCGGATGAGAACCGCTATAAACCTGAGTACAGTTTACCTTTAAGTTTTTTCTATAAGTAACACAGAAATGAGTATCCATTTCAAACCCGTGAGTTACAAAACCCTGTGCCTCAAACCCAACAGATAAACCGCCGCAGCCAGCAAACAAATCTACTACCAGTAGACTGGGGGAAAATGCAGGTTTTAGTACATGATTTATCTTGTCTACGTAGTTCATCCTGAGTTAGTAACTCATAATTTCTCATTTGTCTATCATAGTGCGATCGCTCTTGACGGGCACTTCGTGCCATCGCAAAGCGGCTCATGAGTGAGCATCGCCTCTCTCTACCCTGTTCTCTGCGTCTTTTGCGCCTCTGTAGCTCGTTCTCTTACCTCTCCACCACCTCGCGCACCAACTGCGCTAATTTCTCCGCACTCTCAGGAGTTGCGATCGCCTTCGCAGCCTCTCCCATTTTTTGCAATTCTTCCGGATGCTGTAACAAGTACAACACCTTACTTTGCAACACCTCAGCCGTCAGTTCTGATTGTTGAAATAGACTTGCTGCACCAACTGAGGTAAAAACTTTTGCATTATAAGTTTGATGGTCTTCTGCTGCAAATGGGTATGGAATCAAAATCGCTGGTGTTCCGCACACCGCCATTTCCGTTAAACTACCTGCTCCAGAACGAGTAATTGCTAAATTCGCCCGTCGCAGTAATGCAGCCATATTATTATAAAATGGTAAACAAATATACTGCTGATGTTTCAAAGTGTCAGCTTCAGGATCTTGATCACCTGTCAAATGCACAACCCAAGCACCAGCATCAAACCAAGCATTGGCACACTGTCGCACCAGCTTATTGATGCCAACTGCCCCTTGGCTACCACCAAAGACAACAATTACGGGAACGTCCTCAGGAATAGGGAGATCCAAGGATGCTTCAATGTCTTGTTCCAAAAATTGAGAACGCACCGGAGTACTGGTGTAAATTGTTTTGACGCGAGGCAAGTACCCAGAAGCGACTTCAAAACCCACCGCCACTATACTACACCAAGGTCCAAAAAAGCGAGTGACTTTGCCAGGTAAGGCGTTGGCTTCGTGGAGAATGACAGGTAAACCCAAGGAACGTGCTGCAATAACAACAGGTCCAGCAATGTAACCCCCTGTTGTAAACACTCCCTGAAATTGTCCTTGTTGTAAAAGTTTCCTGACTTTTAAAATTGAACCAATCAGTTTTCCTAAAGTACGAAGCGAAGAAATTCCAAAACCTTGCTGAAAACCTTCAACTGCAATAGTATTCAATCGATAGTGTTTAGGAACAAGCTGAGTTTCTAATCGATTGGGGACACCAAGCCATTCGATGTGATAATCGCTCAAGTGTTCAGCTAGTGCGATCGCGGGAAACACGTGTCCGCCAGTTCCACTAGCAGCAATCAGTAACCGTATAGGAGTTTGTACCATTCACTCTCCACCTTGTTAGCGCCTAGCTTAACCTAAAATAAAACAATTTCTATCTCTTCTATCGTCAAGTTGTCAATTATTACTCATGCCAAATCTTGCTTCCTTTTTACACAAACGTCAAACAATGTCGCAAGCTAGTCACTTGCTGGTTTGTTCCCTGCTGACATTAGGTTTATTAACAAGTTGGAAAGGCGCTCAAGCCAGTACACCACAACACTTGGTACAAGCCGGAGAACCCGTTAAAAGCAGTGTCTCTCAAAACGTACCCCCTGCACTAAAAAACTTATTGGCGCAAATTGATACTGCAGCAAGCCGGGGTGATATCAAAGGGGTGATGCAGTTCTACAGTCCCAATTTCGTTCACGGAGATGGCTTAACCCGTCAAAATATGGAAAAAGCTTTAACAGCACTTTGGCAGCGATACCCCCAATTGAAGTACAGCACCCAGGTACAATCTTGGAAATCTGAAGGTAATGCCATTGTTGCCGAAACAGTAACGAATATAACTGGCGTGCCCTCTACTAGCAGTGATAACTCGGTTCTCAATGCTACAATTAAATCGCGCCAACGCGTTACTGGAGGCAAAATTATCCGTCAAGACATTTTGTCTGAACGCACTCAAATAACCTCCGGTACCAAGCCACCTCAAGTAGATGTCAAGTTACCACAGCAGGTGAAAGTTGGTCAGCAGTATAGTTTGGACGCAATTGTTCAAGAGCCTCTTGGTGATGACTATCTATTAGGAGCAGCATTGGAAGAACCCGTTAAACCAAGTAAATTTTTGACACCCACACCTGTGGACTTGGAATTACTTTCATCCGGTGGGATTTTTAAAGTTGGACGCGCATCAGCTGTTCCTGGTAGTCAATGGGTTTCTGCAGTCATCATGCGGGGAGATGGCATGGTCATGATAACTCAGCGGATGCAAGTCGTGAAAAACTAGTTGTTAGTCATTAGTCATTTACTCATGACTAATGACTAATGACCAATGACTAATGACTAAAATGCTTTCTGTTCAAAATCAAATTGTTTTGATTACTGGTGCAAGCAGCGGTATCGGTGCTGCTTGTGCCAAAGTATTTGCAAATGCAGGTGCAAAACTCATTTTAGTTGCACGACGGTTGAAGCGTTTGCAGGAGTTAGCAGACGAGGTGAGCAAAAACCTTGCAGCTGACATTTATTTGTTGCAACTAGACGTGCGCGATCGCACTGCTGTAGAATCTGCTATCTCTAGCCTACCTCCCTCCTGGTCTGAAATTGATATCCTCATCAACAACGCTGGTTTGAGTCGTGGTTTAGATAAACTCCATGAAGGCGACTTTCAGGACTGGGAAGAAATGATTGATACCAACATCAAAGGTTTGCTCTACCTCACCCGCTATGTCGTCCCTGGAATGGTGAAACGCGATCGTGGTCATGTCGTCAACATTGGTTCCATCGCCGGACATCAAATATATCCTGGTGGTAACGTCTATTGTGGCACAAAAGCTGCTGTCAGAGCTATTTCCGAAGGCTTGAAACAAGACCTGTTAGGAACTCCTATCCGCGTCAGTTCTGTTGATCCTGGTATGGTGGAAACGGAATTTAGCGAGGTACGCTTTCATGGCGACAGCGATCGCGCTAATAAGGTTTACCAAGGACTAAAGCCACTGACTCCAGATGATGTTGCTGATGTCATCTTTTTCTGTGTTACGCGACCAAGTCATGTAAATATTAACGAAGTTGTACTCATGCCAGTTGACCAAGCGAGCACAATCCTGGTGAATCGGCGAAATTAGAATGAGGAAATTCTACGGGTGGAAGGTATTCTCTCCACCCATTTGCTATGCAGCTTTAAGAACACGCAATAAATCATTGACCATTCCATAAGGATGATGACCAATAGAGGTATTACAAAAAACAGCTAACGTTAGTTTGCGTCCGTGAAAATCGGGTAGATGCATAGCCCACAGATTATAGCCAGGACCATCTCCACCATGACCATATTTTTCACCATGCCTAGATTCAGGATCTGCCATAATTCCTAACCCATAACAAGGTTTTTTATACCAAGGTTCGTGAGTACCAGTGGGTAGAAGAGTTAGCATTTGCTCTAGCTGCTTAGAATTTAGTAATTTGCCTGAAAAGATACCGTCAAAAAATTCCACAACTTCTTCAGGTGTAGAAACAATGAGTCCTGTTGCACACCAGTCTGGATGATAATGCGGAATGACATTCTCCATGATTCGTTCCGAATTTAGATATCGGCAATAACCAGGTGTTAGAATGCCTTCTGTGTCAATATGATGGGCAACAAAAGTATTTTGTAAATCCAGTACTGAAAAGACATTCTCTTCTAATGCTTGAGCAAAACTTTTACCGCTAACAGCTTCAATCACCTCATAGAGCAACATATAACCTGTATTTGAATAACTCCATTTTTCTCCTGGTTCAAAATCGAGTTTTCCTGTACAGGTTAATTCTGCAACTTTCTCATGTGTCCAAGGAATGGAAGGATTTTCACAAATAGCAGGTAAATAATTTTCGAGGTTCGTGTAATTCGGGATTCCACTTGTGTGATTGAGCAACCGACGCAATGTAACAGATTCCTGAAATGGCATTTGGGGTAACCATTTCGTCAATGGATCATCTAAATTTAACAACTCATCCTGAGCTAAACACAACAAGCAAGCAGAAACAAAAGTTTTGGTGATGCTGTAAATGTAAAATGAGCGATTAACATCAAGAAGCTCCTCGGTATCAAGATCCAAGAAACCACTGCTTCCTAACCAGACTCCATGTTTCTCATCATTGATGGCGACATTCACACCCATGGAGCCTGTGAAGTGAAGGGATTGGTTGAGCTGAGCTTGTAAAGTCTTTTCTAAGTTGCTATCCATCTGATGAGGCAATGCTTTTTGAGTTGCCATATCTCTACTTTGAACTAAACACCTATTTAATACATATGTACTAATTTATGATGCCATATAGCAGTTCAACACTCACCAGATCACAGATGGACAAAATATCAGCGATTTTTTTGCTGAATAGTGGTAACTCATACTCATAACGATTATGATTTATTTAGATAGATTAAATTAAGAACCTCAGGTATGCAAAGCCTTGTTATTGGTGCAGTGCTACAGTGTGCGGTACCTTGCCGATTTGACTACCAATTAATCTTACGCAGCGATGCTCTCGGAGGAAGCCACTCAAAGAGCGATCGCGCAAAGCACAGCGCTGCAAGGAATCATGCTGAGGTTCGACACAAAGGAGAAAAATATGAACTTTATTCGTTTTGAACATATCAACGTTTCTTGCAAAGATATTGAAGCAACCAAGAAGTTTTATCAAACCCTATTTCCTGATTGGTATGTACGTGCTAAAGGTGTATTCGACGGTAGACACTGGATGCATATTGGAGATAATCAATTTTATCTTGCCCTCAATGATGAAAGTGATCAAGAGCGTGTACATACGCCCTACGAAAGCATTGGCATAAACCATGTGGGCTTTGTGATTAAAAACGGCGAAGCCATGAAAAAATTGCTCGATACCGAGAACATTGAATATTACACAATGACAGCGCCTGAAACAAAGCATAGAATTTACGTCAACGATCCAGATGGAAATGAGATTGAGTTAGTTGAATATAACCTTGAGTATGCATTGAAATAGTCATAACTAATGATTAAGAAAAAGAAATGCAGCTTCATGAATTTGTAACAGCATAAGGAACCATGAGTACAACACAAAAAGTTGCAGTTATCACAGGTGCCAATCGTGGATTGGGATTTGAAGCTTCTCGGCAATTGGCTAAAAAAGGATTTTTGGTAGTTCTTACTAGTCGTGATGAAGCCAAAGGCAAAGCCGCTGCTGAACAGTTACAAGCTGAAGGGTTGAACGTCATTTTTCATCTCCTTGATGTCACCAACAATGAAAGCAGTCAAAAATTAGCTGAATTCATTCATCAGGAGTTTGGCAAACTCGATGTCTTAGTCAATAACGCAGCCATATACATTGATTCTCAAGCTGATGGAAACAGCGTGTTTGATGCCAAAGTGGACACTTTACGTCAGACGATGGAAAATGACTACGTTAACGCTGGATATAGGATTACTATATAGTATGTTGACAATACCCTTTACTTTTACACTTCCGGCGGAACTTTCCGCAAAAGAACCACCAGAGCGCAGAGGAATTGCCCGTGACCAAGTGCAATTGATGGTCATTAAGCGCAATCACTTTCAAGTCGAACATAATTATTTCAGTAGCATAGGTGAGTTTTTGCGTCCTGGTGATTTATTGGTCTTTAATACCAGTCGTACCCTTCCGGCTTCTCTTGATGGCTGTGAGATATTAGCGGGACAATGTATGGAAATCCGCTTAGCACAGCATCTTCCGGATGATTCTTGGCTTGCTTTACCTTTGTGTCAGCAACAACCTACCTGTAGTTTACAAACAGGAACGCAGATTGACTTTGGTCAGGGCTTAACTGCGACTGTTGAGAATCATGACACCCATATTCCCTCACTTTGGAAAATCAGCTTCTCAAAATCAGGGACTGAGTTGATGGACATACTCTATCGCCTAGGGCGTCCCATTCGTTATGAATATGTTTCCGCACCTTGGGATTTAGACTACTATCAAACCGTCTATGCCAAAGAACCGGGTTCTGCAGAGATGCCATCAGCAGGACGCGCTTTTACGTGGAAGCTACTGTTTGAATTAAAGCGTCGTGGGGTAGAAACCGCACACATTGTACTGCACACAGGTTTATCTTCTTACATGGATGATGAACTGGATGCCCAGCATCTTGCCTCAGAAGAAGAATACTTCATTAGTGAAGTTGCTGCTCAGAAGATTAACCACACCCATGAGGAAGGAGGACGAGTCATTGCTGTTGGGACGACTGTAGTCCGCGCTTTAGAATCTGTTGCAGATGCGGATGGGAAGGTGCAACCTCAGCATGGCTACACTCGATTGCATATTACTGCTGAACATAAACTCAAAACAGTGGATGGTTTGCTAACTGGCTTGCACGAACCAGAAGCCAGCCACCTCGACTTGCTGACTGCGTTTCTTCCAGCAGATAAAATTAAGCAAGCCTATGAGGACGCTGTGCAGCGAAATTATCTATGGCATGAATTTGGAGATTTGAATCTAATTTTGTAGGTCTATCCAAGATTGACACTCCCCTGCCCCTGCCCCTAAATAGGGTCATATCTCTCATATTCTACACAACAGTGTGCGGGGAGATGTATTCTTCCCGCACTTACTCTTATCCCCTTGCCATCAGTCAGTCGTTTCCTGTTGACTAACCGCAATTCGCTTAACCTATCACCAAATAACTTGGTTAGAAATTGTAGCCAATTCCTACCATCACCCCGACATCAGTATCATCTAGAAAAGCTGCGTTTACAGAACCTGTTAATGTAAATCTACGAGTTAATGGCACATCAACACCACCAGAGAGAAGGAAGGCAACATCAGCATCATCGCTAGTTTCAATAGCGACGCCAGCACCTATGTAAGGAGCGATGTTAAATCCTTGTCCTGTCCCTCGTTGGGAAAGGTCGAAGGTAATGGGAACTAGAACGATAGGATCATCCCCAATCACTGCTGAAGGTCGCACTGATATGTTTCGTGTCAGCCCAATTTTACTAAAAACTGCAAAGTTTCCTTCACCGAGAGCGGAATCACCGCCTATACCAATATTGCCACCGACCCCAAGATAGCTGGAGACACCACGAGTGGCTCTACCTGGTGTAATGGCGTTTCCACCATTCAGCGTCTTAAGACTCACATCAGACGGTATGAGGACTTGATTAATCACATGAATCACACCGTTGCTTGCTTGGATATTCGGCTGAATCACACTTGCATTGTTCACTGCAATTTGATTACTACCACTATTGACTTTAACGTTTAGGGGTAAGCCCTCAACGGTTTTAAGATTGCCAGCTACAAGTTGATCAGCACTAAGACCACCAGACACCACGTGGTATCTCAAAATTTTAATCAGTGTTTCTCTGTTTTCTGGTTGCTGTAACCGCTGTAAGGTTTGTTGAGGCAAAGCAGCAAATGCCTCATCGGTTGGAGCGAAAACAGTGTACGGACCTGGTTGTTGTAGAATATCTGCTAGACCTGCTGTCTTCAATAAAGAAGTCAAGGTTGTAAAAGAATTACTAGAGGCAGCAACTGATACAATGTCTTGGTTGGTTGGAGTACTAGCAGTGGTTCCACCTACAATATAACTAGCAGCTGCAACATTCTTAGGAAGAGGTGGCAACTGTCCCAGTTTAACCAAAGCTTGATAGAAATGTGCTGCAGCTTCTGCACGAGTCAGAGGCACAAGAGGATTGAGCACGTTCACGTTTGGATAGTTAACCACAAGATTAGCACCTGTTGCACCTGCCACATTATTCACAGCGTAGCTTGGGATAGCACTGGCATCTGTATAGTAGGTACCAAGACTATTGGTTGCATCACCGCTAGCAGTCAAACCTAAACCACTTGTTAAAGCAACGATCGCCTGCACCTTGGGAATCTGCTGATTTGGCATAAACAAGTTCCCTGGATAGCCTGAGAGAAATCCAGTTTCGTAGGCTTGAGTAATTGCAGCAGCTGCCCAAAAGTCAGAAGGAACATCTTTAAATCCACCAGGACTTAATTGCCGAACTCGATTTTGGTTGAAAGCTTTTTGAATCATTGCTGCAAATTCAGCACGAGTTACAGGTTGATCTGGTCTATAAGTGCCATCAGGAAAGCCAGTAATTATGTTTTTTCCGGCTAGAGCTTGAATAAATGGTTGTGCCCAGTAATCTGCTCCAACATCCGGAAAGTTAGTCGCTGGAGCTGTCGTTGGAGTTGTTGTTGGAGCCGTTACTTGAGATGAAGCTGGACCAGAAATTAATGTAGGACTAACTGTAGCAGTTATTATTCCTAGCGCTACCAATGCGGTACTTACTGTTGACAAACGTCTTAAGTTATACATAAGTTTTTCACCCCTCAAACAAAAAAGTACAGTCATCTTGCTTACCGAAAAATCCTGAGAAGTCACGAAACTCAGTTGATAGATTGCACTTGAATCAACGACTGAACAGGCTAGCGCTGGAACTTAAACCTCAATAGGACAACTCAGGGAAGATTCAAAATGTTTTGAAACACACATATAGCGTTCCGACTTGAATTTTGAAAGCATACTGAGACTAAAAGGCTCATAGAGTAAGACTCCTAGCTCAAAAACTTTTCAATCATCAAAAATAGGATTCCCGTAGGATTCGTATTTGATTTTTGAAAAGCTAGAAAAGTCCAAATTCCAAACCTTGGTTGACACAAAATAGAGCGTCAGTATACCTAGCAAGACTCAAACCGGACTCCTATAGGCATTAATCAGCTAAAAATGCGGAAAAGAATGCAGCAATATACTTTTCATAATATGAAAAGAGAATTACTACAAAGAATTCTTTATATAGCTTGATATAGCTCTTTCAGAACAGAGTAAACATCTATCTTAGGCAAGGATTTAGTTTAGTTGTTACAGATACCTATTGAGTCAACCTCAAAAATCCTCAAAAACCGCTCCTCCGGCTGTCTACAGACCATCCCAAACTCGTTGGCTGTTCATAAACCCGCTTTAGGGTATTCACATCTCTAGGAGAAATTGGCGGCGGGTTGCGAACTTGGGAAAAGTATAGAGCATCAGTTGGTAGCGAACTATGTCCCCAAATTCCTAGTGCATGACCAAGTTCATGTCGAGTCGCCGCAAGGAGATACTGACTTGTTTGGCTGGGACTCAACAGAATTGTGAAGCGGTGAAATAAAAGATTATTTTTGCTAACGTACACTTCGTAAGTGGTTTGAGCAGAACGCGCACGTGGTATTTCACTATTGGGAGTACTATTAGGAAAAATTTGCAGTGGTGGAGCTTTCCGCACAATGGTAATATCTGCGTCCTCTGGCTGTTTAACTACCGTTAAAGGCAAATAAACACTCCACTCCTGAACTGCTTGTAACACGGTATTAACCCATTCTTCTGCTTGTTTACTGTTTACTGCTTTCAATGGTTCTACATAAACCCGAACGGGAAACTGTGACCAAACTAGATATCCAACTTGGGTTGAAGTCACTTGAGAAAAGTAGTCACCATTGTTGGTGCTATCTTGCCATTGCAACAGTGTTGGTGGTAAGGGATGAGGTTTCGGGGGAGATGTTAGCGTCCCTTGCGCGTGTTGTCCCTCTTGGGACTTAGCGAGCCGTAGGCTGGGAGAGGTAACAGGGATGGCGTTGGATGGGAGGTTTGTCAAAACTATAAGCAGCGCCGTACTCATAGCCAAGGCTAAAGAGGTGATTAAGCGCCGCCAAACTACAGTTGTTTTTGTAATGGTATTATTCAATGTCTAACCAGGGAGCCAACCAGCACTCAAAACCACTGTTAAACCGAGAAAAATAACTGTGAGTGCCCAAGTTACTCGGTTTAATGTATTTTCTGCACTCTTTGTGCTGCTGAACAATTGGGCTTGTCCACCAATAGCTCCAATGCCATCACCTTTAGGACTATGCAGCAAAACTAAAATAATTAGACCAACAGCGGAAAGTGACCAAATGAGTTGTACGACGTTAGTAATTGTCATAGCAGCTAATACAGTTGATAATGAATTTTAAGATAGAGCAATTTTTAATTATAAATTCTAATAATAATTTTATCAATTAAGAATGATGAATTGTAAATTGTGCTTGCTTAAAATAATTCATCATTCTTAACTATTTCACAATCCCAGTTGTACAGGAGTGCGAGAAAGTTGCACTTCATACTCGGCGTTTTGCAAGAGCGATCGCCCTGTCATTTCCGGTGGCTGAGGTAGTTGTAAGATATTTAGAATTGTGGGTGCAATGTCGGATAGCTTACCATCACTTCGCATAGCGACATTTGTCCCATGTCCTGGGATCTTCACTTTTTCGCCTTCTACTATGATGAGAGGAACTGAGTTGGTCGTGTGCGCTGTCCAGGGATTCCCGTTACTATCTAGCATATACTCGGCGTTACCATGGTCAGCAGTAATCATTGCTGTACCCCCAACTTTACCAATGCTGCAGAGTAAGTGACCCAAACATTGGTCAACAGTCTCAACGGCTTTCACAGTCGCTTCTATGTTACCTGTGTGTCCCACCATGTCTGGGTTGGCATAGTTGATCACAACAAGTGAGTATATGTGCTTTTTTATTGCTGCGATCGCCACTTCTGTCACTGCTTGAGCCGACATTGCTGGAACGCTATCATAAGTCGCCACCATCGGAGAGTTTATCAGTTCTCGGTCTTCCCCTTCAAAGGGTTCTTCCAAGCCGCCATTGAAGAAGTAGGTGACGTGAGCGTATTTTTCTGTTTCTGCAGTGCGAAGCTGCTTTAAACCATGCTTGGAAATGACTTCCCCAAGAATGTTACTCAAATTTTGAGGCTCAAAAGCAACCCCAACTGATAATTCTGGGTCATACTGTGTAAAAGTCACAAAGGACAACGCCGTGATTTGCTCTCTTTCAAAACCGTTAAATTTTGGATTGACGAAAGCGTGGGTAAGTTGTCTTGCTCTGTCGGGTCGGAAGTTAAAAAATATGACTCCATCGCCTGATTCTACAGCTCCGGGTGCAATTCTGACTGGGATGACGAATTCGTCTGTTACACCTTCTGCATACGATGCTTGTAGGACTTCCACAGCCTTTCGACCATCTCCAGAGCCATCCTGCGTCATCACATCATAGGCGCGTTTCACCCGATCCCAACGGTGATCGCGATCCATCGCATAGTAACGACCGCTCATTGTGACTATGCGCCCAACTCCTATACGGTCGATGTACTCTTGAAGAAGCAAGAGTGCTTTTACACCTTCAGTTGGGCTGGTATCACGCCCATCAGTAATAGCATGGATGCAAACTTGGGATATTCCCTGAATCTTTGCTAAGTCAAGTAGTCCGAATAGATGACTGATGTGGGAGTGTACCCCACCCTCAGAAGTTAGCCCTACGAGATGCAGCTTGCCATTTCGACGATACACTTCCTGGCAAAGTTTTACAAGTGCTGGGTTTGTGAGAATGGAACCATCCTCTACCGCATCTGAGATGCGTACTAATTCTTGGGGTACAACTCTACCAGCGCCTATGTTCAAATGACCAACTTCTGAGTTGCCCATTTGACCTTCTGGTAACCCCACCGCCTTCCCTGATGTTCGGATAAGGGTGTGGGGATAAGCCGCCCATAAGCTATCCATTACCGGAGTGTTAGCAACGGCAATAGCATTTCCATGACTCTCCTCGCAGTAGCCCCATCCGTCCAAAATGACTAGCACCACGGGAGCAACAGGTGCTTTGGTCATAGTAAAACTGCCTTTTACTTCTTGTAATACCCGAATGATACCATTGCTGATTATAGCCGCAAGTGAATTTCTGCCTACTAACCTCTTTTTTTGTAGATTTGCAGTTTTTTAAACATTTTTTAAACTATTTTTCTTAAACTATATTTATTTTTGGGAGCTTTTTGTGATAATAACAGAAATAACCACTGTTCACCGAATAAAGTCAAAAGTTAAAAGTTAAAAGTTAAAAGCAAAGATAAAGAGTTCTGTCTTGAAAATGGGCAATGGGCAATGGGAATTGGGAAGAAGGAATAAAAGTGTACCTAGCTTAGCAAAAATCTTTGGAGGAGTCCTATAGAAAAAAGTTAGAGTACAACATCCAGCCTTTCAATCCCTCTAACTTATGGCATGGGTGTCTTTCTTTTGACTTTTGACTTTTGACTTTTGAAAATAGTCTATCATTTCTTTTTCATAGCGGATTTAGAAGCTTTTGCGGCTTTCTTTGCGGCTTTTTCGGCAGCAATTGCCGCTAATCTTGCTTGTTCTTTTTCCTCTGCTATTTTCGCCAAGTAATAATGATAGTCCCCTAAATAGACGCGGAACTCCCCTTCGCGGATTTCTACAATTTTGTTTGCTACCTTGGAGATGAAATAACGATCATGGGAAACAACAAGCACTGTGCCATCATAGTTTTGGATGGCTTCTTCTAGCATTTCTTTTGCTGGAATGTCTAAATGGTTGGTTGGCTCATCGAGTATCAATAAATTTGCTGGTTGCAAGAGCATTTTTGCTAAAGCAAGACGTGCTTTTTCACCTCCACTCAATGCTGCGACTGGTTTAAAGACAGTATCACCACTGAACAAAAACCTTCCCAGAAGGGTGCGTACTTCTTCATTTTTCCAATCAGGAACTTCGTCATGGATAGTTTCCATAACAGTTTTTTTCAAATCCAAAGCTTCTGCTTGGTTTTGCTCAAAGTATCCGGGAAGCACATTGTGTTCGCCCAATTTCACTAGTCCTTCTGTGGGTTGCTCAATACCCACAATTAGGCGTAACAAAGTGGATTTGCCTGCACCATTGGGAGCAATAAAAGCAATGCGATCGCCTCTTTCAATCAAAAGGTTTGCGCCCAAGAATAATATCTTATCATCATAGATGTGAGTCAAATCTTTGATATTCACCACCTCACGTCCGCTACGGGGTGTAGGAGGAAAACGGAAGTGCAGCGTTCTTAACCCATCTATAGGTGCTTCAATGCGTTCGATTTTTTCCAGTTGTTTTTCCCGGCTTTTTGCTTGGGTACTGCGAGTCGCACTGGCGCGGAACCTGTCAACAAAAGCTTGTTGTTTTTCTAATTCTTTTTGCTGGCGTTCGTAAGCTGCAAGTTGTGCTGTTTTATTTTCAGCTTTTTGTTGCAAGTATGCCGAGTAGTTACCGAGGTAAGTGGTGGAAATACCGTGTTCGGTTTCCACAATTTGAGTACAGAGGCGGTCAAGGAACTCGCGGTCATGGGAGACTATTACCATTGGGGTATTCAGCCCCTTGAGATAATTTTCCAACCACTCAATCGTTTCTAAGTCTAAGTGGTTAGTTGGCTCGTCTAGCAGCAATAAGTCAGGTTCTTGCAAGAGAATTTTGCCCAAACCCATTCGCATTTGCCAACCGCCACTAAAGGAACTCACCAAGCGATCGCCATCTTCTGGCTCAAACCCCATCTCTGGTAAAATTTTCCCAATCCGTGCATCCAAGATATAGCCATCCAGGGCTTCAAACTGCCGTTGTAGGCGATCCAACTTATGAATCAGTCTTTCGAGTTCCTCTGGAGTGGCGCTTTCCATTTCTCGTTGCACCTGTGCCAAAGACTGCTGCACAGCGTTAGCTTCCTGAAAAACTGTCCAAAATTCTTCTCTAACGGTGTGAGTGGGATCAACTTCAAACTCTTGATTAAGGTAAGCTATGTGTAAGCTTGCAGGACGAATGACTTCGCCAGATGTCGGTTCAACTTCCCTTGTGATAATTTTGAGTTGAGTGGATTTTCCAGCACCATTGACACCAACTAAACCAATGCGATCGCCAGTTTTGACTTCCCAGTTGATATCCTTGAGGACTTCGCCTGTGGGGTAGATTTTACTGATATGTTCCAGTCGCAGCATGGGTTGTCTCCAAGGTAGGGGATGAATAGGAAAGGCAGAAGTGGTAGTATCGAGTCCAATCTTAACAAAATTTAACTGGAAATTATTGGTAGTCAATTCCTTGCAGACAATTAAGTTTTGGAGGCAAGCTAAGATTACAAAGCAGATTGATTTTGTGCTGCTTGTCTAACTTTCGTTGCGCTCTCATTCAAAATTATTCATTCAAAATTGTTTTTGAACTTTGATTGATACTCGCGGATGAATGTTTGATACTCGCGGATGAATGTTTGATACTCGCGGATGAATGTTTGATACTCGCGGATGAACGTTTGATGCTCGTGGATGAATGTTTGATACTCGTGGGTGAATGTTTGATACTCGCGAATGAATGTTTGATGCTCGCGGATGAATGTTTGATACTCGTGGGTGAATGTTTGATACTCGTGGGTGAATGTTTGATACTCGTGGGTGAATGTTTGATACTCGTGGGTGAATGTTTGATGCTCGCGGATGAATGTTTGATGCTCGCGAATGAATGTTTGATACTCGTGAATGAGTGTTTGATGCTCGCGAATGAATGTTTGATACTCGTGAATGAGTGTTTGATACTCGTGAATGAGTGTTTGATGCTCATCGACTCGCAAGGCGATCGCGCGATCGCGCCCTTAGATCTGAGAGATCTTGCACCAATGCCAAAAACCCGGTTTCTGGACGAGAAATCAAGGGTTACAGATTGTACGTTTTGTAAGAAACCGGGTTTTTTAAGTCTTATTGAGACTGGTGCAAGATGTCAGGTAATCTCTACGAACACACCACTGCGTGCAAATTCCTCCTCCTCAGGAGTGAAGTATGGAGCTTTATCCATAAGATCAGGATTGAAGTAGTATGTCTCTTGCAGAAAGTTTCCGCTGATAGCAGCCTCCTCTAAATCCTTGATGTAATCTTGCGCAACCATGCACGCCTCCTTAATGCCTTCCTCATCACCCTTGTCCAATAGCTTTTGTAATGTTGTTCTTACCCCTGCTAACCGTGATGCTGGTCTGAGTATGCCATAGAGGCGGTAGATGCAGTCAGTTGTAATGCTAATATGTTGAAGTGCTTTGGCTCGTGCCAGTTCAGAGTCAATGCTAGGCCAATAGCGGGTGGTATAGAATGCTTTCTCATCCTTATGATACCACTCCTCCGAGCGAGCAATGGAGGAGGAGACGGTGTTGTGGAGTTTCCAAAGGAATAGGCGAAGAGACGAACCATCCATCACAGTGGACAGCTTTGCATCCAGTGACACTTCAAAGTTAGTCAAGTTTATGTCACGTCCGAGCACAAGGTACTCTACTGGGTACATTTCCACCTCCTTATTCTGCACCACATACATATTGAGGTGATGACGACAGTAAGGGCAAGGGTACATGGTGGCAAACAGTTGGAAGAATTCCTTGAAGACTCGCACTAGCACTTTCTGTTGCTCAGGTGTCTTAGTACACACCATTTCAGCAGTCGTGTGGAAGAAGCGCCACACTGCAGGACCAATGTAGTATGGGAAGCTGACGCGCATCTGTGCATCTTTGATATCACTCCGCCCCATATACACATCAATGAATGCTACATACTGTGATAGTGCACCTGACTCACGCCCAAACTCTGAGCGCTCGCGCCGTTTCTGTACACCATTGAGGTAATGGTGTGTGAGACGCCATGCTTGTTTGAGCATCAGTTTCTGTTTTAGGGTGCAGTTTGCAAAGCCCTCTGCAACGTCTGCCCCATAGCGGTTAAACTCTCCCAATGTCTTGGTGGACTCGTACCACTTGTTCAAAGCTAGCTCATCAGGTACCGTGTTGCTCTGGATGTCTGCTTTTGTGCTCACACTGAAAGCAGCTAGAAGCTTCGGCATGAAATCCTCATACCAATATGATACTGGCATCATCGCACCATCTACTTCCTCTGATGCACTTGTCAGGATGACACGATTCCACTTCTTCAGGTACTCCTTTGGATTTTCTTCTGATTTGGCTGGTGGTGGAGCCAACTCCGCATTCAGCTCCATGTTCCTCAGTCGGTTGAGTTCGTTGATGGCAAGCACACCCTCAGCAATATCACGCAAGCTGAAACTTTTCTTCTTCAATGTAATCGCGAATTCGACTCCCGCAGCAAATTTCTGTTTGACAGTGGTAGACTTATTACGTGCCTCTAGCATCGATTTCTCTTCTGCTAACATCTCTGGTGTCTTTTCCACCGTCTTCCAGTTCTGAATGCGCTCCTCTAGTCGAACATACTCAGCCTCAATTGATTCAACTACGGCATCCAGTACGGGATTGCAAGCCGCTTCTACCACACCCAACCCTTTGTACAGCTCAATCGCCGTCTTTACAAACTGCACAAAGTCAGTGATTTTGTATGGTAGATTTCTCACGCGCAGATGAGTTTCGTGGTTGGCGGAGAAACTCTCGCGGAAGCAACGGTAGGCTGCTCCCTGAAGCAGACGAAACAAACCAATTTGCATCTGTAAGCGGGACGTACCACGCTGCTGTTCACTTTGTGGGTGTTGAGAAAGTAGTTGTTTTAGCTGCGCTACTTCTGAATCTACATCAGTAGATGTTTCCTGTGAAGTGAATTCAGTGGTTGCGGAATCTGGGCTGATGGTAGCTGTGTCATTTAAATCTGCGGTTGTTTCCAATGAACTGGCGCTTGCAATTGGTGAGTCTTGATAGCCCGTTGTTATCTCTGACTCGTCGGGCATTAGTTGACAAAACTCCTTAAAGTCAATCGAAGCATCGCCATCGTGATCTACCTCTTTCACCATCTCATCAAGTTCTTCATCCGTCAACCCAAACTTGCTCATCACAGTTCGCATCTCGTCTGCGGTGATCTCACCACTGCTGTTCTCATCAAACACACTAAATGCCAGCTTGAGGCGACTGTTGCGATCGCCTTGCTTGGACACCATCAGTGCTTTGAATTCCTCAAAGTCGATACTACCTGATAAGTCAACATCGACTTCCTTAATCATGTCACGCAGTTCGGTGTCGCTAGGACTCTGTCCCAATGAACGCATGATCTGTCCTAGTTCCTCGGTTGAGATGGCTCCACTACCATCCTCATCAAACACTTTGAACGCTTCCCATAGCTTTTCTACTTGCTGCTCACTGAGCACAGTTTTTTCAAACTCTACAGTTGTCATAACTAGCTCTCTTTTGAAATGTATTTCTGAAGGAATGTTCTGGGATTAGTATAAAACTCGTGAGCTTTCTTTAGGTTGCTGGCACTTTTAAAGATAATATTTCTTGTTTAAAACAGAGATTAGTGAAAAAAGTCAATACACAAAATTATCCTGCTTTCCCTGATTTTAGTAAAAGTTAACATTTCTATATTGATATCTACTATCATTGATATCTCTAAATTTTTCTATACTATCGTCAAAATTCTCAAAATTTTAGAGAAAAGATTTCACCCTACGTTCCGTTACCAAAGTTAGGCTAACCCATTCGCCTTTATCGTTGTAGCTACGAATCATCCGCTGGCGTAAATCCGCTTGAATGAGCCAACCAACCTCAAGAAAAAATGGTTGACGTAATTGTAGTTTAAGTGGAGACGTCGCAGAAGCACCATCAGGAAAGAGTAGGACTTGTATCTGCTTGTGCGGATCTTGGTTGAAGTGGATGATAGAATCTTTAACAATCGCTGTTGAAGTGATTGTGCGCTCGCCAAAGGTTAAGCTTTGGGTTAATCGCCCTGCATTATCAAGTTGCAGCTGCATTTTGGTGGAGTCACTTTGGGAAGGACGCCAATCTGGATATATTGTCACTGCTTCACCCTGCCATTCTCCCAAAAGGTCATCCACTCTTAAAGGAGAACGTTGTACTGGTTGAGTTCCAGCCAGATGTTCTCGAATGACGGTAAGTTTGTTTAGCTGGAGGTTTTTGTCAAACAACTGAACGAGGCGTAAGCGACGATTTTCGTAAATTAAACCAAGTTCTGCCCCAAATTCAGAAAATGGACCAAGCTGGATAGAGCCTTGAGAAAACGCCCCATTTTCAAAAAATAGCATACCGCGTCCAAAGGAAGAGTATTCAAAAACCTCTTCATTTTCCGCCAAGCGGAGAGTCAGGCGGATTGTTTGGTTGTTGTTCAACCCTTCCAAAGAAACTACGCTAGGAATATCCTCTAGAATTCCACCTTGAGGTGAGATTCGGGTAAATGAACCTTGCCATTCACCTAGGTTTTTCAGCAAAGCTTCCCACTGCGATCGCATGGTTATTAATTTTGAGTTATGAATGATAATTTATAAATTATAAGTAAATTTTGTGATCATTCATATTTCATAAATCTGAGCTTTTAGCAAATCGCCATACAGCAAAAAGACTCCCTAATAGTCCCATTGTTGTACCAAAACTGAGGAGAATGAGAGGTAAGAGTACAGTTTGTAATGCACTAAGCTGCATACCGTTGCCAAGAAATCGAATAAATTCAGGTTGATGGACTAACCACTTGCTCAGAAGCTGTTGAATGCAATTGATGAAGCTCCAAGCAGTGGTACCGCCAAGAAAGCCAAAGGTAATTCCTTGTAAGATAAATGGTAGATAAATCCATGCTGAAGTCGCTCCCACGAGTTGCATAACTTCAATTTCCCGACGACGCGCTACCACAATGAGACGAATGGTTGTTGAGGTTACAGCAACTGCAATGAAGGTGAAGATGATTGTCATCGTCAGTGACACCCAGGTCAAAGCTTTATGTAATTGGGCGACTTTTTTGACAGCTTCATCTGCATACTGCACAACATCAACTCCCTGTAACTTTGCCAGTTGCTTTGCTAAAGTTGGCACAGCAGAAGAGTTACGTGCTTTGACTTTCAATTCATCTACCAAAGGATTATGACCAAGTTGCTGTGTAGCACCTTCAATATCAGAAATACCTAGTTCTTGAACTAACTTTTTCCAAGCTTGCTCTTTTGTAATTGTTTTAACATTTTCTACCTCTGACATTGTTACCACTTGTGGTATAATAGTTTCTACCCTCGTATTTGGCTTAAGATAAACTGATACTTCCAACTGGCTACCAAATTGATTGAGCAGTTTTTCTAATTGCCAAGAAGTTTGCAGACTTATGCCAAATAAGAATAGTAAAACAGTCACAGTACTGACAGCTGCCCAGTTCATCCATCCACCACGTTGCAAACCCAAGAAAGTTTCTTTGAGCAGATAGTCAAGTTTAGTGACCAACTTCGGCATTTGATACCCCAATGTTTCTGTAGAAAACAACAGTACCTTTTATACTCGCAGGAACTGGTAGATAGCCAGAGAGATATCTCGATATCATGACCAGGGATTAGTATTACAAAACTTGTTTTTAGCCTCTTGAAGGCGGGGTAAAACAGCAGTTGAGGTGATAAAGTTTGCATTGAGACTAACTAAAGATACCATTGCCCATTGCCCATTGCCCAGAATTGTTAAGATTAAAGAACTGACACTATATAAAAACTAGCCCAAAAGACCGAGTTACAAGATCATGCCTGTAGAAATCGCTGTTGAGAAGAAAAAGTTACAAAACCCGCCATTAGAACTTCATTACTTGGGCGATCGCGTTCTCCGTCAAGGAGCTAAGCGCATATCTAAAGTAGACGAGGAAATTCGTCTACTGATACGTGAAATGCTGCAAACCATGTACAGCAAGGATGGTATTGGTTTAGCTGCACCTCAAGTGGGAGTTCACAAACAACTCATTGTTATCGACTGCGAACCAGATAACCCAGCTAATCCACCACTGGTATTAATCAACCCTAATATCAAACAAGTCAGCCGTGAAATCTGCGTGGCGCAAGAAGGATGTTTGAGTATTCCAGGCGTCTACTTGGATGTGAAACGTCCGCAAGTTGTAGAAATTTCTTACAAAGACGAACATGGACGTCCCCGGACTTTAAAAGCTGGAGATTTGCTCGGACGCTGCATTCAGCACGAGATGGATCACCTCAACGGTGTGGTATTTGTAGATCGTGTAGATAATTCTTTGGCTTTGGCGCAAGAGCTATCTAAACATGGCTTTTCACATCAGGCTGTAAAACCAGTAGCATAGGGTGGTTAGGTAGTGAATATAATGACTCCAAAAAGCGGTTTATTTCTAGCTGGTTCTTGTATTGCAGCTATAGCCGCAGTCGGTTCAATGTTTGAACTCGGTTCTGGACAACCAGATTTGGGTACTCAAACAACTGCAATTATCCTAGCACTAAGCATTCCACTGACAGGATTGTTTTTCGTTGCTGCAGTTAGGGATGCTAGAGCTAATATAAAATAAGCATCAGGTGTAAAATAAGGAAAAGGAAAAAGAAAAAAGGAAAAGTAAATCCTTTTACTTTATGCCTTTTCCCTTTTACTTTAAGCTAATAATTTTGTTGCAATTTCTAACTTGAAAATGGGCAATGGGCAATGGGCAATGGGCAATGGGGAAGAGGGATTTTCATAGCAAGGCTTGTGAGATTTTCTCGTGATTGACTGATAAGAATTTCCAAAAACTGAAAGAAACATTACTGTTAAGTTACCACTTCATGCTGGTTTATGTGCAATGAACGCCACATGAGCTTGAGGTAAACAGTATTGACCACATAGCTACTCATCATTTGAACTTGGAAGCCCACTTGACGGAGTTCTCTTGCAACATCCGTCGCTTTGTATAATCGTTGATGGTGTACTTCTTCTGCTCGTCTGTAATGTTCACCCACCTTCCGAAAGGTGATAATCCGACGAGTCAATGTTTCCTGCTCTAAATCCTCTTTCTTTTCAACGAGTACTACCCAATCCTTTCCTTCAGTGAACCCCATGCATAAATGCAGGGGGTTATAACTTACTCAACTCCCTCAATCCGATCCTCAACCTCCTGATATAACTCGCGCAGCAATTCTAAATTGCTCTCGCTTGTCTCCCAATAACCGCGCCCATTGACTTCCAATAAGGTGGAAACAACCTTGCGGAAAGAATGAGGGTTGAGGTTCAGCAAACGGTTCCGCATTGCTTCATCTTTGATGAAGGTTTCATTGGTGTCCTCATAAACCCAGTTATCCACAGCACCAGCGGTTGCACTCCAACCCATTGTATTCACTAAGCGCTTGGAGAGTTCCCGCACACCTTCATAACCGTGAGACAGCATTCCTTCATACCACTTGGGATTTAACAATTTGGTACGGGTATCCAAACGCACGGTTTCTGATAAAGTACGCACTTGAGCATGAGCTGTGGTGGTGTCGGCGATGTAGGATGCTGGTGTTTTGCCATCACCCCGCAAGCTAGCGACAACCTTAGTGGGATCAGAATCGAAGTAATGGGAAACATCTGTCAGGCTAATCTCGGATGAGTCGAGATTTTGGAAAGTGACTTCAGCAGTTTTCAGGGTGCGTTCAAAAATCTTTCGGGATTCTTCCATCGTACCGGGGTTATCGGCACTGAAGGCGAAGGATTTGCGCGTGAGGTACATTTCCTGCAACTCGGCTTCGCTCTCCCAAGTGCTGTTTTCTACTGCTAAGTTGATATTGGAGGAGTAGGAACCAGAAGCATTAGAGAACACACGAGTTGCCGCTTGGCGCAGGTTGATTCCCATTTCCTCTGCTTGTTCAAAGGCGTGTTTGCGGACATAGTTCATTGATGGTGGCTCATCTGCTTCCGCTGCCATTTTCACCGCTTGATCTAGCAGGTTCATCTGGTTGATGAACAAGTCGCGGAAGACGCCAGAACAGTTGACGACTACATCAATGCGTGGACGTCCCAACTCTTCTAGAGGTATCAGTTCTAACTTGTTTACCCGTCCCAAAGCATCGGGAACCGGACGCACTCCCACCATCCACATGATTTGTGCCAGTGATTCTCCGTAGGTTTTGATGTTATCGGTTCCCCATAACACACAAGCGATCGTTTCGGGATACTGACCGCCGTTTTCTGCTTTGTTACGCGCCAGCAGTCTGTCTACAACGATTTTCGCTGATTGTACAGCAGCTGTTGTGGGTATGGCTTGAGGGTCGAGGGCGTGGATATTTTTACCCGTGGGCAAGACATCTGGGTTCCGAATGGGGTCGCCACCAGGACCAGGAAGAACGTACTCGCCTCCTAACCCTTTGAGTAATGCTCCCAATTCATTGTCAGCACAAACTTGCTGCAAGCAGAATTCCAGATACTCAAACAGTGGTTTGAGTGCTGTAACATCCACCTTGGTGTAACCTGCTTTATGCAGTGCTTCTACCCAAGGTTCTTTTTTGCCCATGTTGAAGAAGTTGAGCTTGGAAACGAGAGAAACTCGTCCTTCTGCGTCGGTTTGCTCTTTGACAAGGGCGGAAACTGCGGCGCGGCTTGCCATTGTGATGTCTTGCAGCAGTTGGACATCATCTAAAATACCTTTGTCGCTGTTTTGGTAGACCTCGTCAATGTTACGCCCGATGCTGTTGGCGATAATACGGGGCAAACTTTGAACGTCTTCCTCTGGACGGTCTAAGTTAGCAATGTTGACCAGAGTTGCGATCGCTTCTTCTGCTGAAGGTGGTTTCCCAATAACGTGCAATCCACAAGGTAACAGTCGCGATTCAATCTCCATCAACTTGCGGTAGACTATACCAACGATATTATCGCGCTCTTCGGCGGTCATATCCTTGGCATCGTGCTCGCTTAAGGCGATGTCCTTATCCAGGTTCACCATCCGGCATTTATCCATTATGGTGTTGACGATGGGAACACCACGTCCAGTATCTTTCAAGGTTTGGTAAGAACCAATCAATTCGCTGAGTTCTTTCAGACCTTTGTACAACCCAGCATTTTCTGCTGGAGGAGTGAGGTAGGAAATTGTCTCCGCATAGCTGCGACGCTTGGCAATTGTCGCTTCACTGGGGTTATTGGCGGCGTAGTAGTAAAGATTGGGAATCATACCAATCAAGTTATCTGGATAACATTCTCCAGACATCCCCATCTGCTTTCCTGGCATAAATTCCAAGGAACCGTGAGTCCCGAAATGCAGCACAGCGTCAGCTTGCCAAATTTGTTCTAAGTAGGTGTAGTAAGCCGCAAAACCGTGGTGTGGACTTGCAGAACGCGAGAACAGTAACCGCATGGGATCGCCTTCGTAACCAAAGGTAGGCTGAACACCGATGAAGACATTACCGAATTGCTTACCATAAATCAGCAGGTTTTGCCCATCGCTGTTGAGATGTCCAGGAGGTGCTCCCCAGTTTTCCTCAAGGCGTTGCGAGTAGGGTGTGAGTTTTTCATACTCAGGAACCGACATCCGATAGGCAATGTTGAGTTCGGGGCTGCGGTACTGCGCCTGTGCGTCGTGGATGACTTCTTCCATCAAGTCTTTGGCAGACTCAGGTAAGTCCTGCACATCATACCCGTTGTTTTTAAGTGCTTTCATCACCTCGTAAATTGAACCGAACACATCTAGATATGCGGCGGTTCCCACATTACCCTTATCTGGTGGGAAGCTGAAAACGGTGATGGCAACTTTCTTGCCTAGCTTCGGCTTACGGCGCAGGTTAGCCCATTTGAGAGCGCGTTGTGCGACTGCTTCGATGCGGTCTTGCAGTGCGATCGCTTTTCCTGTTGTTCCATCGCGTCCTGATACAATTATCGGCTCAATTGCGCCATCTAATTCAGGAATCGCAATTTGCAATGCGACTTGAATTGGGTGTAACCCCAAATCGCTATTCTGCCATTCTTCTGTTGTTTGGAAGACCAAAGGCAGCACGACCATATAAGGACGGTTCAATCGCTTGAGTGCCTCAATTGCCTTAGGATGGTCTTGGCGTGCTGGTCCACCTACTAGGGCAAAACCCGTCAAGGATACAACTGCATCAACGAGGGGCGTTTTCGTTGTCGGTTCAAAGAAGTGTGCATCCACAGGTTTGGAAAAATCCAAACCGCCAGCAAAAACCGGAATAACCCGTGCGCCCATAGCTTCGAGTTCCTGCACCATTGCTACATAATGGGCATCATCGCCGGTCACAAGGTGTGTGCGCTGCAACACCAACCCAACACAAGGCGCTAGCGGGTCTTTCAAATCATTGAGAATATCCTTACGACTGTTGTACCAGTTAAGGTATTCTTTGACATCTTCAAACATTGTAGGAGCAAGAGGATGCCAAATTCCCATATCGGGATAAACAACTGGTTCTTTGTATTGCAAAGACGCGAAATTTCGCGTTTCTACATTATTTTTTAAGACGTACTTATCAGCGAGCATCAGCAAAAAGTTTTCCAAGTTATCTGGAGAACCCCCTAACCAATACTGAAAGCTGAGCATGAAATTTCGGGCGTCCTGTGCTTTGTCCATTGGCAGGTACTTGAGCACTTGCGGTAGTGTCCGCAGCAGCTTTAGCATTCCATCTTGGAACCCAGAGCCTGATTTTTCCTTGCGTTTTCGCATGAACTGTGCTATTGCACTCTTAGATTGCCCCAACTGTGCCAGGGAGAAGCTGCCCATTTTGTTTAGGCGCATGACTTCGGGCATTGAGGGGAACACAACGGCAACATCTAGGCGATCGCGGTATGGTGCTACTGCTGCGACTAACTTTTGGGCTAAGTCTTCTATAAAAATCAGCGAGGCTATAAAGATATTGGCACTTGCCATATCCTTTTGGAACTCCTCATAGTTCTCTTGGTCTCGGAGTTCTTCAATCAAGTAACCACTGATTTCAATCGCCAAGTTGGGATGATTTTGGTTAATTTCCCGAACCGCTTGTGACAATGCACTCTGGTACTGGGACTCTAACACGACATAGACCACCTTAATTAAATGACGCCCCCGCAGATTATCAGGCGCAATATGTCTAATGGTGGACTTGACGTGAGTGAACATGCTTCCTCGGCTCCTTTGATGCGTGTTCTCGTTTTGCAAAGTTACGATGTAGGCAAAACCTGCCTAAAGGTGACTTTACTTCGTTCGGCAATATGAGATTTCTATCAGAAAAAGCTTGCTCAGTGGGGATTTTGTCGTCTATCTGACACAAAACGATATAAAAAGCGAAACATTTTGTAAAAATTGTTGACACATTAGCAAAGTAAATACTCAGATATAAGTAATACAAATTTATATAACTTTGATAAATTAGCTGCTTTAGTTTCACCACTCTGTGCATCAGAGGAGTGTCTGTAGACAAAAGGTGGGCAACTGTTAGTCAAAATTAACTTATACCTCTGCAGAACTTTTGCGTGAGCAAAAAGTAACAATACTGGTATTTTGGACAAAATAGACAAACCAAACGCTTTCAGCATTCGCGTTCGCCCAAAGCTCAGTGTCTTTGGCTAGGGCATTTCTCTATTTGTTACGTTATATTACGTAGTTATTGAATGGTATTTTATAACTAATGACTACTTACACTTATTCACTTTTGCTTTGTATATGAAAAGGTGCATAACTTGATTTTGCTGACACCTATTAGGAATGTAGAAGGAAAACTTTCTAAGCTTACTTTCTATTTAGAAAATTCACATAATTATACTTTTGTCAATCTGTCAGTCCCAATCTCAATCAGTTTATAACCTTTAGGTTTCTTTAGCCACAAGTGATTAATCAGACGTTGATATCCTTCCCAAAGGTTAATCAACAGAAAGAAATAGTTAATACCAGGGTTTTCTCGTGAGGAGTAGCTATGAAGAGAAGAGATTTTATAACAACTGTTGCTGTGTCTGGTGGTTCAGCCTATGCGGCAATGAAGGCTTTGGGCTTGCTAGAAAAACCAGCAACTGCACAAAGTCCATCACAAAGAGGTTCATTTCGGCTACAGCCCAGCAAAAGAGGCGATCGCGTCATTATTCTTGGTGCAGGCTTGGCAGGAATGGCTTGTGCTTATGAGTTAGGCAAAGTTGGTTATGACTGTATTATCCTTGAGGCACGTTCACGTGCTGGTGGTCGGTGCTGGACGCTTCGAGGTGGAGATCAGTTTACTGATACTTTAGGTCAAACCCAGACAGTTCAATTTGATTCAGGCTTGTACTTTAATCCCGGTCCAGCTCGCATTCCCCAAGAACATGTCACACTAGACTACTGTAGGGAATTTGGCGTTGCTGTTGAGGTGAAAGAAAACCTTAACCGACGAGAATATTACTACAACACTCAGAATGCAGGTTCCTTGTCGGGTCAAAAAGTCCGTGCACGCGAAGCCATAACTGATATACGTGGCTACATATCAGAACTACTGGCTAAAGCCATTAGCCAGGATGCAATTAATGCGCCGTTGACAACCGCAGACAAAGAAAAACTCGTTGAGTTTCTCAAAACTTATGGGGGTTTATCTCCAGACTTGTTCTACAAAGGTTCAAGCCGACGTGGCTTCATTAATTATCCGAGTGCTGAGCAACCAGGCACACAATCAGATCCCTACGATCTGAGTGCGTTAATTCAGTTAGGATTCGCCAACTACGAAGCTTTGGAATGGAATTGGCAGTACCAGATGACGATGCTACAGCCGATTGGTGGGATGGATCAAATAGCTAAAGCTTTTGAACGTAGAGTCGGTCAGAAGATTGCTTTCCAATCAGAGGTCAAAGAGATTCGCAAGACACCCAACGGTGTTAGCATCGTGTACACCAATAGCTCAGGCACAAACCAACAAATCAAAGGCGACTACTGCATCTGCACCATTCCGCTGCCAGTACTCAAGGATATCCCGTCAGACTTTTCTCCCGATATGAAGGAGGCAATTGCCAGTGCTCTCTACGTGCGAGCAGGTAAAGGTGGCTTGCAGTTCCGACGCCGTTTTTGGGAAGAAGACGAGAAAATCTTCGGTGGGATTACTCGGACCGATCAGGACATTAGTCAGATTTGGTATCCGTCAGAAGGTTACCTGTCTAACAAAGGAATTCTCCTCGGCTACTACCAATTTGATGACACCAAAGTAGGAACTCTGTCTCCAGCTCAACGCCTCTCCTTAGCGCTGGAACAAGGCAGCAACATCCACCCTCAATACAGAAACGAGTTTGAGAACGGTGTCACAGTTTATTGGCCAACAATCCCATACAACTTAGGTGGCTGGGCAGAGTACACAGATGAGGCTCGACAGAGGTACTATCCCAGACTCAACGAACCCGATGGCAATATTTATCTATGTGGGGAGCATGTGAGCTACTTGACATCATGGATGGCTGGTGCTTTGGAATCGGCACGTTTGGTAAGTTCAAAAATTAATACTTTGGCTTAGTAGGGGCTGGGAACCAATAACTGCTAAATATTGACTAGTGACTAATGACTAATGACTAATGACTCATGACTAATAACTAATGACTGCTGATATTCTGATTCTCTCAAACGGTCCTGGGGAGGTAACAACTTGGGTGCGTCCAGTTGTTAGGCAATTGCGCCAACAACTAGGAAATGACCGAAACAAAATAAGAATTTCTGTAGTTTTGTCCCCTTGTCCAAACTCCAGTGGCAAAGAAGCAGATATTGCCCAATCTTATCCCGAAGTAGACCGAGTGCAAGCAGCAGAACATTTTTGGCAGTTTTTACTGTGGGGAAAGACATTTGAGAAGTGGGACTGGCGTAAGCACGGTGTCGTTGTTTTCCTGGGTGGGGATCAGTTTTTCCCTGTTGTCATCGGCAAAAGGCTAGGCTATCGCACCGTTGTCTACGCTGAATGGGATGCACGTTGGCATAGCATGATTGACCGTTTTGGAGTGATGAAACCAGTAGTTGCTGCTCGTGTTCCTCAGAAATTTGCCCACAAGTTTAGCGTTGTCGGAGATTTGATGCAAGAAGCCCAGGATTTGGGAGCAGGGGAGCAAGTAATTTCTCCCTCATCTCCCTCATCCCCCTCATCTTCCTCATCTTCCTCATTCTCCTCATCCTCTTCATTTCCTACTGAACTAATTGGCGTACTTCCTGGTTCAAAGCCGTCAAAGTTGATGCAAGGGGTGCCCTTGACGTTGGCGATTGCGGAATATGTCCATGCAAAAAGACCGCAAACTAAGTTTGTCATTCCTGTCGCCCCGACTTTGGATTTACAAACTTTAGCTAGTTTTGCTGATCCGCAGAAAAATTCTTTTGTTCAAACCTTTGGTTTTAGTGGTGCTTCTTTAATTCTTCCAGATGACACTGGTAGGGGCTTGCCGTGCCCCTACGACCATCCTATCCTCAAGACAGGAACAGGTTTATGTGTCCAACTGTGGACTCAGACGCCAGCATACGATTTATTATCCCAGTGCTGTCTGTGCTTAACGACAGTGGGTGCAAACACGGCTGAACTGGGTGCATTAGCTGTGCCGATGATAGTTTTGTTACCCACTCAACAACTAGATGCTATGAGGTCTTGGGATGGTTTGCCAGGACTGTTGGCGAATTTGCCTTTGGTTGGTTCTGGTTTTGCCAAGTTGATTAACGCTCTTGTATTGAGACGATTGGGTTTGCTAGCATGGCCCAATATTTGGGCACAAGAAATGGTTGTACCGGAATTAGTCGGAAAACTTCAGCCGTCAGAAGTCGGAGAAATGGTATTAGATTTTCTAGATCATCCAGAAAAGTTAGACCAAATACGAGCAAAACTAAGAAGAATTAGGGGTGAAGCTGGTGCAGCTAATAAGCTGGCACAGTTAGTTTACGAAGAGATAGAAAAGCAGTTGTAGAAGCGATTATTTTAAAAGTCGTAAATTAAAAGGATAGTGGTAAGATTGACCATTGTAAGCTCGAACCGATGCAATAATAATCACGAATAACTGAAAAATCAATACCAGAATCCAGATAAAGAGTACCAGATAAGATAAAGATAAAAATAGAAGATTGAGAGAATTGACTCCTGAGGAATACGCTGATGAATACGAAAGAACTAAGAATATACTCAGAATAGCTGTGATCAAACCAAATACAAATCCATAAATGATCATTGAAATCTGAAAGTTAACTGATTCTTTCCCTTGCTCATTAATAAATGGATGCTTATCCTTTTGAGTGAGCCAAATGATTAGTGGAATTAGAATCGAGCCAAATGGTATAATTAATCCCGCTAGTGCACTAAGATGACAAGCCATCCCCCAATCCCCCAAGTACGAGTTGATTTATCAAATTGGTGATGCATCTTTAGACTCTCCTATTGTTATAGCAAACATCAAGACACAGGCATCTTTATTTTACTCAGAAGACTTCCCGTCTCTTCGTCCCAGTTCATAAACGCCACAACCCATACAAGCAAGTATCCCCATGCTTATTGCCCAGCTGCGACCCAAACTGATTTCCACTCCCCAATTTAGTAACGTACCAATGACCAGAAAGGGCACAATGCTAAAAAGTGAGGCGTAAAAAGCATTTTGTGACTCTCTCGCTTGCTTTGTTTTTTCAAATTCTGACTGGCTAGTGTAGAGCGATCGCTCGGCAAAGTTAAACCAACGGTTCAATTGCTGGATAACCCATTCCCTGACTGGGGAAAAACCAAGATATAGCGCCAAAGACCACAAACTTGCTCCGGCGATCGCGGTTGTGTCTAACTCAAAGCTGAAAGGCAATATTTCAGTCAGCATGGCTTGTGGAAGTTTTGTGGAGAGTGCGCTTGGTGAAGCTAAACCAATTTTTTAAGCAAATATAGGGACAACCTTAACAGCATTTTTACTTATTTGCAACTCTTCCACCGTAATCATAAGAAAAACTCTTATCGGTAATATCAACTTTAAAATGTTTACCAACGTTATAAAGTTCCTTCACGTAAATGTTTGGCTGCCAAGCTATTTTCGATTCTGTCTTGCTTGGATAATAGCCAATCCATTGCTTGATATAATTCGTCAGAATCCGCAGCCATCAAGTCCTAACATTTCACCCAGACTCGAAAAACTGGTTTCATCATGAAGTCCTCTTGCCGTTGCAAGCTTAGAGCATGGGTCGATAATTCGCGCTACTATCATCGCCAGCACTAATCTTCTTTCTCGGCTGTTTTCTTCCTCAATTTGAGTATCAGTAAAATCCTGCAAAAACATATTCATTTTAGCGATCGCGGAATACAACGCCACAGTTGCCACGGGTGACAATGACCGGCTAGCAGTTACAAACCAAGCGTTGCGAGAATTGTCCGGTGTTAATGAACTGTATTGGCTCTTGTTGTTGTGCTTGCTATAAGTTTCAGCGCACCATCATACGCCGCAACAGGTACAGTAAAATGGTTTGATCCAGGGAAAGGGTTTGGTTTTATAGCGCAAGATAACGGACCAGATGTTTTCGTGCATTTTTCTGCTATTCAAACCACTGGACTTAGGCATCCGGATTTGGTTTGGGGAAGACGAGCCAATCGGTTGCTGCTACCGTAACCTTGGAGCAGGATTATGTCTAGAAAGTTGCTACGGTAGTAGAACTGGCTGGGCTAGTTGCTCAACTAACTCTTTTGCCAGTTGGGAAATACTTGGACCCCCCATGAGTTTCATTGTGGGTATGCTCACACCCAGATCTTTCTCGAGCCGGTTACTTAGCTCCACTGCCATTAAGGAGTCAAGTCCCAAATTGGTCAGCGGTTTTGATCTGTCCAGCTTGGCAGCAGAAGTTCCCAATACCCGTGCAACTTGTTCAAGCAGGCGAGATTCCAGCAACTGCAGGCGCTCTGCTGGTTGGGCAGCCATGAGGGCATTGGAGAATGAATCTCCTTCTGGAGCATCGCCTGCTTCTTGTGATACTGCTTTTTCCCCTGCCAAGTGAGAAAATCGTGGTGATACGCCAGCCGCGTGAAGCTGGGACCACCGCTGCCAGTCCATCGATGCCACCGTCGTCTGAACTGCCTCAAGGAGAAGCAATTCTCCCAGCATAGAAAGCGCTTGTTGCGACAAAAGTGGTTTAACTCCAATCCGCCTTAGACGCTCGCCTACTTCCGCGTCCCGAGCAACGTAACCAACATCGGCAATCACGCCCCAGTTGACGGTTAGGGCTGGAAGTCCCATAGCGCGGCGGTGGTGAGCCAGCGCATCCAGAAAAACACTGGCAGCCACATAATTCCCCTGTCCTGGGTTTCCCACAATTGAAGTCAACGAGGAGAAATTGATGAAGAAATCCAGCTGCGTATTCTGGGTCTGCACGTGTAAGTTCCACGCACCCATGACCTTGGGAGCCATCACTTTAAACAAGCGTTCACGGTTGAGTTGCAGCAGGACACCATCGTCCAAAACTAAAGCAGCGTGGATAACACCGCGCAACGGTGGCATTGAGTGACGAATATCAGCCAGGACGCCAGCCACCTGGTTTGCATTGCTCACGTCTGCTTTGGCAACTACCACCCTTGCGCCTGCTGACTCCAGAGTTTTTACAGCTTCAGATGCGGCTGGTGAAGCAGCACCGCTGCGTCCCATCAATACTAGGTGTTTAGCACCGTTTTTGACCAACCACTTCGCCACTGCTAAACTAAACCCACCCAGTCCGCCAGTAATAAGGTAGGTTCCATAACTATGAAATGTCACTTTTTCCTCAACAGCGGGAGCCACCACCATATCTGGGTCTTGCAAGGAGACTACTATCTTGCCGATGTGCTTTGCTTGTGCCATATACCGGAAAGCGGTTTGCACCTTGCTTATAGGGAAGACCCGATGGGGCAGTGGGTGAAGAGTTTGCTCCGAAAAGTGTTTCATTAATTCCCGAAATAAATCCCCGGCAAAATCAGGGCGATCATGCCACAGTTGGTCTAAGTCCACAGCAAAGAAAGACAAGTTATTGCGAAAAGGTCGCAGACCTAATTTAGTGTTCTGGTCGATATCCCGCTTGCCGATTTCGATAAAACGTCCGAATCTTGCCAGCACAGAGATACTCAAAAGTATGGCATCTCCTGCCAAAGAGTTGAGGACGATATCGACTCCTTTGCCGTTGGTGAGTTCCATCACTTCCTCTGCAAACGCGGTGGAGCGAGAATCCATGATATGATGGACGCCCAGCGCTTTGAGAAATTCCCGTTTTTCTGGATTGCCTGCAGTGGCAAAAATCTCTGCGCCTGCTTTTTGAGCCAGTTGGATGGCGGCTAGACCCACACCTCCTGCTGCTGCATGAATGAGAAAGCGCTCGCCCTTACGGATTCGCCCCAAGTCGTGCAAGGCATAGTAAGCCGTGAGGAAAACGGCAGGAATCGTAGCAGCTTCTTCAAAACTAATATGTGCGGGTTTTTTTACCACCAAGCGGGCATCTGCGATCATATGACTGCTAAAACTGTGAGGGGCGCTGGCAATAACTTGGTCACCTATCTCAAACTCTTCAACGCCAGAGCCAATTGCAGTAATAATGCCAGCACACTCTAAACCAAGCGATCGCCCGGAAAAATTGCCCTCTAAGTTAACATCAGCCAGCAAGTTCATTGCCTTGGCGACATCCTTGAAGTTGAGACCCGCCGCACAAACTTGGATCTCAACCTCTCCCGATCCAGGTTTGGAGCGGGAGATCGCCCGCAGCGTCAAGTTGTCTAAAATTCCTGGTTTGGAAATTTCCAAACGGAAGGGTTGAGAAGATGCCTGCTTTTTCTGAACTGTTGCAACATCTTTTAGCGACACCGGCATTAACTTGTGGACGTAGCGCGCTTCACCCCGCAAGGCGATTTCATCTTCCCCCTCATCTGACCATAACTCTGCTTCTAGAGACTGAATTTCTTCAGGAGAGATGGCGTTGCTGATATCCACTCTTGTACACTGAAGTTTGGGAAATTCATTATTTATCACCCGACCCAGACCCCACAAGGGAGACTGAGCGACTTCAACTGAGTTGACTGATTCTCCTATGGGCTGTGCTCCTTGGGTTACCAGTACAAGACGAGGAGAACTTCCCACTCGCTCCAACGCTTGAACCAAGTGCAAAACGCTCAAGGTTCCCAGTGTTTGCGCCTCTTCAAGAGAAGCAACTGTGGTTTCCTCCGTTGGAGTTATGTCCAGACTCCAGAGGTGAACTATCCCACGACAAGCTGGCAGACTGGTACTCACAACTTCCAGGAGTTGCTGCATATCTTCTGGATGGGACGGGCGGAGCTGGAACTGGTGGGGAGCGAGGCACTTGAAGGCATCTCCAGGCTCGATAAGAATGGGAATTTCTGAGCGTTTTTGCAGTCGTTGTGCTAATTGCTGTCCAACCCCACATCTGTCGGCAAAAATCAACCAGCTTCCCTGCTGTTCGGGTTTGGGAGTCACTATTGACGAGAGTTGAGTTTTTCGCTGAACTTGAGGACCAGTAGCCAGAATCACGGTTTGCAGAGACTCAGAAGCGCTATCTGTATCTGAAATGCCAGTAACTTCAACAAACCCGACATCAGCCAGCAAATCTCGCCATTTTTGCGAACAAAGGAGCGGGTGTGCCAGTCGTAAGTCCAGATCGGAAAATAGCCACCAGCCCTTGAGCAATCCGAAAACTAGATCTATAAAGCGAGGAGCGTTTGTCAGCTCTAGTAGAATTAGCAACCCCTGCGATGCTAGAAGCTGTTTGACATTCTCCAAGGTGGAGCGCAAATCGCGGGTGGCGTGCAGTACATTCGCTGCCAGAATCAAATCGAATGAATGAGCGTCAAATCCTTGGGAAACTGGGTCGGTTTCAATATCCAAAACCCGGTACTCAATGAAAGGATAATCGCTGAATTTCTGTTGGGCAGAGGTGGTAAACTGTTGAGTAACGTCTGTGAACACATATTCTGTCCGCTTTGCTGGGAGCTTTGGCAGTACGTAGGATGTCATTGAACCCGTCCCTGCACCGATTTCCAATATCCGCACTTTTCGTCCTGACGGTAAGCGCTCCAGTGCCGCCCCTATCGCCTTCTGAACAAGCAGGTTATAGATGCGAGAACTTGGCGCGTCTTGGTACATATGCTCCGATATTGTCATCGAACCTTCCGGGAAAATCAGTTGCAGCGGATCGACTTCACCGCACAACACTTGAGCCAATTTCTCACCGCATCGTCCCAGCAGCACCAGTTCTGCTTGATAGGCAGGAAAGCGGACCAAAAGTTCTTTCCAAGTCTGATGTGGTTCTTTCAATTCTGGTATCTGGGAAACCTCCCACCCATCATATATGCGGCGCAGCACGCCATCTTCCTCAAGGATTTCTAGCATCCGACCCAACAGACGGCAGTGCTGGTCTACCACGCCCAATTCCTCGGCAAGAGTGGACGCACTTATGGGCTGGTGCAATTGAGGCTCAAAGCCGAGCTGCTTCAGGGCTTTGAGGACGTAAGCAGCAGACAAAAGGTCTAAGAGCGGCTCTAGCGTTAAGTAGTAATGTTTCCGTCCTAATTGCTCGCTCAAGTGAGCCGCAACGCTAGACAAGCTGTCGGCAATTTGTTGAGACGAGGGCAGATAATCAGCGGGCTGGTAAACTAAGGCTTGACCGGGGCGTGCTTTCAACTCCCATTGGTATTCGTAAAGATAGTCCTCTTTTTCTGCAACACCTTCTTGCGCATTTCTCAGGGACTTGCAGCAGAATCCTTGAATTTCAACTAGCACGTTGCCTGTTTTATCCAGCAGTCGGATATCCCCTTTAATCTGTTTCGCGTTTTGCTCCACTAGACGGGCGTGGCTCCACACTTGAAGTCCGGGACGCCCCCAAACTCGAAGTCGTTTTATCCCAACCGGCAGGTAAGTTTGCTTTTGTGATACAGTGCCAATAATAACCTGAAAGCAAGCATCCAAGAGAGCCGGATGCAACTGGTAGTCTTTGACTTGTTTCTCTAAAGCTTCAGGAAGTAAGAGTCGTGCGATCGCTTCTGAGCCAGCACACCAGAGTTGTTCGATCCCCTGGAAATTTGGTCCATATTCCAATCCCATTTCTTGGAACTGCTCATAGAGAGTGCTCTTGGAAATTTCCTCAGTACAGCGATCGCGAATCTCGTCCAATACAACTTGCTTGGGGACATTGTTATTTTTATTGCCCAACAAGTTGCCCGAGGCGTGTCGCACCCACGACGCTTTCTCACCTTTGGCTTGACTGTGGATGTCGAAAGAAGTTTGACCTGAGCGATCAACACTTAACTGAATTCTTACGGGTTCATCAGTCAAGAACAGCGCTTTTTGAAGTTCGATGTCTTCCAAAACATAAGACTCCGAGCCAAAAATTTCCTTTGCAGCAGCCAGAGCCATTTCCACATAAGCTGCTCCCGGATACACCACAGTTCCCTGGATGCGATGATCTTGCAGATAACAGAGGCGGTCTTTGTCAATCGCCCCATTCCACACCGGCTGGGCTAATTCCAGACGGCTTCCCAGCAAGGGATGAACCGGCACTCCCAGCACGGAGATCTGGTACGTTTGTCCCAACCGAGCTTGCTGCGATTCAGGAGACTCGTTCCAATAACGCTCTCGCTGCCAAGGATAGGACGGCAGGCGGACGAACTGACCTTGCGGATAAAGCTGGTGCCAGTCAACCGGATATCCCAGCGTGTAGAGCTTACCGAAAGACCCCAACATTACAGTTCTTTCTAGTTCAAAGCGTCGCAAGGAAGGCAACACAGTTGCTGTTTTATTGGCGAGGGCAGAGCACTCTGAAATATAGCTTGCTAGCACAGGATGAGCGCCAATTTCTAGGAATAGATTATACCCTGCCTGCAAAAGTCCGTCCACAGCTAGTGCAAACAGCACTGGATTCCTCATGTTTTGCCCCCAGTAGGCACCATCCACTTCTGGTCCTGCAACCTGCAAACCGGTGACAGTGGAAAATAAGGGAATGACGGCTTTTTGAGGAGTTATTCCTTGCAAAGACTCTGCTAATTCTGCCTTAATTGGCTCCATCAAGGGACTGTGATAAGGCACCTCCACCCGCAGGAACCGGCAGAAAATCTGTTTTTGCTCTAAAGATTGGGCAATTTCTTCTAAAGCTTTGCTATCTCCGGATAGAGTTACGGATTTGGGGCTGTTAACAGCTGCTACAGAAACGCGCTCTTCGTATCCGACTAGAAACCGTTCTGCTTCCTCTGACGACAGCCCAATCGCTAACATTTTCCCAAGTCCTGCAGCTTTTGCTTGCAAGCGGCTGCGATGGAAGATGATCCGAACGGCGTCTTTTAAGCTCAAAACCCCAGCAACATGAGCGGCTGCCACTTCGCCGACACTGTGACCGACAATCGCTTCAGGGATGATCCCCCAGCTGCGCCATAAAGCAGCGAGAGCGACTTGCACTGAAAAGATGGCACACTGAGCGATTTCGGTAGAGTTGATGCGCGAAGTCTCCTCCGATGCACTCAGTTCTTCGAGCAGCGACCAATCAGTATATTGCCGTAGCAATTCATCGCACTGTTGAATAGTTTTTTCAAATACGGGTTCTTCTGACAACAAAGTCCGCCCCATCGCCCACCATTGCTGTCCCATGCCGGAGAACACGAAAGCGAGTTTGGGTGAGGAGTCTTCCGATGTGCGATCGCAAGACATTCTATGGCGAGTTTCTCCTGCTAAAAACGCTTCCAGGTGTTCTGCCAGTTCTTGTTTGGAATCAGCCACCACTGCCAATCGGTGGTTATGATGGCTTCGGCGCAGGCTTGCAGTATAGCAGATGTCGGATAATGAGGAATCATCTTCCTCTGTTAAAAAATCTTTGTAAGCCACTGCAAACGCCTTGAGCGCTTCCTCACTCCTAGCCGACAGCGGCAATAGTAGCGATTGGTGACTTGGAGTTGTAGATTGGGGATTGGGTGGCGGCGCTTCTGCAGAGTCTATTTTATCTATGAAGCCGCCCCAGCGGGTTTGCATTTTGCCCGGTTTTGTTGTATCAGGGTCATAGAAAGTGTTTACATTCCAGCGGTCTGCTGGCACCTCTGTAATGGCATCTACACCCTCTTGTAGCAGTTTCCAAAAGGCTTCGGGACTGTTGGCACCGCCCGGAAAGCGGCAGCCGATGCCGATGATGGCAATAGGTTCTGTTTCAGTTTCCGCTTTTAAGTCAACCTGGGAAGTTTGATTTTTGAAGGTCTTCAAACTAGGGTATTCCGAATTCAGAGTCATGATACAGCAGAAGTTTAGAAAAATTTTTTGAACAAAAAAGAACTCACCAAGCCGTTGTCAGAATGGGCTGCGCCCCGCTGCGCTAACAGAATGTTGGCTGGAAACTTCTCTCAAGGGGAGACGGCAAAGCCGAACCGGCAGGAGAAGAAATAAGTATGATAAAAGTAAATAAGTATAATTTTGTACATTGTGGATGGTGTATAAAGTGCAGGGCGCAAGCCCGTAAATGGGAGAAACACCAGACCAAATTTTCAATTTGGTGGTCTGCAATCACCTGAAGGTCTTACTGTCAACTCATTGATTTTGAGTTTTGATTCGGTAAGTTATTCTTCAATTTGTAATTTATCAAATTATAATTTACCATATAATATTATATTGTTTTTATACTGTTTGACTAAAATGTCAATTCAATTAATTTTGCATACTTTTATGCCTAGTCATAGCTGATGTACCGTTGATTTGTGATGATATGTCTTCAGATTTTTTATCTCAACCGATACCAAAGGATCGTTATACATTGATAGTTGATGTACGCCATACACAAAAAAGCCTAGGCTCAGCAGATGTAATAGTGGTGTTGCTTCGAGATGATCTTATGCACACAATTCGGTATGGTCTACATAGTATGTTATATTAAGTAATTGGACAGAAATATTTACACATTACTTTATAGGCTGGATAAGGGTTTCAGGGTCTTAACTACTTACCGCATCCATATCAAAAGTACGCCAATTTAGGCGTTGCATAATAAAGGGATGAATTCCGTGTTTATACTATGCAATTTTTCTACTGTAACTGTATTGGAGTGAGGAAGAATGGTAAGCGACGAGGTAGGAAAATTACATTTGTGTAAACTGCGAAGCGCTAACGTGCCGCTTTGCTAACGCCAATTCATGGATGTTTATAATCCGCCAAAAAGATATTCTGATGAAGTTAAACAAGAATGTTTGAAGTTGTACGTTAAACGAACATAACCGATATTTTTACTTTACTGAAAATGGATATTGAACCTATTGCAATAATTGGTATTGGATGCCGTTTTCCAGGTGCAATGAATCCTGAAGCTTTTTGGCATCTACTCTGCAATCAGCTTGACGCGATCGCTCCTATTCCCTCCGAACGCCAGCATCTACATTCTTGCTTTCTCCCTGACCCCACTTCATCACAGTCGCAACTTATACAAGGTGGTTTTCTAGAGCAAATTGATCAATTTGACCCGCAATTCTTTAATATCGCCCCTCAAGAAGCTGTCAGCATAGATCCTCAACAACGGCTGTTACTGGAAGTCACCTGGGAAGCTCTTGAAGATGCAGGGCTAATTCCTCAAAAACTCGCAGGAAGCGCAACGGGAGTTTTTGTTGGTGTTGCTGGCTCTGATTACTACGAAATGATGGCAACAGAGCGCACGACAAATGGCTATGCAGTTGCTGGCAATCTCAGCAGTGTTGTTGCTAACCGTATTTCCTATGTGCTTAACTTGACAGGACCAAGTTTGTCAATTAACACAGCTTGTTCTTCCTCTCTAGTGGCGGTTCATCTTGCCTGTCAGAGTTTGTATCGGAAAGAATCTAGTTTAGCAATAGCTGCAGGCGTAAATGTCATGCTGTTACCTGAGTTGACAGCAAGCCTAACAAATGCAGGAATGATCTCGGCTACAGGACGTTGCAGAGCATTTGATGCTCAAGCCGATGGCTTCGTTCGTGGTGAGGGAGTTGGTGTTGTGGTGCTGAAGCCGCTATCTCAAGCATTGACAGACTCTGATCCCATCTATGCAGTCATCCGGGGTAGTGCAGTCAACCAAGATGGGCGCAGTCATGGACTAGGTGCTCCTAATCTGCAAGCACAACAGGCAGTACTGCGGCAAGCTTATCAAAATGCTGGAATTTCACCAAGTTTAGTACAGTATGTCGAAGCGCAAGGTAGTGGAAGTTTGTTAGGGGATGCGATCGAACTTAAAGCCCTGGCAACTGTTTTAGGAAAAAATCGTCTTCCAGGAGATAAATGTCGAATCGGTTCCGTCAAAACTAACATTGGACATTTAGAAGCAGCCAGTGGCATTGCCGGATTGATTAAAGTGGCGTTGTCACTTAAATATAGACAGATACCGCCAAATTTACATTTTCAGCAGCCAAATCCGAATGTGGCATTAGATAAACTGCCATTGCAAGTGCAGCAAAACTTGGAGCCTTACAAGAGCAATAGCCCCTGTATTGCAGGTGTGAGTACGTTCGGCTTTGGCGGTACAAACGTTCATATAGTGATGGAAGCTGCACCCGATTTGGTCAAGGAGTCCTCTGAGATTGAGCGTACCCTACATGTGCTGACTCTATCTGCCAAAACAGAAACGGCATTGCGCGAGCTAGCCCACCGTTATCACGAGTTTTTAGTTAATCATCCTAATGTATCAATTGCCGATGTTTGTTTTAGTGCCAATACTGGCAGAACTCACTTTAACCATCGGCTGGCTGTGACTGGGGACTCCACAGCACAAATTGCAGAACGCCTGGAAGCGTTTGCATCGTCTGGAAAGTCAGCGGGATTAGTGAGTGGTTTTGTCAAGCCCAAGAAAATTCCCAAGATTGGATTTTTGTTTAGTGGCTTGATGAACGGCACACTAGGACTAGACCGTCAACTGTACGAACTTTCCCCCACCTTCCGCCAAGTTATGGATCGCTGTAATGCGATCGCTCAACCATTGCTCGGAAAGTCTTTGCTTGATATTCTCTATTCCCCGAATACCTCGGTAAATTCTACCAATAAAATATATACTGATTCAGAATTATTTACGGCAACATTTGCGCTGCAAGTAGCACTTTGCGAATTGTGGAAAGCTTGGGGAATTACACCCACAGTCGTTATGGGAACAAGCATAGGAGAGTATGCGGCTGCCTATGTTGCTGGCTTGTTCAGTCTGGAAGACGCACTCAAGATGGTAATCTCTGGACAGCAGCATCTGCAATCTGAAAACTCAAAGGGGACAATGGTCGGCGTGCTTGCAGATGAACAGCGAGTAGCGGCTGCAATTCAACCGTATGGTGATAAGGTTGCCATCGGTTTCTATGGCGGGTCGCAAATTGTAATTTCCGGTCAGCAAGAGGTAGTTGATGCAGTTGTGGCCGATCTCAAAGCACAAAAAGTCAAAACTGTTCGCTGGGACACATCTTACGCATATCATTCCCCGCTGATGAAATCGCTGGAGATTGATTTTGCCCAATATAAATCAGATTATACTCCCTCTCCCCCGCAAATTCCTTTAATTTCTGGTGTTACAGGGCAGCTATCTTCTGATGCCATGACCAAAATAGACTACTGGGTAAGTCTGATCCGTGAACCGATGAGATTTGCAACGGGTATGCAAACTATGCATTCGCTTGGAGTTACAGTATTTGTCGAGATTGGGCCAAAATCCAGTTTATTGTCGATGGGTATGCGTTGTCTACCGGAAGGAGACGGGACTTGGCTGCCCAGCTTACGTCCGGGGCAATCGGGCGCTCAGCAGTTGTTGTCCAGTTTGGCACAACTTTATGTTTTAGGAGTACCTGTCAATTGGTCAGGATTTGATCGCGATTATCGGCGCGATCGCCTACGACTACCCACTTATCCTTTCGAGCGACAACACTATTGGTTCAGCAGTAGTCGTTCGTCTCCACATCGCAATCTATCCCCGCTACCTCAACGTTCTTTGATTTCTAGCTTACTTGACCGGGGAGATTCGGCGGAACAGATTGTTCAGCTTCTTGCCCAAGCCGAATCATTTTTACTAGAGCAAGTGCAACTCTTACCAAAACAAATCACCCGTCAAGATCGACATCACCAGGAAACTGGATTCTCCACCGATGAACATGAATCTTTTTTGACCAACCCAACCACAAATGTAGATGTACCCGTCCCTGAAGTTATTGCCCCTGACTCGAATATTGAGTTAAGGCGAGTACAACTTGCAACATCCCCAGAAGAACAACAGCAACTGCTTGAAGAATATTTGATAGAACAGATTGCTAAAGTGTTGGGATTGACTCCATCCCAGCTAGATGTTGAAGAACCGTTCAATACCTTGGGGTTGGACTCGTTGATGTTAGTTCAACTGGTCAACCGCATTAAAAAAGACTTTGCTTTAGAGTTGTCAATCGAGGCGTTATTTGAAGACATGAGCCTGATTGATCTGGCTCAACAATTACAAACCCAATTGACCTTGTTTAAAAGTGAATCTGACGATGCTCCCATAATGGCTACGAACACAGGGGCTGTTGCTTTGCCTTTATCCTTTGCTCAGGAGTCATTTTGGTCGCAAGTAAAACTAGACCCAAGTAATCCCTTTGCTAATCTACCCTTCACCTTGCGATTTACCGGAGAACTTGACATTCCAGCATTAGAACGCAGTTTTAATGAGTTGGTGCATCGTCACGCAGCTTTGCGAACCACTTTTGATATTGCCGCAGAACAACCTACTCAAATCATTCATCCGACGATGAATCTGCCTTTGTCGGTGGTGGATTTGCGATCAAGCTCTGAAGCAGAACAGCAAATAACAGTGCAACAGTTATCCCAACAGGAAGCTCAAGAATCGTTCAATATCGTCCAGGGACCACTTGTGCGAATCACACTGCTCAAGCTCGCGGAAAATCAACACATTCTGCTCATTACTGTGCATCACCTGATTACAGATGGCACCTCTATGGTGATCTTTGTTCAGGAATTTACAGCAATCTACCAAGCATTTTCCCAAGGACAACCCTCGCCCCTTCCAGAATTACCGATGCAGTATGCAGACTTTGTTGTCTGGCAGCGTCAGTGGCTGCAAAAAGATGTACTCACAAAATTACAAAGCTACTGGCAGCAAAAACTTGCACCACATTTGGTTGTTCCTGAAATCAAAACAGATCTACCTCGTCCTGCTGTACCAAGATGGAAAGCAGCAATCTACCCCTTCCAAATATCTGAAGCGTTATCAGCACAACTCAAAGCACTCAGCAAACAGGAAGGGTGTACTTTATTCATGCTTTTATTAGCAGCTTTACAGATACTAGTACACCATTATACAGGTCAGCGTAACTTCTGTATTGGCACTACCGTTGCCAATCGCAATCGAGCGGAGTTTGAAGCCTTGATTGGTTGCTTTATTAACCAGATTCCAATTAAAGCCAATTTGGAAGGCAATCCCACATTCCGGCAGGTACTCGCTGTTGTTCGCAAAACCACTTTAGAAGCACATAGTTACAGTGCTCTTCCCTTGAAACAGATTCTGGAAACTGTACCTCTGTTTAAAACAGATAATGTTCACTCATCTGGTTTACCACTGCTTCTACTTTTCCACAATGAAATTCCTTTACTGACTGAGAATGTCAAACTATCAGAACGTCTTTCTCTTCAAGGAGAAAATAGAAAATTCAGGGGAGCAAGACGTGATTTAACTCTGCATATGGTAGAAGCTCAAAAAGGTATTTGGGGAGAGATGGAATACGATGTTGATCTGTTTTTTGAAAGTACAATTAAAACAATTCTGGAAGATTTGATCTGCTTGTTACAAGGAATTGCAAACACTCCAGATACTCATATTTCCGAAGGTTTAGGAAAACAATTATGGCTAAATAGCAAATGATTCAAAGAAAATTTAGATAGTATTAAGTACTGAATACTCAGTTTAAAAAAGTTCTTTGATGAATAACTGAATCCTACTTTTGCAGAACGAAAATGGTTTAATATTAAGGTCGATGGTACAGCATTCACTAAAAGTGTTACTGCCAATTTATCAATACACATTCGCGATAGGTTAATATCTACATGAATTTGAAGCAAGAAATAAAATTGATAACTGGACATCCACTCACTGGGGGGGATAAAAATAGCCTCATGACTGTAAGATTTCGTAACATTCTGACCTGGACAGTCTACCCTGGTGTCATGTTGATCGGTCTGATGATTTATTTTGGGCTGAAAAGTCATGGCATAAACGTATTCCTTAGTAGTTACGTAGCTACAGTCATTGCTGGAGTCGGTCTGATAACTTTTTTTGAACTTGTACTTCCTTATCGGAAAGAGTGGTTGCCAAGTAGAAGCGACGTTGGAACTGATTTTATTTTTCTGATGTTGGTACAGGTATTACTCCCGAACCTTCTTTCCATTTTATCAATGAGTTGGTTACTAGGATTTATCAAAAACAACAACTGGGACTTAGGTAATTTCTGGCCGCACAACTATCCTATCTGGATACAAATCTTGATTATAATGTTTTCTAGTGATTTCTTGAGATATTGGTTACATCGTGCAGCTCATACATGGAGTTTTTTGTGGAGATTTCATGCTGTACATCACTCCGTTCAAAAATTATATTGGCTTAATGTTGGGAGATTTCATCCCTTAGAAAAAACGCTGCAACTTTTTACCGATACCTTGCCTTTCATTCTTCTTAGCGTATCCAAGGAAGTACTGGCACTTTATTCTGTTGTCTACTCAATTAAAGCATTTTTCCACCACAGCAATGTAGATGTAAAACTTGGTTGGTTGAATTACATCATAAATGGACCTGAGCTACACCGCTGGCATCACTCTAGAACTATTCATGAATCAAACAATAATTACGGAAATCATGTAATAATTTGGGACATTATTTTCGGCACCTACTTTCTTCCTAAGGATAAAAACGTATCCGAGCTGGGTCTTTTAAATCGCAATTATCCAATGAGTTTTTTAAAACAGATGCAAGCTCCATTTATTCAAGATATCGATATAGCTCAATGACAATTCCTACTCGTCTAAACCTTCCATTACGAAACAGGGTAATTGTTGAATATTTATACTTCAAAAATGGAGAAAAATAGCCTCGTGAATGTAAGATTTAGTGAAATTTTGACCTGGACAGTTTACCCAGGTGTTATGGCGATCGGTCTGATGATTTATTTTGGGCTGAAAAGTCATGGCATAAACGTCTTCCTTAGTAGTTACGTAGCAACAATTATTGCAGGAGTAGGTCTAATAACTTTTTTTGAACTTGTACTTCCTTACCGTAAAGAGTGGTTGCCAAGTAGAAGCGATGTTGGAACTGATTTACTTTTTATGATATTGGTACAGGTACTACTCCCATACCTTCTTTCCATTTTATCAGTGAGTTTTTTGATCGGCTTTATCAACAAGAATCATTGGAACTTAAGTGCTTTCTGGCCGCATAACTATCCCATCTGGATACAAATCTTGATTATGATATTGTCTGGTGATTTTTTCAGATACTGGTTACATCGTGCAGCTCATACATGGATTTGGTTATGGAGATTTCATGCCGTACATCACTCCGTCCACAATTTATATTGGCTTAATCTGGGGAGATTTCATCCCTTAGATAGAGCGCTGCAACTTTTTTGCGATAGCTTGCCCTTCATTTTTCTTAGTGTATCCAAGGAAGTAGTGGTACTTTACACTGTTATTTACTCAATTAAAGGCTTTTTTCAGCACTGTAATGTAGACGTAAAACTTGGTTGGTTGAATTACATCATCAGTGGACCTGAGCTACATCGCTGGCATCACTCCATAAAGATTCATGAATCAAACAATAATTATGGAAATTTTACAATAATTTGGGACATTCTTTTCGGCACTTACTTCCTTCCGAAGGAGCGAAAAGTATCCCAACTAGGTCTTTTAAATCGCAATTACCCGATGAGTTTTTTGAAACAGATACAAGCTCCGTTTATTAAAGGTATCGATAAAGAGCAATTCTCGTAACTAATAGCTGTAAATTAAACAATAATTACGTCGTACCAACAATTGCCAATTTCTAATCCACAAAACATAAATGGATTTGCAAAATTTGAACAATCCCAACAATCATTTAAACTTTTCTGGAGGACCTGGAGCATTACCTGAATCAGTGCTAAATGCTACTCAAACTGCGATTATAAATGTGCCAGAAGTCGGCTTGTCATTGCTAGGCATCAGTCATCGCTCTGATTGGTTACGCAATGTACTAGATGAAACTGAAGAAAACTTGCGGAATTTACTCTCGATTCCGAAGAATTATCATGTTCTTTTTTTACAAGGGGGTAGTAGTCTACAGTTTTCAATGATACCCATGAATTTCTTACGTGGGAACAGAAAAGTTGCAGAGTATATTGTATCTGGTTATTGGAGTATTAAGTCCGTACCTGAAGCCAGAAAAGAAGGGCAAGTGCAGGTAGTGTGGGATGGAGGAGATAGCAGTTATAAACGATTGCCGACAGCTGAGGAACTTGTACTTTCATCAGATGCAGCTTATCTACATTATGTCTCGAACGAAACGGTAGAGGGACTACAATTTTCCTATCTACCAGGCATAGCTGGTATACCGTTGATTTGCGACATGTCTTCAGATTTTTTATCTCAACCTGTACCAGTTGAGCGTTACGCATTGATATACGCCCATGCACAAAAAAATCTTGGACCAGCAGGTGTAACAGTGGTATTACTTCGAGATGATCTTGTTCACACAATTCCGTCTGGTCTACACAGTATGTTAGATTACCGTACCCATATTGTGGGTAAGTCAATTTACAATACGCCGCCAGTATTTGCACTATACGTAATAATGTTAGTTACCCGTTGGCTACGGAAAGACATTGGTGGACTTGCTGCAATGGCGAAGATTAACGCAACAAAAGCAGCGACTCTCTACAAAGTGCTTGATGAAAGCGGAGGGTTTTATCAAGGTCATGCTGTTCGAGAGTATCGCTCAGTTATGAATGTTGCTTTCCGATTAGCTAACCGCGATCTAGAGCGTTTATTTCTCAAAACCGCAGTGGAAAACGGATTTTATGGGTTGGACGGACACCGTTCAATCGGAGGTTTGCGGGCATCACTTTACAATGCAGTTACTCAGTCTGGAGTAGAGGCTTTAGCTGGATTTATGCATGACTTCCAGCAACGCTACGGTTAAAGCGATTCTATAGTATGCCAATTATCACAAAACAACTACTTTAACTCTTTCAAGTACAAATACAGTGATCTATCACAATTTATTTTCAGCACATTCTCCACAAGAAGCAACTTTAGTTGATTTGTTACGTTATAGGGCGCAACAACAACCAAACCATGTCCCATATACCTTTTTAGTAGATGGAGAAACAGAAAAAGTTAGCTTCACTTATGAAAAATTAGACCAAAAAGCACGCGCCATTGCGGCATTGCTTCAGAGCATGAAAGCTTTTGAAGAAAGAGTGCTGCTTCTCTACCCGCCCGGACTGGAATTCATTGCTGCTTTTTTTGGGGGTTTGTATGCGGGTGTAACTGTTGTACCCGTGTATCCACCACGAGGTAAACAGCGGATAACACGCGTACAAACTATTGCAAAAGACGCACAAGCAACTTTTGCACTCACCACCTCATCTGTAATGACTAAATTGGGAGAAAGATTCAAAGAAGAACCAGAATTAGCAGCTTTGAAATGTATAATGACTGATGACATTGCCGAGAATTTAGCATATGATTGGTCTTTTCCTGAGATTACTAACAACTCACTAGCACTTCTCCAGTACACATCTGGTACGACAGGAAACCCGAAAGGGGTGATGGTGAATCATGACAATCTACTCTATAATTCTGCTTTAATTTATCAGGCTTTTGAGCATACACCTGACAGTCGAGGTGTTATTTGGCTTCCTCCTTACCACGATATGGGGTTGATTGGTGGAGTCCTGCAGCCTGTATATGGTAATTGCTCAGTTACACTGATGTCGCCAGAGTCTTTCCTACAAAAACCTTTTCGCTGGCTAAAAACTATTTCCGACTATCAAGCAACTACCAGTGGTGGACCTAATTTTGCTTATGAGCTGTGTGTTGATAAGATTACTCCCGAACAACGCAAACAGCTTGATTTGAGCAGTTGGGAGGTTGCTTTCAATGGTGCTGAACCTGTAAGAGCGGAAACTATTGAGAAGTTTTCAGTAACCTTTGCAGATTGTGGCTTTAGAAGAAGTGCTTTTTACCCCTGCTATGGAATGGCAGAAACAACTTTGATTGTGTCTGGAGGTTTGAAAAAAGAGCCACCAGTGATTCGCTTTGTGCAAGATAAAGCGTTTAAGCAGAATCTGATTGTGACTACTACTAGCGAGTCAGAAGATGCTAGGGCGATTGTCGGTGTTGGTCATAGTAGCTTAGACCAAAAAATTGTCATTGTTAACCCAGAATCATTAACTCGCTGTCCAGATGGAAAAATTGGAGAAATTTGGGTTGCAGGGCAGAGTGTGGCTGGTGGCTACTGGAAGAAACCCGAAGAGACTCAACAGACATTTAATACCCAATTGCAAGACACAAAAGAAGAACCGTTTCTACGCAGCGGAGATTTAGGATTTTTACTCAATGGCGAACTATTTATCACAGGTCGCCTCAAAGATATGATGATTATTCGAGGGCAAAATCATTATCCCCAGGATATTGAATTAACAGTCCACAATAGTCATCCCGCACTGCGAGCAAATTGTGGGGCAGCATTTTCTGTAGAGATAGAAGGTGTTGAGCAGTTAGTTATTACTCAAGAGATAGAACGTACTTACTTACGTCAATTGGATGTTGATGAGGTCGTTAAGACTATTCGTCAGGCAGTGTCAGAGCAGCACCAGTTACAAGTATATGCCATTGTGCTACTGAAGACAGCGAGTATCCCGAAAACTTCTAGTGGTAAAGTTCAGCGTCACGCTTGTCGAGTTGGGTTTCTGGATAAAAGTTTGGATGTTGTCGGAGATTGGACTGCAAATCTTGAGCAAACAGACTTACAACAACTTCAAGCAGAAGTAGACGACCTTTGGGAACAAGTACATTCTTCAGATGTTAATTCAGATATTAATAAATTTGAGGCAGATCAGGAATCATTCAAGCCAACTTTGACAGAAAAAGAAATCCAAACCTGGCTGATTTCTCATCTCGCCATGTACTTGAAAATACCTCCTGATGAGATAGATATTCAAGAACCTTTTACTGCATATGGTCTAGATTCAGCAGTGGCGGTCAGTATGACAGGTGAATTAGCTCAATTGATTGGCTGTGAACTGGGACTGACTCTTTTGTGGGAGTACCCCACCATCGAAACCCTAGCGCAGTATTTAGTAGAGGAATATAGCAATCCTATTTGAGACCCGAACACAGGGGACAAGGATGATAAGGAAAATGTGTTTGTAACTAACTTGGGATTGCTATATCAATGAGATTGTGGATGAATTACTTGATAATATTTAGTAACAAAAGACAAGGTTTCTGTTCGCAGCCTCAATAATTTCCCGATTACCTTCAAGCAAACAAACCAAAATGTTTTACCAACCTACTGATTTCAAATTTACAGAGAGCCTAGAATTAAACTGGCTGCTCATCAAAGATGAGTTAAATAGACTGCAACAAGGTAATTCTATGCCTTGGCAAAAAGAGTTTCTTTATAACAAAGGCTGGGATATTCTTAGTTTGTATTCTTTTGGTAAAAAAATAGAGCATAACTGCCGCTTGTGTCCAGAAACAACAAAATTAGTAGAATCTATTCCTGGAATGACCACGGCGACTTTTTCTTCCCTTGCACCAGGAACTCACATTGTTCCTCATAAGGGATATATAAACACTGTACTTCGTTGTCATTTGGGTTTAATTGTGCCTGATGACTGTTGGATACGGGTGGGGCATAAAACGAAAACCTGGGAAGAAGGTAAGTGCTTAGTTTTTGATGATACCTTTGAGCATGAAGTTTGGAATCGCAGCAATACCCCCAGAATAATTTTATTGATCGACTTTAAAAAAGTCTAACTTTTTATATGAAAGAAGAAGCAATTAGTCCGAAAAACGACCAAACCATAAACTCAACAAAAGGAGTCAACTTCAATCTTTTCGATCCTAATTTTAACGCTAATCCTTATCCAACTTACCATCGCCTCCGCTCAGAAGATCCGGTACATCGATACTTTGTTGGAGGTGATTGGATCGTTACCCGCTATGCCGATGTCAAAGCAGTTTTAAAAAGTGGTTGTGTTCGCACTGATGATAGACCAAAATCAATACAAGAAAGAAACAAATATCTCCAAGACAAGGAAAAAAATCTAAATACTCTTGCTTTTACCACCAGCCGATTTTTATTTTATATGAACCCACCAGACCATACCAGATTACGTGGGTTGGTGGGTAAAGGCTTTTCTTCTGTAGTTGTTGAGCGTATGCGTCCCCATATTCAGGAAATTGTGGATGAATTGCTTGACAAAGTTCGACACAAGGGGAGTATGGACATTGTTGCCGATCTTGCCAGTCCACTTTCTGTGAATGTGATTAGTAGGCTGTTGGGAATACCAAAAGAAGCTCAACAGCAGCTTCATCAGTGGACTAATGTTTTGTCCCGAATTTTAGATCCACTGGTGTCACTAGAAGAATATAAAGCGATGAATAAAGCTACAGAAGAGATTCAGGAATATTTACGTACTCTGATTGCCGAACGAGAAAAAGATCCACAAGCAGACTTGATTAGTAATTTGATTGCAGCTAAAGAGCAAAATGATAGGTTAAGTCAAAAGGAACTATTGGCAATTTGCACATTGTTATTTGGGGCAGGTGAAGAAACCACAGGAAATACAATAGGCAATGGAATGCTGGCATTGCTACAACACCCTAACCAAATAGAACAACTCAAAAGAGAACCAACAAAGATCCAAAGTGCTGTAGAAGAAATAATTCGCTACGATAGTGCAATTCAAATGTTAACCCGTATTGCTACTGATAATTTAGAAATAGGCAACCGAACAATAAAAGCAGGTGAAAAGATAGTTCTTTGCTTAGGAGCAGCGAACCGAGATCCAAAACAGTTTCCAGAACCCGACGAGTTAAATATTAATCGAGAACAGAATCAGCACGTTGCTTTTGCTGATAGTATTCATTATTGCTTGGGAGCTGCACTAGCACGCGTGGAAGCTCAAATTGCTATTAACACACTAATTCAACAATTTCCTGATTTAAAGTTAGCTTCAAACAAGCTTGAGTGGAAAAAGAGTATAGTCATACGTGGCTTAAAAGCTCTACCTGTAAGTTTTACTGGCTAAGTAATTTATATCAATTTTAGATATTTACAGGAGATGTGTGCAATGGAGCAAATTGCTAATACAAATAAGGCTCAAAAATTAGGGATTGCAAAAGCTCTTAAATTCAATCCTTATGACCCAAAGTTTCAGGCAAATCCCTATCCCGTCTACCACCAACTCCGCTCTGTAGAACCAATACATCAGAGCTTCACGGGTATGTGGGTAGTGACTCGCTATGCTGATGCTAAGGCAGTTTTGCGCGACTCTCGCTTTTGTGTTAATAAAATGCAAAAAAATGTTAAACATAAGAGCCATTCTCTAGAGCAGCGAGATTTCAATACACTTGCACAAGCGATTGATAAATGGTTAATATATTTAGACCCACCTGAACATACTAGGTTGCGAGGGCTAATTAGTAAAGCTTTTTCTTCTACAAGCATCAAATTTCTGCGTCCCCAAATTCAACAAATCACCGATGAATTGATTAGCAAAGTTCGGCACAAAGGTTTCATGGATGTTATATCCGATTTTGCTTGCCCATTACCTTGCAATGTCATTGCTGCAATACTAGGGGTACCTCTTGAAGATTGGTTTAAGCTATATCATTGGTCAGATGAACTGTCTAATATCCCATATTCCGCACTTCAAAATGTATTATCTTACTTTTCAAGAATAATTTCTAATAATGCTCAAATTATTAAGTATTAATATTGAAAATCATTGATAATTCGTGCTCTTTATTTAACCATTGTTAGCCAGATTTTGGAAATCTACGCGTATTACACGATGAAGTGCGGAAAGTGGGTAATATTTTAGATCCGCTCAAGTCTCTGGAAGACTATGAGCAGATGAATAAAGTGGCACTAGAATTTACAGATTACTTTAAAAGCTTGATTGCACAACGTCAAAAAAGCCCGCAACAAGATTTGTTAAGTGCGTTGATTACAGTTAAAGAAGAAGATAACAAGCTAAGTGAAGAAGAAATTATATCTGTCTGTATGTTATTGTTCTTTGCTGGTGAAGAAACCACAGTGAATCTCATAAGTAACGGTATGCTTGCTCTATTGCGTCACCCACAGCAGATGCAGCAACTCAAGACACAACCAACACTCATCCAAAGTGCTGTGGAAGAAATGCTACGTTATGATAGCCCAATCCAAATCATTACACGAGTAGCGACTGAAGATGTTGATATAGATGGTATCACTATTCGATTTGGTGAGAAAGTTCTTGTGATTTTAGGCGCTGCAAATCGCGATCCTGCACAGTTTCCTGATCCAGATCGCTTCGATATTACACGAACTAATAATAGTCACTTAGCTTTTGTTGATGGTATCCACTATTGTTTGGGTGCAGTATTGGCGCGGATTGAAGCTGAAATTGCCATTAATACACTTGTGCAACAATTACCTGACCTGAAGCTATCACAAGATAAGCTTGAGTGGCGCAACAAGGTTGGTTCTCGCAGGCTAAAGGCTCTCCCTGTTATTTTTAAGTCATCAATTTAATATAAAGCTACAACCGAATGGCACGCTCGTTAAGTGCTCCTAACACCGTTTCACGAACTTCCCAGGTTGGGGCAATTCCTTCACTCTTTTTACCTCCCCCTTGCTCCCCCTGTATTACTCATGATGCTCCCTCAAGGCTGATGAATAGCTTTTTTATTTTCTGATAACATTCTATACTTGTGCTGCTAATGTTGCCTTTTTTTACACAACAGGAAAAACGATTTATGCTTGCACTTTTGAGTAACAAGCGTTCAGCAGAACACACTCAACTCCCTTTCTGGCGAATAGCTTAAACATACCGGAGAGTGCGTCCGCTTGCACAAACGCTATCTGCCCTGTTTCATCCTCCAGAATAATTCCATCTTCTCCAGTACCGTGTCCGCAAAAGTGAACAATCTGGGGCTGGCTGTCGAGAATTGCTCGATAAAAGTCGCGCGATCGCACTGCCCATTTTTGCTCTAGCTTGAACAGTTCTCGCTTATTTGCGCGTCGCAATCCCTCATCAATTTCCCGTACCTCTTCATCCAGTCGTAACTGAGAAGTCTTTCTTGGATTCGCCGCCAAGAGCAAAATTGTTTTGACACGCGTGTTTTCACTCATAGCGGGAGTACGGTGAGAGTATTATACCTTTATGATTGACAAATTGAATGATTTGTGGTGAATGCACAAAGTCAGCACAGTAAAAATTTTTGCTGATACTTATATATCATTCTATAGATGAAACCAAAATTAACTTATGCACAATTGAAGTGAACCCACTAGTGAAGAAACACACGTAGGTGGGCACTGCTAATTAGATCCTGCTCACTATATGAGAGTTTTAGTGGCAGTGCCCACCCTACACTACTTGCTTTCTAGTGAAGAAACACACTGTTCCCTATTCCCTGTTAAGAGTTCCCTGTTCCCTTTTATTTCTTCTGAAAAAGACGCCGTTTCCGCCTCTTCTCACTCTCCTCTCGCAACGGCACCACTTCAGCTTCGCTACTCTGGCGTGCCGCCCGAATGAGCAACCCAGCTGCTATCAAACTGGCAATCATCGAATTCCCGCCATAACTAAACATAGGCAATGGCAAACCAGTTGTTGGTAGGGCACCAGTGGTAACACCAATGTGGAGTAATGATTGTCCTACCATCAGAATTGTTACGCCGATCGCCACTAGTCGATACACTGGATGCTTTGCCTTGAGAGCAACAATTAATCCTAAAATGGCGTAGAAAGCAAGGAGTGATAACAGTACCATACTACCAACAAAGCCAAACTCCTCAGCAAATACTGCAAAAATAAAATCAGTATCCTGAATTGGTAGATAAAACTGCTTTTGTTGAGAAAGCCCAAATCCCGCTCCCCATTGTCTACCAGAACCCACTGCTAGCAAACTTTGTACCAGTTGATAGCCATCCCCGGTTGGATCAGCCCAAGGATTGAGGAATGATAACACCCGCTTACGTTGATATTCCTTGATACTGATACTGAGTCCTGCTAACAACACTCCCCCCAATGCTGTTCCTCCTAAGTACTTGTAAGGTAATCCAGCTGCAAGGGCAATCAACCAAATCGTCATACCACACAATGCTGTTGTGCTCAAGTTGGGCTGTGCCAAAATACCTAAGATAACTAGACCAAAAATACCTAGCCAAAAAAAGCGCACACGCCAACTCAGCTTTTCCCAGTGACCAAAAAGTCGCGCACTCTGCAACACCAAAAAAGGTTTAATGAGTTCAGAAGGTTGAATTGGAATTGGTCCTAAAGCTATCCAGCGGGATGCATCAAAAGCCTTTTTTCCCAATCCTGGTATCAAAGTAACGAAAATCAACCCCAAAAGCAGTATCACAAACCAATGAGATATGCTTAAAATCCTACGCAAAGGCACATGAACAACAATATTGAATACTATTAAACCTACTAACACCCATAGAATTTGACGCTTGAAGTAGTACAATCCGTCATGATGACGGACATCAGCTACGGCATAGGATGCCGAAAATAGCATGACTAACCCCACAAACAGCCAAACCAGTGTTAACCAGCGCAATAAACGCGCTTCTAATGCCCAGCTGGACACGGAGTCATCAAATAATGGAATCAGGCGGCGTACATTCACGATTAATAAAACTAAGTGTCATCGTTCGGAGTTGAAGTTAATAATACCAAGTTGCATTCAAAGAAGAGAGGGTGTGGTCATAAGTAGTTGATTAGCAATGGGCAATGGGCAATGGGCAATGGGCAATGGGCAATGTCTCCTTGTCCATTCCTTCACCAACAGATTTTGACCACACGCAAGAAGAGATCAGTTTCAAAGATACTGTGCTAATGGTTATACAGAATTGGAGATTAAGCGGTTGATTCCTGTTTCAGGATAAGAGCAATGGCGCGGCGTATATACGCTTCCATTGGCTCATCACTAGGCTTGACAACCAGTGCATAAAGCATGATTCCGCTTATAAGGTCAAAAACGATATCACTGTCCATATCTGCTGGGATTTCATTTCTTGCTTGAGCACGTTCAATCACAACATGAAAAGCTTGACGTCGTGGCTTGAGATATTTTGTCCAGTAGACTTGAGCAAATTGGGGACTGCTGGAAGCAGCACCGATAATCATAGCAAGAATTTGACGACCCAGAGGTGTGAGGCTCGTTTTCACAGCACTCTCAATAATACAATCTAAGTCTCCCCAAACCGTACCTTTGTCAGGAATCTCTATCTCTTCTCGAAGACTTTCAATGGCATCTGCGACTAGTTCTTCTTTGGAGCGATACCATCGATAGATTGTGGTTTTACCGACACCAGCACCAAGAGCGATCGCATCAATGGTTATACGTTCGTAACCCACTTGAGCTAACAAGTCAAGGGTTGACTTGAGGATGGCTTGATGAGACTGAACACTGCGCGGTCTTCCAGGTTGTTTTTTAGCAGATTCATTCATGCAATGACCAAAGAAAACTCTTTCTTTAAAGAATTATGAACAGACTTGATCCTGGTATCTCAAACTTACGATACTATTTTGTGTCGTAAATTATTGGTGCAAATTATGATTCAACGTACTCGTCCTCAATATACTTATAAAAACAGCACTCAAACCCTAAGGCAGGGATTGGAGGAGTATTACGCTGCAAATCCAGATTTTACCCATCCAAATCAGATGCCGCCGGATTTCGCCAGAATCATGTATGCTCATGATGCCAGCCATGTCGTATTTGGCTGCGATACTGATATGTATGATGAATTAAAACTGCTGCCTTTGACCTTTCTTGCAAGCGATTACAAGTTTCGATACTGGTTACGCGATCGCAAGAATCCAGCAGTAGATGTGATGTATGATGACTTGGTGAAGCGCCAAGGTCTACTATGGTTGTATGGTTCGATATTGGCAGTATTGCCGCGATTATTGCCAGAACTCGTGGTGATGTGGTTCAAGACTCGTGGTTCACGGAAGTACTATCCGTTTTTTGACTTTGAACCACTACTTGAGTGCTCCCTGTTAGATATTCGCCAAGAGTTTGACCTTTTTTCACTTATTTCGTCAAGAAAAAACAACGAAATCCAACTCCAGGTAAATTTAGAATCCTAGTGGTTTAGAGTGAAAACCTCATAATAAACAAAAAAGAGGTCTACGTGACCTCTTCACAACTCCCTACAATTCGTATTCGGTCTAGAGGAATTACAACAACCCAGTATTTGTGCCTTGTCTACCAGTAGCCAACTCTACTTTGACAATTTTGCCTCCCATTTTTTGAATCCGTTGTTGTTCGCTGAACCAATTTTCGTAGGGAACAAGCTTGGTGAAGTAGGTGTTTTGCAGTTCGCGCTGAGTGCGAATCCGAGTTTGGCTGGGTACACAAGCAGTAATTTTAAACAGACGTGACATTGTTCTATAGCTCCTATAGTGATGTGGAAACTTTTTTATTTCAAAATTGTGAGTGCATATCTTTATCTAATCACTCAAAGGCTGGAAATCAAGCATCAATACTAGACCTCTAACACTCATCACACATAATATTTAGCAAGATAAGCGATTAAATGCTCTAGCACTCACGATTGATTTCCAGACCTTAAGGATGCCGCACCTAAACTATTAAGCGCAACTTAGCTCTTAGCTTAAGCCAGAGGAGGTATAGTCCAAGTAAACGCCAATTTCCTTACCAGCGTCAGAACCTACCAAGCTAGCGGTAACTTCCTTGACTGCTTGGATAGCTTGTACGGTGGAACCAACAGGTACACCTAAGGAGTTGTAGGTTTCTTTCAAACCATTCAACACACGCTCATCTAGGATAGATGGATCACCAGCCAACATAGCATAGGTAGCATAGCGGAGGTAGTAATCCAAGTCGCGGATGCAAGCAGCATAGCGACGGGTGGTGTACATATTACCGCCAGGACGGGTAATGTCAGAGTATAGCAGGGACTTAGCCACAGCTTCTTTGATGATTGCAGATGCGTTAGCTGCGATGGTAGTAGCAGCACGTACGCGCAACTCACCAGTTGAGAAGTAAGCTCTTAGCTTTTGCAGAGCAGAACTATCCAAGTACTTACCTTGAACGTCAGAAGAGTTAATAACAGCGGTAATTGCGTCTTGCATGTTGTTATTTCCTTATTTCGAACCTTATTGCATTCCTTCAGTTTCAGCAGGGAAATAACTTCACCCTACTGCAAGCCACCGACTACGGCATCGAAGTAAGAGCCAGCTTCAGCAGCGTCTTCAGCAGACAACAGTGAGGCAGCAACGCTCTTCATCCCGTTGACACCAGCAGCAACGGCATCAATAGGAGTACCAAGGGACTTGTACATTTCGCGAACACCCACAAGCCCAATTTCTTCGATGGGGGTAGCATCACCAGCTACAACGCCGTAGGTGACGAGGCGGAGGTAATAATCCAGATCACGCAAACAGGTAGCGGTCATTTCTTGACCGTAAGCGTTACCACCAGGAGAAACAACGTCAGGGCGCTTTTGGAACAGCTGATCACCAGCTTGCTTCACAATGCGATCGCGGTTGTCGGTGAGAACTTGAGCAATACGAAGACGCTTTTCACCACTAGTAACAAAGCCCTTAATCCCATCTAGTTCGCCAGGACTGAGGTAGCGGGCTTCTGCATCAGCATTCACGATGGACTTCGTGACGATACTCATGAATGGATTCCTCCAGTACGAATAAAACCAGGGTTTAACTAAACTGGTATGACTTCATTGGTAAACTGAGCTTTTTTCTCGTATGACGAAACAACAGTTGAATAACCGCTGTAATAGCGTGCATTCCGAGTCTGCTTGAGTAAACACAAGTACACAAAGCTTTAAAACTCATCTACCTTCCGGAATTATTTTCGGGCATTATGTTGAGCTTATATGACTGCTCTTAACACTTTGTAATATAGCTTTTCATGTTTGCTTATGTTAAGCCGTACATGAATGCAACGTTAAGAACAGTTAAGCCTCATAAAGGACAAGTATAGGCACAGATGGGGGCAAGGGGAAAATTCTTCCCCATGTCCCCATGTCCTAGGCTTAACGCGAGCTATAACCTTCCGTCAGTATAGCAGGAGACGGGACAGACTAAGACTGCTTGACTAAGTCAGCAGCTGCTGTGAACGCTACCGAGGTAGTTACCTACAGGCAAGGATGGGAAGCGCTGGTATGGTACCACGTCTTCACCAAAGTACTGAGCATACTCTAAGCTGTTAACCATTGCCTCCACAGCAGCTTTTAGACCGCCATCAGCTAGCAGTTTATTGTACTGGTAAATTTCTGCTTGAGTTGCTGGGGCGCGTCCCAACAGGTGACGGAAGAGGAATTCAATCACCTTTGTGCTGGGGTAGGGGGTTAAGAAGCGCTGGCGATAGATTTCCGAACTAGCAAGTTCGCAGACGAACTCCCGTACGGAAATTTCTCCATTTTGCAGTTTACTTTCCAAGTCAGTATGACGGAAGTTGTCAGGCACATGAATGTTAGATACATCCATCACCTGACAGTAGATAGCGTTCATAACCAGTTGCATCTGAGCTTGATTTGCGCCTACAGTCATGCGGTAGATACGTGCTGGTTTGCGATCGCTTGTACTTACACTAACTTCAGGTGACTGTCCGCGACTATCATTGTAAGAACGACCAAGTTCAGTAACCAACGATTGGCTGTTGTCGATTTCACTTTCTTGTGCTCTAACGTCTGCAAGATCCTTGGACGATTGCGCAGGCTCAAAGCTGGGAACAACAATGTCTTTGTTCTGCTTAGTGAGCTGGTTGTAGAGCCTTTGAGTATTGGGGAAGTTCGCCGCTGGCAGGGTTAGGAAGCGGTTATACGGTACAGTATCTTCACCAAAGGCTTGCAAGTATTCGGCACTGCTCACCATTGAGCGGATAAACGCGCGAATACCCTGACCTGCAAGTATCTGATTATACTTACGTATCTCCATTTGATCAAGCGGAGCACGACCTAGGAAGTGCTTGGTTCCGAGTTCAATGACTTTGGTGTTGGGGTAAGGTGTGTAGAACTCTTTCAGGTAAAGACTAGAACAACCTAGACCTTCAATGAATTCCTTAACCGTGATTTCGCCATTCCCCAGTTTGCTTTCTAACGCTGTGAATTCGTTAGTAGTAATGTAGGGTGCTATATCGCGCTCGAAAATTTGACGGTAAGCAGCGCTGATAACGGTTTTCACTGCCACTTTGTCAGTGATATCTGCAACCAGCTTGAAAACTTTTGTCTGTTCACGCTTTTTGGAAACACCTTGGCTGACGCGGAATTGAATGTCTGGTACTGTCCGAGTTTGCTTGACAGTACCCAATTCGACAAACAGCGGAGTTTCTTCCTTGTCAACTTTCGCGCCAATACCCTCGCCGATACTACCCACGCGCAGCTGTCGCAATGCCAAACCTTGAGGAGTCAGATACCGTTCATATGGAACTGTATCCTCACCAAAAGCTTCACTGTACTCTTGGCTATCAATGATAGCGTCAACTACCGCGTACAAGCCCTTTTTAGAAGCGATGTCAAAATACTTGTTGTTTTCTTGACGACCGTAAGTAGGACGACCTAACAAGCGGCGGTGGATGTACTCGATCGCCTTCATGACATAAAGGGGAGTCCAGTACATCTTGCGGAACACATCAGACTTCGCCAAAGCACGGACAAACTCCCGCACAGAAATGTCGCCGTTTTCCAGCTTAATTTCTTGAACTTTCAGGCGCTGACCTTCGTAAACGTCGCGACCGAAAACTTGCAGGTAAGCTGCCCGAATAACTGCTTGAGCTGAGCTTTCCGAGTACTTAACACTGGTTCCTGTTGGTGCTCTTCTACCTCTTGTACCAGGCAATTGATCCAACCGGAACACCTTGGCACCCAGAGTACCAGGGAACTCACCCCGCGCCCTAGGATTGCTATTTTGGTTGTTAATTCCTGGTCCTTGGTGAATGAGGATGCGCTTGGTATCCTTGCCAAAAGGAGCCGGACTGGTGCTGGGGTTCCTGGTTTCTTTCGGGAAGATTGCCCCAAACTGAATTTCTAAGGGGTCGTTACCAGAACCGTAGGGGTGCTGGTCTGGTAGCGGTTGGGTATAAGCAGCAAAAGTTGTGATAAACTGTGGAACTTTGCGGAAAGGAGCACTGTAGTTGAACAGGTCTTGCTGTGGTCCCCAGTTACGGCATTCTTGAGCTTCTTGCCCCAGACCCCGAAGATAGGGTACTGTTTCTTCACCAAAGTAATCAGAGTATTCTTGAGAATCTACCAAAGCATCAATTAATGCTGACAGACCACCTCGAGAAACAATGTCAAAGTACTTTTGCACTTCTTCTCGGCTACTTGGTCCCCGTCCCAAGAAGTGACGGAAAGCAAGTTCTAGAGCACGGCTATTGATAAACGGCAGAAAAAACTGTTTTTGGTAAAGCGGAGATTTGCCCAAGCGGCGAACAAATTCTTTCATGGAGATGGAGCCGTTCTTCACCTGGGATTCCAGGTAAGAAACTGACTGACTGTAAGCACGGGTAATATCGCGCTCAAAAATTTGTCTATATGCCGCTTTTACAACCTCGTTTTTTTCGATTGCTGATAACCCAGGCTTCATCACAAACTTGGGACGCCGTTCTGCAGCATTGAAGTAAATCTGAGGCAGTTGCAGACCTTGTTGGTCGCTTGAGGGACGTTGGCGCAGTTTATTGGAAGGAGTAGCTGCTTTGAATTCTGTAATCAAAACATCCATGTACTGAGACACAATGTCTACTGCCTCCGCATCCTTACGGAAATAGGAAATCGCTGCGGCTTTGATTTCCTGCAAAGCAACAATTGTGGCTTCACCGGAACAGGCGTTTTCAATAATTTCTCTTAAACCGCGCGTGTTGACAGCGATGATGCTGGGGTCACCAGCCACGATCGCGTAGGTAGCGTAGCGCAAAAACCACGATAAGTCCCGCAGGCTCTTAGCCATATTAGCCGGACCATAACGGGCGACGTTGATTGGTCGGAAACCAGGAGGAGTCGGACCACTGGGTGAAGAGTTAAAGATTGATCCCAAATTTGCTAAGAAACCACCACGACTTTCTACGTAGGTGACAGTTCCTAGTTTCATGGTATCTCTAACATCAGTGGATGCGCCAGCCATCACCACTTCTGGTTCTCTGGGCTTTTCTAGAAAAGACATTGGCGAACCACCAACAAAAATCCGGTTGGCAGCACGAGAGACAATAATCTCCGAATTTTCCGTGAGCGTCTGGGCGATTTCTAGACGCTTGGCACCAGATGCAAAATACCTTGCCAGTTCACTTAATTCGCCAGTTCCCAGAAAGCGGTCTTGCTGCTCTGCTTGGGAAATTGTTGACACTGCTACGGTTTGATATAGTTGCGGGCGTGCAACTGAGCTTCCACCACTTGCCTTAACACTCATCGGATTTCTAAAACTCCTATCATATTTTCTTTGTGTTAAGTCTGGGTTGCTTTTAGGCTTGACACATTGGTGCAGTTATGCATTTAGACTGCCGCCTTCAGGATTGCCAAAAAAAATTAACCCAGTCAGCTTTTAGATTAGAACGTTTTGGGATTTCTCTGGTGCTTTATTAAGAAGTGTGTAGAAACTATAGCCTTGACTTATCAAGCCTTAAAGCAGATGCTCTAACCTTTGTGAGAGAATATTTAAGATTTGTATCATTTTTTGAAAAATATACATTTCTTCTTTTGAGACTAGTGGTCTGGCAAGCCAACAATGCTTAGTTAACAACAGCAAGAAAAATCTCTTTCTCCCCCTGGTTGCCCCAACCCGTCGTCAATTTTGGGTTGGTCGAGTACCAGTTCGGATTTGGTGTTCAACGGAGAGGGTGGGATTCGAACCCACGGATGCTTTCACATCACTCGATTTCAAGTCGAGCGCATTCGACCACTCTGCCACCTCTCCAGTAAAGCTGTCAGCGTTTAGCTGTCAGCGGTCAACCAAAAACAAAGCTGACCAAATGTGTATTATACCTCATACTTATGCAGGTTGCACTACTGGACTAGGTTTTTGATAAAGAATTTCCTCAGATATAACGCTGAAATCCTTTCCAACCCAGACGAGAGAGACTTGGGAGACGATACCACCTTCTAGCAGAACAATGGAGAAGTTACGCTGCTTGTGGTTGCCATGTTCTATAATCCTGGGTACACTTGCAGCGTTCAAGTAAACTATCCCCTCTGGACTTCTAAAGACCCGCTTTCGCGGCTCTTTCTTAGTGTGTCGTAGGGTGTGGTGCATATGACCAAATGTCACAAGAGGTATGGTTTTCCCATCTGTAATAGTCGCAGATATTGCCTCGGCTAAATCTGGATCGCCAAAATCACCACCTATGGGATGCCAATCTTTGCCACAAGGATCTTCTGGGCGATCGCCCAACCCAGTTGGACCATTGTGACCCAGAAAAATAATCGTCTGGTAAGCTGCACTCTTTACTGCTCTTACAATACGGGCTGTGGACTCTTCAAAACTGGTCACACCATACCATTGTTGGTAGAAATCAGTATATTTCCATTCTGGTCCACCCCAGCTAAAAGGACGACCTCCAACAACCGTTAAGGTAAAAGCCGGAAAATCTAGCTTACTGTAACCAACTTCGGCTTCACCGAATAAATCGAGTTGCTGTTGTACCCAGTCTTCCTTGGTGCGATCGTAGGGACACTTCTTACGTCCCCATTCTGTGGCAGTGTACCAAGCATCGTGGTTTCCCATCACCGCTGCTTTGGGAATGTCGAGGGATGCGATCGCTCTGACCATATTCACCGACTCATTGCCAAAATCCCCAACAAACAGCACTAAGTCAACACCCAGATGTTTAAGTGCAATGCCATCATCTTCTTCCCATTGGTCGTGAATATCTCCTACTACAGCAATTTTCAAATTTTTTGAGTTTGGTTTCTGACTGGTCATGCCACTTTCCTTGCCATCTGTTTCCAGCATAGGAAAATTACAGGATTTTGACCAAAGAAGTAGAAGGGGCAATGCCCAATGCCCAATGCCCATTTGTCAAACACTTTTGGTAAAAACTACTATAATTGAATCCACTAGATAAAAACTTGTAACATTCAGCAACATTAACCGTGTTTACGACTGCGCTTGCTTTAAACGAAAAAACCGAACAGGGTAATCTACCATTGGATTTATTTGCAGCCATTGAGAATTTAAAAAAAGAACTCAATGCGGTTATCCTGGCACATTATTATCAAGAACCGGACATTCAAGATATTGCGGACTTTATTGGGGATTCGCTACAGCTTGCTAAAGCAGCAGCTGATACAAATGCAGATGTTATTGTCTTTGCTGGTGTTCATTTCATGGCAGAAACGGCAAAGATTCTTAATCCTGACAAAGTCGTACTTTTACCTGATTTGAATGCTGGTTGTTCTTTAGCCGACAGTTGTCCACCAGAGGCGTTTGCAGCGTTTAAAGCTGCACACCCAAACCATTTGGTAGTTTCTTACATCAACTGCTCTGCTGATATTAAGGCAATGAGCGATATTATCTGTACCAGTTCCAACGCCGTCAAAATTGTACAGCAGATTCCCAAAGACCAGCCAATTATTTTTGCCCCAGACCGGAATTTAGGAAGGTATGTGATGGAAAAAACTGGGCGAGATTTGGTTTTGTGGGAAGGGAGCTGTGTTGTCCATGAAACCTTTTCTGAAAAGAAAATTGTGCATCTCAAAATAGCACACCCACAAGCGGAGGCGATCGCTCATCCAGAATGTGAAACTGGTGTATTGCGCCATGCAAGTTTCATCGGCTCTACAGCGGCTTTACTCAAGTATTGTGAACAAAGTCCCTCTCAAGAATTTATCGTTGCTACAGAATCTGGAATCATTCACCAAATGCAAAAACGAGCGCCTCACAAGCGCTTTATACCCGCACCGCCATTGAATAACTGCGCGTGTAACGAATGTCCTTTTATGCGATTAAATACCTTGGAGAAGCTCTACTGGGCGATGAAAAATCGTACCCCAGAAATCACCTTACCAGAGAATATTCGCATGGCAGCATTGCGACCAATTCAAAGAATGCTAGAGATGAGTGCGTGAGACTAAGAGAATGTCTGAGAAGTTCTGGGCGAATATAATTATATTCGCCTGGTCATGAGCGCAAAGAAATAGGCAAAAGAGCAATATTAGCACCATTTTCCGGTAGTCTGTAAGACATGTTCTGCAGAAGGGTGTGCGTATGGTGGTAAGCGAATAACAATTCAAAATTCAAAATGCCTCCTCCGGAGGAGCTACGCTAACAAAATTCAAAATTAAAGACAGTTTGAGTTGGGGATTTAAACCCCAACTCAAACTGAAACTACGTATAGACGTAGGGGTCTTACACCCTTTGATGTACGATAAGTAAAAATTAATTCTCTTGAGAATTAATTTTTACTCTCAAAATCAGTGAACATACAGTATGTATCAATTACCTACGCTTATTTAAAAGTATCGAACCAGAGGTTTTGAGATGTTGCTTGATGGGAAATATGCATTGATTACAGGAAGTTCACGCGGTATTGGCAGAGCGATCGCCCGTATGCGCAAAGCGCAGGCTAACCCCCTGACCTGAATCTTTACATTAATTTTAATTAATGACTTAACATTTTTATATTAATCTCATGAGAGAATAATCATAATCATTGTAGCGTAGCACAAGACTTTTACAAAAATATTAATTTCAGCTATTTGGCTAGAAAATAAACTCTCAACCCCTTGGACATATCTAAAGTTAGAAAATTGGACTTAATTTTTCTTTTAGCAGAGTGATGGAAGCTGTCTACGAGCGCTAATTTGCTCGTGATGGTAGAGTGTTAAAAAACTTCTTCCTTTACTTCCTTCAGCATAACAGTGGTCTGCCTTCTGTCTTATTTTAGTGACATTTGACTATAATCTCTATGAACCTTGATTGTCTCTTTGAGATTGTTGACCGCCTGCTAATTGAGAGCCATAATCGCCCCCTTAATTCCACAGAAAACCTGATTCTGCGTGGCATTTGGCAGTATAAAACTTATAACCAAATGGCGATAGAGGCAGGTTATAGTCCCGGCTACTTTACCAATGTCGTTGCCCCAGAGTTGTTTGGGCGACTCTCCGAGGTCATTGGTCAGCGCGTGACCAAAAAAAACTGTCGGGTGCTGCTGGAGTCTTATGCCATCACCAAAGCAGCCCCAAAGACAAAACTTTTGAGACAAGATCTGACACGATTTCCCTCCACAGTTCACCAGGATACATCACCTTGCTACCCCAGTGGCTCAGTTCCTCTCGACTCTCCCTTTTACCTCGAACGTTCTTTCCTTGAGAAGCAAGTTTATCAAGAAATTGGGAAACCAGGAGCGCTAATCAGGATTAAAGCTCCCAGAGAAATGGGCAAAACTTCACTGCTGCTGAGGATTCTTGACTATGCGAACCGCCAGAGCTACCACACTATCAGCTTGAATCTAGAACAAGTCGAGCGGGCAATTCTGAGCGACTTGAATCAACTTTTGCGTTGGTTTTGTGCCAATATCGCTCGCCAGCTTCAGCGTCAACCGATGTTAGACGAGTATTGGGATGAAGATTTGGGAAGTAAAATTAGCTGCACCCTCTACTTCCAAGAATATCTACTAGAGTCAATTAATACTCCTCTGGTCTTGGCACTGGATGAAGTGAACTATATTTTCGAGCATCCCCAAATAGCGAAGGATTTTCTACCTCTGTTGCGTTCTTGGTACGAAGAAGCGAAAAGACTGCCCATTTGGCAAAAGCTTCGTCTGCTCGTGGTTCACTCAACAGATATTTATGTTCCTCTCGAACTTAATCAGTCTCCTTTCAATGTAGGGTTACCGATTCAGTTAGACAGCTTCAGCCAAGAAGAGGTGCAGCAGTTAGCCCAACGCTATGGACTCAATTGGACAGATGGGGAAGGAGCCAGACAATTAATGGCAATGGTCGGGGGACATCCGGCACTAGTACACTTAGCACTCTATCATCTGGGTCGAAAGGAGATAACGCTGTCGCAACTGCTAGAAACTGCTCCTACTACTAGCGGAATTTATTCTCATCATTTGCAGCGTCACTGGGCAACCTTGCAAAAACAGCCTGAGTTAGCACAAGCTTTTGATACCGTTCTGAATGCCAATGAAGCTGTTCCCTTAGATCCCATCCTAAATCACAAGTTAAGCAGTATGGGGCTGATTAAACTTTCTGGAGCTCAAGCGATCGCAGGTTGTGAATTGTATCGACGATTTTTTACGAAAAAGGGAGAGCAACATTCAGTAGACCGAAAAGATTTCTAGAAGGCTTACCATTGGGGCATTCTGGCGGATTGTATACAATCCGCCAGAATGCCCGTATCATCTGCGTTTTGAGCAATAGGGTTGTAGATGAGTTCTCCTGCTAAGGTAAGCGATCGCTCGACCCTGTGCCCAAAACATCGCCCCAAACCCTCATTCTTGCGTTGACTGACAAAAGTTTTCGGTCTACTGAACATTTCATCGGAAATTTTGGGTCTGAAACCCCGTTTTTCTAGGACGGCTTTGCACAGAGATATTCGTTAAAATAGTAGAGGTCACTGACCGCTTGTAAAAATCTACGCATATCTGGGCACGGAGCCGCACACAATGCACTGTTGTATCGATACCTTCTCAACGGTTCTCAAAACGCGTGTTGGATGACTTCTCCCATCTCGTTTAATTTTTGGCGAACTATTTGTGCATAGGGACTGGTCATCAAACGATTTTTGCCTGCTTGAATTTCATTGCTTGCTGCTTGAAAAACCTCATCATCTACAAATACTTCGATTTGTTCAACAAGATTTTTGAGATAATTTGGTTCAAGAGGTATTTTAATTAAATCTTCTTTTTGTGCTTTGCTTAAAATACGTTCTAGTAAGTTTTGCACGGTCTGTTGGCGGACTTTTGCCAGGAGTTTCCCCGGATCTAACACCCTTCGAGCTTGGTCCCAACTGGACATTTTGAAAATTTCCGTGATTTCTCTCAAAGATTTTCCTTGCTCGTAGTAAAGTTGCAATGCAGGAATAAATTTTATTGCTAAAGGTGCATACCTCCTGCTCGTTTTTAATTTGCTGATATGATTTTGAAGTTCTTGTTCGATAACTTGATTAAAAGTAAGCTGAAATTGGAAGTGTAAAAATTCCAAGAGTTCACTTTCTTCGACATCAACTTCGCTCATAGATTTAGAGAGTAAATCACTTCTCAATGAATACTCTCCAATCTCTGAGTCTTGAAATTCTAGAGATCCGCGACAACTCCAAATGTCGTATTGTCTCAGTTGTTCTGCTACGTATTTGAGAGCTTTCATCAACTTAGTAGTGTTGTTGATAGCGATACCCCGTTCCAGAAGTAGCGCCAGCATTTCTTGCAGTTGAGCATTGGTAGGATCGGGACATCGCTTTGCTGTTTGTCGTTGTTTTAATCGGTCGCGACGGTAAACTGCATGAAATACTTCGACTAAATTACTATCGCGTGTTGATAACTGTTTAATTTGGTTGCGTCGAGTGCGGTTCAATAATGCCCAATCGCTGAAATGTTTAAATCCAAACTCTGATAAAAATTTTCTGAGTTCTGGATGCTGCTTAGTTTGTAAATATGCCCAGTTCTCCAAACTCATTAATTCTGGTTTAAATGTTTGCAGCACTCTCACTGTAAAGTATTGATACGCTGCCTCCGTTGTCTGAGCATCGTGATTGACAACAAGCTGTTTTTTACGCTCTCTATCTAAAATTATCAATCTTTTACCATCATCATTCAAAACAAACCCTAATAAATCTTGATATCTAAAACTTTTACCACCAAAAAGATGGGTAATTTTTTTACAAGCTTTTAATATTGCTTCGCTAACATAGCATCGCAAACAAAGTCCAGCATAAGCTTTCACTAGGTTATCAACAGAATTTTCGCTATAAAAGCAATTCAATAGAGTAACTTGTAAGCTGTCACCGGAAGAAGCACCAAGTTGCTGAGTGAGGAAATTTTGTGCAGTTTTTACAGGATGAAGTTTGTATCCGAGTCCTTCACTAGCAAAATGAATTTGCCACATATTTCCATATCTAGAGAATGGATGTATTGGCGATAGCCTTTGTGGAAATTTAGTATTTGGATCTTTTTGAGTTAGACAAGATGTATCAAAACCTCTTTCTATTTGATCTGTGTATTGCTGTCCATAGTTTTGAGTTTTATTTTTCCTATCTTTAGCCATAATTAGTATCCACTCATTCTTGTGTATTGAATCTAAGGTTGGCTTAATGTTTTTAATTCTCAAACCAAGTTACAGTGTTGAAAATACAGCTAAGATTGATAAAAGGGTTAATTCTGAGAGCATCCCAAATATGTTTTCACTTTTCACTTTTTTGACTTACGTTTTGATATTAGCTTTGCTCTTAGTCTCTTAATCTCATAAAACTTATTTCATAACTCATTAATAATCTCATATAAAAACTCATGAAAAAATACAAAAAAATCAATAAATGTATCAATTGAGGTTATTTAGTACCTTTTATGCTGAGATTTCTACTGAAGAAGGAGTCACGAAGACAAAATTCAGAATATGTCCTACGGATACGCTACGCGAACAGAATCGAATCGATGGCACTTGCAATATTGACGAAATTATTGATACCATTCAACAGTAGCTACTGTTGAGCAGTAGCACGATTTTTCAGTTTTTGTAGCGAGTCCTTTAGTTGCTCGTTCTCGTTCTTGAGTGCCTCGATTTCGTGCTGTTTTTCCTTTAACTGCCGTTGTATTGAGGAAAGTTGCTGCTGCTGCTTTATCAACCACTCTCCGATTCCCAGTAAGTTTCTCCCTACTTAGTAATGTTTTTTTCATGAGTTTTTCTATGAGTTCTGGGATGAGTTTTATGAGTTTCACGCACTAAGAAAAAACTAATATCAAAGGTAATGCACTGCTACAGAAGTTCTTGCTCAGGGAAAATGTTGCTCTGTTGATCCTTATTGGTTTTGAGGAAGCTAAACTTTATCTCGTTAATGTTGAATACGGAGAATTTTCAGTACGTCATAAGTAGTCAGACAGAATTAATGACATAAGTATCTGAGTAAAAATGATGTATTAATCACAATTTAAGATGATATTTTTCTGAGAAATCAATCCTCTTTCGTATAAATTGTTAAGTTGAATTTATTGCCAAATCCGACATCATCATGTATATCGCAAAAGATTCTTTGGGATAATCCTCGTCGTTTTTACAATTTGTCTTGAATTGCAGATTATATAGGAGGCAAGGACAATGGCTGCACAAAATCCAATTTACTCTCGAAGAATTTCTCTCTATGCCATCAAAACTACTAAAAGTTTGGCTGCTATTCACGCTGCCAATATTATTCACAAAGATATGGCGTTGCTAAATTAGAGTATCATTTCTCAAGGTAGCGATCGCGGTTTCAAAAAGGCAATTACAGTTAATCATACCTTAGTTTAGTAACGCCACATTAAAAGCGTTGATCCTAAAAAGTTGTATATCGAGTAATTACGAGGAAGCAATGGTTCAAGAATTAAACAACCAATTTCCGCCAGTTCCAGAGTCAATTATGAATGCTTTACGGCATGAATTCATTAATAATCAAATAAATATGCAGATTATTGATGGAACATTGCCTAATGATTTGCAAGGTCACGTTTTTATCGTTGCACCCGTTGGTAATATTGACTCTCAAGGTCTCCCCTACAAAGACGGAAACACATTCTTGAGTGGGGATGGCATGATTTATCGACTCGATTTTACTCAACCAGGTCAAGCTACATTAAAGACGCGAATTGTTAAACCACCAGATTATGTGGCAGATCAGAATATTGAGTCGCTCCCATTCGCCGATCTGCTTAAGTTTCACAATCATGGCATCGTCAGATTTTCTTATATCCTCGGCTCTCGTAACCTATTAAATACAGCTTTTTTACCTATAAAATTTCCTCAAGAATCAAGTGAGCGTCTATTGGTAACATATGACGCAGGTCGTCCCTACGAAATTAACACGGAAAAACTATCAATAGGAAATCCAGTTGGACAGACAAAAGAATGGAAATCGGCAATTCCATTACCGTATCTTCCTTTTAACCCGATTTTAAGTACCGCACATCCTGCCTTTGATACCTACACCCATCAAATGTTTACAGTAAATTACGGCAGATCTCTAAGCAATTTTTTAGGAACAGAAGAAGGTAAACAGTATCGAGAAGTTCTAAACAATCTTTATCAAGAACTTTTAAAAAAGAGCGAAGAGCAAGAACTAAAACTTTTAAACGAGAGCGAAAGGAAAAAACTGCTGTTGCGAGGAGAATTTGTAAAATTATTGTTAAAAATTATAGATGATTTTGTTAATGATTTTGTCAATTTAATTTGCTGGGATGACACAGGTAGTCTAACAAAATGGAACTTGATTAATCCTGATGGATTGCCAATCAAGATTAAGCAAAGTATACATCAGATTGGAGTGACTGAAGATTATGTGGTGCTGCTGGATACATCTTTTACTGTTGGCATTGAGCAAATAATGAGCAACTGCTTACCTTTTCCCGAATTATTCCCACTAGGAGAGTTCTCAAGTTACCAAGATTTTTCAAAATGGTTGAGAAAATTATTCCAATCCACGCTTAAGCCTTCACCAGATTCAACTTTTTATATTGTGCACCGTGAAGATCTAAAAGAGGGAAAAGATTCAGTTGTAGCCCAGAAAATAGAAATTCCTCTTGAAGCTTCTCACTTTCTAGTAGATTATAAAAATCCTGATCGCAAAATTACACTCCACGTCGCTCATATTTGTGCTTGGCATGTTGCCGAATGGCTTCGTAATTACGATAAATCCGCTTACCCCGAACAGCCTTTAAACGAAGATTTGTATGGAATGCAACAGTGTGAAATGGATATCAGCCGAATGGGACGTTATGTCATAGACGTTAGTAGCCAAAAACCAACAATTGCATCTAAGAAAGTTATAGCTGATGAGCGTTGTACTTGGGGACCAGGGCTATTTACCTACCTTGATCGGCTACCGTCTTCGGGTTTGACTCCAGAACGGCTAGATAATATCTACTGGATTTCTTTTGGACTCTGGGAGGAGCTAATGACGGATTCTATGTTAGAACTCTACAAAGATTACAAATACAGAATCAAGTCACTGGAAGAAATTCTCAAACTGGGAAAAGATGGAATTCCAGCTACTTTGTTCCGATTGCATACATCGTCAAACGAATCGATGGCGATCGCCGATTACTACAAGTTCCCTCCAAGTCATATAGCGCTTTCGCCCCAGTTTATCCCGCGCAAGAATAATCAAGAAAGTTCGACCAATGGCTACATTATATGTTTTGTTTTTAATCTAGAAGGGGATGGAATATGGATTTTTGATGCTGGGGATTTGAACAAGGGACCGCAATGTAAAGGACCGCAATGTAAATTACATCATCCCGAACTTAACTTCGGGTTTTCATTGCACGCAACATGGTTACAAAATATCAGTTCCCAAAAGCCTATCTATGAGTATTCGGTAGAGGAAGATTATCGGGATTCAGTGGAGAATTTACTTAAGTTTGTGGAGGAGGATTTTTCTTCCTTTACAGGCACAGAGACAGAGAAACTCAAAAAAGCTATTCGCGACCTATTTGACAAGAAGATTTACCCACAGTGTGAATAGTATCTCTTTTTTTTATCACAGATAAACACAGATATGATATCTGTGTTTATTACTTTTATTCAAAGAAAAGACAACTATGATTATACTGACAGGATACACAATAACCGAAAAGATTTATGAAGACGCAAAAATAGTTATTTATCGAGGAATAAATAATCTAGAAAAAAAACCAGTTATCATTAAAACTCTTAAAAATGATTATCCTAGTATCGAAGAGATTACGAGCTTAGAACAAGAGTATAAACTGATACAAACAGTAGAGTGCCAAGGAATTATCAAACCCTATAAGTTAGAAAAATATCAAAACAGTTTAGCTCTAGTTTTAGAAGATTTTGCAGGTCAAGCTCTATCCTTATTACTTCAATATACTCAACTTTCACTTAAAGATTTTTTGATTATTGCTATTGCTTTGACAGAAACTTTAATCCAAATACATAAAGTTTCTATTGTTCATAAAAATATTAACACTAGCAATATTCTGATCGATCCTAAAAACAAAGAGATAAAACTGACTGGATTTAGTAATGCTATTACCTTTACTCAAGAGCAACAGATAATTACTATTTCCAATATACCACAAAATTGTCTTGCCTATATATCACCAGAGCAAACCGGGAGAATGAATCGTTCTCTTGATTATCGTACCGATTTTTATTCCTTGGGCGTTACTTTTTATGAAATATTAACTGGCACTGTACCTTTTACTAGCACCGATCCAATTGAGTTAGTTCACTATCATATCGCAAAACAACCTGTGCCACCATCGAAGAAAAGGCAGATTCCCAAAGCAATATCGAATATTGTCATGAAACTTTTAGCCAAAAATGCTGAAGACAGATATCAAAGTGCTGCTGGATTAAAATTTGACTTGGAAAGCTGTCTGCTGCAACTGCAAAGCACAGGGAAAATAGAGCACTTTCCACTAGGTCAGCGCGATCGCGGCAACAAACTAATTATCCCGCAAAAACTTTATGGACGAGAGCGAGAAGTGCAAACCCTCTTGGATGCCTTTGCAAGAGTCACCCAAGGAGCAACGGAGATAATGCTTGTTTCTGGTTACTCAGGAGTTGGCAAAACTTCAATAGTTAATGAAGTTCATAAGCCTATAGTAGAAGCAAGGGGATATTTTATTTGTGGTAAATTTGACCAGTTTAAGCTAAATATTCCTTATCTTGCTCTGATTCAGGCTTTTCAAAATTTGATTCGTCAGCTATTAACAGAAAGTGAAGAAAAGATTGCTATTTGGAAAGAGAAACTATTAAATGCTCTAGCTCCCAACGCACAGGTAATTATTAATATAATTCCCGAAGTTGAATTGATTCTTGGGGAGCAGCCGGAAGTACCACAGTTGGAATTCTCAAAATCCCAAAATAGATTTAATCTGGTATTTCAACAATTTCTTAATGTTTTTTGTCAACCAGAACATCCGCTAGTCATTTTTCTCGACGATTTACAGTGGGCAGATGCCGCATCTCTAAATTTAATTCAACTTTTGATGACTAAAGATCGTAGCCAATATCTGTTTGTGATCGGGGCGTATAGAGATAACGAAGTCAGTCCCAATCATCCATTGATTCAAACTATAGAGAAAATTAAATTAAAGGGTACTGTTATTAATAACATTAATATTAAATCTTTAGATTATATTTATGTTAGTCAATTAATTGAGGAGAGCTTAGGGAGAAATGTAGATACAAAGAAAATAAAACCTTTTGTACAACTAATTTTCAATAAAACCCAAGGCAATCCCTTATTCTTGATTCAATTAGTCACCAGTATATACGCAGAAAACTTGCTAGTTTATCAAGCAAATATTGACAGATGGCACTGGAATATCGAACATATTCAAGCAATTGGTATTATTGATCGTAACATTGTTGAACTGATCGCAGTAAATATTTTTAAACTGCCGCCAGAAACTCAAGAAATTTTAAAAATAGCTGCTTGTATTGGAAATTATTTTAATTTGGAAATTCTGGCGCTTCTTAATAAGAAATCTAAATTATCTACAGCTAAAGAACTGTTACCAGCACTTCAAGCTGGTTTGATTTTACCCCAATCCGATAGTTATAAGATTCCTCTGGTTTTTGCTGAGTCAGAAGTACAAAATTTAGATGTCTATGATGTCCAAGCTGACTACAGATTTTTGCATGACCGCGTACAGCAAGCTGCTTATTCTTTGATTTCGGATTCTGAGAAACAATCAACCCATTACCAAATTGGTAAATTACTACTAAAAAATAGTAATTTACCAGAGAAAAAAGATAATATTTTTACCATTGTTAACCAACTCAATTTTGGCATTGATTTACTCCATACACAGTTAGAAAAAGATGATTTAGCAAAATTAAATCTCATTGCTGGACAGAAAGCGAAGATAGCTACAGCTTATGAAGCCGCTATTAATTATTTAAATTTGAGCCTAGAACTTTTAGGAACAGATAGCTGGAATCGTCAATATGACTTAACTGTTACTCTTTATCTAGAAACATCAGAAACTCAGTATCTTAATACTAATTTTGAACAAGCTTCAAAAGTATGTGACATCGCTATTAAACAAGTTAAAAATATTATTCAAAAAGTTAAATTCTATAGAATTCAGATTAGAGTCACATTAGCGAAAAATCAGATTCAATTAGCAGTAGAAATAGGACTAAAAATTCTTGAAATACTGGAAGTGAGACTTTGTCAATCACCTCCTCAAGATCTAATTCTTGAAGAGTTAGCTAAACTGCCAAGAATGACCAATCTCTACAAGCTGGAAGCAATTGAGACTTTAATGCTAATACATCCACCAGCCTGTTTTTCCGAAAGTTTGCTTGCTCTGCCTATTTTATATACAATGCTTGAACTTTCTAGGCAATACGGAAATTCGTCACCCTCTATTTATGCCTATGCTGTTTATGGCAATATTAGAACTTGGCTAGTACCAAATATAGATTTCTCATACCAACTTGGTCAATTGGCTTTATTCTTATTATCTCAACTGAACGCTCCAGAATTAAAATCTAAATCATTTGTGGCAATTTCAATTAATATTACTCACTGGAAAAAGCACACTAAAAAAACAATTGAACCACTGTTTCAAGCAATTCAAAGCGGTTTAGAAGTTGGAGACTTGGAATTTGCTTGTTATGCTGCTCATTACTACTGTTTGCATTTATTTTTTAATGGAACTAATTTAGAAATACTGCAAAATAATCAACAAAAATATATCGTATCAATTCAAAAATATAAACAAAAACATCAGTTTTTTTTAGCAAAAATATTTGATGAGATAGTAAAAAGATTATTTCAAAATTCCGCTCAAAAAAATGTTTTAAATAATCATCTTATTGATGAAGGATTTTTATTCTCTTTACAAGAAAGAAACAATTTACTGGCTATGTTTAGCCTGTTTTTTGCAAAATGTCTAATTTGCTATTTTTTTAAAGATTATAAAAAGTCTCTAGAGTCTGCTCAAATAGGGTCAAACTATTCAGGTTTTGTGCGAGCCGAAATTATATTTACTCAACATAATTTCTACTATTCTCTGGCTGTTTTGGCTCAATATCACTATGCTCATTTGCCAGCAAATCTAAATAACGAGAGTGAGGAACATCAGTATTTGAGCCAAGTGACCCAAAATCAGGAACAAATGAAATATTGGGCAGACCATTGCCCCATGAATTATCAGCATAAGTACGAATTGGTAGAGGCAGAAAAAGCCCGTGTTTTAGGACAAATTCCTACAGCTATGGAGTATTATGATCGTGCAATTCAGGGGGCTAAAGAACAGGACTACATCCACGAAGAAGCCATAGCTTACGAACGCGCAGCAGAATTTTATCTCTCTCTGGGTAGAGAAGAGATAGGACGACTTTATCTGAAAAATGCTCATCATTGTTATAGTCGTTGGGGCGCTTTAGCCAAAGTTCAAGCCTTAGAATTGGAGTATCCACAGTTTCTAATGGATATAAACGACCGAAAAGAAAACCAAAGCATTAATACAACGGAATCTACCGCTAGTACAAATCCCCAAGCACTCGATATCGTCACAGTTACCAAAGCCTCTCAAGTATTAGCTAGCGAAATTAAACTAGACCAACTGCTGGCTAAGTTAATGAAAACTGTAATTGAAAATGGCGGTGCTCAAAAAGGCTTTCTGATATTAAAAAAAGATCAGAAATGGGCGATCGCAGCTGAAGGGACGGTAGATTCTGATGACGTGACTCTACTGCGATCGCTTCCCATTGACTCTGTAGATGACGACAAGCAGACACCTATCCTACCAGTTGCGATCGTTAACTATGTTGTCCGTACTCAAGAAAATGTAGTTCTTAATAACGCTACCGAAGAAGAACAGTTTATCCGCGATCCCTACATCGTCGCCACTCAACCAAAATCGATTCTCTGTACTCCTTTGTTACATCAAAGTAAAGTAAGTGGTATTTTATACCTGGAAAATGATTTGACCACAGGTGCATTTACTAGCGATCGCATTGAAGTTTTAAGAATTCTTTCTGCTCAAGCTGCTATCTCCATTGAAAATGCTCGTCTCTACGGACAGTTAGAAGATTACAACCGAAATCTAGAGCTAAGAGTAGAAGAACGCACTCAACAACTCTCACAAACCCTAGAAATTCTCAAAGCCACCCAAGCCGAACTGCTGTTTGAAAACGAGTTACTTAAAAGTGCTGAACAACCTTCTACCTTTGATTATCAAGTGGGAGGAAGTTTGCCGATGGGTTGTCCCACTTATGTTGTACGTTCAGCAGACCGTTATCTCTACCAGGCGTTGAAGCGCGGGGAGTTTTGTTACATTCTCAACCCTCGGCAGATGGGCAAGTCAAGCCTGATGGTACGCATGATCAACCATCTCCAGCATGAGGGATTTAGCTGCGGAGCGATCGATCTGACGCGCATTGGTAGCGAAAACGTCACACCTGACCAATGGTACAAAGGCTTGACAGTAGAGCTATGGCGAAGTTTTGGTTTGTTAAGAAAGGTTAATCTAAAAACTTGGTGGCAAGAGCAAGGAGATATTTCTCCGGTTCAGAGATTGAGTCAATTTATTGAAGAAGTTTTGCTAGTTGAAGTTGCTCAAAATGATGATACTATCTCTAAAAATCTGATAATTTTTATCGATGAAATTGATAACGTCTTAGGCTTGAATTTCCCAGTTAATGACTTTTTTGCTCTGATTCGCTCTTGCTATAATCAGCGCAGTATTAATCCAGAGTATCGACGTTTAACCTTTGCTCTTTTTGGGGTCGTCACCCCTGGCGACTTAATTACTGACCATCAAAGAACGCCCTTTAACATTGGTCAGACCATTCAATTGGAAGGTTTTAAAGAGCATGAAGCCCAACCTTTACTTCAGGGATTGACCGAGAAAGTGAGCAATCCTCAAACACTCTTAAAAGAAGTGTTAGCCTGGACTAGCGGTCAGCCTTTTTTGACCCAAAAGCTCTGTAAACTCATCCGCAATTCTTCATCTCCTATTCCTACAAACAGAGAAGCCGAATGGATTGAAAATTTGGTGCGAACAAAGGTAATAGAAAATTGGGAATCACAGGATGAACCAGAGCATTTGAGAACTATCCGCGATCGCCTCCTCAACAGCAAACAATCCGTTCGGCTACTAGAACTCTATCGACAAATTCTGCATCAAGGAGAGATTGTTGCAGTTGATAGTGCAGAGGAAAAAGAATTGCTTTTGTCCGGGTTAGTAGTCAAGCAACAGGGAACTTTGAGAGTTCAGAACCATATTTATGAATCGATCTTTGTTTGATGCCCTCAGAATAGAATTGGTTTCCCATCACCGCTGCTTTGGGAATGTCGAGGGATGCGATCGCTCTGACCATATTCACCGACTCATTGCCAAAATCCCCAACAAACAGCACTAAGTCAACACCCAGATGTTTAATCAAGAGCTTTCCCTGGTTATCCGAACCGTATTGAGACAACTAAGTGGGTGGACAAAATTAAATTCATGGTGGGCATTGCATATCAAAAGATTGTAACCTTTGCAGAGCAATTGTTTTAAGCAATGCCCACCCTACTGGCATATTGCATTTATTTATGTCCATCTACTTACGCACGGTTGCATGTTTCATGTACCATACTTTGATCAATATCCACTCAGCATTCCTCGCCGCTTAGCCTCACGTTCAGCAAGATGAAAAAGTAGTAAGCCTATAGCAAAATATCCTACCCCATTGATAATAGCTATACCCAATTTTGTGAAATCTAAACTCTCACCTCTTGCCATTAAGTCACGCAATAATCCTGCACCAGGAGCCATGGGCAATAATTCTGCCAAAATTTTTGCTGGTCCTGTCCAAGTTTCTGTAGGAGTTGTCAATAAAAATAAAAATGGAAACTGAGAGAGGGCTATCAGTTGCTGGATACGCTTAAACAATAAGGCTAAAGACCCCATTGCAAAAGCAAAGCCATTGGCTCCCAAGACGACTGTTACAAAGGGTAAAAGTAACGTTGGGGGAAAGTTAAAACGACTTCCAGTAATTACCATTATGATAAAGAGAATACCGAGGATTTCCACCGTCTGCAAGATCAAATTAGCCAATGTCCGCATTAAGAAGACCTTGATCGCGCCATACCGTGAAAGGAATACTTGTTCTAAAGTGCCAGTTTGAGTCTCTTGTTGCAACTCTCCTGCGAGGTTTTGCAGAGTGAATGTCACCAAAGTCCAAAGCACATAACCAATAATGATTGAGTCGAGGCGATCGCTTAATTGAAAAGCAGAACCAGCAATGTAACGAGCACTCAAGAAAAGTCCATAAAACACAGAAGCGTAGACAACAATACCAGCAATTGCCTCAATTGGATAACGGCGAAATTGAATCCAACAGCGACGCAATTCAGCAAGAAATAATTCAAACATTGCTCATTCTTCCTTCTCTGATTATTTGTAAAAAGATTTCTGTGAGGTCAAATTGCTCTTTTCTCACATAGTTCAGAGGTAATTTTTTGACTATATCGAATACTTTATAAAGTAATTCTAGTTGACTTACATAGATAATTTTTCCATCTTCAATATCAGCACCAACTTTTTCCAACTCTGCAATTCTTGCCTTATCTAGTGGAACTTCCATTTCGATTTTGTAAGCTGTACTAGAAAACTGCCGGATGAGTTCTTGTGTTGGTGCTTCTGCTAAAATTTTCCCTTTTTGGAGGATAGCAATTTTATCAGAAAGTTCTTCAGCTATTGCCAATTGATGAGTTGTTAACAAGATAGCACAACCAGAAGCAGCAATTTCTCGCACCAGAATTTTCACATCTTCAGTTGCTTCTACATCTAATCCTAAAGTCGGTTCATCTAATAATAAAAGCAAGGGTTGATGAACTAAGGCAACTGCAAATGCAAGTTTCTGCTGCATCCCCCGTGAAAGTTGCTGCACTGGTGTACGGCGTTTGTGGAGCAAACCAAATCTTTCTAAAAGTGCAATTCCTGACTTACGGGCTTCGCGATGGGAAAGTCCTTTTAACACCCCAAAGTATTCCAAATTCTCTTCTGGAGTTAGTCGCCAGTAGACATTACGATTTCCTTCTAGGACGGCACCCATCTTTTGCAACGCTGCTGGGTTGCGATGGGGGTCACTTCCAGCAATTCTGATCCAACCAGCATCCGGCTGAATCAATCCTGTCATCATTTTAATACTCGTTGTTTTGCCTGCTCCATTCGGACCAAGAAATGCCAAAACCTCACCAGGGAAAATAGTTAAGGAAACGTTCTTGACTGCTTCCACTATTTGGTTACTTTGGTGATATGTTTTCTTGAGGTTGTAAGCTTCAAGTGCTTTCATGTTATATTTAGTACCTATATTTTGTGTAGTTTATTATACTACACAAAATATAACTTTTGAAAATCAATATCTTCGCTCGATTCTTGGGTTATCGAACTATTCCCCAAGCACAACGTATTTTATCAAACCAGCTTGATAAAGTTTTTTCTCTGCTTGTATGAAAGCACTCTGCTTAGTTAATGACTATACCAGGCTACATCCGTGCCAAAGCAGCGACCTTGGATAGCTTATCTTTATTTAGCCCTTCCAGTTCGTTTAGGTGGAGCCAGCCTTCCTTGACCAATCTAGCAAAGACAAAGAGCAGAACAGAATATTGGTAGTCGTACTTACCCTCGACTTCATGCCTTCTAGCACTCAAGAAATCGTGTAACCGCCAGAGATCACTCAATTCCACGAGTGTGCTTGCTTCTTCTCGAACTTGTTTCAGCAAAGCCTCAACTTCTCGCTTGTAGGCTTGATCAAAGGCAGTTCGAGCTATCTTCTTCTCAGTGTCAGTCCACTCAGCTTCACTCACTTGCATAACTCAATCTGAAATTTGTGCGGTAGTTAGTTGGTTAGGATTGTTCCGTTTGCGGAAGAGTAATTGAGCGCTCTTGGTTAACAGAGCGCTCCCCACAATAGTTAGTGATTTACTCTCCGCGTGTGAGTTTTCCTATCGAACCAGGTTCAGAAGCTCTTTGGGAGAGGCTAACAAGTCAATGGCTACGAAAAAGATCTTGCCTTCAGGGTTGATCAAGAACCGCCAAGCCATGTTCATGCCCACTGCTGCGCCAAACCAGGGAGTCTGAACCTTGCCTGTAACTTTCACTTGAGTGTAGCCATCGTCTCCAGGTTCAGCGACACCGCGCTCTGGCACCAAGTTGAGGTTCTGACACTCTTCTCGGAAGAACCGCAGGATTGCATCTTTGCCAACGATCGGTTTTTGAAAGGGAGGTTGCAAAGCACCGTCCGCCACGAACAGCTTAATTAGTTCATCAAAGTCATTTGCATTCAAGTTGTTCATGTAGCTCAACACTGTTGGGTTGTCGAGACCTTGAATGGTGACTTTAGTACGCTGAGACGTTTCTTTGGGCGGGACCACAGGTTCAGAAATTCTGGCATAGTCGCCTAGTTTACTTGCATCAAACCCCATGTCTACAACCGAGTTTCGCAGGACAGTGATCTGTTGTCCTTGATCCATGTTTTTGAGGGCTTCCAATACAGCAGTAGCGTTGGCTGAAAGCTTATAGCCAGCCGGAATTGGCGCGACAGTGCCTTGCTCCATCCATTCCCCAAGCTGATTCCAAAAACCTAGCTTAATATTAGGCGACCAAGTAGCATAGGTACGGCAAATGGGCGTATCTGCGTGGTTTGCCAGATCACACATAACCTGAGTTTGCTCCTCAAAGGTCATTTGCTTGATTTGGTTCAGGATTCGTTCGGCAAATTGCATACTGGCTGCACCGGGAGCTGCAACTGTGATGGTTTTGCCCATCTCCAGAAAAGCGAACCACGTCCATGCCAGTTGATCTTCGGCACTGAGTTGGTTGAATCGTGCAGTCAAAGCCGGTACTGCATCAGCCGATAATGTGCCGGGAAAAATACCACGAGCGGAATCGATAGTAATTGCCATGTAGAGGGTTACCTCACTAAGTTTGTAACTGACTAAAGGTGAAGCAATAGATCTCTGGTGATACAGTTTTGCTCCCCCAGTCATTAAATTATCACGAAACGTTACATTTATTTACAATATTTTATATTCAACTCAGCAACTTAGTTCCGTTGGTAGCTGTAATACCTGAAGCATAGGCACTACAGTGAGCAATTATCTTTTGAGCCAGGTGTTTCTCTTTAATATCTGATACATTTCTTGACAGACTAAGGTAAAGAGGTTTTCATTTACACGTCAAAGTTGATTCCTCTACATCCTTTGCAAGTCACGATTGGGTTAGTGCTACCATAATTCGGTTAGGGATAAGTCGATCAAGTTCCCAGTTCGCCTGAATCTAGGAGGCGTAGTAGACCCGCTACAGGTAAAGAAACATACGCGTTTGACTAACTTTGCCTAAATGTCTGTGACTTAAAGGAAAGATTGCCGAAATTTCAAGTAAAAGCTTGCCGAATCCAGAGCCAGACTGGCTTTATGCATCTTCAACAGAACGTCGAACTTCCCAGAAAGCTTCCACGACTTCCTTCTTCCATCTGGAGTTTAGACGACGCATTAATCGACACAAAACGCGCAACCCTCCCCCTTCGGGTATGCCTTCTCCTGACGGAGACACTGCGTGAACGGCACGCCAAGGGCGAACGCCAGTTCCCTACGGTAAGTCCTGCGGACAGGCTGCGCCAACGCGTAGCGTCTCCCTTAGGAGAGGGAAACCCTCATCAAGGACTGGACTCACCAAATCAAGCAGGATTTTTAGTATTAATTGAGAATTTATTCTAATAAATGGCTTAATTTGGGGCACTTCACGATTAATCGTGGAGCGCACAACGATTACCCATAAAGGGTTGCGCGTTTTGTGCAGGTTTTTCCCTCGACTAGTTTGCGCTTGTGTCAAAGCAATTCCCAGAGAGAGAATTGCCGTTGGCGTTCTAATTCCTGAAGTCGGTGTTTTTCTGCATAGAAAGCCTTACAATAAGACTCCGATTTTTCCGGTTCAGTTTCTGGATTGGTTTGCTCAAATAGTTCCCAGAAGTGACGACAGCGCTTTTCACGCAGCACCTGTTCCATACAAGCAGTCGCTGCCTGGATCGATTTATCGTGGCGTGAGATAATTTCTTTTTGGGTTTTCTCATTTAAATGAAATAAGTGAGATACCAATTCCATCTCTTCAGGAAACTCTAGACATCTGTCTTGCACAATTGATACCAAATCATGTTCCATTCCAGAAGAAACCTCTAAAATTTGCCGCCAGAAAAAGCGGTGATGAGAAAGACTAAATTGCAAATCTCGCTCTTCTAAAACATCAACTATAGCCTGACGATATTCTGGATAGTGCAAGTAAATTTGCAGTAATAAAGCCTCTGCGACTTCTAAAAGACTGCTTTCTTGAGGTGCAAGACTTTGCTGTGCTGCTACAGGTTGCTGCTTGATGACTGGTATTGGCTTGCGGTAAGTAGTAGCAGGAGCAATCTGAGTGAGAAGATTTTCTACCCTTAAGGGTATCAGTCTGGTATCTCCTAAACTGAGAATTTGAGCACAGTGGGAAATGTAATAGTTACGTGTATCACCATTAGCAATATTTTTCAATAATTTCACTATCTGCCCAGAGACTTGTTGGAAATCAGCAGCCTGTTTCAAGTCGCGGTCTTTTGTCATTTGCTGAATTTGCCAATCTAGCCAAAGTGGAGCATTTGCTAATAGTTCTCTATAATCTTCTGGCTTGCGTCCTTGCAAATATTCGTCAGCATCTTTACCATCGGGTAAGTTGAGAATCTTGAGCTGGACTTCACCGTTGTATGCGAGTTCGGCAATTTCCCTGATCGCCCTGTCTGTAGCATTTGTTCCAGCTTTATCAGCATCAAAGTTGAGGACTAACTGTTTGGAGTCGGTGTAGCGTAATACCTGCCGTATTTGTTCTAAACTTAGGGCAGTACCGAGAGAGGCGATCGCATTATTAATCCCAGCTGCGTGGAGAGCGATCGCATCAAAATATCCTTCCACCACCACAGCTTGATCGAGTTGAGAAATAGCTGCTTTTGCTTTGTCAAGAGCAAACAAAGTTTTCCCCTTGATAAAAACTTCTGTTTCGGGTGAATTCAAATATTTAGGTTGTTCATCACCTAAACTTCTACCACCAAAGCCAATGACACGCCCAAGAACATCGTGGATAGGAATCATCACGCGATCGCGGAACACATCATAATAACCACTTGCTTCCTTACGTGGTTTAATCAAACCCGCTTTTTCCACCAGTTGCACTGGGTAGCGTTTATCCTTAACCAAGTAGCGGTAGAGTGTTTCCCAACCTGCGGGTGCATATCCGAGACTGAACTGCTCTATTGTTTCTTCCTTCAGTTGGCGCTTGGATTGCAAATACTCCAATGCCTTCTCTCCCGAAGTCGCCTCTCCTAAGGGAGACGCTCTTGCAACAACGGGGGGAACCCCCGCACGGCGCTTCTCTCCACTGTACCTGAGAGCGTGTTGATAAAACTGTGCCGCTGCAGCTAGAACTTCATACAGTTGTTCGCGCAAAGACAACTGACGTTGCAACTCTTGCCTTTGTTCAGGTTCCAGTGTTTTCACAGATACTTGGTAACGCCGCGCTAAATCCAATACCACTTCACCAAAAGAGCGCTTTTCCAAGTCCATGAGAAACTTAATAGCATTGCCTCCAGCTTGACAGCCAAAGCAATAGTACATTTGCTTATTCTGGCTGACAGTGAAACTAGGAGTTTTTTCTGAGTGGAAGGGACACAAACCTACATAGTCTTTCCCGCGCTTGCGTAAGACAACATATTCTGAGATGACATCGACAATGTCAGTTCGTTGTTTCACTTCGTCAATTGTGTCTGGATGCAAGCGAGGAATGTGCATACTGATTAAGAGTTATACTGTTTCACTTTAAGGTTGATACAAATGGGAATTGGGCATAGGGCATAGGGCATAGGGAATTGGGAACCCAGAACTGGGAACTAGGAACCAGGAATCGAGCATTGCCCCTTGCCCATTGCCCATTGCCCATTGATCATTGACTATGGACTAATGGTTCTGATGAATATTATATTCTTGATGCAAATCTAAGAATGACGCTCTAAAATTACTAATCACTTAATTGTATAAGAGGAAATACTGAAAATGGGACGTATTTTTATTTCAGCAGATCACGGAGGTAAAGAAGCAAGAGGAACAGATCCAGGCTCAATCGCCGGTGGGACAACCGAAGCTAAGGAAATGATTTTGTTGCGGGATTTGATAGTCACTGAACTCAGAGCGCGTAATTTTGAAATCTTAGCAGTTCCAGATGATTTGAGTGCTCAACAAACTATCGCTTGGATAAATTCTCGCGCTCGTCAAAAAGATGTTGCCATAGAAATTCATGCTGATGCTGCGAGCAATCCTTCTGTGCGTGGAGCAAGTATTTTCTACATTGTTAACAATGATGAGCGCAGAAGCAATGCCGAACTGCTACTCGTGGGGCTATTGCGCCGCGTTCCTCAGTTACCAAACCGAGGAGTTAAGCCAGACTCAGCATCAGGTTTGGGAAGTTTAGCATTTTGTCGTCAGACAGCAATTGCTTCTTTGTTATTGCAAGTTGGCTTTCTCACTAGCCCAGACGATCGCGCTTTGCTGCAAACTCGCCGCCGCGACTTTGCGCTAGGAATTGCTGATGGACTCGCATCTTGGAGTCGTACTATTGATCCTGGTTCAGGAGGAGAAGCAGACCCAACATATCCGGTATTCAGTATCAATATTAACGGGCAACTTTACCCAGAGAAAGGGATACTCATTAATGGTAATGCTTATATTCCCATTGACTTAGCGGATCGCTTGCGGATTGATTTGTCCAAAGCGCCTAATGTCAGCCGTGTGACTTATCGTCGAGTTGTTTACGTCAAAGCTATTGAACTGCGGGACTTTCATGTTTCTGTCTCATGGGATAGTGCAAGTCGCACTCTCAATTTGCGCTCGATTGTGCAAATTCCCTCTGGTCAAATTGACAAGATTATGTTAGTAGGTTATACATCAGAAGTGCAGTTGCAGCTATTTCTGAGGAACAACAATGAAAGTGCGATCGTGCAGTTTCCTGACTTGTCCAAACTCTATCGGGAAGAAGCAACAATAGAAGGGGTAAACCATGACATTGCCTTTTGCCAAATGTGCCTAGAAACTGGATTTTTACGCTTTGGCGGCGATGTCAAACCAGAGCAAAATAACTTTGCAGGCTTAGGGGCTATTGGTGGTGGTGCAGAAGCGGCGTCGTTTGAAAGTGCTAGAATTGGCGTCCGGGCACACATCCAACACCTAAAAGCTTACGCCAGTTTGGAACCATTGGTGCAGGAAGTCGAAGATCCGAGATTTCGCTTTGTGGCGCGTGGTATTGCCCCATCAGTCAACCAACTATCAGGACGTTGGGCTGCAGATTTGGAATATGGTAACAAAATTATGGCGATGCTCAAACGGCTCTATGAGTCGGCAGGACTAATATAAGTGCTTAGTCTCGATTTCAATTCAATTGCGCTAAGGAAAAAAGTTGCTCAGCAAAGTATTCAATCAAATCGCGGTGTGCTAGCTGAGCGCGCCACCATTGCGGTATCCCCAGTTCTCCATAAAAGGCTCCAGCTAATTGTCCGTAAACGGCACCCGTTGTATCGGCATCATCGCCTAAGTTGACGGCTAAAAGACAGCCTGACTCAAAAGACTGACTGTGATAAAACGCCCACAACGCAGCTTCTAAGGATTCGACCACATAACCTGTTCCTTTAATTTCTGGGGGTTGACGATGTTTGAACGACCCCGCTGCAATTGTTTCGATTTCGTCAACTAAGGGGTTTTCTTCCCAATAGTTGGGAATTGGGCTGTAGTGAGGAGAGAGTAATTCCTCTCGACTAGCTCCATTGACGGCTCCCACGAGCAATGCACCTAAAGATCGGCAAGCATCGACAGCCGTTGCTGCACCGTGCGTCGTGCGAGAACTCTCACCTGAGGTTTCAATCGCTTGTTCCGGGTTTCGGGCGAAAAACAGAGGTACAGGTGCCAAGCGCATGATAGAGCCATTCCCAGCACTGTAGGGATCTGTGGAACCACAGTAATGCTCGCCTGTCCTTTGAAACCGAAACAGCGCTGATAGAACAGTGTTGCCGATATCAAAGCAGTATCCTGTGCAGCTCAGGTGTCCTGTTTGATACCATTGCAAATATCGTTTCAATTGATCGGTTGGGGCAAACCCGTTGTGCTCGATCAGGCTTTCTGCCAAACACAGTGCCATTGAAGTGTCATCCGTCCACTGTCCCGATAGCAGTCCAAAAGGACCGCCGCCGACCATATCCTTAATGGGTGTAAACGTGCCTGGTGGCTTGAACTCTAAAGTGGTTCCCAGTGCATCGCCAGTAGCTAAACCAAGAAGACATCCACGATAACGCTCGATTGGTTGCATAATAGAATTGGCCATCAAGTTGAGGTCGAAATATCTTTTCCAAACGTCGAAACTATACTCATGCGATCGCTCTGCGATACTACTATAGCAATCCTAAATGATTCATGAGAATCTCTTTTTGTGTCTTTCCTTCGTGTCCTTCTCCTGGCGGAGACGCTGCGCGAATGTGTTCTTTGTGGTTCGTTAAAAAAATTCACTACTATTTACTTAGTGAAAATAACTGCATATCAACTTACCTGGAGCATTGTCCTCAAATGGCACGAGCGTCCCATCTTTTTCAACTTTAATTTGCTTAAAACAGTTGTAGACTTCGATGGGTCTTTTGACTCCATCTACACTCACAGCAGCCCTATATTCCCAATAATTTTTGGCACTGCGTTTGATGCTGAGAATGCAAATTTGATAACCTTGATAATCCCGACATACAGATGCCTCAGCAGGGAAAGTTACTAAGAAAAAAAGTATCAATAGCAGTACGAAAGCAATATATTTCATCATGCTAATATCACGCATTTAATTTCCAAGCCAACTCATAACCAAAATACTAGACTTCTTGCACTCATTCATTCATTCATTCTTTCTTTCTTTTGGCGCGAAACAAATGATAACATCCTTGTGCTTCTGCCCATCCAACAAACTACAAACTTTTTCTTTTAGGAATCACATATCTTATTCCACCTTTAGCACCAACAGTATCACCTTTGTAACGAGGGATAATATGAATACTGGCGTGCATCATATTTTGACCTGCATCTCGATTGATGTTCATTCCCACATTGAAACCATCTGGTTCAAATTCTTGACTGAGAATTTCTTGCACTCTGTTAACCATAAACCAACAAGCAGATTGCTCTTTAAACGGTAGTTCAAAATAATTACTAACGTGACGTTTTGGAACGACCAAAACATGACCTTTACTCACGGGATAACCATCAAAAATAGCATACGCAGTTGCTGATTCGGTTAAGATAGTTAGGTTTTTATGAGGATTGCAAAATATGCAATTATTAGATGAATTTCTCTGTAAATTATAATGTATATACTCGTAAATTTCGCAATAATCATCTAAGTGAATTGATTTAAAAGGAAGTTTGACAATACACTGATATGTAGTTTTTTTGTGGATATAATGTTCTCGAAAACCTTCTCTTTTTATATCCCTTCTCACTGCATAATACGCTTTTCCTCCTGGCTTCAATAGGTTCGACACTCTCATGATAACATCCGCTTGTTCTTCAAGAAACAAAACGTTTAAAACATAAAAGCAAATTATTGTGTCAAATTTCTCATTAGGGTATTCTGGGAAATAATAAGGGTCATAACCTGTAATATCAAATCCTTTTTGTCGTAATAATTTAACATCATTGCCCAAGCCACAACCAAAGTCTAAGATTTTACCTTGAAGCAGATTCTTATCTAACAAAAACTGTGCAGGTACTGATAGGTAAGTTCTTTCTATTGCTGTGAGGTGGCTGAATTGATTTTTTTGCTTTTTCATGGAAACATAAATCTTCTTTCGATTAAGTAGCCGATATGAACTGCGTACATCAGCAGCGATGAAATGTTATACGGCTTCAGACGCTATAGTATATTTTATACTTTTAATCATTTGGGGGTTCAGTGTTAGCACTTATCATCTCGAAACTAAAAAAGCGATCGCCCAAAGAGCGATCGCACTATCCTCACAGGAGGGTTCGGAACTATGCAGTCTTAAAAAACCTGATAATCTCGCGCACATGATCCAAAAATTGCCCATCTGTAGAAAGTTGAGCGATCGCCACTCGCGCTTCTCTTGCCAGACGTTCATGTTCGATTTGATTTGTGGCACGTAGTTCTTCAAAAGAAGCGGCAATTCGAGCTAATTCTTTGCGCGTTTCTTCTAAATAAATTTGTTGGTTGGCTGCTAAGGAGAAGGGCTGTTCTGGGTTAAGTTGTTCTTCTAAGCGCTTAACGGTTACTTCTAAAGTGTCAAAACGGGAGCGAAGTTCAACAACATCTTCACGTGGATACTTCCATTCTTGGCGAATCATAACCAATCGTGCATACAAGTATTCATAGGCACTGATGGCTGGACGTAGTCCTGTTAATAACAAAGCCGGACCAGAACTGACATAGCCGACTGCACTAATACCAGCGGTAGCGAGGACGTAAAGAGCAACAGCTGAAAATAAGTGTAAGGTAATGGCAATAAGGAGCGTAGACGCGTTCGCGCAGCGTCCCGCAGGGAAGCGGCTTGTCGTCAGACATCGCCGTGCCAAAACCTTGACGTAATCCTGTTGTTTCTCATCCACTGGAATTCCTTTTTCAGTTGATTGTGCTGCTTGAAAGGTAGATTAGAAGCTGATTTCGCCCTCTTGCATTCCCATGGAAAAATGAAGACTGGTAAGGCTTCTGGAAAACTTTTCGGTCTACTGAGTATTAGTAGACTTGGGAGACGCAGTTGCAGACGAATTATCTTTACCTTTTGACCGCATTTCTTTGGAGATGATTTATCGAGGATTGTACCATTTCAGCGTTGCTTACGACAAAGGTAACGCGGATGACCCCATTAAGTACTTTGCTGCAAAAGAGAATCAAGATTTAGGAGTAGTCAAAACCCTGCGAAAGCCAGTCTCCAAGCTGGATTTATCCCCTTTTCCTGCACCTTCTTGACAAAAGTGCAATTACCTTAACCTCTCACCGATGTATGTAGTCAGGGTTGGAGAAGATGGAGTATTTTGCGTATCTGGAGAAATTGGAACAAGTTCAAGACCAAGAGCATGAGCTTTGTTCCTGAGATTTTTTAGGACTTGCTCGTTGTATTTCTGCTCGT
>JAESFN010000151.1_pt1 | contig 108839 bp, 111 predicted proteins | sample 9269411 | NCBI WGS metagenome assembly JAESFN01 (sample SAMN14505399, study PRJNA617100) | algae metagenome | isolation source: Iphinoe sp. HA4291-MV1 and co-occurring heterotrophs from trail next to... | place: USA: Maunawili Falls, Hawaii | collected 2009-07-25
CTGCGCAAATTCCTGCTCGCGATGTCCGACGATATCCGCGTGCTGCTGGTGAAGCTGGCGGACCGGCTGCACAATATGCGCACCCTACACTTCATCAAGGATGAGGCGAAGCGGCGTCGGATCGCCAAGGAGACGATGGACATCTATGCCCCGCTCGCGGAGCGGATCGGCATGTACGAGTTCATGAAGGAGATGCAGACGCTCGCCTTTCGGGAACTTGAGCCGGAAGCCTATGAATCCATTACGAAAAGACTGGAGCAGCTACACGAAGGCGGCGGCGACCGGATCGCGCGCATCGCCTCGGGCCTGAAGCTGCTGCTGTCGCGCAACGGCATTGAGGCCGAGGTCTCCGGCCGCGAGAAGCATCCGTTCTCGATCTGGCGCAAAATGGCGGAGCGCCACATCAGCTTCGAGCAGTTGTCCGACGTCATGGCGTTCCGCGCGATCGTCCCCAGCACCCAGGATTGCTACAAGGCGCTGGGCGTGATCCACGCGCGCTGGCCGATGGTGCCGGGCCGGTTCAAGGACTATATCTCGACGCCCAAGCGCAACGGCTACCGGTCGCTCCACACCGCCGTCATCCATGCCGAGAATATGCGGATCGAGATCCAGATCCGCTCCGCCGACATGCATGCCCAAGCCGAACTCGGCCTCGCAGCCCATTGGGCCTACAAGCAGACCAGTGGCGGCCAGGACACGCAGGTCCGCTGGATCCGCGACCTCATTGAAATCCTCGACACCGCCGACAGCCCCGAAGAGCTGCTCGAGCATACGCGGATGGCAATGTATCAGGACCGCATCTTCGCGTTCACGCCGAAGGGCGAGCTGATTCAGCTGCCCAAGGGCGCGACGCCGGTCGATTTCGCCTATGCGGTGCATACCGATCTGGGCGACCAAACGGTCGGCGCCAAGGTCAATGGCCGGGTGGTGCCGCTGCGCACGCCGATCGAAAATGGCGATCAGGTCCAGATCCTCAAATCAAAGGCGCAGGAGCCGCAGCCGGGATGGCTGAACTTCGTCGTCACCGGCAAGGCGCGCGCCTCGGTCCGCCGCTTCGTACGCCACAAGGAGCGCGACGAGAGTGTGGCGCTCGGCCGCAAGCTCTATGATGAGATCGTCGCGCGGCTGCCGGCCCAACTGGGCGCAGAGGCGCTGAAAAGCGCGCTGCAGCGGCTGAAGCTGCCCGACGAAGCAAGCCTGATGGCCGCTGTCGCGCGCGGCACGGTCTCGGACGCGGGGCTGATGGAAGCGCTGATGCCGGGCTCGGCCGGCGGCGATGTCGCCAAGACGCCGGCGCAGCGCCAGGCGATCTCGATCAAGGGGCTGACGCCAGGTGTCGCTTTCGATCTCGCCCCTTGCTGTCACCCCGTGCCGGGCGACCGCATCGTCGGCCTGAGGAGGCCGGACGAGCCGATCCAGGTCCACACAATCGATTGCTCATGCCTGGCAGACGGCGTCGATGCCGATTGGGTGGATCTGGCCTGGGGCGACAAGGCGGATGGCGGCACCGCCCGACTGAACGTGGTCGTCAAGAACGAGCCTGGATCGCTGGCGGCGATGAGCGGCATTTTCGGCGCGCATCAGGCCAACATCCTGAATCTGAAGCTCGTCAATCGCGACAGCGCCTTCCATACGTTCGAGGTGGACCTGGAAGTGCACGATCTTCACCATCTGGTCCGCATCCTCGCGGCACTGCGCGCGGCGGACGCAGTGGCCAGCGCGGAGCGGGTGTGAAACTCATTTGTCATTGCGAGCGACGAAGACGCGCGGCAATCTAAATCTTTAGTTGGATTGCTTCGTCGCTACGCTCCTCGCAATGACGGTTATAGAAGCGATGCCATGTCGATTACGAAGCGGTATTTGACATCGCTTTTCTTCATCCGGTCATAGGCCGTGTTGACCTCGTCCATGCGGATCATCTCGATGTCGGCGGTGATGCCGTGATCGCGGCAGAAGTCGAGCATTTCCTGGGTCTCGCGGATGCCGCCGATCAGCGATCCGGCGACCGAGCGGCGGCTGAAGATCAGCTGGCCGACCTCGGGCGATTTGTGCGGCTCCGGCGGGACGCCGACCAGCACCATCGTCCCGTCCCGTTTCAGTGCGGCGATATAGGGATCGAGGTCCATCGGCGCCGCGACCGTGTTCAGGATGAAATCGAACTTGCCCTGCGCCGCCTTCATCTGTTCCGCGTCGCGCGAGATGACGACATCATCGGCGCCGAGCTTCAACGCGTCGTCGCGCTTGCTCTCGCTGGTGGTGAAGACGGTCACGCGCGCGCCCATCGCATGGGCGAGCTTGACGCCCATATGGCCGAGGCCGCCAAGGCCGACCACGCCGACGGCCTGGCCCGGCCCGACCTTCCAGTGCCGCAGCGGCGAGTACGTGGTGATGCCGGCGCACAGCAACGGTGCCACCCCGGCCCAATCCTTCTCGTCATGGCCGACACGAAGCACGAAATCCTGATCGACGACGATGTGCCGCGAATAACCGCTAAAGGTGTGGCCGCCCAGATGCGCTCCGGCCCCCCGCCACCTCACCGCCGACCGCCGTCACCTTGCCGACGATTTCGTGGCCCGGCACGCACGGATAGAGGGTGCCGCCCCATTCGCCGAGCGCGGTGTGCAGGTCCGAATGGCACACCCCGCAAAACAGGATGTCGATGGCAACGTCGCGCGGACCGGGTTCCCGGCGCTTGATCTTGAGCGCTTCGAGCGGCTTGTCGGCGGCATGATTGCCGAAGGCGTGGGTCGTACTCATGCGCGTTCTCCGATCAAGGTGCGCGCACGCAGATAGGGGCGCGGCCGTCAGGTTTGAAGCTGGGTGATACTCAACCAGCTTTCGTAAAATAGGGATTGTCCCTTTTTCATATCCGCTCCGGGTAGAGCGGCTGGATGTCCACCGGGATATGGGTCATCGTCGCGATGACGGTCTCGGCTTCGGAATCGAGCACCGCGTATTTGGCGTAAAAGGCTTTGACGCCGTCATAGTCGCCGTCGCCCTGCAGCTTGACGATCGCGGCGACGAGCGCGGCGACGCCTGCTTCCATCTTCGCATCGTTGACGCGGAAGCGCTTGGCCTTCGCGTCCCATTCGAAGGCCCCTTGTTCGCGCAGGAAGCGGTATTGCGCGGCGGCGCCCTTGCCGTGCGCTTCGCCGATGCCGAAACGCATCGCGCGAAACGTGCCGGCCAGATAGGTCGCGAAGAGCTGTGGACGCTCGGCTGCGGGCAATTCACCCTTCTTCATCATGAAGAGGATGTTCCAAACGCCCATCACATCGGCCTTGGCCTCCTCGAGACCCGAAGCCTGTTCCTTCAGCTCGTCGCTGACGGTGGTCTTGCGGCCTGCCTTGGTGATCGTGCCCGGCCCGAGGCTGTGCGATAGTTCATGGAACAGCGTCTCGTTTTCCATGTAGGTCTTGGAGACGAGTTTCGCCTGATCCGGTACGAGAACCAGCGCGCCCATCGGCTGCAGGATGCGGTCGAATTTGGCGCCGAGCACGTTGGCGAGAATGACTTTCTTGGCACCCTTGGCCTCGCGCACCCGCTCGTCATTGGGCAGGTTGAAGGCGACGGTCTGCACGCCCGGCTGGTTGTCGCCGCCACCCTTGATCTGATCAACGACGGCGATCGGCGATTCGAAGCCGCGCTGGAAATTCTTGTAGGTCTCCGCGACCGGCAAATTGGCTTCCATGTCCTTCAGGTAACGCTTGTATTTGTCGAGCGCGGCGGAGGCCTTGGGATTGCGCAAGGTCACGAACGCCTCGAACGCGGTCTTCGCGCCGTAGAGCTCATCGGTATAGGTCTCGTAGGGGCCGATCGCGACTTCGATCGGCGTGTCCTTCAGGTCCATCCAGGCAAGCTCGGATTCGTAATAGTCGTCGGTGCAGAAGGCCTTGGCGCGCAGGCTCAGGAATTTCTTGAGGCTGGGATTGGTGGTGATCGCCGCAGCCTGATCGAGCAGCTTCGCCGCCGGCTCGAGGAACTCGGCATAGGCCTTGGAATAGGGGATCGCGACCAACTTCGCGCCGTCGCGCCGGACGACGGTGTAGGGGCTGGTCAGTGCCGCCTTCTCGGCCGGGTGCGCGGCCAGATAGGCGTCGAACCCTGCCTTGGTCAGGTCCTCGGGATAGAAGCCCGCGCCGGCGGGCTTGGGCTTGGTGCCCCAGAACGGATGGCCGTCCGCCAGCTCGTCCCAAGGGCCGAAATACAGGTCGAACATATCGAGCAGCTGCGGCTGATCAGCACGCCTGTTCATCATGAGCGCGCGGCGGACCTGAGGATTGGCTTCGTAATTCTGGCGCAGATAGATGTCGGACATCCGCTCCGCCGCCTGGATCAGCAGGTTCACGACCTGTTTCTCTTCGGCCGAGAGATAGGCGGTGTCCGGCCGCATCTCGATCTTGGCGATCTTCGCCCGGGCCTCGGCGAGGTTATAGTCCTGCTCGGCGGCGAGCACGGGGACGGACATGGACGCGAGCAGCAGGCCCGCGAGGAGGGTGTTTCGCATGGGCGTGAACCTAGCGTAGGAACAAGCCATGTCCAGCGAAGTCACCTACGCATCCTATCTGGCGCTCGACGATATTCTGGCCGCCCAACACCCACGGTCAGACCGGCATGACGAGCTGCTGTTCATCATCATCCACCAGACCAAGGAGCTGTGGCTGAAGCAGATGGTCGCGGAGCTGATGCTGGCGAAGCGCCAGGTCCACGACGGGGCGCTGGTGCCGGCCTATAAGGGGTTGGCGCGGGTGTCCCGCATCCAGGCGGTGATGACGCTGTCCTGGGACGTGCTGGCGACCATGACGCCAGCGGATTACTCGCGGTTCCGGGGCGTGCTCGGGTCCAGCTCGGGCTTTCAGTCCGACCAGTTCCGCACCGTCGAGTATCTGCTGGGCTTAAAGGACGGCCGGTTCCTGGAATATCAGAAGGACCGGCCAGAAGCGGAGCGGGCGATGGCGGAGGCTTTGCATGGGCCGAGCCTGTGGGACGACGCGATCGCGGCGCTGGCCCGGGCCGGGTTTGACGTCCCCGCCAATTCGCTGGAGCGGGACTGGGCGCAGCCTTACACGCCGTCGCCCGAGGTAGAGGCGACGTGGGCGGAAGTCTATCGCGACACCGAGCGGTGGTGGGACCTATATCAGCTGGCGGAAAAATTGGTCGATCTGGACGATGCGCTCGCGACCTGGCGGCACAAGCATGTGCTGACCGTCTCCCGCATCATCGGCGGCAAGCGCGGCACCGGCGGCACGGCGGGCGTCAAATATCTGCAGGAAACGGTGGCGAAGCGCGCCTTTCCGGAGCTGTGGTCGCTGAGGACCCTGTTGTGAGCGGCTATAAGCATCTGTTCCGCCGCGCGCTGGATGCGGCGCCGGAGCGGCTGCACCTGGCGGCGCACAGCCACCACCTCTGGCCCGACGCGAGCTTCGACGGGCATTACCAGGCGTGGGAGGACGCGGCGCGGCTGGCGGACCGGAAGTGGGACCGGATCATGGGCGAGATCTGGCCCGAGGCGCAGCGGCAGGTGGCGGGCGAACTGCGTCTGCTGGACCCGTCGTCGATCGTGTTCGCGCCCAACACGCACGAGCTGATCGCGCGGTTGGTCTCGGCGATCGAACGGCCGCGGCCCTTGCGCGTGTTAGCGAGCGATGGCGAGTTCCACAGCTTCCGCCGGCAATCGGCACGGTGGGAGGAAGCGGGCGAGATGACCGTCGAGCGCGTGGCCGTCGCGCCGCATGACAGTTTCGCCGAACGGTTCGTCACGGCGGCCGAGAACAGCGGCTACGACCTGATCTTCGTCAGCCACGTCATGTTCAACTCCGGCCTTGTCTTCGATGGGCTGGACGCGCTGGCCGAGCTTGCCTCGCCAGAAGGACCCTGGGTGGTGATCGACGGCTATCACGGCTTCATGGCCGTGGAGACTGACTTCTCGCCGTATATCGACCGGCTGTTCTACATCGCCGGCGGTTACAAATACGCGATGGCGGGCGAAGGCGCCGCGTTCCTGCATGCCCCGGCCGGATACGGCGCGCGACCGGTCAACACCGGCTGGTATGCCGCGTTCGACGACCTGTCACTGCCGCCCGGCGCGGTCGGCTATGCGCCCGACGCCAGGCGCTTCATGGGGTCGACCTTCGACGCGTCCGGCCTCTACCGTTTCGTCGCGGTGCGGCGGATGCTGGAAGCCGAAGGGCTGAGCACGGCCCTGGTCGCCGAGCATGTCGCGCACCTTCAAGCGCACCTGCTGCAAGCCATCGAAGGCACCGTGCTCGGCGCTGCCGAGCTGCTGAACCCGTTGAACGGCGGCTCGCATGCGCGCTTCCTGGCGTTCCGTTCTCCGCATGCGCAGCGCTGGCAGACCGAGCTGCAGGCACACGACATCATCACCGACGTCCGCGGCGACGTGCTGCGTGTGGGGCTTGGCCTCTATCATGACGACAGCGACGTGGCGCGGTTCGCGAAAGAGTCACTGATGCTGCGGTAATGTCCGTGGCGCGCCCCTCGACTTCGCTCGGGACGAGCGGGCTTGGGCGCGAGATAAGGGAGGGCAGCATGACGGTGTATCTAGACCGGCGCACGCTGGTGAAAGGCGGCGCCTTCGGGCTTGGCGCGCTGCTGCTGCCCGGCGGCACGGCGCTGGCGCAGCTGGCGGCCGCGCGGGGCTTCACCCATTCAGTGGCGAGCGGCGAGCCGAGTCAGGACTCGGTGCTGCTCTGGACGCGCTACGTGCCTGCCAGCGGCGACAGTGCGCGGGTCAGCGTCGAGCTTTCCGAAACCGCGGATTTCACCCGCGCAGTCGGCGGCGCGACGATGGTGACCGGTGCGTTTCGCGACTGGACGGTGAAGCTGACAGTAGCAGGCCTGCAGCCCGGCAGCCCCTATTTCTACCGGTTCACCGCCAATGGCGAAATCTCGCCCGTCGGCCGCACGCGCACCCTGCCCGAAGGCCGGATCCGCGAATGGCGGATCGCGGTCTTTTCCTGTTCCAACCTGCCCTATGGCTATTTCAACGCCTATGCCCATGCCGCCGCGCGCGGCGACCTGCACATGGCCGTCCACCTGGGCGATTATTTCTACGAATATAAACGCGGCACCTATCCGAGCCTGAAGGAAGCGATCGAAGCGCGCGTGCTGGAGCCGGCGAACGAGCTGATACAGCTCGCCGACTATCGCCTGCGCTACGCCTGCTATCGCGCCGATCCTGATCTGCAGGCGCTGCACGCGGCGCTGCCCATGCTGGCATCCTGGGACGATCATGAAAGCGCCAATGACAGCTGGGAAGGCGGCGCCGAAAATCACGACGCAGGTGAAGGCGATTGGACGACGCGCAAAATCGCGGCGATGCAGGCATGGCGCGAATGGATGCCGGTCTCGGACGAACCGTGGAAGGCCTATGAGATCGGCGATCTCGGCACCTATTTCCGCACCGAGACACGGCTGCTCGCGCGCAGCCGTCAGGACCGGATGGAGGATGTGCTTAGCGGCGGCGGCGACATCGCCGCCAAGCTGAAGGCGTTCCGTGACGGGCGCTGGTCCGACCCGGCCCGCACGATGATGGGCAGCGAACAGGAAGCCTGGCTGGCCGGCGAGTTCCGCCGCTCCGTCCGTGCCGGCAAGCGCTGGCAGGTCGTGGGGGTCGGCACGATCATGGGCAACATCACCTCACCGAAAGCGGCGGCCAACTGGATCAAGCCGGACACGCCTGACTATGTCGCGGCCCGCATCAAGGCCAGCCTTGCCGCCGCGGAGGTCGGCCTGCCCAACAATCTCGACAGCTGGGGCGGCTATCCCGCCGCGCGTGTCCGGCTCTTGCACGGCGCTCAGACCGCAGGCGCGGATCTGGTGATGCTGGCAGGCGACAGCCACAATGCCTGGGCGTTCGAGCTGATGCAGGACGGCGAGCGGGCCGGCATCGAGTTCGACGGCCACAGCGTCACCTCGCCGGGCTATGAGTCCTCGCTCCGCCAGGTCACGCCCGCCGACCTCGCGCGCGCGCTCGTCGAGACGAATCCTGAAATGAAATGGACCGACACCAGCGGACGCGGCTATATGACCGTCACGCTCACGCCGGAGGCGGCGACCGGCGAATGGCTGTTCGTCGATACGATCGTGGGACGATCGCCGAAAATATCGCGAACGCACCGGATGCGAACGCGTGCGGGGCGGAAGGTGCTGGAGACCGTCTAGTCCTTTCTTCCACCTCCCTTCGCCGGGATGACGAGAAGAAGCTGACGAGGGGTTTGTGTTGCTCCCCGCTCCTTTTCCCCGCTAGGACGTTTCGCACTCGCTCATGCAGCCGCTCCACCCCTTTCCCTGGCTCAGCGTCGCGATCATCCTTGCGTTGATCGTGCTCAATGGCCTGTTCGCGATGTGCGAGCTGGCGATCGTGTCGTCGCGCAAGCCAAGGCTGCAGGCGCTGGTGAAGATGGGCCGGAGCGGGGCGAAGACCGCGCTGGAGCTGCAGGCCAATCCCGGGCGGCTGCTTTCGACCGTGCAGATCGGCATCACGCTGATCGCGATCCTGACCGGCGCATTCTCGGGCGCGGCGCTGGAAGAACCGGTCGGCCAGCGGCTCGCGCTGATCGGCATCCCGGCCAGCTACGGCTTCGCGGTCACGATCGTCATCACCACCTACTTCTCGCTGATCGTCGGCGAGTTGGTGCCGAAGCAGCTGGCCTTGCGCTCCCCCGAGCCGATCGCGGCACTGTCCGCCGTGCCGATGGATTGGTTCGCGCGGATCACGGCGCCGATCGGCTGGCTGCTCGACCGATCGAGCGCGCTGATCTTCCGCCTGCTCGGCCTGAAGCGCGAGACCGAACAGCATGTGACGGCCGAGGAATTGCATCTGATCGTCGCCGAGGCCAGCCGGTCGGGCGTGATCGAGGAAAGCGAGCGCGCGATCATCTCCGGCGTCGTCCGTCTCGCCGACCGGCCGGTGCGCGAAGTGATGACACCGCGGCCACTGATCGACTGGATCGATCTGGCCGCCGACGAGGAAGCCCTGCGCCGGCGCTTTGTCGAGACGCCGCACACGCGGGTGCCGGTGGCGGAAGGATCGGTCGACCGCATCGTCGGCGTCGTGCAGAGCCGCGACGTGGTGGCGGCTCTGCTGGAGGGCCGTCCGCTCGACCCGCGCGCGCTGATGCGGCCGCTGCTGATCGTACCCGACCAGGTTGACGCGATGGATGCGCTCGACACGCTGCGTCGTGCCGAAGTGCCGATGGTGCTGGTGCATGACGAATATGGCCATCTCGAGGGCCTCGTGACGCCCGCCGATCTGTTCATCGCAATCGCCGGCCAGTTCGTGTCCGATCAGGACGAAGGCACCGACCCGGAGCTGGTCGAGCGCGAGGATGGCTCGATGCTCGTCTCCGGCTCGATTTCGGCAGACGCGCTGGCCGAGCGGCTGTGCATAGATCTTCCGGAAACCCGCGACTATGCGACCGCCGCCGGCTTCGTGCTCGCGGCGATGCGCAGGCTGCCGACGGTCGGCGAGCATTTCGAGGAACAGGGCTGGCGCTTCGAGATCGTCGACATGGACGGCCGCAAGATCGACAAATTGCTGGTGAGCAATGTGAGGAGGTAACATCCTCCCCTGGTAGGGGAAGCTAACCCCGCCTTTTGCTCTCGTACATCGCAGTGTCCGCTCGAGCGAGGGCGGCTTCGGGGGTGTCGCTGGCCTGAAGCGGAGCGATGCCGATCGAACAGCTGATCGGAATGCGGCCGTGCAGCGGCTTGGCCACGATCGCGGCGCACAGGGCGGCTGCCTTTTCCGCCGCTGCGGCATCGTCGGCATATTCGAGCAACACGCCGAACTCGTCGCCGCCGATTCGCGCCACCACGTCGCCGGACCGCACTTTCTCGCGCAGCACCCAGGCGGTGTGCACCAGCGCCTCGTCGCCAACGCTATGGCCGTGGCCGTCGTTGATTTCCTTCAGCCGGTTCAGATCGACGAACAGCAAGGCGGCGGGGGTGCCGTGGCGCGCCAGCTGGGCGATCGCCCGCTCCACCACGCGCATGAAGAATCGCCGATTGGGCAGCGGCGTCAGCGTGTCGCTGTCGGCCAACCGCTCCAGCACTTTCAGGCGCGCCTCCAGTTCCGCCACATAGGCGCGCAACACGGCATTCTCGCGCTCAAGATCGATGATGTTGTCCATCCTTCCCCCCGCTCACGACCATGCCATAACGCGCAGCGATTGAAAAAGGGTGTGACCGGCGTTACAGCGCGGCGCTCCAAAACTGGGGCGAAGATGGCGGATTCACAGCCACTGGTCGGCATAATCATGGGCAGTCAGTCGGACTGGCCGACCATGCGTCACGCAGCCGAGATTCTAGCGGCGCTTGGCATCAGCCATGAAGCGCGCATCGTTTCCGCCCACCGCACGCCGGAGCGGCTCTATGATTATGCGAAGTCCGCGTCCGATCGGGGACTGAAAGCCATCATCGCCGGTGCCGGCGGCGCGGCGCATCTGCCGGGCATGGCGGCGTCGATGACGGCGGTGCCGGTGCTGGGCGTGCCCATCGAATCGAAGGCGCTGAACGGACTCGATAGCCTGCTTTCCATCGTGCAAATGCCGGGCGGCATTCCGGTCGGCACTTTCGCGATAGGCACGCCGGGCGCGGTCAACGCGGCGCTGTTCGCGGCGGCGATCCTGGCGAATGAGGACAGCGCGCTTGGCGAGCGGCTGGCGGCGTGGCGCAAGCGGCAGAGCGACGCGGTAGCGCAAGCGCCCGAATGATCCTGCCCCCACGGTCAACGATCGGAATTTTGGGCGGCGGCCAGCTGGGCCGGATGCTTGCTATCGCCGCAGCCCAGCTCGGTTATCGCAGCCATATCTTCGCGCCCGAAGCGAGCGGCCCGGCGACCGAGGTCAGCGCGGAATGGACGCAGGCGGGCTATGACGATGCAGCGGCGCTGGAACGGTTCGCGCGGAGTGTCGGCGTCGTCACCTATGAGTTCGAGAATGTGCCACCGGCCGCGCTCGACCGGCTGGACGCGCTGGTTCCGATCCGGCCGGGCAAACGGTCGCTCGAAGTGTCGCGCTTCCGCCCGGCCGAGAAAGGGCTGGTGCGGGAACTCGGCGGGCGCACCGCGCCGTTCCGGGCGGTCGAGACGCTGGACGAGCTGCGCGATGCCTTTGCCGAGATCGGCGGGCCGGCGATCCTGAAGACGTCGAGTCTCGGCTATGACGGCAAGGGACAGATGCGGGTTCGCTATGCGTCGGAGCTGGACGCGGCGTGGGATGTGGTCGGCGGTGCGCCGTCGGTGCTGGAAGGCTTTGTGCGCTTCGACGCGGAATTCTCGGTGCTGCTCTGCCGCGGCGAAGACGGGCGAACAGCCGTGTGGGACACGCCGGAAAATGTCCATGAGGACGGCATTCTCGATACCTCGACAGTACCCGCCCGCGCGCTGATCCGCGCGCAGGCGGACGAGGCGGCCGCGCTCGCGCACAAGGTGGCGGAGGCGCTCGATCACATCGGGCTGCTGACGCTGGAATTCTTCGCGTGCGCCGACGGTCCCGTGTTCAACGAGATGGCGCCGCGCGTGCACAATAGCGGCCACTGGACGATCGAGGGTGCGGTCACCTCGCAGTTCGAGAACCATATCCGCGCGGTGTGCGGCCTGCCGCTCGGCTCGACCGCGCTTACCGGTGGGCGGGTCGAGATGATGAACCTGATCGGCGACGATGCCGGCGGCTGGGCCGAAATCCTGGCCGACCCGGCGGCGAAGCTGCACCTCTACGGCAAGCATATCCGCCCCGGCCGCAAGATGGGGCATGTGACGCGGGTGCTACGGTAAGCCCCTCCCCCGAGGGGGAGGGAATATTCTTATTTCCGCGTGCCGTTCATCGGGAAGCTGCCAAAGGCTCCGGCGCCGACAGTGCCGTTGAAGGTGTCGCCGTCGATCGTCGCCGAGCAATCGAGCGTCATCGGCATCGGCACCTTCATTTCCATCTTCCAGGTCAGCTTGTTGCCGTCGACCTTGCCGTCGATCACCTCCAGAGCGCCCATCGGCCCGCTATTCTGTCCGGTGAAGCTGCCGCCGTCAGCCTTGACGGAGAAGACCGATTTCTGCTCGCCCAGCGGCGACTTGGTGATGCAATCATATTCGCCGTCAACGCCCGCCATCACTTTCCTCCCGTTACTGACATCTGTGTCTGCTTCACCTCGACCGGCAGGCCGAGAGTGTCAAGCTGCGGCTTCACCACCCCGGCGTCGCCGACCACGATCCAGACCAGCTTCGACGGATCGACCGTCTTGCGGATCGCGGCGTCCATCTGCAGCGCGGTCAAGGCGCGGTAGCGGCTGGCGACGGTGTCGTAATAATCGTCCGGCCGGCCGTAGAGCACATTGTTCTGCATGGCGCCGAGCACATCGCCGGACGTCTCGAAGCTGCCCGGCAACTCACGGACGAAGCCGTTGATCGTGCGCTCCTGCTCCTCCGGCGTGATGCCCTTGACGGTCAGGAAGCTGGTCATGTCCTCGCGCAGCGCCTTGATCGAGGCGCCGGTCTGATCGGCTTGGACCGGCGCGGAGATGACATAGGGAACGCCCTCCAGCATCCGCCGGAAATTGCCGTTCACGCCATAGGACCAGCCCTTGGTCTCGCGCAGGTCCGTGTTCATCCGCGACAGGAAATTGCCGCCCAGCACGTCGTTGCCGGCAATGTAGGGGATCATCTCGTCGCGGCCCCGCAACGGCGTGACCGCGCCGGCGTAGATCAGCGACTGCGGCGAATCCGGGCGGTCGATCAGGACGATGCGGGACCGGGGCTGCGGAATCGCCGCCTTGAACGCCTTGGCGCCGGGTGCACCGGCGCCTTTCCAGTCGCCAAGCTCCGCGTCCAGAATGCCGCGCACTTCGGCGAGCGGCCGATCGCTGACCACGAAGATCACCGCCTTATCGGGCCGGATCCACGCCTGGTGAAAGGCGACGAGATCGGCGCGCTTCAGCCCCTCGACGACCGCCGCGTCGCCGAGGCCGCTAGAGGGGCGGCCATAGGGATGGCCGGCACCGAACAGAATCGGGTTCAGATTGCGCTGGGCGAGACCGGCCGGCTGCGTCGTCTCGCTGATGATCGACACCAGCTGCTGGCCTCGCAGCCGTTCGACCTCGGCCGGGGCGAAGGCGGGATTGCGGATGATGTCGGCGAGCAGATCGACCGACGGCTTCAGGTTCGCCGACAGCGCGAACAGGCTGACGCTGGTCCGATCCATCGAGGTGCCGGCGCTGATATTGGCGCCCAGCCGCTCTTGCGCCTCGGCGATCTGGGTGGAGTTGAGTGTCTTGGTGCCTTCGTCGAGAAGCGACAGCGTCAGCGCCTGCAGGCCGAGCTTGTCGGCCGGATCGGCGGCATTGCCGGCATCGAAGCTGACGACGATCCGCGTGGTCGGCGTCGCCGTGCGCTGCGCGTAGACGATCTCGACGCCGTTCGAGAGCTTGGCGCGACTGACGGCCGGGAATTTCAAGTCTGAAATCTGGCCGACATCGGGCAGCTTCGAACGATCGACCGCTGCCGACGGTGCGTGTGTCACAGGCTCCGTACCCGGCGCGTGATAGAAGGCCGGCGCGAACGTCGCGGGCTTGGCGGCGATCGACTTCGATTCCTCGTAGGCGCCGCGTGGGCCGGGTTCGACCACCAGCGCGTGCACCGGCCGGGTCAGCCATTTCCGCATGACCGCGCGCACCTGATCGGGTGTGGTGGAGGCATAGGCTGCCAGCTGTTTTTTGTAGAAGCCCGGATCTTTCGAATAGAGCGCGCCTTCGGCCAGAGTCACCGCCTTGCCGCCGAAGCCGCCGACCGCTTCCAGCGCGCCGGTCCGTCCCGCCACATCGCGGGTCGCGGCGCGCAGCACTTCGTCCGCGGTCGGTCCCTTTTCGATGAAGTCGGCGATCAGTTCGTCGAGCTTGCGGCCTTCGGCAGCCGGATCGACGCCGGGGGCCACATCCACGAGCACCTCGAAAATGCTCAGTTGCGCGAACTGCTGCAGCTGCGTGCTGACCGCGACCGCGCTTTTATCGCCACGAACGAACGCATTATCGAGCCGCGAACTTGACAGCCCTCCAAGCACGCTTGCCGCTATGTCAAGCGGCACGGACTCCGGATCATTGAGGCCGGGAACGATCCAGGTCCTGTAGATGCGGGTCGTCGCGATCCGGTCCTTCATGACCTCGTCGATGCGCTTCGCCGGAGTCGGGACAGGTGCTATGATCGGCGCCTGCTGCGGCCCGCGCGGGATATCGCCGAAATATTTCTCCGTCAGCCGCTTCGCCGTCGGCACGTCGATATCGCCGGCAAGCACCAGCACCGCGTTGTTGGGCCCATAATGCTGGCGGAACCAGCCCTTCACATCGTCCAGGCTGGCAGCATCCAGATCGGCCATCGATCCGATCGTGGAATGGCCATAGGGGTGATCAGCCGGCACCAGCGCCTTCAGCTGCGCATATTCGACAAGGCCGAACGGCTGGGTGTCGCCCTGGCGCTTCTCGTTCTGGACGACGCCGATCTGGTTTTTCAGGTTCTCGAGCGTGACCGCGCCAAGCAGATGGCCCATGCGGTCGCTTTCCAGGAACAGCGCGCGTTCCAGCGCCGGCGCCGGCACCGTCTCGAAATAATTGGTGCGGTCGAACCAGGTTGATCCGTTCAGGTCGGTCGCGCCGATCTGCTGCAGCGGCACGAAGAAATCGCCCGGTGCATTCTCCGATCCGTTGAACATCAGATGTTCGAACAGATGGGCGAAGCCGGTCTTGCCCTTGGGCTCCATCTTGGACCCGACATCATACCAGACCGAAACCGCGACGATCGGCGCCTTGCGGTCGGTCGAGACGATCACGCGCAGGCCGTTGGCGAGCGTGAACTGCTCGTAGGGAATGTTGACGGCCTGGGTGAGCTGGCTCAGTGGCGCAGGCTGCTCGGCTTGCGCGGATGCGGCGGTCGAGATGGCGAGAAGCGAAACGGCAAGCCAGGAACGGCGCATCTGGAATCCTTTGCAGGGAAGCATCTGGTCCTTGCATAGCAGCGCGTTTTCGATGAACCAACGCTGTCCCGCATCCAAGGAACACCATGCCCCGGCTTCTTTTTTCGGTTCTTCCGCTCGCTCTTGTCGGCGCCGCAGCCCCCTCCTCCCCCGCCTTCACCCCGCAGGCGTTTCGCTCGCACGTCGCTTTCCTGGCCGACGATCTGCTGGAAGGTCGCGATACCGGCAGCAACGGCCATGAGATCGCCGCGCGCTACGTCGCCGCGCATTTCGAGATGCTGGGGCTGAAGCCTGGTGGCGACAAGGGCGGCTGGTTCCAGCAGGTGACGTTCCAGAAGACCGATCCCGGTGCCGAGCCGGGAGAATTGAGCCTGTCCGGCAACGGCGCGGCGCAACGCTGGACGAGCGGCGGCGACGTCGTGGTCGGCCTCAACCCGCAGGAAGTGAAAACCGATGTGTCCGCGCCACTGGTGTTCGTGGGCTATGGCATCGCCGACAAGAGCCTTGGGATCGACGATTATCGCGGGCTGGACGTCAAGGGGAAGATCGTCGTCACCCTGCGCGGCTACCCCAAGGGCCTGCCGAGCGAGGTCGGCGCGCATCTGAACAGCGTGAAGGCGGAAGCGGCCGATGCGCGCGGTGCGGTCGGCATGATCAGCGTCGACACGATTCTTTCCGCCCGCACGCGGGCGTGGAGCGTGCGCCAGAAAGGCGCGGCCGCGTCCGAGTTCAACTGGGTCGGCAAGAACGGCAAAGCGCATGTGGACGCGCCCGGCATCCGGGTCAGCGCGGGCGTGAACGACGTTGCCGCCGCGGCGCTGTTCGCCGGCGCCCGCACGAGCCTCGCCGCCGTTCGTGCGGAAGCCGACCGGAGCAATGGCCGGCCCAAGGGCTTCCCGCTGAAAGGCACGGCGCGCATCACCACCGGGAATGTGAGCGAGCGCGTCACCAGCCCGAACGTGATCGGCATCATGCCCGGATCGGACCCGAAGCTGGACGCGCAGGCCGTCATCCTTTCGGCGCATCTGGACCATATCGGTATCAGCAAGCCCAAGCCCGGCGACAAGCCCGACACCGACCGCATCAACAATGGCGCGCTCGACAATGCCTCCGGCATCGCGACGATGCTGGAAGTCGCCCGCGCGTTCGCGGCCAGTCCCGACAAGCCGCGCCGCACATTGGTCTTCCTCGCCTCGACGGCGGAGGAGAAGGGCCTGCTGGGCGCCGACTATTACGCGCAGAATCCGACCGTGTCGCTGAAGAGCATCGTCGGCGATGTCGATCTGGACATGCCGCTGCTGCTCTATCCCTTCACCAGCGTGATCGCGTTCGGCGCCGATCATTCGACGCTGGGCAAGGTGGTGGCGGATGCCGCCCGGCCTATGGGCATCGCGCTGGAGGCGGACCCGATGCCGCAGGAAGGCATCTTCACGCGCAGCGACCATTATATGTTCGTGCGCCAAGGCGTGCCGGCGGTGTTCTTGGCCACCGGCTTCGCCAATGGCGGCGGCGCGCAGTGGGACAAATTCCTGAACGGCAATTATCACCATCCGGGCGACGATCTGAACCAGAAGATCGACTGGGCCGCGGGCGCCCGCTTCGCCGAGGTCAACTACCGGATCACACGCGCGATGGCCGATGCCAGCGAAGCGCCGCGCTGGTACCAGGGCGACTTCTTCGGCGATGCGTTCGCGCCCAAAGCGGCAAAGGCCTCGCGGTAGACGAATGCTGGGGGTTGACGGGACGGATCGCGAGGCGCAACTGCGGCGCGCTCCGTTCGCGGAGTCTTATCGTCATCACTTCCTCGCTGAGGGACCCATGTCTGACAACGACCATAGTCGAAGGACCGTCCCGCAGCGGGAGACTGGCGACCCGGCCTGAAGGTTTGGCGCACCGGCACGGCGCTGTGGCACGGTCGCAAGAGGTGAGCAATGAATGCAGCGATCCGTTTTCTCGCCGGCCCGTTCCGGCATTCGCCACGCACGAAGAATGTTTACGACGTCCTAGAAGAGCGCATCACCTTTGGTGAACGGCTGGCCGATCGCGTGGCGGCGATCGGCGGCTCCTGGACGTTCATCGCCGGTTTCGGCGTGTTCCTGGTGGTATGGTCCATCCTCAACACAGTGGTGCTGGCTGCCCACGCGTTCGACCCTTTCCCGTTCATCTTCCTGAACCTGATGCTGTCGATGCTGGCCGCCCTGCAGGCACCGATCATCATGATGAGCCAGAACCGCCAGGCGGCGAAGGACAGGGTCGAGGCGCGTCTCGATTACGAGACCAATGTTCGGGCCGAGGCGGAGATCGCCAACCTGCACGAGAAGATCGACTTGCTGCTGTCGTTCGCCGGCAGCCACGGCCTTCCCGTCCAGCACGAAGCGGACTGATGCCTCGGCCCCGCCGGGGCCTGGGCGCTCTCTCTGTCGACGCCTTGTCGCCGAAGGCCGCGAAAGCGGTGCGTAAATCCACAGCGCTGTTGATACTGGTTGGCCCAGCCCAGGCTGGGGTTGTCTCGCCGGTCGTGCCATTGTCCCCGAATGCCGAACGCGCTCCCGATAAGGACTCCTTGGCCCACTGATTTTCCCGACGCCATCATCCATACGGATGTTCGCACCCGGGACGCCCATTGCGGGTATGAGGCGGCTAAAGCCGGCGATCCGAACGCGGCGCTGGCTCTAGCCGAAGAATTGCTCGATCGCGATGCGATCCGTCGGTTGAGCGCCATCATCGACACAAGGCGTGTGCTGCTGTTGCCTGTGGTCGCGGACGAGACGACTGGCTTTAACGCGATCCCGGATGCGATGGCACAGATGTTGGCCGCTATCTTGGGGCTGGAGGCCGTGGCAGGCGAGGTTGTTCAGACCAACAGGGTCGGCCATACCCGAGCGCCAGCGTTTCAGCGGCTTGTTACGCCGGCCACATTCGACGGGCCGGTCAGTGCCGGTGCCGATTACGTCCTGGTGGACGATCATATCGGTCTGGGCGGGACGCTCGCGAACTTGAGAGGCTATCTCGAGGCGCGTGGCTGTTCCGTCATCGCCATCACAACCCTGACCGAGAGTCGGGATGCACGACGGATTTCGCTAAGTGCCGAGACCCGCTCCATGCTATGGCAGCGGCATGGCGAAAAACTCGACCAGCTCTGGAAAAGCCAGTTCGGATACGGGATCGACTATCTCACGGAAGTCGAAGCCCTCAACCTATGTCGTCAGCAATCCGTTGTCGCCATCGAGGATTTCCTGGCTCAGGCAGCAATCGAAGCACGTAGCCGCGGTCTCCAGCCGTCGGTTGAGCCGGGACTCTGACACTTAGCGCGATCGCACTTCCCCTGACCTCTTGTGTTGCACAATGGCAACACTAACTTGGCGGCAACGGACACTCAGGGGACAGTATGAACCTCGAAAAATTCACCGACCGCGCCAAGGGTTTCCTGCAGGCGGCGCAGACCGTCGCCATCCGCATGTCCCACCAGCGGATCGGGCCGGAGCATCTGCTGAAGGCGCTGCTGGAAGACGGCGAAGGCATGGCGAGCGGGCTGATCCGCGCGGCCGGCGGCGACCCGGCGGTCGCGCTGGCGGAAACCGATGCAGCGCTCGCCAAGGTGCCGTCGGTCAGCGGCTCCGGCGCGCAGCAGACGCCCGGCCTCGACAATGACGCGGTGCGCGTGCTCGACCAGGCCGAACAGATCGCGGCCAAGGCCGGCGATTCCTATGTAACGGTCGAGCGGTTGCTGCTGGCACTGGCGCTTGCCTCCACGACGATAGCGGGCAAGGCGCTCGCCAAGGCGAAGGTGACGCCGGCCGGGCTGAACGACGCGATCTCAAGCCTGCGCGGCGGCCGCACCGCCGACACGTCTTCCGCCGAGGACCGCTACGACGCGTTGAAGAAATTCGCGCGCGACCTCACGGAAGCGGCGCGCGAGGGCAAGCTGGACCCCGTCATCGGCCGCGACGAGGAAATCCGCCGCACGATCCAGATCCTCGCCAGGCGGACCAAGAACAATCCGGTGCTGATCGGCGAGCCCGGCACCGGCAAGACAGCGATCGCCGAAGGCCTGGCGCTGCGCATCGCCAATGGCGACGTGCCGGACAGTCTGCATGACCGGCGGCTGATGTCGCTGGACATGGGCGCGCTGATCGCGGGCGCCAAATATCGCGGCGAGTTCGAGGAGCGGCTGAAAGGCGTGCTCGACGAAGTGCGCCAGGCCGAGGGCGACATCATCCTCTTCATCGACGAGATGCACACGCTGATTGGCGCCGGCAAGGCCGAGGGCGCGATGGATGCTGGCAACCTCCTGAAGCCCGCGCTCGCCCGTGGCGAACTGCACTGCATCGGCGCGACCACGCTCGACGAATATCGCAAATATGTCGAGAAGGACGCGGCGCTGCAGCGGCGTTTCCAGCCGGTGTTCGTCGACGAGCCGAGCGTCGAGGACACGATCTCGATCCTGCGCGGCCTGAAGGAAAAATACGAACTGCACCACGGCGTGCGCATCACCGACGGCGCGATCGTGGCGGCGGCGACGTTTTCCAACCGCTACATCACTGACCGCTTCCTGCCCGACAAGGCGATCGACCTGATGGACGAGGCGGCTTCGCGGCTGCAGATGGAGATCAAGTCCAAGCCCGAGGAGATCGAAAATCTCGATCGGCGCATCATGCAGCTGAAGATCGAGCGCGAGGCGCTGAAGAAGGAGACCGATGCGGCCTCGCGCGAACGGCTCGGCAACCTCGATGCCGAGCTCGCCAATCTGGAGCAGCAATCGGGCGAGCTGACCTCCCGCTGGCAGGCCGAGAAGGAGAAGATTCAGGGCGAAGCGAGCCTGAAGGAGCAGCTCGACGGGGCGCGGCTCCAACTGGAGCAGGCGCAGCGCCAAGGCGACCTCGCCCGGGCGGGTGAGCTCAGTTACGGCGTCATCCCGGGGCTAGAGAAGCAGCTCGCTGAAGCGCAGGGCGCGACCGCCGGTGCGATGCTCCGCGAGGAAGTGACCGCCGACGACATCGCCGGCGTCGTCTCGCGCTGGACTGGCATTCCGGTCGACCGGATGCTGGAAGGCGAGCGCGAGAAGCTGCTGCATATGGAGGACGCGATCGGCAAGCGCGTGATCGGCCAGGCCGACGCGGTGCGCGCGGTCTCGACCGCGGTGCGCCGTGCGCGCGCGGGGCTGCAGGACACGAACCGGCCGCTCGGCTCGTTCCTGTTCCTGGGGCCGACCGGCGTCGGCAAGACCGAGCTGACCAAGGCGCTCGCCGAATTCCTGTTCGACGATTCATCCGCGATGGTGCGGATCGACATGTCGGAGTTCATGGAAAAGCACGCGGTCGCCAGGCTGATCGGAGCGCCGCCGGGCTATGTCGGTTACGAGGAAGGCGGCGTTCTCACCGAAGCGGTTCGAAGACGGCCCTATCAGGTTGTCCTGTTCGACGAGGTCGAGAAAGCGCACAACGATGTGTTCAACGTGCTGCTGCAAGTGTTGGACGACGGCCGGCTGACCGACGGCCAGGGCCGCACCGTCGATTTCTCCAACACGTTGATCATCCTGACGTCGAACCTCGGCAGCCAGTTCCTGGCGCAGGTGGCGGACGACGGGGACGTGCAGTCGGTCGAGCCGCAAGTAATGGAGATCGTGCGCGGGCATTTCCGCCCGGAGTTCCTTAATCGGCTGGACGAGATCATCCTGTTCCACCGCCTGGGCCAGGCCCACATGGCGCCGATCGTCGATATCCAGGTCGCGCGCGTGCAGAGGCTGCTCGCCGACCGCAAGGTAACGCTCGATCTGACCGACGCCGCGCGGGCATGGCTGGGCCGCGTCGGCTACGATCCGGTCTATGGCGCACGGCCCCTGAAACGCGCGGCACAGAAATATCTGCAGGACCCGCTCGCGGAACTGATCCTGTCGGGCGCTGTGCGGGACGGGGCGACGGTGAAGGTGGATGAAGGCGACGGGAAGCTGGAACTGGCGGTCGCCTAAGCCAAACGTCACCCCGGGCTTGACCCGGGGTCCCGCTTCTCCTTCACATACGAGAAATAGCGGGACCCTGGGTCAAGCGCGGGGTGACGGAGGAATGTGACAAACACCGAAACCATCGTCCGCGATCCCGAGTGGCTCGCGCACCGCTATGTCGAGAGCAAGGATGCGGTGCAGTTCGTGAAGCTGCCGCGCACCGGGCATGCGTGCGCCACGTTCATCATCGACGAGCATCTGCCGCCCGACCTGCCACGCGTGGAAATCGGACGGCGCGAGGCGATGGCCGCCGCGCCGCCGCCGGCGCCCGTTCATTTCATCTTCCACTCCGCCTTTTGCTGCTCGACCCTGATCGCGCGCGCGTTCGATTGCGCGAGCGTCTCGACCGCGCTGAAAGAGCCGGCGATCATCAACGATCTGGTGGGCTGGCGCCGGCGGGGAGCGGCAGGCCGCGATGTCGCCGAGGCGTTCGACAGCGCGCTGACCCTGCTGGCGCGGCCGTTCGGGACGGGCGAAGCGGTCATCATCAAGCCATCGAATATCGTGAATGGCCTGATCCCGCTGCTGATGGCGCTGCGGCCCAATGCAAAGGCCGTGCTGTTGCACGCGCCGCTGCCGGTGTTCCTCACGTCGGTGGCGAAGAAGGGGCTGGACGGTCGGCTGTGGGTGCGCGAGCTACTGGCCGGCTTCCGCACGGACGGGCTGCTGGAGCGGCTCGGCTTCGACGATGGGCAGTTGTTCGGCCAGACCGACCTGCAAGCCGCCGCCGTCGGCTGGCTGGCGCAACAGGCGCTGTTCGCGGACGTGGTCGCGAAATTTGGCCCACGCGTCGTTAGCCTGGACAGCGAGGCACTGCTGGATCATCCGCGAGAGGCGATGGACGCACTGGCCGGTCTCTATGGCGTTGCCGGTGAAAGGCTGGATGTAGCCGGCGTGTTCGCACGCAATTCGAAGAGCGGCGAGGCATTTGGCCGCACCGCACGCGAAGCAGAATATGCCGATGCCGGAGCCGCACACCGGGACGAGATCGACAAAGTCACGGCTTGGGCAGTTGCCGTCGCCGAAACCGCGGGCATCCCCTTGGTCTTGCCGGGCAGCTTGCTTCCCTAACCCTCCCCTTCGAGCGGAGATTTCGGGCAAAAAGAAAGGGGCGGGTTCCTGGTGGAACCCGCCCCTTCTTGTTCAGACCCTGCCTTACTTAGAAGCGCAGACGAGCACCAACACGGAAGGTACGGCCCAGCGCGTCGTAGGTCGACGGGTAGGTGTTACCGCTGTTGAACGACGACGTACCGACATCCTGACCGGTAAGCGGCGGCTTCTTGTCGAACAGGTTGGCCACAGTAACCGTGAGGGTCAGGTTGTCGCCCACGCCGACCCGCGTCGCGAGATCGAAATAATCGTACGACGGGATGAAGTTGAAGTCGCGATTGCCGAACGATCCCTGTGCCGGAGCACCCGGCAGCGGCGATGCCGCTCCCGGAACAGGCCCGCGGTACGAGTCACCATCTTCGGTCTGCACGGCACTAATGTGGCGCCACAGCAGCGACAGGTCGACATTGTCGAAGGTGAGCGTCGTGCGCTGTGTCCAGCTAAACTCCGGCTGAATCGAGCCAACGTCGGCTCCGGCGCCGCCCGGCGAGCCGCAGCTGGAGCTGAACAGGCCGACGCATTCGCGGAAGTCGCTGGCGGGCGATGCCTTGAACTTCGAACTCTTCGTCCAGTTACCGGCGAAGCTAAGCGCAAGCTTCGCGAAGCCGAGATCGGAGTTGTAGTTCATCGTCACATCAACGCCGTCGGTCTTGATAGTCCCCAGGTTAGTGAGCGCAAGCAGAAGGCCGGGCACGGCGACCGGGTCGCCGGCCAGACCGCCGGTGAGCGGATTACGGCGAATGACGGTACAAGCCAGGCTGTTCTCCGCGCCAGCCGCCGGGCTATAGTTGCCCCCGGTTGGTGCGCCGAAGCAGGCTTGGATTGCATCGTCAGAGGTCGGCGTGGTGATCGCCCCGGTGATCTTGATGTTGTAATAATCGACCGACAGCGAGAAGCCCGGAATGAAATCAGGCTGCAACACGGCACCAATCGTCCAGCTGTTCGACTTTTCCGGCTTCAAGTTCAGGTTGCCACCCGAAGTAGCATTGCCCTGGCCAGCCGTCGGCTGAGGAATGTTGCCGATCGTGAAGGTCGGAGCGCCCTGCGCCAAACAGACCGCGCGGAGCGTACCGGTTGGTGCCGGACGAACCACCTGGTTCTGATCGTTGAGGGACGCGCAGGGATCGTTGGCGATGCTGGTCAGACCCGTGTTCTGCGGCGAGAACAGTTCGCTGATGTTCGGCGCACGAACAGCACGCGAGTAGTTGCCGCGGATCTTGATCGCGTCGACCGGCTCCCAGCTGCCGCCCGCTTTCCACGTGGTGGTGTTGAACTTGGGCGTGTTCGGCGCGTCGATCGTGTAGTGCGAATAACGAACGCCGGCTTCGAGGGTCAGGCTCTGGAAGAACGGCTTGTCCTGCACCAGCGGCGCGATGAGCTCGCCGAAGCCTTCATAAACATCGAACGCGCCAATAGTGGTCGGCGTCGCGCCGCCCGCGCCGCCAAGATCACCCGACTGACCCAGAGTGTCGGCCCGAACCGAGGCGGTATACTTGCGATACTCACCACCGATCGCGAAGCTGATCGCGTCGCTCGCCCAAGGCAGAGCAACGCCAAAGTCACCCGAGATTGTCGCGCGGGCCTGAGCAATCGAGGTGCGCGTGAGTGACGTGCTCTCGCTGCTCAGGAAGTTCGCCATCGCCGGGTTGATCGAGCCTTCAGGCCCGAACACATTGACTGGCACGCAGTTATTGCTGGTATCCAAGCACGTTGCCGTGTTGGTCGCACGCAATCCCTGGCGGAAGCGCGAATTCAGGGTGTAGCCCTGGATCTGCTGCAGGTTCTCTGACTCGCCATATCCACCGCCAATATCCCAGTTGATCGAGTCAGTGACGCTGCCGCGGAAGCCCAAGCGATAGTCGAACACCTGAGTCGTGTACTTGCTGACACGCGGACCGACTTCCGGAGTGCGTCGTGACAGTGAGGTGGTGAACTCGCGATAGTTCGGGTCCGACGGGCTCAGCGCGGCTGCGGCGGCGGCGCACTGCGCGGCCGTCAGCGTTTGAATGCCCGCAGTGTTGGGATCAAAGTCGTTCGCCGCGCAGAAACGCGTACGAGCCGCAGCCGGAAGATACGGGTTGCTGACCGGGACCTGCACCGAGATGCCAAACGCGCCCGACGGGGCGATGATCGTGTCGACCGTGTTCTTCGAGAACAGACCGCGGGTGTAGACTTCGAGGCCGTCCGTGATCTCGTAGTTCGCCTGCCCAAAGATGTTGAACCGCTGGAATGGCGTCTGGAAAATGTTGAACGGGTTGAAGTTGTAAGGAACGAAGCCCGTGTCCAGCGCGCCGGTGGTCGGATTGATCACGAGCGTGCCGGAACCGGGAACCGAGAAGCGCGACGGCGTGGTCGTACCGGAACCGGAGACGTTGCCCGAGAAAGCGCTGACATTGTAACGGCTGAACGACCGCGCCCCCTGATAGACAGGGTCCGCTTCCTGATAGCCGATCGAGAACACCGCGTTGCCGCGACCGTCGTCGAAATTCGCGCCGATCGTCGCGTCCACGCGGAAGATGTTGCCGTCACCACGCTGCGTGATCTGCTCGGACGCGGACATCTCGAAGCCAGAGAAATTGCGCTTGGTGATGAAGTTGACGACGCCCGACACGGCGTCCGCGCCGTAGGTGGTCGATGCACCACCGGTCAGCACTTCGGTGCGCTCGATCAGCGCGAGCGGGATGTTGTTCAAATCGACGCGGCCGACGAGGCCCGACGGCGCGATGCGGTTACCGTCGAGCAGCACCAGGTTGCGGTTGGAACCCAGGCCGCGCAGGTTGACGTACGACGCGCCGCCATTGCCGTTGTTGACCGCCGAACCCGTGGACGGAACCACGCCCGGCACTTCGCGCAGCAGCTGCTCGGCGACGTTGGTCTGCCGCAGCTCGACTTCCTCGGACGTCGTCACGTTGACCGGCGACGAACGCTCGAGATTCGGGTTGGTGATGAGCGAGCCGGTGACGACGATCGTGCTGTCGTCGGCGGCGGGAGCCGCTGCGGCGGTGGACTGCGCATAAGCGGCCGTGCCGAGCATCGAAGTGCCGATCAGCACGGTCGAAGCCAGCAGATGCCGGCGAAGTGCAAGCTGCATAATCTTTCTTCCCCTTTGGCGTGGCCGGCCGTTCCCGGACGCACGTGGTGGCATAGCTAAACGAAGCTATCAGGGCGCTACTAGGCGAATTGGCCGACCAAGAACAACGTCTCGCCTGAACGAAATGAGAGATTTGAACCCTTGTGTAGCATTTCAGTCACAGTGATCCGGCAGGGCGCTTGCCCGCCTTGCCGCAGCGTCCTAGGCTCGGCCGTATCTTTTCCAGCTTTGCCCCGGGGGCCACACCTGATGATCCGCTTCGCGCTTGCCGCCGCAACCGCTACCACACTGCTGACAGGCCCGGTCCTTGCCGCGGACGAGCCGCCCGCCGCGATCCGCGCGCTCGGCACTTGCCGGGCGGTTACCGACAATGCCGCCCGCCTTGCCTGCTACGACAAGGAAGCGGCGGCGCTGCTCCAGTCTGTAGAGAAAAAGGAAACCGTGGTCCTGGACAAGCAGGAAGTCCGCAAAACCAAGCGCTCTTTGTTCGGCTTCACCCTGCCCAAGCTGCCTTTCTTCGGCGGCGGCAAGGATGAAGACGCCAAGGAAGAAGCCGAGTTCCAGCAGATCGAGGTGCCGATCAAGACCGTGCGCAACATCGGCTATGGCCGGTTCCGCTTCACCTTGGACGAGGGCGCGACCTGGGAAACCACCGAAGGCATCAACGCCTTTCCGAAGCCCGGCGAAACCGTCGTCATCAAGAAGGGCCTGATGGGCGGCTATTTCATCCGCTTCAAGGGCAACCGCGCCGTCAAGGGCATGCGGGTCGGCTAATCGACCGCCACCGGCACTTTGGTGAGATCCTGGCCGGGCATCGGGCCGGTCAGGGCCATCGGGTCGATGCGGGCGGCGCGCCATTTGAGCGCCCAGTGGAGATGTGGCCCGGTCGCGCGGCCGGTCGCCCCGATCGCGCCCAGCAGCTGGCCTTTGCGGACCCGATCGCCGGCCTTCACGTCGATGCGGGAAAGGTGCAGAAACGCCGAATTCAGCCCCATGCCGTGATCGACGATCAGCAGATTGCCTTCCAGGGTGAACGGCTTCGCCGCGGCCAGGACGACGACGCCGTCCGCCGGCGCCGTCACCGGCGCGCCCGCGCCACCCGCGATGTCCACGCCCGAATGATAGGCGCCGGGTTCATCGCCGCGATAGATTCGCTGCGATCCGAACACCCCGCTGATCCGTCCCTTGGCCGGCCAGGCGAAGGGCTGACGCCAGCCGTCGCTCTCGGCATTGACGGCCCGGGCGGCGACGATCCGCACCACTTCGGGCGCGCGGAGCTTCTCGAACTCTGCGTTGGTGACACCGGGCCGCTTGGGGACATCGACGCGCTGGATCGCCCAGGCGTGCGGCAGGATAGCAAGCTCCCGCTTGACGACGGACCCGTCCGCCAGCCGGGCTTCCAGCAGCAGCGCGGCCGGCGCATCCCGATCGAAGCCCAGTATGAAGCAACCATCGCGCGCCACCGGCACGGTTTCGCCGCCGAGCGTGAGACTGGCGGTGCCGGCAGGCGCCGCGCCGAAGGCGACGCCGCCCTGCTCCAGCTTGCCCAGAAGTTCGAGAAAAATGGGCGGACTGGTCGGCGCCACCGCCATCTTCGGTGCAGACAACGGGGCCGGTTGCGGCACGGGCGCGCCGACGCAACCGGCGAGCAGCAGGAACGGGAGCGCGCGCCTCACTTGGCTGTCAGGGCCTCAGTCGCGATTTCCGGCGTGGCATAGGGCTCCTGTTTCGCGACCGACCAGTAACGGAGCGCATCGAGCGGGATCTTTTCGCCCGACACCGCGCAGACGACATGGTCGCCCTGGGTCAGCACCCGAAAGCCGTTCGCCATATAATGGAGCCGCGCGGGCTGGCTGCGATTGAACATCAGCATCGTTATGACCTTCTTAGAGCAATGAGGGCTGGCTGGGCGGCGCCTCACGCTTCGCCGCAGATGGGGCGCGTTCCACCCGCGCGTCAACCTGCCCATCGGCGAAATGGAGCTGGAGCGCACCCGCCGCGCGGGCCTGCACCGCACTGGTGACCGTCTTGCCGTCCCTCGCCTCGATGCGGGCATAGCCCCGCGCCAGCACATTGTCGGGATTGACCGAGCGGGCGAGCCGCCACACCGCCGCCAGCCGATCCGATGCACGATCGATCTTCGAGTTGAGCAAGGTCGGCCGCAGCGCCCCGCTCGCCCGCGCAAGTTCGCCGCGTGCATCGGCGACGCGCCGGCCGAGTCCGCGCCGCAGGCGCTCGCCATGATCGTCGACACGCTGGCGTTGCGGGTCAAGTAGCGCGGCGGGTGTCGGCAGCAGCCGGGTTAGCGCCGCCAGCCGCTCGTTTCCTCGCTCCTGATAGCGGCGCGCGCACCTCTCCATCCGCGCACCCTGGTCGCGGACATACGCACGCAGCTCGGCGCGGACCGGCACCGCGAGTTCGGCAGCGGCGGTGGGCGTCGGCGCGCGCATGTCGGCGGCATAGTCGCACAGCGTCGTGTCGGTCTCGTGGCCGACGGCGGAGATGATCGGGATCGCGGAGGCGGCGACGGCGCGCACCACCACTTCCTCATTGAACGCCCAGAGGTCCTCGATCGAGCCGCCGCCGCGCGCGACGATCACCAGCTCCGGCCGTTCGGCCTCCGGCATCGCGGAAAAGCCGGCGACGGCGGCGGCGACCTGCTCGGCCGCGCCCTGCCCCTGCACCTGCACCGGCCAGACGATGACGTGGGTGGGGCAGCGATCCTCCAGCCTGTGAAGGATGTCGCGGATCACCGCGCCAGTTGGCGAAGTGACGACACCGATGCGACGCGGCAGGAAGGGCAGCTTGCGCTTGCGCGCGGTCTCGAACAGCCCTTCGGCGGCCAGCTTAGCCTTCAGTTTTTCAAGGAGCAGCATCAGCGCGCCTTCGCCGGCCAGTTCGAGCCGCTCGACCACGATCTGATATTTGGAGCGGCCGGGATAGGTGGTGAGCTTGCCGGTCGCGATCACCTCGATCCCGTCCTCCGGCCGGAACGGCAGCGCCGCGACCGCCGCTTTCCACATCACCGCGTCGATGCAGGCCTTGTCATCCTTCAAGGTCAGATACGCATGGCCGGAAGCGGCGCGCTTGTAGCCGCTGATCTCCCCGCGCAGCCGCACCTGGCCGAAACTATCCTCCACCACCCGTTTCAGCGCGAAGGCGAGTTCGGAGACGCTCAGCTCAGGCGCGTTGTCGCCCGGCTGACTGTCGGCTAACAGCCGCGCGTCCATCGTATCGGATGAGGAGAAGCCTGAAGCCATGAACGTCCTGCTGATCGGTTCGGGAGGGCGCGAGCATGCGCTGGCCTGGAAATTGGCGCAATCGCCCCGGCTCGGCAAGCTCTTCGCCGCGCCGGGCAATCCGGGCATCGCGCGCCATGCCGAACTGGTCGCGCTGGATGTGACGGACCACGCGACGGTCGCCGCTTTCTGCGGACGGCAAGCGATCGGCCTGGTGGTGATCGGGCCGGAAGCGCCTTTGGTCGCGGGCCTCGGCGACGATCTGCGCGCGGCCGGCATTCCGGTGTTCGGGCCGGATAAGGCGGCGGCGCGGCTGGAAGGGTCGAAAGGCTTCACCAAGGATCTGTGCGCCCGCGCCAAGATCCCAACCGCCGGCTACGTTCGCGCGGACAATGCGGAGGACGGGCTGGTGAAACTGGCGCCGTTTGGTCTGCCGGTGGTCATCAAGGCGGATGGGCTGGCCGCCGGCAAAGGCGTGGTCATCGCCACCAGCCGCATCGAGGCGGAGCAGGCGATCCGCGACGCGGACGGCCCACTCGTCATCGAGGAGTTCATGGCTGGCGAGGAAGCGAGCCTGTTCGCGCTCACCGACGGCAAGACAGTGGTGCCGTTCGGCTCCGCCCAGGATCACAAGCGCGTCGGCGACGGCGACACTGGCCCCAATACCGGCGGCATGGGCGCCTATTCGCCCGCGCGGGTGCTGACGCAGGCGCTCGAAGCCCAGGCGATGCGCGAGATCGTCGCGCCGACCGTCAAGGCGATGGCGGAGGCCGGAACGCCGTTCGTCGGCGTCCTGTATGCCGGGCTGATGCTGACCTCCGCCGGCCCGAAGCTGATAGAATATAATGCGCGTTTCGGCGACCCCGAGACCCAGGTGCTGATGCCTCGCCTCGAAAGCGACCTGCTGGAGATCATGCTGGCCTGCGCGGACGGGCGGCTGGCGGAAGCCGAAGCCCCGCGTTTCTCCGATCGCGTCGCGCTGACGGTGGTGATGGCAGCCAAAGGCTATCCCGGCACGCCCGAAACCGGTGACGCGATCGACGGGCTGGACCGCGCCGAGGCTGCAGGCGCGATCGTCTTTCAGGCCGGCACCAAGGAAAAGGATGGCGCGCTGGTCGCCAGCGGCGGCCGCGTGCTGGCGGTGACGGCGGAAGGGCCGAGCGTGCGCTGGGCGCAAGGGGCGGCCTATACCGCCGTCGACCGAATCGATTTTCCGAGCGGCTTCTGCCGTCGCGACATCGGCTGGCGCGAAGTCGCTCGCGAACGGGCTTGATCGCCGCGCCGATCCGTGTCAGCTTCCATGATACAACATATCATGGAGAGATGGATGCGCGGATCGCTGTTGCTTCTCGGCCTGGCCTCTTTCCTGTTGACCTCGGCCGCACCACCCCCGCTGCCGCAGCCAGTCGCGGTATCCGACAAAACATCGCCGGTCCGCTGCTCCGCGCGGTCAAGCTATGACGAGGCGGCGAACGTCGTCGTCACCGCTACGCGCAGCACCCGGCAACAGGCGCCGCTGGCATCCCCACCGCCGCCTCCTCCAACAGCAATGGCGATGCCGAGCGTCGTCGCGCCGATGCCCCGCTTCGCCCCCGTGCCGCAGGAAAATCGCGAGCGTTATGACGGGCGCGAAGTGGCGAGCGTCCAGTCGGTTGCGGCCAACCCGGTCTCCACCTTTTCGGTCGATGTCGACACCGGCTCCTACGCGAATGTCCGTCGTTTTCTGAATCAAGGTCAGCTGCCGCCGAGCGGCGCGGTGCGGACCGAGGAAATGATCAATTATTTCCGCTACGACTATCCGCTGCCACCCGACCGCGCCGAGCCGTTCAGCGTCACGACCGACGTCGCGGCGACACCCTGGAACCCGGGGACGCGGCTGCTCCGCATCGGCTTGCGCGGTTATGATCTCGCAGCGAAGGATCGGCCGGCCGCCAATCTCGTTTTCCTGGTCGATGTGTCCGGCTCGATGAGCGATCAGAACAAGCTTCCGCTGGTCAAGGCGGCGCTGAAGATGCTCGCGGATCGGCTGTCTGCCCGCGACCATGTCTCGATCGTCGTCTATGCAGGTGCCGCCGGCATCGTGCTCGAGCCGACCAGCAAGCCCGATTATGTGAAGCTGGCGCTCGATTGCCTGGAAGCGGGCGGTTCTACCGCAGGCGGCGCGGGCATCGAACTTGCCTATGCGACCGCACGCGCGCACCGGATTGAAGGCGGAGTCAACCGTGTGGTCCTGGCGACCGACGGCGATTTCAATGTCGGCGTCACCGATCAGAAAGCGCTTGAGGACCTTATCAAGCGCAACCGCAACGACGGCATCACGCTGACGACACTCGGCTTCGGCCAGGGCAATTACAACGAGCCGGTGATGGAAAGGCTCGCCGATCTTGGTAACGGCAACTACGCCTATATCGACAGTGCGATCGAAGCGCGCAAAGTGCTCGACGAGGAAATGGCCTCGACGCTTTTCACGATCGCCAAGGATGTGAAGCTGCAGATCGAGTTCAATCCTGCTGCCGTCTCCGAATACCGGCTGATCGGCTATGAAAACCGCGCGCTGGCGGAGGACGATTTCAACAATGACAAGGTCGATGCCGGCGATATCGGCGCCGGGCACCAGGTGACAGCGCTCTACGAGATCGTGCCCGCAGGTGTGAAGGGCTGGCTGCCGGAACGCCGCTATGACGCCAACCGCACCGCGCCCAGTCCGGCAAGCGCAGGGAGCGAACTTTGCTTCGTAAAACTGCGCTATAAGCTGCCAGACGGCACGACATCGCGGCTAATCGAGCGGCCGGTGCCCGCCGCGCTTATGAACGCGGCCGCGCTTCCGAGTGGTGACATGGCCTTCATCACCGCCGTCGCAAGCTTCGGCCAGCGGCTGCGCGGAGACAAATATCTGAATGGCTATGGCTGGCGCGACATCACGGCGCTCGCGGGTGCGCCGAACGATTATTACCGGCAGGAGTTCGTGAAATTGGTGGGGCTGGCCTCCGCACAAAGCCGTGGTGCGGGAAGCGATTGAGGCGGCCTGGCATTCCGCGCTAGGGACGGCCCCGAACATAAAAAGGGCCGTCACATGGACAGTTCGACTTGGGTGCTCATCCTGCTCGGCGCGATCGTGCTGCTGGTCGCGATCTGGTGGTTGGTCGGCAGCGGCAGGAAGGTCGAGGCCGACAAGCCCGCCGCGCCGATCGAAAAGAGGGCCGAGGACGCCTCGCCGGTCATCTCCAGTCCTGCCGTCGCCCCAATCGAGGTGCCGCCTCCGGCCGAAGGCGCGCCGATCCCACCCGAGCCGGCCGCGCCCGCCGCGCCGATCCGCGCGGTCCCTGCGGGCCCGGCCGACGAACTGACGCGGATGAAGGGCGTCGGCCCTAAAGTCGCGGCGTTGCTCAACGGGCTGGGCGTGACCCGCTTCGACCAGATCGCGGGCTGGAGCGAGGCCGATATCGCGCGGGTGGATGGCCAGCTCGGCGCCTTCAAGGGCCGCATCGCGCGGGACCAGTGGGTCGAGCAGGCGCGGCTGCTCTCTGCCGGCGATACGGCGGGGTATGAAGCGAAGTTCGGGAAGCTGGGCTAATCTTCCTCCTCCCGCAAGCGGGAGGGGGATTTACCGCTCACTCAGATAATACCGGTCCCTTGCCGCCAGTGCGTTGTCCAGCTCATAGACGATCGGCTGGCCGGTCGGGATTTCCAGGCTCGTGATCTCGTCGTCCGGGATGTTCGACAAATGCTTGACCAGCGCGCGCAGCGAATTGCCGTGGGCGGAGATAAGCACGCGCTGGCCCGCGTTTAACTCCGGCACGATCCGCGCGTCCCAATAGGGCAGCACACGGGCGATCGTATCCTTCAGGCTCTCGGTCGAAGGGATGGCAATGCCGGCGTAGCGGCGGTCCTTCGATAGGTCATAGTCGCCGCCCGGCGCCAGCACCGGCGGCGGCACGTCGAAGCTGCGGCGCCAGATCTTCACCTGATCGTCGCCATGTTTCGCAGCGGTTTCCGCCTTGTCGAGACCGGTCAGTCCGCCGTAATGGCGCTCGTTCAGCTGCCAGTCCTTTTCGACCGGCAGCCACAGCCGCCCCATCGCTTCCAGCGCGATGTTGAGCGTCTTGATCGCGCGGGTCTGCAGGCTGGTGAAGCACAAGTCGAAATCCAGACCCTTCGCCGCCATCAGCTCGCCCGCCGCCTTGGCTTCCGCTACACCCTTTTCGGTCAGGTCCACGTCCCACCAGCCAGTGAAACGGTTCTCGAGGTTCCAGGCAGACTGGCCATGACGGATCAGGACGAGGGTGGGCAATCTTCTTCCTTCTGGACGAAACGGATCAGAGCGCGTCGATCATCGCCGCCAGATTGTCGAGGCAATCATGGGCGAGGCGCTTGCAGCGAGCGGGCGACCAGCCAAACTCGGCGTCAGGATTGTCGTCATGATCCTTGAACGGCATCTCCAAGGTCATCGACACCGCGCCGTAGCGTTCGGCCAGCTGGGTGGTCGACATGGACAAGTTCGCCTTGCCGGGCGCCGCGATCTCATATCCCTTGGCGACTTGGAAATCGGCCGAACGCTCGGCCAGCGTGTCCTTGAAGCGATTGAACAGCGCGCCCTTGGCTTGGCTGAATGACGGGATGCCTTCGAAGCCGGCGATGAAGTTGGCCGGAATCGCTTCGTCGCCATGTACATCCATCGCGAAATCGACACCGGTCGCGTCCATCGCGTTACGAACGGCCAGCACTTCGGGACTCCGATCTTCGCTCGGCGCGTGCCATTCGCGGTTGAGGTTCACGCCCGCCGCATTGGTGCGCAGATGGCCGCGAAAACTGCCGTCCGGGTTCATGTTCGGGACGATGTTGAACGTGGCCCTCTCGCGCAGCGCCTTGGCGGTGGCGTCGTTCGGGTCGGTCAGCTTTTCGAGCGCGCCTTCCGCCCACCATTCGGCCATGCTCTCGCCCGGATGCTGGCGGGCATACAGCCATACCTGCTTTGCGCCGGTCCCCAGAGTCAAACAGTCGAGCGGGCGGCCGTCGAGCGTTCTGGTCAGCTCACGCTGAGTGACGCCGGGCTGCCCCGCCATGCGCGCGACAAGGTCATAATGGCGTTCCATCGAATAGGGCGCGAAATAAGCGACCCAGGCCGCTTCGGTGTCGGGCTTCACCCGAATCGTCAGCACATTGTCGGTGTAGCTCGTGTCGGCCTGACGCCAGTTCTCGCGGTCTTCGGACACCCGCGCCCGGTAGCCGGGCCAGCCGAAGGGATAGGCGGAGCCAGCCGTGTTCGTGATGCGCAAGGTCAGCTCGCGCCCGGCGGCATTGCCGACGCGGAAGTGGAACCATTGGTAGAAGTCGGAGCCGTGATCGGTGACGATCTCGAGGTCGGCCTCATGCCCTCCGATGCGAAGGACGCGGATATTGCCGCTGTCGAAAGCGGAAGTGATACTGAACGTCATGGCACGCTGATAGTGCGCCCCGACTCTCCCGGAAAGTCCCTGAACAGCGCCATCGCCAATCGCTGCGCGAGCGCACCCGAATCGCGTTCCGACGCCTCGCCGCGCGCGCGGCCTTCCCATACGATCGTCTGGTCGGACCGGCGCTTCAGCTGGACCGACAACTGCGTGCCGACCGCGAGCCGGCTGCGATTGCCGCCCAGCGCGAAGCTGACGCCCCCGCCCACGCCGCCGCCGCTCCACCCGCCGGTGCCGCCGCCAAGGCCGATCGACACTCCGGAATTGCCGCGCGGCCGCTCCCGTGTGGCCGAGCGGGCATCGACGACCGCTACGTAGAGGCTCTGGCCGACGGCATCGACCGGCGCATAGCCGAGCCGGGTCAGCTCCTGCGCCACGGCGCTCGCGTAGACGCCGAACTCCATGCCGCCCGGCCCGCCGGGAGGCGGTTCGATCGCGATCGTGCCGCGCTCGCTGACGCCCGTGCCGCCGAGATGGAAGCGGGTCACGTCGATCGGCCCCGAGGATGGCGTCATGCAGGCGCCGAGCGCGGCGAGCGGGATCAGAAGCAGCGAGCGCGAACGAGACGACATGGACGCTATCCTTGGAAGACCCTTGTTTCTATAACGTATCGAAGCCGCGAATAGCTGCAAGGGCGGAAATCGGGCTCTCCGCCTTGACCTTCGCTGCCCTCTCGACTAGGCGCCCCTTTCCGATTTTCCGCCAGATTCGAACCAGGCCAAGAGACATGAAGATTCGCAACTCGCTCAAGTCGCTGAAGGACCGGCATCGCGACAACCGCGTGATCCGCCGCCGCGGCCGCACCTACGTCATCAACAAGACGAACCGCCGCTTCAAGGCCCGTCAGGGCTAAACGCCGGCGGCCGTGCGCGGCGTTGTCATCGACGTCGGCAACGTCCTCTTCAGCTGGGTCCCCGCGATCCCTCTACAAGCGCCTGATCGGTGACGATCGGGCGCTTGATGCGTTTCTGCGTGATGTCATCATAGCCGTCACCCCGGCGAAGGCCGGGATCCAGCTTCTTTTCTTTTTCGCCCTTCCCGGCGAATAGGGAGCTTGGATTCCGGCCTTCGCCGGAATGACGAAGGAAGAGACGACCACGCATGGCTTACTGGCTGCTTCGATCCGAACCCGACGTCTATGGCTGGGACCATCTGGTGAAGGACGGCGGCACCGAATGGGACGGCGTGCGCAACTATACCGCGCGCAATTTCCTGAAGGACATGGCCGTCGGCGATCGTGCCTTCTTCTATCATTCCAACACCGAGAAAGCCGCGGTCGGCATCATGGAAATCACGCGCGCCTGGAAGCCCGATGGCGAGAAGGGCGACTGGGCCTCGGTCGCGGTCAAGTCGGTCGGGAAGCTGCCGCGCCCCGTTACCCTGGCCGAGATGAAGGCCGAGCCGCGCCTGGCCAAGCTTGAAATGCTGCGTCAGTCACGCCTTTCCGTAACGCCGGTGTGCGAGCCTCAGTGGAACGTGATCCTGGAGATGGCGGGGGCGTAAGCGCTTGCGCCTCGCGGATCTCTGGTCGTTGCGGCAGGCGACCCGAACCGGCTTCCTGGCTGGGTTGGCGGCGCTGCTGCTCTGGCCCATCTATGCCGTTACTCAAGATCCAGTCCGCCCGGTCTTCGTCGCCGCGCTGGCGGTGACCGCTTTCTGCGGCGCCTCGATCCTTTTCATCACCGCGATCGATCTGGCGACCGTCAGCCGGGGCCGGTCAATCCTGCCGGCGCGAATCTTCGACCTCGCGCTGGGCGCGCTGCTCGCCCTTCCCGCGAGCGCGGCGCTGCTGGCGCTGGTCGCCTGAAACCGTTTCGCATCCGGCTCGTTAGGCGGCCGGGAGGGGGGAAACAGGTGAGGAGAATCCCGATGCGCACATTGATACTGGCCGCCTGCTCGGCCACGACATTGCTTGCCGGCTGCGCCACGTCCGGCGGCTATGGCCGGCCCTATTACGCCGATCGCTATTATCGCGACGATCCCCGCTATAATGAGCGCGTTTTGACGGATCGCGACAATGTCTATGTCGGTAATGACGGCCGCTATTATTGCCGCCGCAACGACGGCACGACCGGACTGATTGTCGGCGGCATCGCCGGCGGCGTGCTCGGTAACATCATCGCGCCCGGCGGATCGAAGACGCTCGGCACGCTGCTCGGCGCAGGCGTGGGCGCGGCGGCCGGCACCGCGATCGACCGCAACAATGTGCGGTGCCGCTGAACGACACCACAAGGGCCGGGCAGCGTCCGGCCCTTGCTTGATGGGCGCGACCCGCTAACCCGGGCGCCATGACGACACCTCCCCCGCCGCCGGCCGCGGCGCGCAAGCCCAGCAGCTTCACCCATCACGGCACGACCATCGACGATCCCTATGCCTGGCTGCGCGATCCCCGGTATCCGGAGGTCAAGGACAAGGAGATTCTCGCCTATCTTGAGGCGGAGAATACCTGGTTCGAAGCGGCGATGGCGCCGCACCAGCCGCTCGTCGAGACGCTGTTCACCGAGATGCGCGGGCGCATCAAGGAAGCCGACCGGTCGGTGCCGCAAAAGGATGGCGATTGGCTCTATTGGCGGTCGTTCGACGAAGGCGCGCAGTATCGGAAGTGGTGGCGCTCCCCCGTCACGGGCGGCGAGGCGGAGCTGATTCTCGACGAGCCGCTGCTTGCCGAGGGCAAGGAGTATTTCCGGCTGGGCGGCATGGACGTCAGTCCGGACGGCCGCCTGCTCGCCTATGCGATCGACGACAATGGCTCCGAACGCTTCACGATCCGGGTGACGGACCTGGCGACCGGCGAGCAGCTTCCCGACGTCATCGAAGGCACGCTGGGCGGCTTCCTGTTCGCGGGCGACGGGCGGTTGTTGCTCTATGGGCTGGTCAACGAACATTGGCGGATCGCCGTCGCCAAGCTGCATGTACTGGGCCAAGCGGTCGCCGACGATATCGAGCTCTATCGGGAAGCGGATGACGGCTTCCAGGTCGGGCTGGGCCTGACCCAGTCGCGGAAATGGATCGCGATCGGCACCGGCGATCATGTCACCAGCGAAGTGCGGCTGCTGCCGTTCGACAATCCACGCGCTGAGCCGATCCTGGTCGCGGAGCGGCTGCCGGGCCGCGAATATGATGTAGAGGAGCATGACGGCACGCTCTTCATCCGCACCAACGACACCCACACCAATTTCCGCCTCGTTACCGCGCCGATCGACGCCCCAAGCGAATGGACCGAGCGGATCGCGCCCTCGGCCGATTTCTACCTGACCGACGTGACGACCTTCGCCGATTTCTTTTTGGTCGAGGGCCGCGAGCATGGCCTCGACCGCATCTACCTGCACGATTATGCGGGCGGCGCGGGCAAGCAGATCGATTTCCCCGAAGCAAGCTATTCGGCCGGGCCGGACGATAACCCGGAATATGCCGTCACTAAGCTGCGGCTGTCGTACGAATCGATGGTCACGCCCGGCACGGTCCTCGACTACGATGTCGCGACGGGCGATCGCACGGTCCTGAAGGTGCAGGAAATCCCGTCCGGCTATGACGCCAGCCAATACGCGACCGAGCGGCTGGAGATCGCGGCGCGCGACGGCACGAAGGTGCCGGTCTCGATCGTCTACAAGCGCGGCTTCGCGCGGCCGGGGCCGCTCTATCTCTACGGCTATGGTGCATATGGCCTGGCGATCGAGCCGGGTTTCTCGACGTCGAGGCTCAGCCTGCTCGATCGCGGCATGGCCTTCGCCATCGCCCATATCCGCGGCGGCGACGATCTGGGCCAGCAATGGTATCTGGACGGCAAGCTCGACAAGCGCGCCAACACCTTCAACGACTTCATCGATGTCGCGCGCGGGCTGGTGAGCCTGGGCTGGACCGCGGCGGGCCGCATCGCGATCGCCGGCGGATCGGCGGGCGGCGAACTGATGGGCGCGGTCGTCAACGACGCGCCGGAGCTGTGGGGCGCGGTCGCCGCGCACGTCCCGTTCGTCGACGTGCTCAACACGATGCTAGACGAAAGCTTGCCGCTCACGCCCGGCGAATGGCCGGAATGGGGCAATCCGATCGAGGACCGGGCGGCTTTCGACCTGATCCGCGGCTATTCGCCCTACGACAATGTGCGCGCGCAGGCTTATCCGCCGCTGCTGGTCACCGCCGGCCTGAACGATCCCCGCGTGACCTATTGGGAGCCGGCCAAATGGGTCGCCAGACTGCGCGAGCTGAAGACAGACGACGCAACCCTGCTGCTCAAGACCAACATGGGCGCGGGCCACGGCGGCAAATCCGGCCGCTTCGACTCGCTGCGCGAGACGGCGGAGGAATTCGCGTTCATCCTGTGGCAGCTCGGGTTGGCCGAATGAACGGCTTCACCCTCAGCTTCACGCCCACCGAGGCCGACATCGATGAGCTCGGCCACGTCAACAATGCGGTGTGGGTGCGGTGGCTGCAGGATGTGGCGACGGCGCATTGGGCGGCGGTGGCGGCGCCGGATCATGTCGCCCGCTACGTTTGGGTCGTGGTCCGGCATGAGATCGACTATCTCGGCAACGTCCGGGCGGGCGAGACGGTGACGGCGCGGACCTGGATTCCGGACGCTCCGCGCGGCGCCCGCTTCGATCGCTGCGTCGAATTCACCGGCCTCGACGGTAAGGTGAAGGTGCGGGCCAGGACGACCTGGGCGATCGTCGATCGCGCGACCAGCCGCATCCTGCGCGTACCGAAGGAAGTGGCGGAACCCTTTCTAGGCGAGGGCTGAGATTACGGCCCGGATCGCTTCGGGCGCGAACACCATCTCGATATGGCCGCAGCCGATCTCGATCGAGCGGTCGCAGCAATTACCAGCAGCGGCGCTGTCGGCGGCGACGATGCCATCGCGGCGGGACCAGATCGCGACCGTTTCCACCGGCGGCTTCTCAGTCAGCGCGCAGGCGACGGGCAGCGCATCGACCGGGTGGCGGGCGACCAGTTCATAGATGCGCCAGACATTGTTGTTCTGGCGGGGATCGCCGAGGATCGGCGAACCCAATGTCACCACCCTATCGACCAGATCGGGCGCGCGCTTGGCATATTCCCGCGCGATCAGCCCGCCCAAGCTCCACCCGACCACAGCGACCGGCTGCCCGCGCGAGATGTGCCGCACGCGCGCGTCGATCACGTCGAAGATGTTAGCGCCCAGTCCGAAATTGCGCCCGCGCTTCCAGCCATGCGCGCGAAAGCCGGCGTGATGCAATCCGGTCCGCAGCGGGCGCGTCGCCATGTCAGACGCGAGAAACCCGGGAATGACCAATACCGGCCGGCCCTGCCCGACGTCCGGCGCGGCATTGCCTGCCGGCGTCTTGAACCTGCGGGGATGCACCACCGTCATCAGCTCTCGCGCGAACATGCTCCAGTCGGGGGCAATGCGGGCAGGTTCTGAAAGCGCGGCGGCCATCCGACCACCTTATGACAGTTCGGTGACAGCGGCAACGGACTATGCGACGAAGGGTGCAGAAACCTTTCGCTAAGCCAAACGGCGCATTCCGAACCCATTCAGAGCCTCGGCCCTAAAGACTGCCCAACGTATTGGGTCACAAAGAGAAACATTATGTTCGGATTGGAAAAACGCGCGCGTCATGGTTCGCGCTGGGATGAGGAAGCCGACGCGGAGCTGCGCCAGCGCTTCGCCGCGGGGCAGTTGCTTCCGGAGGTCGCCCGCGCGATGAGCCGCTCGCAAGAGGCCGTGCGCACCCGAGCAAACGTATTGGGCGTCCCGGTCCGGTCCAGCAACCGGCGCGCCAACGGCAACGGCGCGGGGGCGTAAGCCTCAGGCGGCGGCCGCGTAGACGATCGGGCCGTCCGCCAGCATCACTCGGTTCCGGCCTTCGTTCTTGGCGCGGTAAAGCGCGCAATCGGCATCGGCCAGCATCGAGTCGACCTCGTCGCTGAAACCGGCGGCGACGCCGATGCTGATGGTGACAGGCGGCAGCTCGGTTTCCGCCTCGAACGTCACCCCGATGCTGCAGCGAATGCGCTCGGCGATCGTTCCGGCGCGCATAAGGTCGTGACCTCGCAGCGCCACCACGAATTCCTCGCCGCCATAGCGCGAGACTATCGCGCCCGCGCCCGAGACCTTGGCGACATGCATCGCTACATGGCGCAAGATCTGGTCGCCGGAGGCATGGCCGTACTGATCGTTGACCCGCTTGAAATGATCGATGTCGATGACGAGCACCGCGAGGGGCATTGGCTCTACGTGATTGGCGGCGGCGCGGGCGAGCGCGTCGTTGAAGCCGCGGCGATTGGCCAGCCCGGTCAGCACATCGGTCTGCGCCTGCCGCTCCAGCATGATATGGCGCTCGTGCGCGCGCTCATGCTCGATGCGAAGGTTGCGGATGCGGGCGGTGACCGGCAGCGACAGGATCAGGCACTCGATCGTCACCGACAGCAGCAGCAGGCCGTCCGGCACCGCCGCCTCGCTGATCAGGCCGAAAGCCCGCGCCGGGTACATGAGCGACACGAAGATCGGCACCACCCAGCCGATCGCAACCGTGCCGGCGAGCGGCAGGCGGCGGATGCAGGCGGCGATCAGGATCGTGGTCGTGACAGCGATCGCATGCAGGGCGGCGATGTTGGCGGCATAGTAAGCGTAGAATCCGAGCCAGTGCGGCGCGACCATGACAAGCCCCGCAGCGCCGAGCGACAGGCTCGTCGCGACCCCGGCCCAGCGGCGCACCCAGCGCGGCATCGACATGCAGAGAAACTCGGTCACGAAGGCTGTCCCGGTCGCGGTGGCGGCGGTCAGCGCGAACGTGACCAGCATCGAAATGCCGCTCGACCCCAGCGCCGGCAAGCCAATGCGGACGATGCCTGAATAGCAGAGCGCATAGACGAACAGCAGCGCGACATGCGCGCAGTAGATCAGCTGGAACCGCCGCCGCATCGCGAAGAACAGATTCAGGTGGAACAGCACGGTCAGCGCCAGCATGCCGACGCCGATGCCATAGAGCGCCGCCTGGTCGCGCTCGACCGGCGCGAAATCCTTGGCACGGGCGATCTTGGGCGCGCGGATATATTGATGAGTCTCGGAGCCGGTGAGGCGAATGACGATGCGATCGACGTCGGTGTGCGGCGTGACCAGCAGCGAGAAGTAATTGCCCGCCGACCATTCCCGATCCGGGGCGTTCGGCGCGTAGGCGACGTGCTGCGTCTGTCCCGATTTGCTGACCAACCAAAGGTCGAGCGCCTCAAGCGCATGATTGTCGAAATTGAGCCGCCACGTCTTGGGAATCATCGTCGCCGGCAAGCGGCTATATTCTACCCAAACCGTGCCGTAGAGAGTTTTGGAAGCGGGATTGTCGCAGCGGCGAAGGCGTTCGATCGCGCCCCGCACATCCTCGCCGGAGTCGGCGACGATCCGGCACGTTTCCACAAGCCGGACGGGCGCGGAACTCGCCCGCGCGCCGGACGGAACCGCGATCACCAGCATCGCCAAAAGCGCTTGCGCGACGGCCAAAGCCCGCGCCTTCCAGAACCCACCCACGATCACGCCGCCGTGCTAGCGCGCGAAACCCTGAAGGAGTGTTAACCGGCCCCGGAAATCCGCGCCGTTTCTGGGTTAATGACCCGCAAAGGACATCAGCGAGTGGGAGGCGACTCCGGCCTCTTCAAGCAGCGCCGCGCCGCCCAGTTCCGGCAAGTCGATCGCGAACAGGGCGGCGGGAATCTCTGCACCCGAACGGCGCAGTAGGGCGACCGTGGCGAGCGCGGTGCCGCCGGTCGCGATCAGATCGTCGATCAGCAGGACGCGATGCCCCGGCACGCAGGCGCCTTCGTGGATCTCCAGCCGGTCGGTGCCATATTCAAGCGCATAGTCGATGCCGATGCGCGGCCCCGGCAGCTTGCCCGGCTTTCGCACCGGCAGCAGCCCGAGCCCGAGGGCGCGCGCGACAGGTGCTGAAAAGATGAAGCCGCGCGCCTCGATGCCCGCGACCAAGTCCGCTTCATAGGGCCGCGCCAGCTCGACCAGCGCATCGACGGCCGCGGCGAAGCCAGGACCATCGATCAGCAGCGTGGTGATGTCGCGAAACTGGATGCCGGGCTTGGGAAAATCCGGGATCGTGCGAATGAGGGATTTAAAGTCCATCTGCCCTCACCCGCGCTCTCTGTCAGGCAGCGGCCTTCTCGCGCTTCTTCTCCGCCCAGACATTCTGATAGGCCAGATAGGTCAGGATCGTGAAGAAGATCAGGAAGACCATGACCGCCAGACCGGTCTCGTGCCGGCTTTCCATCTTGGGTTCGGCGGTCCAGGTCAGGAAAGCGGCGATGTCCTTCGCCATCTGATTGACCGTCGATTTGGTGCCGTCGGCATAGGTCACCTGGCCTTCGGCCACCAGCGGCGGCGGCATCGCGATGTTCAGGTTCGCGAAATAGGGGTTATAGTGCAGCCCAGTGGGCGTCACCGCGCCCGGGAACTTCTTCAGGAGCGCCGGCGGCTGGTCCTGATAACCCGTCAGGATCGAATAGACATAGGCCGCACCGCCGTGCCGCGCCTTCGTCATCAGCGACAGGTCGGGCGGCAGCGCATTGTTGTTCGCCGCCCGCGCCGCGACATCGTTCGGATAGGGGTGCGGAAAACGGTCCGACGGCACGTTCTTGCGCGTGGCCGGCTCGCCCGTTTCCGGGTTCACGGACGGCGTCTGCACCGCCCACTGATCCGCGATCGCCTTCACTTCGGCATCCGAGTAGCCGAGGTCGGTCAGGTTGCGGAACGCGACATATTTCAGCGAGTGGCAGGCCGAGCAGACTTCCTTGTAAACCTGGAAGCCGCGCTGCAGCTGACGCCGGTTGAACTTGCCGAGCGGGCCGTCGCTGGCCAGCGTCAGATGCTTGGGATGCTTGTGGAACACCGCCTCGACGGTTTCGGGCTTGCCTTCGCGGATCAGATTGGCCGCGCCAGTGATCACGGAGATCAACAGGACGAGGCAGAAGCCGAGGCCGACAAGGACTGCAATCAAACGAGCCATTTGCTGGGTCTTCCTTATTCGGCCGGCTGCGCGGTGCCATAGGTGCCGCCCGCACCCAGCGGCGCCGATTCCTTCGCTTCACCATGCAGCACCGACTCGGTGATCGAGTTCGGCAGCGGCTTGGGCCGCTCGATCGCGGACACGATCGGCAGGATGATCAGGAAGTGGGCGAAATAATACATCGTCGCGAGCTGCGAGATCATGATGTACGGCTCTTCGGCGTGGCTGCCGCCACAATAGCCGAGCACCAGGATGTCGGCGATCAGCACCCAGAAGAAGGGCCTGTAGAGCGGACGGTAGTTGGTCGAGCGGACCGGCGAACGGTCGATCCACGTCAGGAAGAACAGCAGGATGATTGACCCGAACATGGCGATCACGCCCCACAGCTTCGCCGGCAGGATGAAATCCACCGTGAACGAGCGCAGGATCGCGTAGAACGGCCAGAAATACCATTCGGGCACGATCAGCGCGGGCGTCGAGAGCGGGTTCGCCTCGATATAGTTATCCGGATGGCCGAGATAGTTCGGCGCGAAGAACACCAGCCCGCAATACAGCAGCAGGAACACCGCGACCCCGAACCCGTCCTTCGCCGTGTAATAGGGGTGGAACGGAATCGTGTCGGAAGAGGTCTTCACCTCGACGCCGGTCGGGTTCGACGATCCGTTGATGTGCAGGGACCAGATCTTCAGGATCACGACCGCCGCGATCACGAACGGCAGCAGATAGTGCAGCGAGAAAAAGCGGTTCAGCGCAGCGTTGTCCGGCGCGTAGCCGCCGAGCAGCCAAATCTGGATCTTCTCGCCCACGAACGGGATCGCGCCGAACAGGCCGGTGATGACCTTCGCTCCCCAGAAGCTCATCTGGCCCCAGGGCAGCACATAGCCCATGAACGCCGTCGCCATCATCAGCAGGAAAATGACGAGGCCCAGCAGCCACACCATCTCGCGCGGCGCCTTGTAGGAGCCGTAATAGAGGTTTCGAAAAATGTGGATGTAGACGACGATGAAGAAGAAACTGGCGCCGTTCGCGTGCACGTAGCGCAGCATCCAGCCAGAATTCACATCGCGCATGATGCTTTCGATCGACTGGAAGGCCGTACCCGCATCGGTCGAATAATGCATCGCCAGCACGATGCCGGTGACGATCTGAAGGACGAGCGCGAGGCCAGACAGCACGCCGAAATTCCAGAAATAATTGAGATTGCGCGGCACCGGATAGCCGGCCCCGATCGCGTTGTAGACGAGCCGCGGCAAAGGCAGCCGCTCGTCCATGTATTTCATGAACGGGTGCTTGGGTTCGTAGTGGTTGGCCCAGGGAAAGCTCATGCCGCCACTCCCACTTCGACGACGGTGTCAGACCGGAACACATAGTCCGGCACTTCGAGATTCTTCGGCGCCGGGCCTTTGCGGATGCGCGCGGCGGTATCGTAGGCGGAGCCGTGGCAGGGGCAGAAATAGCCGCCGAACTCGCCGCGATTCTCGCCCTCGCCCGCGCCCAGCGGCACGCAGCCGAGATGGGTGCACACGCCCATCGTGATCAGCCACTCGGTCTTGCCCGGCTTGGTGCGTTGCCCAAGCGTCTGCGGATCGCGCAGCTCGCCCAGCGGCACCGCGTTGGCGGCAGTGATCTCCTGCGGCGTGAGGTGACGCACGAACAGCGGCTGCTTACGGTAGATCGTCTTGATCGCCTGACCTGGCTGGATCGCCGAAATGTCGATTTCGGTCGAGGCGAGCGCGAGCACGTCCGCCGACGGATTCATCTGGTTGATCAGCGGCAGCACCGCCGCGACCGCGCCCACGCCCGCGGCGCTGACGGCGGCGATGTTGATGAAGTCGCGGCGGCGATGGCCCTCATCTCCGCCCGGCGCTTCGCCGCTCTGCTGCTGTTCGACTGTGGCCATCATCTGCCTTTGCACGAAAACCCCGAAAACAGGTCGCGGCGCACGGCGTGCGGGCATTCCCCGGCCCGTCTGTTCCATGCTCGCGCCGCCACGCCCGGATGTCTCCCGGATGGCTGGCGCGCTGATAGCGCCGATTGCGGCGGTTGCAAATATTCTGTTTCGGTTCATTGATCGCGCAAGATGCGGCTTGCCCTTTTTCAGCCCGACATTCCCGGCAATGTCGGTGCGATCCTCAGAACCTGCGCCTGCTTCGGCGTCGGCATCGACCTGATCGAGCCGATGGGCTTCGTTTGGGACGACCGGCGCGTGCGCAGGGCCGGGATGGACTATTTCGACCATGTGTCGATCGCGCGCTACGCGGGCTGGTCGGCGTTTCAGTCCCAGCGGCGGGGCCGCCTGGTCCTGCTGAGCGCGCGCGGGGAGCCGAGCCTTTACGACACCGTCTTCGATCGCGATGACGTGCTGCTGATGGGAAGCGAAAGCGCGGGCGCGCCGCCAGAGGTGCATGCGGCTGCCGATCAGGTGATCCGCATCCCGATCGCCGCTGGTTTGCGATCATTGAATGTTTCGGTCGCCGCCGCCGTGGCTCTCGCGGAAGCGTTGCGACAGACTGGGGGACTGCCTGCATGATCGAGTTGGACGAACAGCAAATCGCCGCCCGGGCTTGGTTCGAGAGCTTACGCGACCGGATTTGCGCCGCGTTCGAGGCGATTGAGCGGGAAGCCGGCTCCGGCGCGGCGTTCGACTACACGCCGTGGGACCGCACCGATCCCGACGGCACGCCCGGCGGCGGCGGCGTGCGCGGCGTGATTAAAGGGCAGGTGTTCGAAAAGGTCGGCGTCAACGTCTCGACAGTGGGCGGCACTTTCGAAGGCGATTTCGCCAGGTCGATCCACGGCGCGGGCGACGATCCGCGCTTCTTCGCGACCGGGATCAGCCTGGTCGCGCACATGGCGAACCCGCACGTGCCGGCGGTGCATATGAACTGCCGCTTCCTGCGCACCACGAAGCAATGGTTCGGCGGCGGTGCCGACCTGAACCCGCCGCTGCCGCGCGACGCCGATACGGCCGATTTCCACGCCCGGCTCAAAACCGCGTGCGACGCGCACGATCCGGACTATTATCCGCGCTTCAAGAAATGGGCGGACGAATATTTCTTCCTGCCCCATCGCGGCGTTCACCGCGGTGTCGGCGGCATATTCTACGACCATCTGGAAGGCGATTTCGATGCCGGCCTCGCCTTCACCAGCGATGTCGGTGAAGCGTTCCTCGACATCTATCCCGCGCTCGTGCGCCGCCGCATGGGTGAATCCTGGACCGATGCCGACAAGCAGGCACAGCTCGCCTGGCGCGGCCGCTATGCCGAATTCAACCTGGTCTATGACCGCGGCACCCTGTTCGGCCTGAAGACCGGCGGCAATATCGACGCGATCCTGATGAGCCTGCCCCCGGTCGCGATTTGGGAGTGAGGCGCAAGCCTCACGCCGGGCGCAACGCGTCTGGTTCCGCCAGGCCACCCACGTCGGCCATGACGCGCACGATCAGCTCGGTCTGGCGGGAAACGCCGACTTTCTGAAACACCGTCTTCATATGGAATTTGGCGGTATTGGCCGTAATGCCCATGACGTCGGCCGCAGCGGCCAAACCGTGGCCCTGCACGACCAGCTCGGTCAGCCGCGCCTCGGCACGCGTCAGACCGTAAACGATCCTGAGGCGCCGGGCTGATGGACGCGAACTTGCTTCGGAATCGCCGATGAACAGCAGCGCGCCAGGGTTGGCATCGTGGCCGAGGCGGCCGGCGTGGGTTGGCGCGATTGGCTCGACGACGACCGCCAGCGGAACGCCGTCATCGATGCGCCGCAATGCCATCGCGTCGACCGCCAAATCGGCTTCGCCAATCGCGGCCGTCGTGGCGCGTCGAATCAAACTATGCAGGCCTGCCGTTCCATGAGGGTCGCGGGCGCGAATACGTCCGCCTTTGGTATCAACGCCATCGCCGGCACTGAGCAGTCTATCGGCAGCGCGATTGGCGAAGCGGACTTTGCCATCGCCGTCCGTCACGATAACCGCCCGTGCCAGTCGATCGAGGGCGAAAGTAAGCGTGCCTACCCTTTCTTCCCATTCGACGAGCGCGCGCTTGACACGCCAGGCCCGGGCTAGATGTGGCGCCAGCAATGTCAGCGCATCCAGCGAAGCGCGTTCGAATGGGGGTTGGCCCTGCGGGCGAGCGATCACTAGGACGTCCGCGCATTCGGGCTGCCGCTCTAGCACCATTCCGACAGCATCGGCCAGACCGTAAGCGAGATAGATATCCTGCCACACGCGCGTTTGTTCGAGCAGTTGCTGGCCCCCGATATTGTCGACCGTCACCGGACGGCGCAGCGGCGAATAAACGGCGGCGGGTACCCAGGGATTATCGACCCTGTTAGCGAGCTTGCCAGCGAGCAGGTCAGTTACGCCCGGCGTCATGCGGTGTCCAATCAGCTCGAACGGCCGTCCGCCTTGGTTGACCGTACCCATGAAAAAATGCGGACTACCGATAATCTTGCTGACGGCGTCGAGCGCGCGATCCCAAATCGTCTCGTCGGCAAGCCCGTCGTGCAACAGACCCACCAGATCGAGCATGTCGCCTTTCATGCTTGCCATCTCAAGCGCTCCCGTTCCGCCCCACCCGTTCGGGTGAAGCGCCGCTCTTAGCCTTCAGATACCACGACAATTGCCCGATCGAAATAGGTCATGCCCTGGAAGCGGGCGGGCATTTTCGACGCCTTCAAACAAAAAAGGGAGCAAGACAATGTTTCATGCCGTCAGAGCAAACCCGGGCAGTTTCCCATCAAACCTTAGCCGCACGACAGTCGTTCTCTGCGCGCTACTCGCCGCCCAGCCGGCCACGGCCGCCAATTTCGCTTTCACCGGCACGCGCGAGAACGTCACGCGGCCGCCGGTCCCGAATACCGGCCGCTGCGCCCCCACATACCCGCGCACGATCGTGATTGAGCCGGGCGCTCTGTCATCGACAGGCACCTCGAATTTCGGCGCGTTCACGGCCAGCATGAGCCATTGCGAGGCGACCGACGCGGCACTGCGCGACATTATCGACGGCCTCTTCACGTTCAACTTCGCGGCCGGCGACAGCCTGTTCGGGAGCTATAGCGGCCAGGCCACGCCGGGCGGCCCGCAAGGCTCGCTGAATATCCTGCACAACTTTGTCATCACTGGCGGCAGCGGCCGGTTTCTCGACGCGATCGGCACGTTCGTCAGCACCGGCACACTGCGCGGCGCGTTCGTCGATGGCGGACCGGCAGGAATTTTCAGCGGCAGCCTCAACGGCATCGTGAATGCGCCCGGCGTGCCGGAACCGGCCAGCTGGGCGATGATGATCGGCGGCTTCGCGCTGGCCGGTGCGGCAGCGCGCCGCCGGCCGCATCCGGCGCCCTGTGCGTAAGGGGGTGGATATGAATCGCACCTGGGCGTTGGTGGCGCTGTCCGCCGCGCTGGCCGGCTGTGGCGGCGGATCGTCCAGCCCGGCGCCGATTCAGGTCAATCCAGCACCCGCGCCATCGCCTGCGCCGTCGCCTACGCCAAGCCCGACGCCCACACCGACCCCGTCGCCGCCGTCAACTATCATCGGCTTGACCCAGCCGGGCGCGTTCGCGACGCTGGCATCGGCGTTCCGGTTCACCACGCGGCGGGACGGCAGCGACCCGCGCGGATCGACCGAACCCGATCCCGCCGCGGCCATCGACCTTGCCTATGTGGCGGCGGACAATGCCTATGAGATGCGCCTGCCAGGCGTGTCCCCCGCACGCATCGTCCCCGATTTCGACGCGCGGGAATTCACGGCGGTGCATCTGCCTTGGCCCGGCGCCAGTCCGGTCGGCATTACGCTGTACAAGCCGGGCGCCGCGAACCGCGAACTCCAACTTTTCCACACCAGTCTCGGCTATTGGTCCGCGACGCGGGCGGATCCCGCCGATCCCGACCGCTTCGAACTCAACTATGGCGACTTCGTCTATGGCGTCCCCACTCTGGCGAGCGATCTGCCTGCAGCGGGCCAGTCGGACTATACCGGCATCATCTATGGCGGCGGGGTCGGCTTTCTGACGGGCGACGTCCGGCTGGGCGTGGATTTTGCCGCGCGGCAGCTGACCGGCGAAATCACGCTGCGCGTCAATGACGGGATCGGCGGCGTAGCGACCTCCGGCGTCTATCGATTGACGCCCACACGAATCGACTCAGGGAGTGCAAGCTTTTCCGGCACATTCGCTACCTCTGACGGGTCAGCCACGCAGGGTGTATTCGAAGGACGATTCACCGGTCCGCGCGGCGAAGAACTGATGGTGCGTTGGCGCGGTACGTTCTTCGACCCGCATAATGGCCGGAATGCCCGATTCGCCGGCATCTGGGTCGCGAAACAGCGGCCATGAACGAAAACGGGCGGCAGGTTTCCCTGCCGCCCGTCGCCCCCTGCCGAGGCAGGTTTGTTCACGAAATCAGCGATTAGCTGACCTTCATGTTCGCCGTGACGTTGTTGAAGGTCGTGCCGACCTTGTTGCCCAGCGAGGACATCGCGGTGATGGCGGCAACGGCGATCAGGGCGGCGATCAGGCCGTACTCGATCGCGGTGGCGCCCTTGACGTTGGAAAGAATCTTGCGGACGAACTGCATTAGGGGTCTCCTTGGATACGCTAGTCAAACCTGCACAAGGCCATCTCAGCCACGACCCGAATACCCAAGGAGGGTTGAGGGACTCTTAAACGTGGGGACCGATCATGCTTAATCTCGCGCTCACCAGTTTCTGGCTGCTCGCCGCCGCTGCGCGGCCGCCCGTCGAGCATTTTCCGGTGCCTGGAAATGGCGAACGGCCCTTTTCCGAAGCGGTCCGGGTTGGCGACACGCTCTACCTCTCGGGCCAGCTCGGCATCGGCGCGGATGGGGGGCTGCCGGAGGGATTTGAAGCCCAGGCCAAGCAGATGATGGAGAATATCGGCGCGACGCTTCGCCGCCAGCACCTCGGCTGGGGCGATGTCTTCCATTGCACGGTCATGCTGGACGACATGGCCGACTGGCCGGCCTTCAACAAAATCTACGTCCCCTACTTCCCCAAAGGAAAACTGCCGGCGCGCAGCGCGCTGGGCGCCGATGGGTTGGCGTTGGGCGCGAAGATCGAGATGGAATGCCAGGCCTATGCGGGAGCGCGCTGACCGATGCCGCTGACGCCTGTTGCCGAAGGGCATGTCGCGGCGATCGTCACATCGCTGGAGATGCGCGCGCGGCCGAAGCCGAAGCCGATGCCAACATCCGAACTGCGGCTGGTGCGCTGGTCCACCCCCGGCCTCGCCAGATATCGCGCGCTGTTCCGCCGCGTGGGCGAGCCGTGGCTGTGGTTCTCGCGGCTGATCCTGCCGGATGAGGCGCTCGCCGCGATCATAGGCGATTCGCGCGTGCACATTTTCGCGGTGACGGACCGGGCGGGCGTCGAAGTCGGGATGCTGGAGCTCGACTTTCGCGAATCGGGGCAGTGCGAGCTCGCCTATTTCGGGCTGGTGCCGGAGCTGGCCGGGCGCGGGCATGGCCGCTGGCTGATGGAGCAGGCCCTGGCGATGGCCTGGGCGAAGGATGTGAAGCGGGTTTGGGTGCACACCTGCACGCTGGATCATCCATCCGCGCTCGGTTTCTACCAGGCGCAGGGTTTCGCGCCATTCGCACGGGCGGTCGAAACCTTCGCCGATCCGCGCCTGACCGGGCATCTACCGCGAGAGGCTGCGCCCCATGTTCCTGTTCTGGGCGAGTTGCCGCCAGCTGGCGACGCTGACCAGTAGCAGCACCAGCGAAACGCCTGCGCCGAAAAAGGCCTGGACGAACGCGTCGAGGAAGCGGTCGAGGCCGGTGCCGCCGAACAGCGCACCGATCACGCCGATCACCGAGCCGACCGCGGCTGTCAGGATCGCGCCCGCGACATAGATGATCGCGACCATGACGAAGATGCGCCAGCCATTGCCTCGGCTCGCCTCGAACCCGGACGCGATCGCCCCGATCGGGTTGCGCGCCCGCTCCGCCGCGAACGCGGTCTCGGCCAGGAAGGTGCGGCCGATCACATACAGGCCCGGCACCACGAACAGCATGAAACCGCCCAGCCACAGCAGGCCCACGGCCAGATCGATCAGCACGAACAGCGCGAGCAGGCGAAGAGCAGCGCCCGCAGATTCGCCCACGGTCGGTCGGGCCTGCTCCAGCAGCAGGATCAGGATGATCAGCCGCCCAAGCGCCGCGCAGACGGCCGCCAGGACGATCCAAACGAAGTTGGCCTCCGTCCAGGCCATGAACTCGGCGATCCATGCCTGCCGGTCGACGATAACCAGCGGCCTGAACATTTCGAGCAGCAGCGACGGCAGCAGCATGAAAAAGCCCGCGATCGTGAGCAACACGTCCGGCGCCGCCTTCAGCATGGCCATTGCGTCGCTCCAGGCTTGGCCGGCGTCCAGTTTCACGGGATTTTGCTGCATCGCAGCTGCTTATAGCCGCTTGGGTTAATGAAGCGAGCCGGCTTCGACAAAAGGCATGCGAGACCGTAGATCGTGCCGATGGACAAGCTGCCCAACCCGGTCGACCTCGCCGTGCCGGGCTTTATCGTGCTGGTGCTGGCCGAGATGCTGATCGCCCGGCTGCGCGACCGGCGGCGTTATTGCCCCAGGGACACGCTGACGTCGCTGATGCTCGGCTTCGGCTCGACGATCGCGGGGGCGCTGAGCGCGGGGCTGATCTACGGACTGGCGGCCGCTGTCTGGAAAGTCAGGCTGTTCGACATTCCCTATGCCTGGTGGGCATGGCCGCTGTGCTTCGTGCTGGACGATTTCGCCTATTACGTCTTCCATCGCAGCGCCCACCGCGTGCGCTGGTTCTGGGCCAGCCATGTCATCCACCATTCCAGCCAGCACTATAATCTATCGACCGCGCTGCGGCAGACCTGGACCGGCTTCTTCAGTCTCGCCTTCATTTTCCGCCTGCCGCTGTTCCTGATCGGCTTTCCGCCGGCGATGGTTTTTTTCTGTGCCGGGCTGAACCTGATCTATCAGTTCTGGATCCACACTGAGGTGATCGGCCGTTGTCCGCGCTGGTTCGAGGCGGTCATGAACACGCCGTCGCACCACCGCGTCCACCATGCGACCAACCCGCGCTACCTCGACAGCAATTATGCCGGGGTCTTCATCGTCTGGGACAGGATGTTCGGCAGCTTCGAGCCCGAGCGCGCTGACGATCGGCCGCGCTATGGCCTCGTCAAGAATCTCGGCACCTTCAACCTGATCTTCGCCGCCTTCCACGAATGGGCGGGCATTGCCCGCGACATGTGGCGCGCGCCGTGGGGCTCGAAGCTTGGCTACGCGCTCCGCCCGCCCGGCTGGAGCCACGACAACAGCCGCGACACCAGCGAGACGATCCGGGAGAAGTGGGCGGCGCGGCAGTCCTCCCTACGAGAGGGAGGGGCTTAGGCTGCCAGCACGCTGTCCGCGACGAATGGGTTGGTCTTGCGCTCATGGCCGAAGGTGGACATCGGCCCGTGGCCCGGCACGAAGGCGGTGTCGTCGCCCATCGGCCATAGCCTGGATGTGATCGCGCCGATCAGGTCCGCGTGATTGCCTTTCGGGAAATCGGTGCGGCCGATCGAGCCCTGGAACAGCACGTCGCCGACGATCGCCAGCTTCGATTGCGGATGGTGGAACACGACATGGCCCGGCGTGTGGCCGGGGCAATGGCGCACATCGAAGGTCAGCTTGCCGACCGTCACCTGATCGCCATCGACCAGCCACCGGTCGCTTTCGAACACCTTGCCCTGGATGCCGTAGGTGCGGCCGTCATCCTCCAGCCGCGCGATCCAGAAGCGGTCATCCTCGTGTGGCCCTTCGATCGGCACACCCAACTCTTCCGCGAGCATGCCGGCCTGGCCGCAATGATCGATATGGCCGTGGGTGATCAGGATCTTCTCGATCGCGACGCCGGCCTGCGCCGCCGCCGCCTTCAGCTGCGGCAGGTCGCCGCCCGGATCGACGAAGGCACCCTTCATCGTATTCGTGCACCACAGCAAAGTGCAATTCTGCTGCAGCGGCGTGACCGGCACGATCGCGGCCTTGAGCGGGGGGTTTGTCATCGCCTCCACATGGCGCCGCGCTCCGTTCGTCGCAAGCGCCGGGCTTTCCCGATTTTCGCAAGAACCGGACCGACCGACCCGCGTTTCACAGCGCAGAGGGGCTTCAAGGAGTGTCGAAATGACTGACCATCGCGCCGACGATATCGCCACCGAAGAAACCCAGCGGCTGATCGCCTCCAACAAGGTCGAAGGCACCGCCGTCTACGGAACCGACGGCGAGAAGCTGGGCAATGTCCATAACTTCATGGTCGACAAGCAGAGCGGCCAAGTCGAATATGCGGTGCTTGGCTTTGGCGGCCTGTTCGGCATAGGCGAGAATTATCATCCGCTGCCGTGGAACACGCTGACCTACGATACGGACAAGGGCGGCTATGTCGTCAACATCGCCCGCGACCGGCTGGAAGGCGGCCCGAGCTACAAGGCGGGCGAGGAGCCTGCCTACGATCGCGATTATGATCGCCGCGTCATCGACTATTATGGCGTGACCGCGGCTTACTAGTCTTGCGCGCACGGGCGCTCTCGGCTTGAGGGCGCCCGTGCCGCCTTTCATTCTTCTCGACGACGCCCGCGCGCAAAAGCCAGGCCTGCTGTTTCACGCTCCGGTGGAGATCGTTCGTGCTGACCGGCTGGAGGAAGTCGAGCCAGCCTTGGCGCGGCTGCGCGGCGAGACGCGGCATGTCGCCGGCTTCATGGCCTATGAAACGGGCTTCGCGTTCGAACCGAGACTGGGCGCTGCCTTCGCGCAGCCGCCGGTGCCTCTGCTCTGGTTCGGCATTTTCGATGAGGTCGAGACCGTCGATACCGAAACATGGCTGCCTGACGCGGCCGGCGGCTGGGCCGGCGCGCCCGCGCCGCGCGTGGAGCGCCAGAACTATCTCGACAAGGTCTGCGCCGTGCAGGAGGCGATCGTCGCCGGCGACATCTACCAGGCCAATCTGACCTTCCCGGCCGAAGCAGCTGTCGTCGGCGATCCGCGCGCCGTCTATGCCGCCCTTCGCCGCCGAGCGGGTGCCAGCTATGGCGCACTGGTCTGGACCGGCCACGACTGGCTGCTGTCGTTGTCGCCCGAACTCTTCTTCACGCTGAAGGATGGTGTGCTGACCGCAAAACCAATGAAAGGCACCGCGCCGCCCGATTCCGATCCCGAAGCGCTACGAACCGACCCCAAGCAGCGGGCTGAAAATTTGATGATCGTCGATCTGCTGCGCAACGACCTCTCGCGTGTCGCCGAGGCGGGCAGCGTCGCCGTCCCAAGCCTGTTCGAAGTCGAGGCCTATCCGACCATCCTGCAGATGACGTCCACCGTGACCGCACGGCTGGCCGAGGGGCGCGATCCGATCGACGTGTTGCGCGCGCTATTCCCCTGCGGCTCCATCACCGGCGCGCCGAAGCTGCGCGCGATGGAAGTCATCGCCGACCTGGAGAGGGCACCACGCGGCGCCTATACCGGCGCGATCGGCCATATTAACCCCGAAGGGGAAGCCGCTTTTAACGTCGCCATCCGTACCCTTCACTTGCAGCCGGGAAGCAGCCGCGCCACGCTCGGCCTGGGATCGGGGATCGTCGCGGACTCGAACCCTGCCGATGAATGGCGAGAGTGTATTGCGAAAGGAGCGTTTGTGCGGTCGGAACGGGCCTTCGACCTGATCGAGACAATGGGCTTCGACCCGCATGACGGCCTGACCCGGCTGGACGCGCATCTCGCCCGGATGAAGGCCAGCGCCGACGCGTTCGGCTTCCCGTTCGACCGCCATGCGGCGCGCAACGAACTGCAGGCCGCGACTTTCCGCCTGCGCGAACCGTCGCGGGTGCGGCTGCTCGCCTCGCCGCGCGGCTGCTTCGCGATCGAGGTGCGGCGACTGACGCCACCCAAGCTGCCAGTGGAAGTTAGGATCGCGCCCCTGCCGGTCGCGGGCGCGGATTTCCGCCTTCGCCACAAGACGACCGACCGCGGCTTCTACGACGAAGCGCGCCGCGCCGCGGGTTGCTTCGAAGTGATTTTCGCCGACGCCGAAGGCTTCCTAACCGAAGGAAGCTTTACCAACATCTTCGTCGAGCGGGACGGCACGCTCCTGACACCACCGCTCAGTCGGGGTGTCCTGCCGGGCGTGCTGCGCGCCGAGTTGATCGCCGAGGGCCGCGCGCGAGAGGCCGATCTGCGCCCAGCCGACCTGCCTCGGGAATTTCTGATCGGCAACTCGGCCCGCGGTCTGTTGCGGGCAAGGCTCAAGCGGCTATAGCGCCCCCCGTTCCTGAAAGGGGGAATCGCCATGCCACGCCTGTCCGCCGCGCTTAACCGCATCCAGCCTTCCGCTACGCTGGCGATGACCCAGCGTGTGGCGGAGCTGAAACGGCAGGGCGTGGAGGTGATCGGCCTTTCGGCGGGCGAACCCGATTTCGATACGCCCGATTTCGTGAAGGACGCAGCGATCGCGGCGATCCGCGCCGGCCAGACCAAATATACCAATGTGGACGGCACGCCCGAGCTGAAGGCCGCGATCCAAGCCAAATTCAGCCGTGAGAACGGCCTCGACTATCAGCCGAACGAGATCATCGTCGGCGTCGGCGGCAAGCATGTGCTTTTCAATGCGATCGTCGCGACCTGCGAGGCGGGCGACGAGGTGGTGATCCCGACGCCCTATTGGGTCAGCTACCCCGATATGGTCGCGTTCGCCGGCGCGACCCCGGTGTTCGTGCCGGCAATCGCGGACCAGGCCTACAAGATCACGCCCGAGCAGCTGGACGCGGCGATCACGCCGCGCACCCGCTGGGTGATCCTGAACTCGCCGTCCAATCCCTCGGGCGCAGCCTATTCGGCCGATGAGCTGAAGGCGCTGGGCGCGGTGCTGCGCCGGCACGAGCATGTCATGCTGCTGACCGACGATATGTACGAACATATCTTCTACGCCGACTTCCCGTTCACGACGATGGCGCAGCTCTGCCCGGACCTGAAGGACCGCATCCTGACCGAGAATGGCTGCTCCAAGGCCTATGCGATGACCGGCTGGCGGATCGGCTATGCCGGCGGCCCGGCCTGGCTGATCAAGGCGATGGCGAAGCTGCAGTCGCAGTCGACGTCCAACCCTTGCTCGATCGCTCAGGCGGCGGCCGTGGCGGCACTGAACGGCCCGCAGGATTTCCTCGCCGAACGGCAGGCCGCGTTCCGCGAGCGCCGCGACCTTGTGGTGGCGATGCTGAACGATGCGCCCGGCCTAGACTGCCCGACGCCCGAAGGCGCCTTCTACGTCTATCCCGACGCACGCGGCTGCATCGGCAGGACGACGCCGGACGGCAAGCGGATCGAGACCGACGACGATCTGATCGGCTATTTTCTCGATTCGGCGCGGGTGGCGGCGGTCAGCGGCACGGCGTTCGGTTTGGCGCCCGCTTTCCGCATCAGCTACGCGACCTCGGAAAGTGTGCTGAAGGAAGCCTGCACCCGCATCCAGGAAGCGTGCAAGGCGCTGCGCTGAATCATCCTCCCCGTTCATCGTCCAAACGGATATTTTGATCGTCCTATCCTCGCCTGTGACCCTGTTCACAGCCAGTGCAGCATCCATCTGGCTAAACGACTCGTAACTGATGCGAGCCGGCCGTCGAATAAAAGGCGGCAACGAAGGAAAAGGACGATGCACAGCTTTATCCGCTCCGATCTGTTTCGGAACTTCATGGGCGGCTTTGTGATGGGTGTGGTCGCGCTGGTGGCGCTGACCCCGGCCGAGGGCAGTAGCGCGCTCAAGGACAAGATCGAAGCGATCTACAAGGCGTGAAGCAGGTGATGGCGCGCTCTTCCTTCGCGGTGATCGCGGCGCTGACGCTGGCGGCCTGGGCCGTGGGCGGCGCGTCGATCGCGGAAAGCGCCCGGGCCGTGCAAGTGCCGCCCCCCAAGGCCGATGCCACGCATTCCAAGGGCATGCAGACCGCGGTGCTCGCCGGTGGCTGCTTCTGGGGCATGGAAGCGGTGTTCGAGCATTTGAAGGGCGTGAAAAGCGTGACCTCGGGCTTTGCCGGCGGCGCTGCCAAGGACGCGAGCTATGACGCTGTCTCGACCGAGCGCACCGGCCATGCCGAGGCGGTGCGGATCGTGTTCGACCCCGCCCAGATCAGTTACGGTACGTTGCTTCGCGTGTATTTTTCGGTTGCGCACGACCCCACCCAATTGAATCGCCAGGGTCCCGATACCGGCCCCAGCTACCGATCGGCGATTTTCCCGATTGGTGCTGACCAGGATCGGGTGGCCCGTGCCTACCTGGCCCAACTCTCGGCGGCGAAGGCATGGCCGCGCCCGATCGTGACCCGGATCGAGCGCGGCGGCTTCTACCCCGCCGAAACCTATCACCAGAATTTCGCGCGCCGGAACCCGAACCATCCGTACATACGGATCAACGACGAGCCGAAGATGACCGCGTTGAAGGCGGCCTATCCGGCCCTGTGGCGGGATGCCTGGTCCGGCTGAGGCTTGAGCCTTAGCGCCGCTTCCGCCAATCTCCCCCGAAAATAGGGGAGAGCGATGACCGACACGGCCCAGATACCCTCGCCGCCGGGCCTGCCGATCGTCGGCCATCTCCGCCAGATCGCGAAATCCGGGCTGATCGGCAGCCTGCTCGATGTCAGCCGGCAAATGCCCGAGGGCATCTTCAAGCTGAAATTCGGCAGCCGCATCGGCCTGTTCGTGACCGACGCCGATCTGGTCGCCGAGCTGTGCGATGAGACGCGATTCAGGAAGATGCCTGGCCCCGGCCTGAGAGTCGTGCGGCGCTTCGCGGGCGACGGGCTGTTCACCGCGTTCAGCGAGGAGCCGAACTGGGGCAAGGCGCACCGCATTCTCCTCCCCGCTTTCAGCCAGCGCGCGATGAAGGGCTATTTCGACCTGATCCTGGAGGTCTGCGACCAGCTGGTCGCGAAGTGGCAGCGGCTGGAAGGCCAGGACATTCTCGTCGCCGACGACATGACGCGGCTGACGCTCGATTCGATCGCGATCGCCGGCTTCGGCCACCGCTTCAACAGCTTCGAGAAGGACCAGCTCGACAGCTTCCTCGAGGCCCTCGCCCGCGCGCTCGGCGAATCGCTGAACATGATCACCCGCCTGCCGATCCAGAACCGGCTCGCGAAGAAGTCAAAGCGCCAATTCGACGCTGACATCGCCGAGATGAACGCGCTGGTGGACGGCATCATCGCCGATCGGCGCGCCAACCCCGCCGCATCCAACGACCTGCTCAATCTGATGCTGACGGCGATCGACCCGGAGACGGGAGAAGGCCTCGACGATCTCAACATCCGCTACCAGGTGCTGACCTTCCTGATCGCCGGACATGAGACGACATCCGGCCTGCTCGCTTTCACTTTCGCGCTGCTGCTGCGGCATCCGCATGTGCTGGCTCAGGCCTATGCCGAGGTGGACCGGGTGCTGCCGGGCGATACCCGCCCGGACTTCAGCCATCTTCCGAAGCTGGAGGTTATCGAACGGATCATCAAGGAATCGCAGCGGCTGTAGCCCACCGCGCCGGCGTTCAGCCTCGCCCCGTTCGAGGATCAGGTGATCGGCGGCAAATACCGGATGCGCAAGGACCGGCCGATCAATGTGTTCAGCCCAGGCCTGCACCGCGATCCCAAAATATGGGCCAATCCGGACGAGTTCGACATCGATCGCTGGCTGCCCGAGGCGGAGCGCGCGCGGCACCCCCACGCCTACAAGCCGTTCGGCAATGGCGCGCGAGCGTGCATCGGCCGTCAATTCGCGCTGGTGGAGGCCAAGCTCGCCATCGCGATGATCCTGCAGCGCTTCGCGGTCAGCGATCCGCACGGCTACCGGCTCAGCATCAAGGAAACGCTGTCGATCAAGCCGGACGAATTCTACATGCGCGTCCGCAGCCGCGGCGCGCATGAACGGCTGTCGGTCGCACCCGCAGCGACGGACGAGGCCGCTGCCGATGTCGGCTCGGTCGCAGGTGCGGGGCAGCGACTCGCCGTCCTTTACGGCACCAGCCTCGGCACCGCCCGCGACGTGGCGGAAGAGATCGCCGAACGCGCGACCTTGGATGGCTTCGACACTGTCGTGCGTGCGATGGACGAGAGCTTCGCGCTGGGGCTTGAGGCGGAGGACCGCGTACTGGTCATCGTCACCGCCACCTATAATGGGCGTGCGCCCGATAGCGCCGTGAACACCGAGAAAGGCATCGACGCCGCATATTTCGCCGGCAAGCAATGGCCGGACGCGCGCTTCGCCGTGCTGGGCCTCGGCAACAGCCAATGGCCGAATTTCCAGGCGTTTCCGAAGCGCGTCGACGAGGTGCTGGGCGAAACCGGCGCACAGCGGCTGATCCCGCGCGCTGAAGCCGATGGCGACGGCGATTTCGATGGGGCGATCGCCGGCTTCGTTCGTGACCTGTGGAAAGCGCTTGGCGGCGAAGCGGCACCGGCGGAGGCCAAGCCCAGCCTCAGCTTGCGCATCGTCGAGCCCGGCACGATCCGCGCCCAGGCCTTGCCCGAGCACGCGGCGCGCCTGATTATCGCCGAAAATCGCGAGATGATCCGCCCCGCCGATGGCCTATGGGATTTCGCGATCGAGCCGCCCCGCGCCTCGACTCGCTTCATTCGTCTGAAGCTGCCCGAAGGCACGCGCCATAAGGCCGGCGACCATATCGCCATCTATGCGCGCAACCGGCCGGAACTGGTCGACCGCGCGCTTGCCCGGCTGGGCCTCGCGGGTGAAGCGCAGGTCGAAATTGGCGGCCACGGCAGCCGATTCCGCCATTTGCCATTGGGCAGCACCGTCACTATCCGCCAGCTGCTGACCGATTTCGTCGAGCTGCAGGATCCGGCCCCGCGCCGCGCGCTGGACATCATCGCTGCCCACACCACCTGCCCCGACAGCCAGGCCGAGCTTGACAGGCTGGCCGGCGGCTGGGGCGAGATGGCCGAAAAGCGGCTGACGCTGCTCGATCTGCTGGACCTTGTTCCCGCAGCGGCGCTTCCGCTCAACGATTTCGTTGAATTGTCCGCCGCGATCGCGCCGCGATTTTACTCGATCGCCTCCAGCCCGCTCGCCGATCCGGGCCATGCCGACCTGATCGTCGGCACCACCCGCGCGCCGGCCTGGTCAGGCCTTGGCGAGCATCAGGGATTCGCTTCCACCTATATGCGCGATGTCGGGCCGGGCGACGAGGTGTTCGGCTATGTCCGCTCGCCCAACCCGCCCTTCGCGCCGCCCGCCGATCCGGCCACACAGATGATCCTAATCGGCCCCGGCACCGGCTTCGCGCCCCTGCGCGGGTTTCTCCAGGAACGGGCGGCGCAGAGGGCAGAGGGCGTCCAAACCGGCGACATCCTGCTGTTTTTCGGCTGCCGTCATCCCGACCACGACTGGCTATGCCGCGAGGAGATCGAGGCCTGGACGGCGGACGGACTCGTTCAGCCCTTTCTCGCTTTTTCCGCGGTGCCGAGCCACCCGTGGCGGTTCGTGCAGGACGCGCTGCTTGCGGAGCAGGAACGCGTCTGGGCGGCGATCCGCGCCGGCGCCCAGATCTTCGTCTGCGGCGACGGCCGTTACATGGCCCCGGCCGTCCGCGAAGCGCTGATCGCGATCCACAGCCAGCAAATGGGTACCGACCGCGAACACAGCTCCGACTGGCTGGAAGAGCTGGTGGCGACAGGCATTTATCATCAGGACGTCTTCGGCTTCGGCAAGTGAAAGGACCTGAATGGCATGAGCGAGATCACGATCTGGACCCTGGACTGGGTGCCTGAAGGTCCGCGCGGCTTCGTTCGCGACCTGCGGCTGCGCTGGGCGTGCGAGGAAGCGGGACTTGCCTATTCGGTGCGCACCGTGCCGTTCGACGGGCGCGAGACCAATCACTTGCCGCACCAGCCCTTCGGTCAGGTTCCGTTCCTGACGGACGGCGATGTCGAAACCTTCGAGAGCGGCGCCGGCCTGCTGCATCTCGCGCGCAAGAGCGAAAAGCTGATGCCGCGCGACCCCGCCGGCGAGACCGAGACGCTGCAATGGCTGTTCGCCGCGCTCAACTCGATCGAGATGGTGAGCGTGCCGTGGTGGTTTCTTGAAATTTCCGGCGCGAAAGACAACGGCCTTGCCGGCTGGCTGGAAAGCCGCCTCGGCCATATCGAACGGGTCTTGAGCGAGCGCGACTGGCTCGCCGCCGGCCGCTTCACCGTCGCCGACCTGTTGATGGCGGATGTCCTTCGCGTCCAGAAGGTCCGCGCTTTCGGCGATCGGCCCGCCAGCGAAGCCTATGTTGCCCGCGTGACCGAGCGGCCCGCGTTCAGGAAAGCCCATGCCGACCAACTGGCGCATTTCGCCGCGGCCGATGCGGAGAGAGGGCGCCCGTGACGACATCGCTCCACGACCTCAGCGTAACGACCTTCCTGCGGACCGTGCGGGTGATGGCGGGCCTGTTGCGTTTCCTCGGTGCGGCTGAACGCGATCCGTCGTCTCAAGGCGCGCTGATCGAGGCCGGCCTCTCGAGCCTTCGATGACTGGCGTCGGTGGACACAGCGATCAATCCGGCACGAAATGAATGGCAAGCACGACCAAGATCAATATCGCGAACCCTTGCAGGATCGCGACGCCCGCGATGAACGAAGCGCGAGCCAGGCCGACAGCCAAATAGCGCGCGAACCATTTGGCTTGCACCCAAAGATACCAGCCAAGCGCGAGCACGATCAGCGCGAGACCCGCGGGCTCGGCATATTCGAAGCCGGCGCTGGCCAGTGCGACCCCAACCGAACTGGCGAACGCGAATGGCGCCGCCGCATAGCATTGGCTGTAAAAGGGCGGCCTGAGACTGGAGCGGTCGATCGCCACGCCGCGCTGGCGCAGCAACCGAATCGACAACAACAGTGGGAAGGCACTGAAGATCATCGTCCGGAAAATGAGCAGATGCTCCTCATTCCGAAAATAGGCCGGCAACAGGCTGGTTTGCTCGCCTCTCATGCCAGCCGGAGTAACTGCAGAGGCGACAATAGCCGCGATGATAAGGGTCATGAGCAAGAACAGCGGCGGGCTCATCGTATCCGCATATCTATGCGCCGCGCTGTCACCGATTTCCTGATCCGCATAGGCCATCATCTTCGCCGGATGCCGGATCGTGCGCCACATGGTGCGGGGAAAGAAGAAGAGCCAGCTGACGACTTCGAACAGAAACTCCTCAAACGATTTGAGGATGTGCATGAAATCCATGACGCCGCCCGCTCAGCTTCGTCGCGACATCAGAATCGGCGCACGCCGGGATCAATTTTGTCGCATCGGCCCGTGAAGTCCTGTTCGAAGCCCTTGATGCTGATCATTCCCGTCGTCCGATCGATCCGCACCTTGGGATGATTGAGCCCGTTGAGCCGATAGCTGGCCGTGATCTGGTCCGGCGTGACGACCAAATTGACAAGCTGCCACCAATGCTGGTCGTCCCCGCCCGAATTGATCGGGGGCAGCAGTTTTTTCGGGAGCCGGATGCGCCCGTCTCCGGCCGCGAGCTGGATGGTGACGGCGGTATCGAAGCTGCGCGTACTGCTCTCCAGCCCCTCACGGACACGATAGCGATGGTCGTATTTGTCCCACTCCAGTCGGCTGGTCCATTCGTTCGACGGTTCCTGGCCCGCGCCGACGCAAACGAGATTGATGGCCGCGGGATCCGGCAGCTGGTCCACGGCCGCGGCTCCGAGCAAGCCCGCCAAAAGCACGATGTGCATATCAACTTGCCCCTGATGAAAGCGGATGCCCAGTTTCTTGCCGGTTATCTAAATGAGGTCCAACAGTAAGTCCATAAAACGGGGTGGCCGTGCGGCAGCTAAGCGGGCGATCTGAACGGGTTCCGCCTACTGTTCGAACCGAGAGGAAGCGAATGGCGACATCACTTTACGACCTGAGCGTGCCGACTTTTCTGCAGACGGTGCGGGCGATGGCGGGCTACCTCGACCGCGCCGCCGCGCATTGCGCCGAGACAGGCACCGATCCCGACAGCTTCGTGGGCGCCCGGCTCTATGAGGACATGGCGCCGTTCCACTTTCAGATCGAAGCGGCGTGGCACCATTCCGTGTGGGGCATAGAGGCGCTAAAGACCGGCGCGTTCACGCCGCCGCCCTTGGTCGGACCGGTCCCCTTCGTCGGCCTGCAGGCCATGATCCGCAACGCCGAAACGGCGCTGGCGGCGTTCTCTCCCGAGGAGATCAACCGTTGGTCTGGCAAAGAACTGAACATCGAACTTCATAGACCGCTCGATGAGAAGGATGCCTGGACACCGTGGGACCCGCGGATCTTGGCCTTCACCTCCGAGACCTTCATCCTTTCATTCTCGCTGCCGAACTTTCATTTCCACGCCGTCACCGCTTACGACATCCTCCGCTGGCGCGGCGTGCCGATCGGCAAGCGGGACTATGAGGGGCAGTTGCGGACGCGATCGGGTTAGATGCATCCTGGTGCCGCTCTCCCTTCCCCATCATTTCCCGCGACGCGGCGATTGCGGAAGCGCGCCCGATCGGGCAGCTTCCGCGCAAAACAGGGGAGAGGCCGATGCAGCAGCTGAGCGGGCAGGACGCCAGCTTCGTCTATCTGGAGACGCCGCATACGCCGATGCATATCGGCTCCGTCGGCATCTACGATCCGTCGGCCGCGCCGGGCGGGTTCGTGCGGTTCAAGGACATCCTGGATTTCGTCGCCTCGCGGCTGGGCGGCGCGCGCAGCTTCCGTCAGCGGCTGGTGCGGCTACCGCTGGACCTCGACCATCCTTATTGGATCGAGGATCCGGATTTCGACATCGAATTCCATATCCGCCACATTGCCTTGCCGGAGCCGGGCGACTGGCGGCAGCTCTGCATCCAGGTCGCGCGGCTGCATTCCCGGCCTCTCGACCTGAACAAGCCGCTTTGGGAGTTCACAATCATCGAGGGCCTCGACAATGTCGAGGGCCTTCCCAAGGGCTGTTTCGCGCTGCTCGCCAAGGTCCATCACGCGGCGATCGACGGTATGTCCGGCGTCGAGATGTCGGCGGCGATCCACGACCTCTCGCCCGACAAGCCCAACCGCATCGCCAATGATGACTGGAAAGCGGACGACAAGCCGGGCGTCGCCGACCTGTTGATCAAAAGCTATTTCAACAGTTTGCGCAAGCCGCTCCAATATGCCGAAACCGCCGCGCGCGCGATCCCCGGCCTCGCCCGCCTGTCGCAGAGCGTGTCGAAAGGCGATGTCAGCCTCGCCAATACCAAGCTGGCGCCCAAGACCCGGTTCAACGGCAAGGTCGGGCCGCACCGCGTGTTCGACGCGGTGCCGTTGCCGCTGGCGGACGTTCGCGCGATCAAGGATGCCGTGCCTGGTGCAACCGTCAACGACGCGATCCTTGCGGTCGTCGGCGGAGGACTGCGCCACTATCTGCAAGGAAAAGCTGAGCTGCCCGCCGACAGCATGACCGCGATGGCCCCGATCTCCGTGCGGGTGGAAGGCGAGAAGGCGGCGCTCGGCAATCTCGTCTCGGCGATGGTCGTGCCGCTCGGCACCCACATCGCCGATCCGTTGGAACGGCTGCGCTACGTGCATGGCGAGACGGTCAATTCCAAGGCGATGACAAACGCGGTCGGCGCACGAACCTTGACCGACACGTCGCAATTCATGCCCGCCGGCCTATCCGGCATCGCCGCGCGACTCTACACGCGGTTGGGCGCGGCCAACGCGCATGCACCTGTGTTCAACACTGTCGTGACCAACGTGCCAGGCAGCCGTGTGCCGCTGTATTTCGCCGGCGCCAGGATGGTCGCGATGTATGGTCTCGGCCCCATTTTTGATTCGATGGGGCTGATCAATCCGATCTATTCCTATGTCGACACGATCGCGATCAGCTTTACCTGCGATCGTGATATGATGCCAGACCCGGCCGCCTATGCCGAAGGGCTGAAGCGGTCGTTCGAGGAGCTGAAAGCAGCGGCGCAGGTGCCGCAGGACAAACCCAAGGCGAAGGGAAAGAAGCATGCTTGAACCCGACAAACTGAAAGCCGCCGGCGACGCGGTGAAGGAAGGCGCGACCAAGGCCGCGGAAAACAGCGCCGCGCTCAGCATGAAAGTCATCGACCATGCCGAGGAAAACACCCGCCAGGCGTTCGCCGCGCTGCGCGCTGCCGCGAAGGCCAGCGGAGTGTCGGACCTGATGAAGGTCCAGGCCGATTATGTGAAGGATCAGGGATCGCGCAGCATGGCCCAGGTCAAGGAAGTCGGCGAGATGATCGCGAGCTTCGGCCGCGAGGCAATGTCGGGTCTGACTGGCAAGAAGGAAGGTTAAGGCAGCGCTCACTGCTTGACTTGGGTGAGGCGGTGCTTAGGCCCCGCCTCATGCCTGTTATTCGCGTCACACCAAAGCGCTTCGCCGATCCGCGCGGCTGGTTCAGCGAGACGTATCAACGCGACCGTTTCAGGGCGGCGGGGGTTGGTGCCGATTTCGTGCAGGATAACCAGTCCTTTTCCGCGCCCGCCGGCACCCTGCGCGGTATTCACTTCCAGTCGCCGCCGCACGCCCAGGCAAAGCTGGTGCGCTGCATCAAGGGCCGCATCTGGGACGTGGCCGTCGATCTGCGCGCCGGTTCACCGACCTTTGGCGAATGGGTCGCGGCCGAACTAACGGCGGAACGCGGCGAGCAACTGTTCATTCCCGCCGGCTTCGGCCACGCCTTTCTGACGCTCGAGCCGGATTGCGAAGTCGCCTACAAGGTCGATGATTTCTACGCGCCGGACTGCGACGGCGGCATTCGCTGGGACGATCCGCGGCTCGCCATCGACTGGCCGCTGCCGGTCGCCGCGCCCGCGCTGTCCGACAAGGACGCCCGGCTGCCGCTACTCGACGATTTCAAAAGTCCGTTCGAATATGACGGGCGGCCTCTGGAACTATTGGACGCATAATGGCCCGTATTCTCGTGACCGGCGGCGCCGGCTTTATTGGCTCCGCGCTGGTGCGGCACCTGATCGAAAACACCGATCACGCAGTGCTGAACGTCGATGCGCTGACCTATGCCGGCAATCTCTTCTCGCTGGAGCCGGTCGCGAAGAGCAACCGCTACCGCTTCGCTCGCGCCGACATCTGCGACCGCGACGCGATCGCCAGGCTGATCGCGGATTTCCGACCCGAGATCATCACCCACCTCGCCGCCGAGAGCCATGTCGACCGTTCGATCGACGGCCCGTCCGCCTTCATCCAGACCAATCTGGTCGGCACCTTCACGATGCTCGCTACCGCGCTCGATTACTGGCGCACGCTGGACGATACGGCCAAGGCGGCATTCCGCTTTCACCACATCTCGACCGACGAGGTGTTTGGCGCGCTGGGTGACGACGGCTTCTTCACCGAGGAGACGCCCTATGATCCGCGCTCGCCCTATTCGGCGTCGAAAGCGGGCTCGGATCATCTCGTTTCCGCCTGGCATCACACCTACGGCCTGCCGGTGCTGATTACCAATTGCTCGAACAATTACGGGCCGTATCATTTCCCGGAAAAGTTGATTCCGCTGATGATCATCAAGTGCCTCTCGGGCGAGGCGCTGCCGGTCTATGGCAAGGGCGCGAACGTGCGCGACTGGCTGTATGTCGACGATCATGTCCGCGCGCTGACAAGCGTATTCGAAAAGGGCGTGCCTGGCGAAAGCTATATGGTCGGCGGCAATTCGGAGCGCACCAACCTCGCCGTCGTCCAGACCATCTGCGATACGCTGGACCGGGTGCGCGCCCGTGCCGACGGCCAGAGCTATACCACCCAGATCACCTATGTCGCGGACCGGCCGGGCCACGACTTCCGCTATGCGATCGACGCGACGAAGCTGATGCGCGATTTGGGCTGGGAGCCGCGGGAAAGCTTCGAGAGCGGCATCGCCAAGACCATCCAATGGTATCTCGACAATGAGGATTGGTGGCGACCGATCATGGACAGGAATTACGCGGGCGAGCGGCTGGGCCTGAAGGCGGCCGGGTGAACCCCGTCCTCGTCACCGGCGGCACCGGCCAGGTCGGCACCGCGCTACGTGGTCTGGCACCGCGCTTCGGCGTCGAACTGGTGGCGCCGGGACGGGACGAACTCGAACTCGCCAGCCCGCCCTCGATCACGGCTATGCTGAAATCGCGCGAATGGAGCGCGGTGATCAACTGCGCTGCCTACACCGCCGTCGACAAGGCGGAGAGCGAGCCAGAAGCGGCCTTCGCCCTCAACGCTGTCGCTCCGGAAATCCTGGCGCTGGAGACATTCGCGCGCGGCATCCGCCTGTTGCACGTTTCGACCGATTATGTCTTCGACGGTTCCAAGACCGGTCTTTACACCGAGGACGACCCGGTCGCGCCGATTGGCGCCTACGGGGCATCGAAGGAAGCGGGCGAGCGCGGCGTGCGCGCGGGCAACTCGGATCACATCATCCTGCGCACGGCCTGGGTGGTTAGCCCCTGGGGCAGTAATTTCGTCAAGACGATGCTGCGGCTGGGGGCGGAGCGCGACCAGCTGCGTGTCGTCGCCGATCAGCATGGCTGCCCCACTTCCGCGATCGATATTGCCGAGACACTGCTGACGATCCTGACCAAAAGCGGGCCAGCGGGTACCTATCATTTCGTGAATGCGGGCGCAGCGAGCTGGTGCGATCTCGCCCGTTTCGTCATCGACCGCGCGGGACTGCGCGCTACCGTGGAGGCGATCACGACCGCCGACTATCCGACGCCGGCGAAGCGGCCCGCCAACTCTCGGCTTGCGACCGAGAAGTTGCAGGCTGCATTCGGTATCTCGCCGCGTCCGTGGCAGGAAGCCGTGGGCGATGTGGTCGATCAACTGACGAGGCACAAGTGAAGGGCATTATCCTGGCCGGCGGCTCCGGCACCCGGCTTCATCCGGCGACGTTGGCGGTCAACAAGCAGTTACTGCCCGTCTACGACAAGCCGATGATCTACTACCCGACCTCCGCGCTGATGATGGCTGGGATCCGGGAAATCCTGATCATTTCCAGCCCGGAATATCTGGACAATTACAAGCGCCTTTTCGGCATCGGCGAACAGTTCGGCCTGCGCATCGAGTACGCCGTTCAACCCAAGCCCGAGGGCCTGGCCCAGGCGTTCCTGATCGGCGACGAATTCCTGGACGGTGGCCCCGGATCGCTGGTGCTGGGCGACAATATCTTTTTCGGCGCAGGCCTGGGCGAGCTGATGCAGAACGCCCGCGCGCGGACCAAAGGCGCCACCGTTTTCGCCTATCATGTCGATGATCCGACCGCGTACGGCGTGGTCGAACTGGATGGTGAAGGCCGCGCGCTCAGCATCGAGGAAAAGCCGAAGGCTCCCAAATCACACTGGGCGGTGACGGGCCTTTATTTTTACGACGAACGTGTCACCGAGTTCGCGAAGCAGGTGAAGCCGTCGGCGCGCGGGGAGTTGGAGATCACCGACCTCAATCGCATCTACATGGAAGCGGGCGAGCTGTTCGTCGAGCGGATGGGGCGCGGCTTCGCCTGGCTGGATACCGGCACCCACGACAGCCTGCTCGAAGCCAGCGAGTTCGTCCGCACCCTGCAGAAGCGCCAGGGCGTCCAGATCGCGAGCCTCGAGGAAATCGCCTTTACGCAGGGCTTCATCGACCGCGACCAGCTGCGTGAACGGGGCAAGCTGTTCGAGAAAACCGCCTATGGGCGTGCGCTGCTGGATTTGGCGGAGGGGCGAGGTTGACGCGCCGTTGTGCTCCGGCGAAGGCCGGAGCCTTGTGACGCAGTGCTCCGTCCTTCGCCGGAGCACACAAGACTAGCGGCCCACCATACCCTCCGGCCGCACCACGCGATCGAACGTCGCCGCGTCAACCAGCCCCAGCGCCAGCCCCGCTTCCCTCAGCGTCAAGCCCTCCGCATGCGCATATTTCGCGATCTTGGCGGCATTGTCATAGCCGATCTCAGGCGCGAGCGCCGTCACCAGCATCAGCGAGCGATCGACCAGTTCCGCGATGCGTGCCTGGTTCGGCTCGGTGCCTTCCACCATGCGTTCGGCGAAGCTTTCCATGCCGACGCTGAGCAGATGGATCGACCGCAGCACCGCCGCGCCGATCAGCGGCTTGAAGACGTTCAGCTCCAGATGCCCCTGCAGCCCGCCGACGGTCACGGCGGTGTGATTGCCCATCACCTGCGCGCAAACCATCGTCAACATCTCGGCCTGCGTGGGATTGACCTTGCCGGGCATGATCGAGCTGCCCGGCTCGTTCGCCGGCAGTTCCAGCTCGCCGAGGCCGGAGCGTGGGCCGGAGCCGAGCAGACGCAGGTCATTGGCGATCTTGGTGAGAGACACCGCCACCACGTTCAGCGCGCCGGACAGTTCGACTAGCGCATCGTGCGTGGCCAGCGCCTCGAACTTATTTTCGGCCGCGCTGAACTCGATGCCGGTGATGGCGCTGACCTCGATCGCGAATTCGTCAGCAAAGCCCTCCGGCGCGTTCAGTCCTGTACCGACCGCCGTCCCACCCTGCGCGAGCGCGTAAACGTCGGTGGCGGCGCTGCTCACCCGGCCGCTGCCCTTCGCGACCTGCGTGGCGTAGGCGGAGAATTCCTGGCCCAGCGTCAGAGGCGTCGCGTCCTGCAGATGCGTGCGGCCGATCTTGACGATATCCGCCCATGCCTCCTGCTTGTCGAGCAAGGCCCCCAGCAGTTTGTCGAGCGCCGGCTCGAAGCGATCGCGCAGCGACAGCGCCGCCGCGATGTGCATCGCCGTTGGAAAGCTGTCATTCGACGATTGGGACATGTTGACCTGATCGTTCGGATGCACCGGCGCCTTACCGCCGCGCTTCCCCGCCAGCCGCTCATTGGCGATGCCGGCGATCACTTCGTTGACGTTCATGTTGGACTGGGTGCCGGAACCGGTCTGCCAGATGACGAGCGGGAATTGATCGTCGAACTTGCCCGCCGCGACATCCGCCGCCGCCGCCTCGATCGCGTCCGCGATCTCCGCCGCCAGCCCGTGCTGCCGGTTCACTCGGCTCGCCGCCTGTTTCACGATCGCGAGCGCATGCACGATCCCAATCGGCATCCGCTCCTCCGGCCCGAACGGAAAATTCTCGATCGACCGCTGGGTCTGCGCCCCCCAGTATGCGGAGGCGGGAACGTCGATCGGGCCGATGCTGTCAGTTTCGGTGCGGGTCTCGGTCATGCGCTTACTCCAACCCTCTTCCCACTGGGGAGAGGGACGGCCGCAAAGCGGCCAGGGAGAGGGGCAGTCTTCAACGCACAGCCCCTCTCCCGGCCTCGCTGCGCTCGACCACCCTCTCCCCGGAGGGGAGAGGGTATAAGATCAGACCGGCCGCGTGAACCGGCCTTTCGACGCCGCCTTGTCCTTCAGCAGTTTCGCCACCTCGAAGCCGTGCTTTTCCAACCCGGCCACGATCTTGTCATTGCCTTCATGGTCCGCCCACAGCATCGGGCCGCCGCGATAGACGGGCCAGCCATAGCCGTAGATCCACACCACATCGATGTCGGACGCACGTTGGGCGACACCTTCCTCCAGGATCAGCGCGCCTTCGTTGACCATCGGGTAGAGCGTGCGCTCGACGATTTCCTCATCGCTGATCTGGCGCTTGTTCGTGCCGGCCTTGGCGGCGAAGTCGTCGAGGATCGTCTGCACTTCGGCGCTGGGCGTCGGCCGGCGCTTCTCGTCATAATCGTAGAAACCCTTGCCGGTCTTCTGGCCCCAGCGCCCGGCGGCGCACAGTGCGTCGCGGACATTCTCGATGCGATCGGGATCGCGGTGCCAGCCGATATCGACGCCGGCGAGATCGCTCATCTGGAACGGCCCCATCGGCATGCCGAAATCGACATGGACCTTGTCGATCTGGGCAGGCGTCGCGCCTTCCATCAGCAGCTTCATCGCCTCGATCTGGCGAGGCTTCAGCATCCGGTTGCCGATAAAGCCGTCGCACACGCCCGCGACGACCGCGACCTTGCCGATCTTCTTGGCGATCGCCATCGCGGTGGCGAGCACATCGTCGGCGGTCTTGGCGCCACGCACGACCTCCAGCAGCTTCATCACATTCGCCGGTGAGAAGAAGTGCATGCCGAGAACGTCCTGCGGCCGGCTGGTGGACGCCGCGATTTCGTTCACGTCGAGATAGGAGGTGTTGGATGCAAGGATCGCGCCCGGCTTCGCGATCTTGTCGAGCCGGCCGAACATCTCCTTCTTCACATCCATATTCTCGAAGATCGCTTCGATGATCAGGTCGCAGTCCGCGAGCGTTTCCAGGTCGAGTGTTGGTGTCAGCAGGCCCATCATCTGATCGACCTGTTCCGGCTTGAACCGGCCCTTGGCGGCGGACGCATCATAATTCTTGCGAATGACGCCGGTGCCCCGATCCAGATTTTCCTGCTGCGCCTCGACGATCGTGACCGGAATGCCGGCCTGAAGGAAGTTCATCGAGATGCCGCCGCCCATCGTGCCGGCGCCAATCACGCCCACCTTCTTGATGTCGCGCAGCTTGATGTCGTCGGCGATGCCGTCGATCTTCGCTGCCTGGCGCTCGGCGAAGAAGATGTGACGCTGGGCGGCCGACTGGGTGCCGAACATCAGCTTCATGAACTCCTGCCGCTCGAAGGCGAGACCTTCGGCCAGCGGCAGCTCGACCGCCGCCTGGACGCAGCGCAGGTTCGCAGCCGGCGCGTCGAAGCCCCGGAACTTCTTCGCATTCTCGGCAGCGAACTTCTGGATGAAGGCGGGGTCGCCATGCACGGCCATCTCGCCGCTGCGGCGCGGTTCAACGCCGATCATGCCCTTCGCGAAGGCGAGCGCCTCGTCGAACAGCGAGTCCTCGCCGGCGATCTTGTCGACAAGGCCGACTTCGGCGGCTTTCTTCGCGCTGATCGGGGTGCCGGTCGCGCACATCTCCGCCGCCGCCTCGATGCCGGCGACGCGCGGCAGGCGCTGCGTGCCGCCCGCGCCTGGCAGCAGGCCAAGCTTCACTTCGGGCACGCCCAGCTTCGCCGACGGCACCGCGACGCGGTAGTGGCAGGCAAGCGCGGTCTCCAGCCCCCCGCCGAGCGCGGTGCCGTGGATCGCGGCGACCACTGGCTTCGTGGATCCTTCGATCTGCTCGACCAGCTCCGGCAGCTGCGGCGCGACCGGCGGCTTGCCGAACTCGGTGATGTCCGCGCCGGCAAAGAAGGTACGGCCCTCGCAGCGGATCACGGCGGCCTTCAGCTCGTCGTCGCCCGCGAGCTGCTCGATCGCGGCGGCAAGGCCCTGCCGCACCGCCGCGCCCAGTGCGTTCACCGGCGGATTGTTGGACGTGATGATCAGAATGCCGTCACGGATTTCGGTGGAGATTGGGGATGTCATGATTTTCCTCTCAAGCGGCGGTCTTGCCCGTCTCCTGACGGGTCACGGGATGGGATGAGCTGAGTCCGCCATCGACGGCGATGGCCTGGCCGTTCACATAGCTGGCATCCTCGGAGGCCAGGAACAGCGCCATGTTGGCGATCTCGTCCGGCTGGCCGGCGCGGCGGAGCGGATTGAGGCGACCGATCTTGTCGGTCACGCCCTTGTCCGCCGCGTAATCGAACGCGCGCTGGGTCATGCTGGTCTGGATCAGGCCGGGGCAGATCGCGTTGACGCGGACGTTCGTGGCGAAGAGCTGCTGCGCCGCCGTCATCACCAGATTGATCACGCCCGCCTTCGACGCTGAATAGGCCGGGCAGCCCGCGCCCGAACGGATGCCGGCGACGGAAGCGGCACAGACGATCGAGCCCTTGCCCCGCTCGATCATCCTGGGCGCGGCATGTTTGATGACGAGGAATGGGCCGATCAGGTTGGTCTGCAGGATCGCCTGCCATTCCTCGACGGTGTGATCGAAGATGCCGGTCAGCCCCCCCGAGACGCCGGCATTGGCGAAGGCGATGTCGAGTCCGCCGAAAGTCGAGACCGCTGCCTCGACCAGCGATCGGACGTCATCCTCATTGCCGGCATCGATCTGAAACGCCTCGACATCGCCGTCGATCAGGCTGGCCGTTTCGTGCACCGTCTCCGCCTTGTCACCGATGACGAGCTTGGCGCCCTCGGCGGCGAAGCGGCGCGCGGTGGCGCGGCCGATGCCGGAGCCGGCGCCAGTGATGATCGCGACCTTGCCCGCCAGCCTCATATCGTCTGCCCTCCGTCGATCACGATAGTCTGGCCGGTCATGAAGGCAGCCGCAGGCGAGGCGAGGAAAACCGCTGCGCCCGCGATCTCGTCCGGTTCGCCGATGCGCCTCAGCGGCGCCCCCTCGGTCGAGCGCTTCAGCGTATCCGGGTTTTCCCATAGCGCGCGGGCGAAATCGGTTTTGATGAGGCCCGGCGCGATGCAGTTCACGCGCACATTGTCCGGCCCGAACTCATGCGCGAGATTGCGGGCGAGCTGCATGTCGGCCGCCTTGGAGATGCAATAGGCGCCGATCACGGTGCTGCCGCGCAGGCCGCCGATCGACGAGATGATGACGATCGCGCCGTCCTTGTGCGCCCGCATCTCCGGCGCGACCATGCCGATCAGCCAGTGATTGGCGACAATGTTGTTGTCGAGGATCTTGCGGAACTGATCGTCGGCGATGCCGTCCATCGGCCCATAATAGGGGTTGGACGCGGCATTGCAGACGAGGATGTCGATCTGGCCGAACGCGGCCTTGGTCTCATCGACCAGATGCTGCAGCCCCGGCTTGTCCGAGATGTTCGCGGCGACCGCGATGGCCGCGCCTGGATGGCGGGCGTTGATCGCTTCCGCGACCGCATCGCACGCATCCTGTTTGCGGCTGGAAACGACGACCTTCGCGCCATGCTCCGCCATCCGCTCGGCGATCGCCTTGCCGATGCCGCGCGACGACCCGGTGATGATGGCGACCTTGCCAGTGAGGTCGAACAGCGTCATTTCGCCCCCGCTGCTTGCGCGAAATGCCAGGACGCCGCGGCGAGGCCGGGGACCCGCCTGGCGGTGGCTTCAGCCTGCGCCGATGCGGCGGTGCCTTCGACGATCCGTTTCTTGATGCCTTGGACGATACCGGTCAGGCGAAACAGATTATAGGCGAAATACCAGTTGAGGTCCGGGACGCCGCTTCGCCCCGTCGCTGCGCAATAGCGTTCAACCGCCTGCTCCAGCGTCGGGATGCCGAGGGTCTCGTAGTCTAGGCCTTTGACTCCGGACCGGCCCTCGGGCTCCGTCACCCAGTTCATCAGCAGATACGAGAAGTCCGCGAGCGGATCGCCGAGCGTCGACAGCTCCCAATCCAGCACCGCGATCACGCGCGGCTCCGTCGCGTGGAAAATCATATTATCGATGCGGTAATCGCCGTGCACGATCGTCACCCGGTCCTGCCGCGGCACGGTCGTCGGCAGCCATTCGATCAGGCGATCGACTTCCGGGATCGTCTCGGTTTCCGACGCCTTATACTGCTTCGACCAGCGCCCGACCTGGCGCTCGAAATAATTGCCCGGCCGGCCATAATCGCCCAGCCCGATCGATTCATGATCGGTGTTGTGAAGCTGGGCCATCGTGTCGATCATCGCGTGATAAACGCCGCGCCGCTGCTCGGGCGTGCAGCCCGGCAACGCGCCGTCCCACAGGTTCCGGCCCTCGGCCATCCCCATCACGTAGAACATCGATCCGATCACGTCGCGGTCGGTGCACAATCCATAGGGACGCGCCACGGGGAAACCGGTCGGGTGAAGCGCCGCCTGCACGCGATACTCGCGATCGACCGCATGGGCGGAAGGCAGCAATGGCCCGAACGGCTGGCGCCGCAGCACATAGGCCTGGCCGGGCGTGTCGATCCGGTAGGTCGGGTTTGACTGGCCTCCCTTGAAGCGAGAGAGCGTCACCGGCCCGGCGAAGCCTTCGACATTCTCCTGCATCCAGGCCGTCAGCCGCGCCTCGTCCAGCCGGTCCTTGTCCGGCACGGGCATCGTGCCGACCATCGTGCTTTGGGCATCTGACTGGATCATTCGAACACGATCACGGAACGCGCGGTGTCGCCTTGGCGCAACTGGTCGAAAGCGTGGTTGATCTGGTCGAGCGGCACCCGCTCTGCGATGATCGTGTCGAGATCGAGCAGCCCGCGCATGTAGAAATCGACGAGACGCGGAATCTCTACCGGGAATCGGTTGGCGCCCATCAGCGCGCCCTGCAGCTTCTTGCCCGACAGCAGGTCGAGCGCGGAAAGGCCGGTCTGGTGCGTCAGCGGCATCATGCCCAGGATCGTGGCGGTGCCGCCGCGTTTCAGCACCCTCACCGCCAGCTCGCCCGATTGCGGGCGGCCGACCGCCTCGATCGCGTGATCGACGCCACCCTTGGTCAGCTCGACGATCTCGACAACGGCCGTATCGGACGCGGCATCGACAACGTCGGTCGCGCCCAGCTTCCTGGCGATTTCGCGCTTTTCCGGCACCGGATCGACGGCGATGATCCGGCCGGCGCCGGCGATCCTGGCGGCATTGACCACCGCCAGCCCGACGCCGCCACAGCCGACCACGGCCACCGTCTCGCCCGGCGTCACGGCCGCGGCATTGAAGACCGCGCCCGCGCCCGTCGTCACCGCGCAGCCGATGATGCAGGCCCGGTCGAGCGGCATTTCGGGGTCGATTCGCACGCACGCATGCTCATGGATCAGCATCTGCTCGGCATAGGCCGACAGGTTCAGCATCTGGTTGACCGGCGTGCCGTCCGGGAACGTCAGGCGCGAAGGCTCGCCGGGCTTGCGCCGCGTGTCGCCGCCCAGACAGAGCGACATGCGGCCGGTCACGCAAAACTCGCAATGGCCGCAAAAGGCACTGAGGCAGGTGACGACCGCGTCGCCCGGCTTCACCGTTGTGACTTCCGAACCGACCTGCTCGACGATGCCTGCCGCTTCGTGCCCTGGAATGCAGGGCATCGCATGCGGATAGGCGCCGTCGACGAAATGCAGGTCGGACCGGCACACCCCGCAGGCGGCGGTGCGGATCAGCACTTCATGCGGCCCGGGCTTCGCCACCACCACGTCTTCGATGGTGAGCGGCGTGTTTGCCTGAGTGAGAATCGCAGCCTTCATCGCGCTGCCTTCGCTTTCGCCGTCGCGATCGCATCGCGGCCACCATATTTGCCGAACTCGATGCGGGCGATCGAGCGATTATGGACTTCGTCCGGCCCGTCGGCGAGACGAAGCGTGCGCTGCCCGGCATACATTTTCGCAAGGCCCGGATCCTCGGAAACGCCGGCCGCGCCCCAGGCCTGGATCGCATCGTCGATGATCCGCAGCGCCATGCGCGGGGCGGCCACCTTGATCATCGCGATCTCCGCCTGCGCCGCCTTGTTGCCCGCCTTGTCCATCATGTCGGCGGCCTTGAGGCAAAGCAGCCGCGTCATTTCGATATCGATGCGCGCTTCCGCCACGCGCTGCTCCCAGACGCTGTGCTCCGCGATTACCTTGCCGAAGGCGACGCGGGAGAGGAGCCGCTCGCACATCTTCCTCAGCGCTTCCTCGGCTGCGCCGATCGTGCGCATGCAGTGATGGATGCGGCCCGGCCCCAGCCGACCCTGGGCGATCTCGAAGCCGCGGCCTTCGCCCAGCAGCATGTTCTCCGCCGGCACCCGCACATCCTTCAGCTCGATTTCCATATGGCCATGCGGGGCGTCGTCATAACCGAACACCGGCAGGTGGCGCAGGATGTTCACGCCCGGCGCGTCGAGCGGCATAAGGATCATCGATTGCTGGGCGTGGCGCTGCGCCTCGAAATCGGTCTTGCCCATCGTGATCGCGATCTTGCAGCGCGGATCGCCCGCGCCCGACGACCACCATTTGGTGCCGTTCAGCACATAGTCGTCGCCGTCGCGCTCGATCCGCGTCTCGATATTGGTCGCGTCGGAGGAAGCAACCCCAGGTTCGGTCATCAGGAAGGCGGAGCGGATTTCGCCGTTCATCAGCGGCCGCAGCCACTGTTCCTTCTGCTCGCGCGTGCCGTAGCGGTGGAACACTTCCATATTGCCGGTGTCGGGCGCGGCGCAGTTGAACACCTCCGACGACCAGCCGATCCGCCCCATCTCCTCGGCGCACAACGCATATTCAAGGTTGGTGAGGCCCGGCCCTTCGAACTCGAAACTGTCATCGACATGCGGGCGGCCGGAGCCGGGGGGCATGAACAGGTTCCAGATGCCCGCCGCCTTGGCGCGCACTTTCTCCTCCTCGATCACCGGCAGCACTTTCCAGCGGCCGCCCTGCTTTTGCTGATCGTGATAATCGTGATCGCGCGGGCGGACATGTTTTTCGATAAAATCGCGGACGCGATCCCGCCAATAGGTCTGGCGTTCGGTCAGATCGAAATCCATGCTGCTCTCCGCTTTGGGTGGTAGGCGTCTAAGCCGCGACTCGGCACCGTTTCCACCCCTAAAAAATCACGCATTCCGGCCATTTTTCTCCGCGCTGCCTGCTTCCGCTACGGCAAGCTTGGCCAGCCGCGCTTCATGTTCCGCACGCCCGAACGGGAATCGCATGAAGATCGCCGCGCCGGCGATGGCGAACATCATGGTCAGCGTCGAGAAGCTGAGCGTCAGCCGGTCCAGCACGCCTATCTCGACTCGTCCCGGCACTGCGTTCACCGGAAAGCCCGCCAGCGATAGCATCATGCCCGTCAGAAAAATGCCCAGCCCGGTCACGCTTTTCTGCATGAAGAAATAGCCCGCCGCGAACAGTCCCTCTTCCCGCCGCCCGGTTTCGGCCTGCGAGGCCTCGACGACGTCGGCGACCATCGAGCCGGTGCTGATCATCACCACCACGCCCAGCCCGGTCGAGGCGCCGGTCAGCAGCAGGAAAAGCCCGTGCGGCACGTCAACACCGACCAGGCGCAGCCAGTACGGCAGGGTGCCGAGCGCAGCGCTGATGCATACGCTGGAGGCTGCCGTCGCCCGCTTGCCGATCCGCATATTCAGCGGCGTCACGCCAAGGAACGCGCCGACCACGCCGGCGAACAGCGCCAGCGAATAGCTGAAGAATTCGGCTTTCGAGAACAGCCAGACATAGGTCAGAACATAGTTGGCGATGGCGAAGGCGATGCCCTGGTTGGCGAAAGCGAACAGCGCCGCCGCCATCAGGATCAGGAAGGCGCGGTTGGACAGCGTCGCGCGCATGTCGCGGAGAGTCTCGACGACGCCGTGACGTGGCACCGTGTGCGCCGCGCGCTTCGCATAGCGCCGGTGCGTACCCAATGCCGACAGAAGCACGCTCGCCGCCATGATGGCCGCGCCGGCCAAGCCGTAGCGGTGATAGCCTTCGGCGGCCAGGACCGCCGAACTGTTGCCTTCGGGGGCAAGCAGCGCCCCGTAGGCGAGAACGAGCATGACGAGGCCGCCCGTCCAACCAAACAGGTAGCGGTAGCGCAGGATCGAGGTGCGCTCGTGATAGTCGCGGGTCATTTCCGGCACGAGCGCGATCGACGGCACTTCGTTGGTGGACAGCGCCACGCGCACCGCGATCGCGACAGCCAACAGCCAGGCGAACTGCGTCCCGTGAGTTCCGACGGGCGGGTTCCACAGCAGCAACCAGGCAATGAAGATCGGCACGACCGAGCCGTACAGCCAAGGGTGGCGCCGGCCCCAGCGGCTGTTCGTGCGGTCGCTCAGCACGCCGACAGCCGGATCGATCAGTCCATCGACGATCAGGGCGATCAGGATCGCCAGGCCGACCTGATCCGCCGGCAGGCCCACGACCTGATTGTAGAAGATCAGCAGGAACACCGAAAAGCCATTGTCCTTGATGCCGTAGGCGATCGCGCCAAATCCGTAGGCGAGTTTGGTGCGGAGCGGGACGCGGCCCTTGGTCACGCGGCGGGCGCCAGCGCCTGCAACGCTTCGAACATGCCAGGCATATCCGGGTCCCAGCTTTGCCTAGTGCCGACCGACATGCCGCCATCGACCAGGATGCTGGTGCCGGTGATGAAACCGGCTTCGTCGCTGGCCAGGAAGGCGACGGCGGCGGCGATGTCTTCGGGCCGCCCCGCCCGCTTCACCGGCTGGGCGTTGGCGGCCATCTGCCCGATCATCGCATTGGCCTGGTCGCGCACCGCGCCTTCCAGCCCGATGCTGGAGGTGAAGATGTTGGTGGTGATGAAGCCGGGCAGCACCGCGTTCACGCGGATGCCGAAGCGCGCCAGATCCGCCGCGGCCACTTTGGTGAGGTGCAGGACGCCAGCCTTCGCGACCGAATAAGCAGTCGGCGCCGCGCCTGAAGCCAGCGCCGCGACCGATGCCGTGTTGACGATCGCGCCGCCGCCCTTCGCTGTCATCAGCGGCGCTGCATGACGAATGCCGAGCGCCACCGAGCGGAGCAGCAGGTTCATGGTCTGGTCCCAGCCGTCTGCGTCGATCTCGTCGATCCGCCCGCGCTGACCGCCCGCGCCGGCATTGTTGAACAGCACGTCCGGCCCGCCCAACGCTTTCGCGGCATCGAGCAGGGCGAGGATGTCGGCTTCCTGGGTGACATCGGTGCGCACGAAACGGATGCGGCCGTTCGAGGTGCCGGCGAGCGCCTGCCCGGCGCCAACGTCGATGTCGCCAGCGACGACGGTCGCGCCTTCGTCCACCAGCTTGAGCGCCGTGGCACGGCCGATGCCTGATGCCGCGCCTGTGACGACAGCGACCTTGCCGCTGAATCGCATCCGCCTCTCCATTTCTTTTGGCGCGAGCATAGGGGGCGGGGAAGTCGCGTCAAAGACGCTACGGCATGGCGCCATGTCGCCGAGAGGGTTGCGAGCCGCGAAGCGAACGTCGAAACAAGGCGCCAAATCGCATCGGGGAGAGACGCAAATGGACATCGCTTCACTGTTCCGGCTGGACGGTCGCGTCGCGCTGGTGACCGGCGGATCGCGCAATATCGGCAAGTGGATTTCCGAAGGCTTCATTGCCCAGGGCGCGAAGGTCTATATCAGCGCGCGCAAGGCCGAGGATTGCTTCGCGACCGCTGAAGAGCTTGGTCCCAACTGCATCGCGCTGCCGCAGGATGTCTCGACCGTCGCGGGCTGCAAGGCGCTCGCCGCACAGCTGGCCGAGCGTGAGGAGCAGCTCGACATCCTCGTCAACAATGCCGGCGCCGCCTGGGGCGAACCGTTCGAGGGGTTCACCGAAAAGGGCTGGGACAAGGTCATGGACCTCAATCTCAAATCACCCTTCTTCCTGACCCAGGCTCTGCATGGCCTGCTGAAGTCCGGCGCCAGGGCGCAGCCCGCCAAGGTCATCAACATCACCTCCATCGACGGCATGCGGCTGAACGCGTGGGAAACCTACAGCTATCAGGCCTCCAAAGCGGCCCTCATCCAACTCACCAAGCGGGTGGCGGCGAGACTGATCGGCGACGGCGTCATCGTCACGTCGCTGGCGCCAGGTGCCTTCGCCAGCGACATGAACAAGGCCGCGCGCGACCACCGCGATGCCGTCGCGAAGGCGATTCCCGCGAAGCGGATCGGCGCGCCCGAGGATATTGCGGCGGCCGCCGTCTATCTCGCCAGTCGCGCCGGCGACTATGTGATCGGCGAGACGCTGACCGTGGATGGCGGGCTGGTGAATGCCTATTGCGGCGCGAGCCTCGAAGGCTGACGGCGCTGGCGCGATCCGCGCCGCGCCGCTATCGCGGCTGCATGCCCCATCTCTACCTCGTCGACGGGTCCGGCTACATCTTCCGCGCCTATCACGTGCTGCCCAAGCTCACCAACAAGCATGGCGAGCCGGCGGGCGCGGTCTATGGCTATACGACGATGCTGTGGAAGCTCGCCAACGAACTGCACCAGGCGGACGGGCCGACCCATCTGGCGGTCGTGCTCGACAAGTCCGAGCACACCTTCCGCAACGAGATGTACGACCAGTACAAGGCACACCGCCCGCCCGCGCCCGAGGATCTGGTCCCGCAATTCCCGATGATCCGCGACGCAACCCGCGCCTTCTCGCTACCGTGCATCGAAGAAGCGGGCTGGGAAGCGGACGATCTGATCGCGTCCTACGCCAAAGCGGCGCTGGCGCAGGGCTGGCAGGTGACGATCATCAGTTCCGACAAGGACCTGATGCAGCTGCTGACCGACCCCAATATCGACATGCTCGACACGATGAAGGACAAGCGTTTCGGCCCCGACGAGGTGCTTGAAAAGTTCGGGGTGGGGCCGGACAAGCTCGGCGAAGTGCTGGCGCTGATGGGTGACAGCGTCGACAACGTCCCCGGCGTGCCGGGCGTCGGCCCCAAGACCGCCGCGAAGCTGATCCAGGAGCATGGCGACGTCGACGCGGTGATTGCCGCCGCTCCCGCGATGAAGCCGGGCAAGCTCCGCGACAATCTCATCGAACATGCCGAGATGGCGCGCCTGTCCCGCAAGCTGGTCGAACTGGCCTGCGACGTGCCGCTGCCGCAGCCGCTCGACGAGTTCGCGCTGCAGGGCATCCCCGATGCGCCGCTCCGCGCGTTCCTCGAGCATCACGGCTTCAAGTCGCTGCTGGCGAAGCTGGGCGGCGAGGCGAGCGCGGCGGACGCGCCCGTACCGGCGCCGACCTCTATCGTGTTCGAGGACGACCCGCCCTGCGACCACGACAATTACGAGACGGTGATCGACGAAGCCGCGCTCGACCGCTGGGTGACCGTCGCCCGGGACCAAGGCTTTGTCGCGATCGACACCGAGACCACCGCGAAGGATCCCATGCTCGCCGAGCTGGTCGGCGTATCGATGGCGCTTCACCCCAACCTCGCCTGCTACGTTCCCCTTGGTCATGGCGGCAGCGACATGTTCGCGGAGACGCCGGTTCAGCTCGATCGCGCGATGGCGCTGGCGAAGATCAAGGAGTTGTTCGAAGACCCCGCCGTTCTCAAGATCGGCCATAACCTCAAATACGATCTGATCGTGCTTGGCCGGGTCGGGATCGCGGTCGCGCCCTATGACGACACGATCGTGATGAGCTTCGACCTGGATGCGGGCCTGCACGGCCATAGCATGGACGAACTGGCCGCCACCCACCTCTCCCACAGCTGCATCGCTTATAAGGACGTGGTCGGCACTGGCAAAAAGCAGCTCGGCTTTCACGAGATCGACCTGAAGACCGCCACCCGCTACGCCGCCGAGGACGCCGACGTGACGCTGCGCCTGTGGCGGCGGTTCAAGCCGCGGCTTTCGGCCGAGGGCGCGACGCGGGTCTATGAGATGGTCGACCGGCCGCTCGCCGCCGTTATCTCCGGCATGGAGCGCCAAGGCATCAAGGTCGATCGCGAGCGGCTGAGCCAGCTGTCGACCGACTTCGCGCACCAGATCTCGGAACTGGAAACCGCTATTCACGGGCTTGCCGGCGGACCGTTCACGATCGGCAGCCCCAAACAGCTGGGCGATGTGCTGTTCGAGCGGATGGGCATCAAGGGCGGCCGCAAGGGCAAGTCCGGCGTCTACTCGACCGACGTCAACGAACTGACCCGCATCGCCGCCGACAAGGATTCGCCGGGCGCCGAGATCGCCGCGCGCGTGCTTGACTGGCGCGAGCTGGCGAAGCTTAAATCCACCTACACCGACGCGCTGCAGGAACAGATCAACCCGCAGACCGGCCGCGTCCACACCAGCTACTCGCTGACCGGCGCGCAGACCGGGCGGCTGTCATCGACCGACCCGAACCTGCAGAACATTCCGATCCGCACCGAGATCGGCCGCCAGCTGCGCGAGGCGTTCGTGGCGGAAAAAGGCAATGTCCTGCTCGCTGCTGACTATAGCCAGATCGAACTGCGCATCGCCGCGCACATGGCCGATGTGCCGGCGCTGAAGACAGCGTTCGCGAACGGCGACGACATCCATAACCTGACCGCGCAGGAGCTGTTCGGCGAGGTCAATCGCAACACGCGCGGGCGCGCCAAGACGATCAACTTCGCGATCCTCTACGGTATCTCACGCTGGGGCCTAGCCGGGCGGCTCGACGTGACGGCGGACGAAGCGCAGGCGATGATCGACCGCTATTTCGAGCGTTTCCCCGGCATCAGCCGCTATATCGCCGACACGCTGACCGAAGTGCGCGAGCGCGGCTACACGACCACCCTGTTCGGGCGGAAGACGCATTTCTCCCGTATCAAATCCAAGGTTATGCACGAGCGGCAGGGCGCCGAGCGCGCCGCGATCAACGCGCCGATTCAGGGTACCAGCGCCGACATCATCAAGCGTGCGATGACGAGGATGGGTCCGGCGCTGGCCCAGGCCGGCCTGCCCCATGTCCGCATGCTGCTGCAGGTGCATGACGAGCTGGTGTTCGAGCTGCCCGAAAGCGACGTCAAGGCGGCCAGCATCGTCATCCGCGACGTGATGGCCTCCGCCGCTGAGCCCGCCGTGACCCTGTCTGTTCCCTTGGGTGTCGAGATCGGCTTCGGGCCGAGCTGGGGCAAGGCGCACTAGGCGTCTGCAATGGGGGATCAGCCAGCCAATAACAGCGATATCGCCGAACTCGCCAAGGGCGGCCGCACGAACATGTTCGGGTTCGTGCTGCGGCTGGCGGCGCGCATCCCGTTCCTGTTCATCGCCGGCCGCCTCTACGGGCCGGACGCGCTCGGGCGTTTCGCCTACGCGATCCTGGTCATCGAATTCGCGGCCCAGCTGGCGACGCTGGGGCTGAAGCGCGGGCTTGCCCAGCAACTCGCCAATGCCGAGGATCGTCCGCATGTCCACGTCGTGTGGGACGGGCTGCTGGTCGCGGGCTTGGCCTCCGCGCTCGCAGCCGGCTTGCTGATCGCGGTGCCGCAGCTGATGTTTCCGAACAGCGGCCTGAACGGTCTCGACCGGCTGCTGCCACTGGTCATTTTCGCGCTCGCCTGGTCGGACGTATCGCTGGCGGCGCTCGCCTATCGTCACGATGTCGCGGCGACGGTCCGCGCACGCGCGGTGATCGAGCCGTGGACGATCAGCATCGCCGCCGGCCTGCTGTATTTCTATTCGACGCGCGACGGACTGATCCTGTCCTATGCGCTGTCGCTGGTCGCCGCGCTGACCGCTTCGATCGTCCCGCTGATCCGAAGCTATGGCTGGCCGCGCGGCTGGTCGCCGCAGCCGATCGCCCTGTTCACGATCGCACGCCGCAACGCCCCGCTCGCCGCCGCCGACGCGATCGAATGGGCAACCAGGAATATCGACCGCGCGATCATCGGCCTGTTCTTCGCGCCTTCGGTCGTCGGCATCTATTGGGTCGCGCAGCAGATCGCTACGCTTCCGCAGAAGCTGAAAACCAGCTTCGACCCGATCCTCGGCCCGGTCATCACCCAAAGCCTGGCCGATAACGACAAGGCAGCGGTCGCGGCCCAGGTTCGTCAGGTCGGCTTCTGGATCATCGCGGCGCAGGCCGGTATCGCGCTGGCGCTGACCATTCCGGGCGAGGCGGTGATGGGGCTGGCCGGCCCGCAATTCGTCAGCGGCACCGGTGCGCTCGCCTTCCTGATGATCGCCGAAGTGGTGGCGGCGACCGCAGTCGTGTCCGAATCGGCGCTGGTCTACGTCGCCCGCCACCGCAACCTGATGATCTCGCTCGCCACGATCGCGCTTCAGATCGGTTTGAGCTTCGCGCTGATCCTGGGTTTCCGCGCCGCGGGCCTGTCGGACAAGGTGCAGGCTGTCGGCCCAGCGATCGCGCTGCCGCTCGCGCTCGGCTTCGCCGCCGTGGTGAAGGCGCGGCTGCTGTCGAAGCTCCTCGGCGCGCCGGTTTCGCCGTGGCGCTGGGCGTTGGTCTGGGCAGTCGCGGCCGGAACCGTGGTCGGCTGGGTGGCGACGCAGGTGCCGGAATGGGCGGAGCTGATCGTGGGCATGCCGGCGATCATGCTCAGCTATGGAGCGATCATCTGGATGAAGGGCTTCACCCGGGAAGACCGGGTCCTGTTCCGCCTGAAAAGAGGCGAAGAGCCTGCGCCACGATCACGGTAGTGGGAGTTTTCATGAAGCGCGTTTCCGCCGCCCTGTTGGCTGCCCTGTTCATCGCCGCGAGTCCGGCCCAGGCATCAGATCAGGTCTGGACGGCGGTGGTCGTCAGCGGCCCGGTCGCGAAGAACAGCCGGTTCCTGGTCTGGTTCGACGGGCAGGTTCGCGAGCATGACCCTGGCAGCGACACCGATCAGACGATCATCCGCCCCGGCATCGGCTGGCGGGTCAGCAAGCGGCTCGACCTGTATGCCGGCTATGCGCGGATCGACACGCACCGGCCCGGACCCGACGGTGCGGAGGACCGGCTGTGGCAGCAGGCGAGCTACGGCATCGCCAAAGTCGCGGGCGGCACGCTTTCCGGCCGCACCCGGCTGGAGCAGCGTATGATCAAGGGGCAGGACGAGACCGGCTGGCGGCTGCGGCAATTCGTCCGCTACGGTCTGCCGGTCAAAGGCCCGATGTCGCTGGTGCTGCAGGACGAAGTGTTCCTTGGCTTCAACCGGACGCCGGCGCAGGCCTCGGGCTTCGGCCAGAACCGTGCCTTCGCCGGTTTCGCCTGGCAGTTCACGCCGAAACTGCGCAGCGAGGCCGGCTATCTGAACCAGTATATCCGGAACCAGGGCACCACACCGGACCGGACCAACCACCATCTGTCCGTCCAGCTGATCGTGGCGCTCTGACGCCGGTTCAGTGCCGGAAGTGACGCATGCCGGTGAAGACCATCGCGAGGCCGGCTTCGTCAGCGGCGGCGATCACTTCCTCGTCGCGGATCGAGCCGCCGGGCTGGATCACCGCCGTCGCACCGGCCTCGACCGCCGCCAGCAGCCCGTCGGCAAAGGGGAAGAAGGCGTCGGACGCCACGGCCGAACCGATCGTGCGCGGCTCGGCCCAACCGGCCTTTTCCGCCGCGTCCCTGGCTTTCCAGGCGGCGATGCGGGCGGATTCGAGGCGATTCATCTGACCCGCTCCGATGCCGGCGGTCGATCCGTCCCTGGCATAGACGATCGCGTTCGACTTCACATGCTTGGCGACCGTCCAGGCGAAGCGGCAATCGGCCATTTCCCGATCCGTCGGCGCGCGCCTGGTCACCACTTTGAGATCGCCCAAGCGGCCGTTGTCACGCGACTGGAGCAGCATCCCGCCCGCGATCGACTTCATCGTCATGCCGCCGCGCGCCGGATCGGGCAGTGGGCCGGTCAGGATCAGGCGCAGATTCTTCTTCTTCGCGAACACGGCCAGCGCGTCCGCATCGGCGTCGGGCGCGGCCACGACTTCGGTGAAGATGCCGCTGATCGCTTGCGCCGTCGCGCCGTCGAGCGGGCGATTGACCGCGATGATTCCGCCGAACGCGGACACGCTGTCGCAGGCGAGCGCGGCTTCATAGGCCGCGACCAGGCTGTCGGCGCTGGCGACGCCGCACGGATTGGCGTGCTTGACGATGACGACGGTCGGCGGGCCATCGCGAAACTCGCTGACCAGCTCCAGCGCGGCATCGGCGTCGTTGAGATTGTTGTAGCTCAGCTCCTTGCCCTGCACCTGCCGATGATCGGCGAGCGATCCGCCAGGCGCGAAGGCGGGCAGATACAGCGCCGCGGACTGGTGCGGGTTCTCGCCATAGCGCAAAGTCTCGTGCAGCGTGATCGGCAGGCTCAGCCGGGGCGGGAACATCTGCCGCTGGTCGGCGAAGGCGAACCAGCTGGCGATCATCGCGTCATATTCAGCCGTCGCCGCGAACGCCTTGGCGGCAAGCGCGCGGCGTTCCTCGATCGTCGTCGTCCCCTTTGCCGCCAGCGCGTAGTCGGCAGGGTCCGTCACGATGGCGACCGAGGCGTGATTTTTCGCGGCCGATCGTACCATCGATGGTCCGCCGATATCGATATTCTCGATGATCGTGTCGCGGTCCGCACCCTTCGCCACGGTGGCGGCGAACGGGTAGAGATTGACGACCACCAGATCGATCATGCCGATTGCGTGCTCGGCGGCGGCGGCCATGTGCGCGGCATCGTCACGCCGGGCGAGCAGGCCGCCATGCACGGTCGGATGCAGCGTCTTGACGCGGCCGTCCATCATCTCCGGAAAGCCGGTCAGGTCGCTGACATCGCGCACCTCGAGGCCCGCATCCCGCAGTACCTTGGCGGTGCCGCCCGTCGAGACCAGTTCAACGCCTTTCGCCGCCAGCGCCCGCCCCAGCTCGGCGAGACCGGTCTTGTCGGATACGGACAGCAGCGCGCGCTTGATCTGGATGTCGGTCATGCGCCGGGCCTTTAGCCTAGCTGGCGCGTTTGAAAAGCCAGCCGACATTGGCGCCGCCGGCAGGGGACTGGCCGGACACGACGAGTTGCTGGGTCTCGCGCGGGCGGGCGGCTGTATTGACCCACAGGCTTTCTTCCACCGCCAGCGCCGCGCCCTTGCAGCGGAACTGCCAGAGCGGGCCGCCGTCGATCCGCAGCAGCGCGCCTTGGTTGTCGGCGGTCAGCGTTACCTCGACCTCAGGCGCAAGATGAAAGCGGATCGCGAAGGGCGCGGCCCGTTTGCGGCGACCGGCCGGGAGCAGCATATCTTCGCCGACCAATTGGCGGCCGTCGGCGCTGAGGGAGAGCTGTCGGCGGTGCAGCAGGCCGTAGCGGCGAGCATAGCCGTCATGGCTCGCCTCGATGCGGCTGCCCGTCTCCAGTTCCTGCCGATCGACCTCGACCTCGGCGACGCCGCGGCCCAGACTGCCGTCCGTGTGGATCGCGGTGGAGTTGGCGTCGGCGACGATCAGCGTCGAATGGGCGGCGGTCGCGCGGAGCGCCCCGGCAAGATGCGCCGGCAACATCGTGCTCGGCGTCCTTGCGCCGCCGCAGCTGACGACCAGTCGATGCAGGCCGTCCGACATCTCGAACGCCAAAGTCGAAGCGCATCCACCGCTCGCCGCGCGCGACATCGGCGGCGGTGCCGCATCCATCGAGATCACGGTCGATCCACCAGCAAGCCGTTGATAGCCCCAGCTTCTTGCCTGGCGCAGGGGCCGCGCGCGCACCCGCGACGCATCCACCACCGGCGCGATTTTGCCGAGATCGAGCGGCAAACCGCCCTGCCAACTCGCCAGCCCGCCATCGCCGTGACAGACCCCCAGCAATGCCGGCACTGCGCGGCCCAGCGTGTCTTCGATCGTGTCCAAAGGCATCTCGCGGCGCGCATCATAGGCGGCGCGCAACAGGCTCAGCAGGCCGATCGCCTCCAGCAGCATCGTGGGCGAACGGCAGATCAGTCCGCCATCCTCGGTGAAACTTCCCGCCAGCGCGCGAGTCAGGCCATGCTCGGCGAAAGCGCGGCGCGGCTCGCTCGCCGGAATCAGCAGCCCGGCCGCGATCAGCCCCGACCATGCCGCGACCTTGCCAATCCCTTCCGGCGCTTTGTCGGCCGCGCGGTCGAGATGGCGAGCACCGCGTGCCAGCGTGTTCAGCACGGCGGAGCGATAGACAAGGTCGCGGCTCGACAGGATCAGCGGCGCATGCGCGGTCCAAAAGAGGATGCGCTTGCCCCACAGATCGGCGCGCCAGGCGATGCCGCCCACGGTTTCCGCATGTGCCTTCAGCCACCGGCTCATGATCGCCTCGGCGACGGGCGCTCCCTGCTGGCGCGTGCCGGCGGTGGACAGGTCGCGCAGCCAGACGAAGCTGTGCAGATATTCGGCGAGGCCGGAAGAAACCTGGAGATTGGCGAAATCAAGCTCGCGGACCGCAAGCTTCTCGCCTCGCCAGCTGATCACGCCCTGAAGCAGCGACTGACCCGCTTTAAGGTCGCCGACGATCGGATCGTCAGGCACCGCCAACAGCTTCAGCGGAAACCGCCCGCGCAGCCGCAGCGAATGCAGCGGCGTGCGCCAGGCGAGGCGCTGCAGGCTTTCGGCCAGCTTCTGAGTCAGTGAGAGGCCGCGATCATTATCGACCCGGATGAGCCGCCGTCCCTGCTCGATGCCGTCGGCACCGGAGTCGATCGGCTCGTGCTTGCCCATCAGCCTCTCAGCGACTTGATGTTGGCAGCGTAAGCGCTGGGCCCGCCCCTGAACGTCGCGGTGCCGGCGACCAGCGCGTCCGCCCCGGCCGCGATCGCGCGGGGAGCGGTGGCGACATCAATCCCGCCATCCACTTCGAGGTCGATCGGCTTGCCCAGCTTACCGATCTGCTTCCTGATCGCCTCGATCTTGCGGAGCTGGCTTTCGATGAAGCTTTGCCCGCCAAAGCCGGGGTTGACGCTCATCACCAGCACCAGGTCCAGATCTTCCAGCACATAGTCGAGCATCTTGGCGGGGGTCGCGGGATTGAGCGACACGCCGGCGCGCTTGCCCAGCGACTTGATGCGCTGGATCGTGCGATGGAGATGCGCTCCAGCCTCCGGGTGCACGGTGATCGTGTCGGCGCCGGCCTCCGCGAACGCCTCAAGATATGGATCGATCGGCGAGATCATCAAATGGACGTCGAACGGCTTGGCCGTGTGCGGGCGCAGCGCCTTCACGACGGCCGGGCCGATCGTGATGTTCGGCACGAAATGCCCGTCCATCACATCGACATGGATCCAGTCGGCGCCCGCTTCGTCGATCGCCCGCACTTCCTCGCCCAGCCGCGCGAAATCGGCGCTGAGAATGGACGGAGCGATGCGGACCGGCTTTTGCACGGACACAAGCCCTAGTGAGTCGCGGCGCGGGTTTGAAGGGCGCGTTTCCGCTTATCCACAAAACCTAGTGTTTGACGAACCGCGCGATGAAGAATCCATCCAGCGCACCCTTGTCCGCCAGCATGGTTGGCAGGGTGCGGAGATGGCCGTCCGGGCAGGGAGCGATGCCTTCGGGCAGCTCCGCCGCCTTGACGGGCTGAAGAGTCAGGCCTTCCGGCAAGGCAGCCAGATGCGCTTCGCCCTCGGCCGGCTCGAGCGAGCAGGTCGAGAAGACAAGCATGCCGCCGGGTTTCAGCCAGCCGGCGGCGCGGGCCAGCATCGCGCGCTGAAGCTCCGCCATCTCGGTGATGATCCGAAGCCGGACGCGGTGCAGCACGTCCGGATGGCGGCGGAAAATGCCGGTCGCGCTGCACGGGGCGTCGAGCAGGATCGCATCGACCGGCGCTTCGGGCGCCCACTGCATCACATCCGCCTCGGTAACTTCCGCCGACAAGTTCGTGCGCTGGAGATTTTCGCGCAACCGTTCCAGCCGGGCGGCGGAGCTGTCCACCGCCGTCACACGCCAGCCGGCCGACGCCAGCTGCAGCGTCTTGCCGCCCGGCGCGGCGCATAGGTCGAGCACATGCCGTCCCGCCCCGGCACCCAGCAGCCTTGCCGGAATCGAAGCGGCCAGATCCTGCACCCACCAGTCGCCGTCCGCGAAGCCCGGCAATTCCGCGATCCGGCTGTGCGCGGGGATGCGTGCGTGACGCTCCGCCAGATGATCGCTTTCGAAGCGTTCGGCGGCGGCGCTATCAGCAAAGCTCAGATCCAGCGGCGGTGGGGCAGCCATCGCGGTGCGGGCGGCATCGATCATGTCGCGGCCCCAAGTGGCCAGCCAGCGCTCCTCGACGTTGCGCGGCAAGGTCGGCATATCCGGCATCACGGCCTTGCGCCGCATCAGCGCACCGAACACGCCGTGCACCAGTCGCCTCGGCCCGCCATCAACCAGCGGCAGCACCGTCGAGATCGCGGCGTGCGGCGGCGTCCCCAGCGCCAGCGCCTGGACCAGCGCGATGCGAAGCGCGAACCGCGCCTTGGCATCGGGCGCGAGCCGCTGCTGCGTCGCCGAATCGATCAGCGCATCGAGGTCGGGCAAGCGTCGCAGCGTTTCCGCCGCGATCGCATGGGCAAGGCCGCGATCGTCCGGGCGCTCGAGCTCGCGGGTGGCGGCGTCCAGCGCGGCCTCGAGCGGCAAGCCCCGGCGCAGCACGGCATCCAGCAATCGCAAGGCGGCGCGGCGGCTTTCGACGCCGGCAGGTGTTTTGTCGGGCTTCATGGTTGCGCGGACGCGTCCCTGCCCTCATCTGGGCATCGAAACAAGGAGCGTTCCGATGGGCCAGCGCCCGGCGCATGTGAAGCCGCCCAAGCATCTCAGCAAGAATCCGCCCGTGCCGCAGCCCGAGCCGGTGAAGCGCGCGGACGATCCGCTGGGCCTCGATCCGACCCGCTACGGCGAATGGACACTGAAAGGCATCGCGGTCGATTTCTAGGACAATAGGGACAGTCCCTGTTTTCAATGCTCCGCGCGAATAGGCCGCGCGAGCAGGCCGCCGATCACGTCTTCGACCCTGGCCTGGCCCTCCAGCAGCGCGCAGACCGCATCCACAACGGGCATGTCTACACCAGCTTCGCGCGCTGCCTCGCGCAGCACCGGCGCGGTGAAGGCGCCTTCGGCGACACTGCGACGATCGGCGAGCAGATCGGCGGCGGCGCGGCCTTCGCCGATGCCCTTGCCCAGCGAGAAATTGCGCGAGCTGGTCGAGGAGCAGGTGAGCACCAGGTCACCCAGGCCCGAGAGGCCGGCGAGCGTTTCCAGCCGCGCGCCCTTGGCGAGGCCGAAGCGAGTCATTTCCGCGAAGCCCCGGCTGATCAGTGCCGCGCGCGCGTTTTGCCCGAGGCCGCGCCCTTCGACGACGCCGCAGGCGATGGCGAGCACATTCTTGACGGCACCCCCGATTTCCGCGCCGATGACATCGCTGGACAGATAGGGCCGGAAAACAGGCCCGGCGAGGCGGCCGGCCAGTGACCGCGCGAGGTCCTGGTCTTCGCAAGCGAATGTCACGGCGGCGGGCAGGCCTGCGGCGACTTCGTGCGCGAAGGTGGGGCCGGACAGCACCGCGATCGGCGCGGCGGGCTGCGCTTCGGCAGCGACTTCCGACATCAGCTGCAAGCTGCCCGCCTCGATCCCCTTGGCGCAGAGGATCAGTAGCGTCCGCACCGTACCCAGACCAGCGAGAATCGCGCGAAGATGCTGGGCGGGCGTCACCACCAGCTGCATTTCGCACGCGTTCAGGTCGGCGAGCGTGGCCGTCGCGCGGATCGCGGGCGAAAGCGATACGCCGGGGAGGAACAAACTGTTTTCATGGCCCTCATTGATGGCCGTCACGACTTCCGGCTCGCGCGCCCAGAGCAGCACCTCGCCCCCAGCCGCCGCGACCTGAGCGAGCGCGGTCCCCCAGGCGCCGCCTCCGATAACACCGATCGTCATGCCTTCACGCCTGCCCCGCGCGCGGACGCCGCATGCGGATCCAGCGGCCAGCGCGCCCGTGCCGGCGTGTCGAGCGGATCGGTCAGCCCGGCGGCGAAGCGCTCGACGCCGGCCCAGGCGATCATCGCGGCATTGTCGGTGCACAGCCACAGCGGCGGCGCGATGAACGGCAGGCCGTATTCGGCGGCCAGCGTTTGCAGAGCGGAGCGGATGGAGGTGTTTGCCGCGACACCGCCGGCCACGACCAAGGCGGTCGCACCCTTTTCCCGTTCGCTTCGAGCGCAGTCGAGAAGCGTATCTCGACTTCGCTCGATACCAACGAAGTTGAGGGCTCGCCTGGTTCTGTCCAGGAGGCAATCGACCACCGCCTGCTGGAATGAGGCGGCGATATCCTCGGCCGACCAGCGCCCCGCGTCATGCGCTCGGCCGACCGCGCCCTTGAGGCCAGCGAAGGAGAAATGCGGATCGGGCGTTCCAACAAGGGGCCGGGGCAGCGGCACCGCTTTCGGATCGCCATCCCTCGCGGCGCGCTCGACCGCCGGGCCGCCGGGAAAACCGAGACCGAGCAGCTTCGCGGTCTTATCGAACGCTTCGCCCGCCGCATCGTCGATCGTAGTCGCGAGCCGTTTATAGCGGCCAACGCCTTCGACCAGCAGCAGCTGGCAATGCCCGCCCGAAACAAGCAGCAGCAGATAGGGAAGGGCAAGATCGGGCGCGGCGAGCCTTGGGCTGAGCGCATGGCCTTCCAGATGATTGACCGCGATCAGCGGCTTGTTCGCGGCAAGCGCCAGCGCCTTGGCCGTCACCAGCCCGACCATCACGCCGCCGATCAGGCCAGGCCCGGCGGTGGCGGCGATCGCATCGACATCATTGAGCGTCATGCCAGCATCCGCGAGCGCGGCTTCGACGAGCGGGGTCAGCGCCTCGACATGCGCGCGGGCGGCGATCTCGGGGACGACGCCGCCATAGGGGCTGTGCTCCGCCTCCTGCCCGGCCAGCCGGTGCGCGAGAATGTCGCGCCCGCTCGTGACAAGCGCGGCGGCGGTCTCGTCGCAGCTCGATTCGATGCCGAGGATCAGGGCCATGCCGCTGCCTCTAGCGCGGAAATGACGAGTGCGGCTAGGAGTTGGTCATGAAAGATACCGTTCGACTGGGTACACGCGCCTCGCCGCTGGCGCTGACGCAAGCGCATATGGTCAAACGCGCGCTGGAGGCTGCGCATGGCTGGGACGAGAGCCGAATCGAGATCGTCACCGTCAGGACGAGCGGCGACCGCATACAGGACCGCCCGCTCGCCGAGGTAGGCGGCAAGGCGCTCTGGACCAAGGAACTCGACCTCGCGCTGAACGAAGGCCGCATCGATTTCGCTGTCCATTCGATGAAGGATGTCGAGACGATCCGGCCGGAGGAGATCGTGATCGCCGCGATGCTGCCGCGCGCCGATGTGCGGGATCGGCTGATCGGCGTGGACTCGGTCGCGGCGATTCCACATGGCGGACGGGTCGGCACAAGCTCGCCCCGGCGCAGCGCGCAGATGCTGCGGCTTAGGCCGGACCTGAGCGTCGTGCTGTTTCGTGGCAATGTCGATACAAGGCTGTCCCGCCTACACCTTGGCGAGGCCGACGCGACGTTGCTGGCGGCGGCGGGGTTGGAGCGGCTGGGGCGGCACGACATCGGGGTGCCGGTGCCGGTGGAGATCATGCTGCCGGCCCCGGCGCAGGGCGCGGTCGGCATCGAGGCACGGCGCGACGATCTGGCGATGCGAGACGCACTCGCAGCGATCGACGATACGGTGACCCATCGCTGCGTGCTGACGGAGCGCGCGCTGCTCGCACGGCTGGGCGCGACCTGCCATTCGCCGGTCGCGGCGCTGGCGATGATCGAGGGCGAGGCGATGTGGCTGCGGGCGCAATTGCTGGCGCCGGACGGCAGCGAGGCGATCGAGGGCGAGGCGATGGTCGCCGATCCGGGCGGCGCCGCGGCGTTCGCCGCCGACCTGCTGGCGCGCGCGCCGGACGCGATCCGCGCCCATTTCGAGGGATGACACGACCGCTGCTGATCCTGCGCCCGCAGCCGGGCGCGGATGCGACGGCGGCACGTGCAACGGCGATGGGGCTGGAAGCGGTCGTCGCACCGCTGTTCCGGATCGTGCCGCGTGACTGGGACCTGCCGGATGCGCCGTTCGATGCGCTGCTCGTCACCAGCGCCAATGCGGCGCGGGCAGTCGGTCCGCATGTCGATCGCGGCGTGCCGGTCTACGCGGTTGGCGACGCGACACGTGGGGCGTTGTCGGCTGAAGGCTTCGTGAATGTGACGGCAGGTCATGATGGCGTCGCCGCGATCGTGCGACGCGCGGCGGCGGACGGGATGAAACGCCTGCTGCACCTCGCGGGGGAGGATCGCACCGCTTTCGATGCGGCCGGGCTGAGGATCGAGACGCGGATCGTCTACGCCGCCGAAACGGCCGCCCCGAAGCCCGCTCTTGCCGAAGCGCTGGACCGCGATGGTGTCGCGCTGCTGCACTCGGCACGCGCGGCGCGACGGTTTCGCGAGCTGGCCGGGGCCGGTCATCGCATCGCCGCGATTAGCCCGGCGGTGCTCGAGGCGGCCGGCGAAGGCTGGGTGGCCACCGCCGTCGCCGCACGGCCCACCGACGACGCGCTGCTGGCGGCGGCGGCTCAGCTGTGCCAATGATGGGGTCAGGATGAGCACCGACTATCCAAGCTATGACGCCCGCCAGGCCCGCAGCCGCGCGCCGCTGGTCATCGGCCTGATCGCCTTCATCGCCGGCCTGATCCTGATGGGCTGGGTCGTGTCGCGCTGGGACACGGCGCGGAACTGGGTGCTCGGCACCCCAGCCACGCCACAGACGACCGCCGGCCCAACTGTTACGCAGACGCGGCCGGCCATAGAGCCGCTCGCGCTGGTGCGGAGCGATTCGGCATCGGCGATCGATGCCGGCACGACCGCCGCGCTCGGCCAGCGGGTCGGCGAGATCGAAACCCGGATCGACCGCGTGTCGGAACGCGCCAGCGCCGCCGGCGACAATGCCGCGCGCGCCGAAGGCTTGCTGATCGCCTTCGCCGCTCGCAGGGCGATCGATCGCGGACTTGCCTTGGGCTATATCGAAGGACAGCTGCGCGAACGCTTCGGCGCGACCCAACCCCAGGCCGTGGCGACGATCATCGCCTCGTCGCGCGATCCGGTGACGGTCGAGGAACTTCAGCTCGGCCTGGACGATCTGGCGCCCAGCCTGACCACAGCCACCGCCGATCAGGGCTGGTGGCCATCGCTGCGCGGCGAACTGGCCAGCCTGGTCGTGGTGCGCAAGATCGGCCAGCCTTCGCCTGTCCCGACGGAGCGGCTGCGTCATGCCGAGCGGCTGCTGGAAGGTGGACAGGTCGAGAAAGCACTGATCGAGGTCGCCCGCCTCCCCGGCCGCGACCGCGCGAACAACTGGATGGCCGCGGCACGACGCTACATCATCACCCAGCGCGCGCTGGATGTGCTGGAGACGGCCTCGATCCTGACCCCGCGCGCGCCGGCCGGCCCGCCGCCGATGCTGCCGGACCCCACGCCCGCACTGTGAGACCGGCCGCATGGCCTATTCAGTCAAGGAAATCTTCTACACGCTCCAGGGCGAAGGGCGGCAGGCAGGGCGCGCAGCGGTGTTCTGCCGTTTCGCCGGCTGCAACCTCTGGTCGGGCCGCGAGCTGGACCGGGCAGACGCGACCTGCAGCTTCTGCGACACGGACTTTGTCGGCACCAACGGCTCCGGTGGCGGCAAGTTCGCCAAGGCCGAGCTGCTGGCGGAGGCAATCAATACGCAATGGGCAGGTGCCACAGGTCCCAGGCTGGTGGTCCTGACTGGCGGCGAGCCACTGCTGCAAGCCGATGCCGCACTGGTCGATGCGCTGCACGCACGCGGATTCGAGATCGCGGTCGAGACCAACGGCACCATCGCCCCGCCGCCCGGCCTCGACTGGCTGTGCGTCAGCCCGAAGGCCGATGCACAGCTCGCCGTGACGGCGGGCGACGAGCTGAAGCTGGTCTATCCACAGCCGCTAGCTATGCCGGAGCGGTTCGAGCCGCTCGCCTTCGACCACTTCCTGTTGCAGCCGATGGACGGCTTGGCTCTCGCCGAAAACACCGCTGCTGCCATCGCCTATTGCATGGCGCATCCGAAATGGCGGCTGTCGCTTCAGACTCACAAGGCTGTCGGCATCCGCTAGTCCACGAACCTGGGCGCGCGCTTCTCGATATTGGCCATCACTGCCTCCACCTGGTTGGGCGTGCGGATCACGGCGGCCTGCTCGATGCTTTCGGCTATCAGCAGGCGCTCGGCATCGTAGGCGTAGGTGTTGTAGAGGCGCTTGGCGCCGCGCACGGCTTGCGGGTGCTTGGCCGCTATCTCTCGTGCCAATACCATCGCCTCGGCACGCGGATCGGCGGCGACACGTGTCGCGAAGCCGTAGCTGAGCGCGTCCGCGCCGGTGAACTCGCGGTGCGTGTAGGTGAGTTCGCGCAGCACATCGTCGCGTACAAGGGTCCGCCACAGCGCGATGCCGGCCATGTCCGGCACCAGCCCCCATTTCATTTCCATGATCGACATCCGCGTGTCCGGATGGACGATGCGGATGTCGGCGCCGGACATGATCTGGAAGCCGCCGCCAAAGGCCACGCCGTGCACGGCCGCGATCAGCGGCACCGGCAGTTCGCGCCAGCCCCAGGCGACATGCTGGAAGATATTGGCGACGCCGTGGGTGCGATCGGTCAGCGTCTTGTCCGCGCTCGCGCCGCCGGACGCCATCGACGCCATGTCGAGGCCGGCGGAAAAGCCGCGGCCTTCGCCCGAAAGCACCACCGCCCGCAGGCCGGGCAACGCCTTCAGTTCGGCCAGCGCCGCCGCGATGCCCTCGAACATGGCGGGGTCGAGCGCGTTCAGTTTGTCGGCGCGGTTCAGGCGTACGTCGGCGACGCCTTCCTCAACCGCTATCGTGACGCGCTGCTCCATGCACTTGCTCCCCTTGCCGATCCGCCCGCTCAGACCCTAAGGCCGCCTCGATGACCGTCAACGCCGCCTTCGATCCCGAGCGCTTCGTTTCCACGCTCGCCGCGCGGGCGCATGGGGGCCTGATCGGGCTGCGCTATGTGAATCATGGCGAGGATTGGGCCGAGCTGGCGATCGACTATTCGGACAGACTGGTCAGCGATGCCCATACCGGAATCCTTGCCTCCGGCCCGATTCTCGCGCTGATGGACACGGCGACGAGCATGTCGATCTGGATCAAGCAGCAGCGGTTCCGCGCCCAGGCGACGCTCGACCTGCGCGTCGATTATCTGCGCCCCGCCACCCCCGGCAAGGCCGTGATCGGGCGCGGCGAATGCTATCGCCTGACCCGCAATGTCGCCTTTGTCCGCGGGCAGGCGCATGACGGCGACCCGAACGATCCCGTCGCGCATGTCGCCGGCACCTGTATGTTCACCGATCTATGAAGCTGCCGCCTTATGCCGATCTGCTGGGTCTGTCGGTCGCCGGCTGGGAAGACGGCGCGCCACGCCTGCTGATGCCGTGGAGCACCGGGGTGATGGGGCGCCCGGGCTTCCTGCACGGCGGCGCGATCGGCGGGCTACTCGAGATGGCGGCCTTTTCCGCGCTGCAGGCCCGTTTCGACGAAGCGGAACGGCCACGGATCAAGCCGATCACCGTGACCGTCGATTATATGCGCGGCGGCCGCGAGGCGGAGACGTTCGCGCTGGGCCAAGTCGTCCGGCTGGGGTCACGCGTGGCCAATCTGGAAGCGTCCGCCTGGCAGGAGGATCGCGCGAGGCCGATCGCGGTCGCGCGGATGAACGTCCTGCTCGCCCGCTGACGCGATATTAACCCTGATCGCTTACCAAGGCTCGGTTCGCCGCAAACCGGCATGGCGTCCGCTTGCCCGGTGCCGCGCCGCGCCGTAACGCCCATCGCAGTGTCCGGGGGGACAAGGTCGTATGTTCGAGTTCGCAGCTTTCACCTATGGCGTCCTGGCCAGCTTCGTGCTCGCCAGCATCAACAGCAACAGTCGCGCCAATCGCGCCAGCCCGGCCATCGTGACGCTGTTCGGCTGGGGGCTGATGGCCTTCTCCTTGACCTTGTCGCTGCTGCTTTCCGGCTGGATCGCGTATCAGGCGGTCGGCGGCCGACTGGCGTTTTAAGGCAACCCGGTTCAGGGCGCCGCGTTGAAGCGTCATGATCCGCACCGTCCTCGCCCTAGCGCCGCTCGCGCTGGCTTCGGCCTGCTCCGGCGGCTCAACTGCCGACAACCAGGCCGACCGGCTGGATAATGCCGCCGAGCAAAGCACCGGCGAGGCGGCGACCGTGCTGCACGATCAAGCCGATCAAATCCGGCGGAACGGCGCGGTTGGAATTCCGGGCGCGCCGGGTTCGTCGGTTCAGCAGGCAATGGACAAAGCTGGCAACACGCAGGCAAGCGGCAATTCCAGCTTCCTCGATAAGGCGCCGGCGGGTCCAGCCGCTCGTCCGCCCACGACACCGAGCGGTCCCAAGCAGCCGCTTAAGCCTGCCGAACCGGATAAATAGGCGTATTAATCACCTAAAACACGTGACTGAACCCGAAACCGGCTTGAACGCGTGGCCAGCGCCTCTAATCTTGCTTTCCGCAAGGGGCAGGAGATGATTTGATGGCAGAGACCGTCACGGTTGAAGAGAGCGGCCTGGTTCTGACGCCGCCCGATCCGGTACCCACCGTCGCCCCCGAAAAGGCGGCGGGCCTCGTCCCCCTTGAGGACAAGCAGAAGACGGAGCTGGAAAAGCGCGTCGATACCTTTGTCGACGAGCTGATCGCGCAAGACGTGAACTCGCCGGAATTCGGCAAGCGCGTCGATTCGATCACGGCGCTTGGCCAGCGCGAGATCCGCGCTGCCGCTGGCGAGAGCAACCGCTTTTTGGACCGACCGATCCGCGCGATGGATCAGGAATCGGGCGTCGGCACCGATCTGGCCGAGCTGCGCCGGACGATCGAGGACCTCGACCCTTCCAGCAAGGGCGACCTGTTCACCCGCAAGAAGATTTTCGGGATCATTCCCGTCTTCGGCAACAAGCTGCGCAATTATTTCGACAGCTACACGTCCGCCCAGGGCCATATCGGCGCGATCCTGGGCAAGCTCGCCAAGGGCAAGGACGAGCTGCTGATGGACAATGCCGCGATCACGGTCGAGCGGCAGAAGCTCTGGGCGGCGATGGGCCGTCTCGAACAAATGATTCACATGTCCAAGGCGCTGGACCAGAAGCTCGAGGACAAGGCGAACGAGCTGGACGCGACCGACCCGGCCAAGGCCAAGGCCGTGCGTGAGACCGCACTCTTCTATGTTCGCCAGCGCACCCAGGATCTGCTCACGCAAATGGCGGTGACGGTGCAGGGCTATCTGGCGCTCGACCTCGTCAAGAAAAACAATGTCGAGCTGATCAAGGGCGTCGACCGCGCCTCGACCACCACGGTGTCGGCGCTGCGCACGGCGGTGACGGTCGCGCAGGCGCTGACCAACCAACGGCTCGTGCTGGAGCAGGTGACGGCGCTGAACACCACCACGGCGAACATCATCGATTCGACCGGCAAGCTGCTGAAGACGCAGACCGCGCAGATCCACGAGCAGGCGGCGTCCTCGACTATCCCGCTGGAAGTGCTCAGCCGGGCGTTCCAGAACGTCTATGACACGATGGATTCGATCGACACGTTCAAGCTGAAGGCGCTCGAATCGATGAAGACGACGGTCAACGCGCTATCGACCGAAGTCGAGAAGTCGAAAGGCTATATCGCGCGCGCCGAGGGCGCGGATCAGGGTCAGAGCTCGCCCTTGCAGGCGCTGGATGTGGGCTGAATCTCGCGAAACCCCCGCTCGTCCCGAGCGTAGTCGAGGGGCGCATGTGATCAGCCCGAGCCACGTCCCTCGACTGCGCTCGGGACGAGCGAACCATGTTATGAGCGAGCAATGATCGATTCCGACCAGATCATCACCAAGGCCGAGGAGCTGATCCGCCGCGTCTCGCCCGAAGGGCGGGCGGCGGCCCGGCGCAGGCGCGAGCGGCGGCAGCAGCGCATGATGCGCATGATGCAGCGCATGTTCTTCGTCACGCTGGCGATCCTGATCGGCGCGGTCGTGTGGGGCATGATCAGCCCGATCGGCGGCACCGGCGTGATGGCGGTGGCGCTGGCGACGGTGTTGGCATGGGTCGGCGTCGCCTTGTTCACGGCGGAACCCGATGCGCGCGTCGAGGAACTGCCGCAGGTCGCCATCAAGGCGCTGCCGTCCCGCACCGAGCGCTGGCTGGAAACGCAGCGTCCTGCCTTGCCCGCCCCCGCCAACCGGCTGATCGACCAGATCGGCGTCAGGCTGGAAGGTCTGACCCCATGCGTTCAAGGGCTGGACGAAAAGGAACCGGCCGCGCTGGAAGTGCGGCGGCTGGTGGGCGAGGAACTGCCCGAGCTGATCAGGGGCTATCAGCGCGTGCCGCAGCAGCTGCGCCGCCAAGGGCCGGACGCGCAGCTAGTCGAAGGCCTGCGCGTCGTCGAAGGCGAACTGGCCCGCATGACCGCGCAACTGGCGAGCGGCGATCTCGACAAGCTCGCCACCCAGGGCAAATATCTGGAGCTCAAATATCGCGGCGCCGAGGATTAAGCGCGACACGAGGCGTGCCGCCCACAGGTTTTCTGAAGAAGGAAATAGCGGTAGAGGCGCCCGCGATGACCGAACTCCGAAAATCCGCGCTGGCCGCGCCTTATCCGGCCGATTTCGCATCGGCCGCGCGGGCCTTGGTCGCGGTGGGCGAAAGGCTCGGCGGGAAGGGGCTCGCGCCGGCGACGGCGGGCAATTACTCGATGCGGCTGACCGACGGATCGATCGCGATCACCGTATCGGGTGCGCACAAGGCACATTTGTCGACCGATCAGGTGATGCGAGTCGACGCTGCCGGAGAGCCGCTTGATGGCAAGCGGCCGTCGGCCGAAACCCTGCTCCATTGTCTGGTCTATGCGCAGGATGCAGCGGCCGGAGCAGTCCTGCACACGCACAGCGTTGCCGGCACGGTCCTGAGCCGAGCGATCGTCGCCGAGAACGCGATCAGGCTCCACGGTTTCGAGATGGCGAAAATTTATCCCGGCACCGCGAGCCACGACACGGCGATCGCCATGCCGCTTGTCGACAACAGCCAGGATATGCCGGTGCTCGCCGCGACGCTTCGGCCGATCCTGGCCGCGCAAGCGCCGCCGCTGCCGGCTTTTTACATTCGCGGGCATGGTCTTTATGCTTGGGGTCCGAGCTTGGAGGCGGCCGAGCACATTGTCGAGGCCAGCGAGTTCCTGCTGGCCTGCGCCTGGGAAGAGCTGAAACTGCAAGGATCTGGCCGGTGACGCGACTCACGCAATATGATGATCACGCGCCCCACGCGCGGCGCTTTTGTACGGACGATTTTGGCGTAGCGGCCGAACGGGTCGCCGATGCCGGCGTGGTCCTGGAGCGCTGGGCAGCGGATGCGGAGCTGCCAAGCGATCCGAGCGATACGAACATCCTCGAAGCCTATTCCGACCAGATCGCGCAGCTGAAGGCGCGGGGCGGTTATCAAAGCCTGGATGTCATGCGCGTCACGCCTGACCATCCCGAGCGCACCGCCCTTCGCGCCAAATTCCTGTCCGAACATGTCCATGATGATGACGAAGTCCGCTTCTTCGTGCGCGGCGCGGGTCTCTTCTACATCCGCGCCGGCGGGACGGTGCACGCGCTGGAATGCACCGCGGGCGATCTGATCGTGCTGCCGGCGGGAACGCAGCACTGGTTCGACACGGGCGAGCGGCCGGATTTCACCGTCATCCGCCTGTTCACGGCGCCCGATGGCTGGGTCGCCCGCTTTACCGGCGACACGATCGCCGAGGCCATCCCGCTCTATGAGGGTGCCGCTTGAATCCGCGCGCGATTGTCACGGACATCGAGGGCACGACCTCGAGCATCCATTTCGTGCACGACGTTCTGTTTCCCTATTCGCGCGCGCGCCTGGCGAACTTCATAGCCGAGCATCCGCAACAGGTCGCAGCGATCCTTCAATCGGTTCGCCGGGAAGCCGGCGACGCCACGATGGACCAAGCGGCGTGCATCCGTGCGCTCATCGAATGGCATGACGCGGACCGCAAGATCGCGCCGCTGAAGGATTTGCAGGCGATGATTTGGGCCGAGGGGTTCGCGAGCGGCGCATTCAAGGGGCATGTCTATCCCGATGCGGCGGCGGCACTGCGCCGCTGGCACGCGGACGGCATCGCCTTGTATGTTTATTCGTCGGGCTCGATCGCTGCGCAGAAATTGCTGTTCGGACAAAGCGATCACGGCGACCTGCTGCCGCTCTTTTCCGGACATTTCGACACGACGATCGGAGCAAAGAAGGCCGCGTCTTCCTACACGGCCATCGCCGGATCGCTCGGGTTGGACGCTGCCGACATCCTGTTCCTGTCCGATGTCGGGGATGAATTGGCCGCCGCCCGGGAAGCGGGATTCCAGACGATCCTTGTCGCGCGGGAGGGTGCGCCGGTCACAGGCGAATATGCGGTCGCGGCCAGTTTCGATGCCATCACGTTCGACGGGGCGGTCGGATGAAGATCGGAGGCGTGCCGACGCGCTCCATCTGGGTTGAACCCGATGGCTGGAGTATCGGCATCTTCGATCAGCGGCAACTGCCCTGGGCCGTCTCCAGGATGGTGCTGCGGTCGCTGGAAGACGCGGCTGTCGCCATCGCCGACATGGCGACGCGAGGGGCGCCGCTGATCGGGGCGGTCGCCGCTTATGGCGTCGCGCTTGCGTTTCGGGAAAGCGCGGGCGATGCCGCTTTGCAAGCGGCCGTCGCGCGCCTCGGCGGCACGCGGCCGACAGCGGTCAATCTGCGTTGGGCCATCGACAGAGTCTCCCGCCATGTCGCGCCACTTGCCGAGCAAGGCCGTGCCGCCGCCGCCTATGCCGAGGCTGGCCGCATTTGCGATGAAGACGCCGCCATGAACAAGGCGATCGGCGAAGCGGGACTTCCCCTCATCGCGGATCTCGCCGCACGCAAGAACGGCGCTCCGGTCAATATCCTGACCCACTGCAACGCCGGCTGGCTCGCGACAGTCGATTGGGGCACCGCGACCGCACCGATCTATCTCGCCCATGATGCAGGATTGCCGGTCCATGTCTGGGTGGACGAGACGAGGCCGCGCAACCAGGGCGCGCTCACCGCCTTCGAATTGGCCGAACATGGTGTTCCGCACAGCTATATCGCCGACAATGCCGGCGGGCTTCTGATCCAACAGGGCCAGGTCGACCTGGTGATCGTCGGCACCGATCGGGTGACGGCGAACGGCGATGTGTGCAACAAGATCGGAACCTATCTAAAGGCGCTCGCTGCGCGCGCTCACAACGTCCCCTTCTACGTTGCTCTTCCCGCCAGCACCTTCGACCCTTCGACCCGGGATGGCGCATCGGTGCCGATCGAAGAGCGGGACAAGGACGAGGTCCTTTTCATCGCCGGTCCCGATGATGACGGCGTTCCGAGGCGGGTCGCGATCACGGCTGCACCCGCACGAAATCCGGCCTTCGACATCACGCCGGCGAACCTCGTGACAGGCTATCTGACGAACAAGGGCTTGATAAACAGCGGCGACGAACTGAGCCGGCTGCTGGTCTAACAAAATCTGGATGCCCCGCGAGGATTCGAACCTCGATTGACGGAGTCAGAGTCCGTAGTCTTACCTTTAGACGACGGGGCAACCGGAAGGCGGGCGCTCTAGGTTTTGAACGTCCGCCTGTCAACATTCAGCCTGCTTCGCCATCGTCCTTCAGCAGGCCCAACGTCCGCAGGCGCTGGTTCAGATACTCCTGGGCGTTGATCGGTTCCGGATAGCGGTCCGGATTGTCCGGCGTGATGCAGCCGGGCAGCGTCTCGATCACGAAATCGGGCGCGGGATGAAGGAAAAAGGGCATCGAGTAGCGCGCGCTGCCACGGCGTTCCGGCGGCGGGTTGACGACCCGGTGCGTGGTGGACGGGAGCACATGATTGGTCAGCCGCTGCAGCATGTCGCCGACGTTGACGACCAGCGCGCCTTCGGGCGGCGCCACCGCCAGCCAGCGCCCATCGCGATCGAGCAGCTGGAGCCCTGCTTCCTCCGCGCCCAGCAGCAGGGTGATGAGATTGATATCCTCATGCGCACCGGCGCGAACGCCCGGCGCCTCGGGCGAGACCGGCGGATAGTGGAGCAGCCGCATCACGCTGTTGCCGTCCCGAACCGCGGTTTCGAACCAGTCGGGCGCGAGGCCGAGATAGCGCGCGATCGCTGAGAGCAGCTGGCCGCCGACCCGGTCGAACTCGGCATAAAGCGCGAGGAAGCTGTCCCTGAAACCCGGCATTTCTTCCGGCCAGACATTGGGCGGCATGACGTCTCCAAAGCGGTGGCCCGCAGGCAGTTCGCGCCCAACATGCCAGAACTCTTTCAGGTCGTTCTCGGTCGCGCCCTTGGCGGTCTCGATGCCGAACGGCGTGTAGCCGCGCGCGCCCGCCTTGCCGGGCAGAACATATTTGTTCTTCACCGCGACCGGCAGATCGAAGAATTCCTTGGTCAACGCCCAGGCGCGATCGATCAGCTGTTGGTCGAGACCGTGATCGCTGATGACGCCAAAGCCGTAGCGTCGAAAGGATTCGCCAAAGGCCTGCGCGAAGCCGTCAGGATCGCGCGTCTGAACGCCGAGCGAAATGGGTTCAAGAGTGGGAGTGGGAGTATCGAGCATGGCCATTATCTAGAGCAGCCGATCACGGACCCCAAGAAAAATGGCACGTCCCCTTTCGCTGCAGCGCAACAACGTCCATGTGGGCGCTATGCACGCCCCGGCGCCCGCACGGCCCGAACTCGGCTTCCGCGAGTTCGTGATGCTGATCGCCGCGCTGATGGCGATGACGGCATTGTCGATCGACACGATGCTGCCCGCGCTGCCGGCGATCGGACGGAACCTGCATGTCGCGCATCCCAACGACCGGCAATGGGTGATCACGGCGTTCATGCTGGGGTTCGGCGCGGGGCAGATCGTGCACGGACCGCTTTCCGATCGGTTTGGACGGCGGCCGGTGCTGCTGGTGGGTCTTTCGCTAGGCGTCATCTGCAACATCGTCGCCGCCGCGACGACCACCTTTCCGCTGCTGCTTGTCGCGCGCGTCGCGGCCGGCATCGCCACGGCCAGCGGTCGCGTGCTGGCCGTTTCGATCGTGCGAGACCGTTTTATCGGCGATGCGATGGCGCGGGTGATGAGCCTCGCCGCGATCGTGTTCATGATCGTGCCGATCGCCGCGCCCAACCTTGGCCAGTTGATCCTGCTGATCGCGCCGTGGCGGTGGATTTTCTACATTCTCGCCATCGCCGGCCTGCTGCTGCTGGGCTGGATCGCGTGGCGGCTGCCGGAGACGCTACACCCTCAGTACAGGCTGCCTCTCAGTTTCGCTCGGCTCGGCGAAGGGTTTCGCTATGTGCTCACCGATCGGCTCGCGCTCGGCTACACCGCCGCGTCGACGCTGATGCAGAGCTGCATGTTCGGCTTCCTACTGTCCGTGCAGCAGATTTTCGAGACCGAGTTCCGCGCGCCGCATCTGTTCGCATCGGCCTTTTCGGTGATCGCGATCACGATGGCGGCCGCCGCTTTCGCCAACTCCCGGATCGTCACTCGCTTCGGCGCGCGCGCCATTTCGCATCGGGCCGCCATCGCTTTCACGGTGATCGCCGCGCTGCACCTGATCGTCGCGCTGACCGGCCGCGAGACGATTGTCAGCTTCATCCTGCTGCAGGCCCTGATGATCAGCTGCTTCGGCCTGGCCGGCGCCAATTTCAGCGCGATCGCGATGGAGCATATGGGGCGCCTCGCCGGCACGGCGGCCAGCGTCCAGGGGTTCGTGCAGACGGTCGGCGGCACGTTGATCGGCGCCACGATCGGAGCGGCGTTCAACGGCACCACCGTGCCGCTCTATATCGGCTTCACCGCCTGCGGGCTGCTGACGATCGCGGCGATCGCGATCGCCGAGCGCGGCCGGCTGTTCGGGACCACAGCCTAGCTCTCCAGGCGCTGCTCCAGCGTGATCTCGGTGTCGAACAGTTTCGAGATCGGGCAATTCGCCTTGGCATCAGCGGCGATACGAGCGAACTCGTCAGCGCTGATGCCCTGGACTGTTCCGGTCAGCGTCAGGGCCGACTTGCTGATCCGGAAACCGTCGCCATCCTTGTCGAGCGTGACGGCCGCCTTGGTTTCGAGCGTGCCGGCATTGTGGCCGGCGCCAGCGAGCGCGAAGCTGAGTGCCATCGTGAAGCACGCTGCATGCGCCGCCGCCGCCAGCTCTTCCGGATTCGTCCCGGGCTCGTCGCCGAAGCGTGTACCGAACCCGTAGGGGTTATCGTGCAGCACGCCCGATTGGGTGCTGATATGGCCTTTGCCGTCCTTGCCGAACCCGGCGTAACGGGCAGTCGCGGTGCGTGTCGTCATCATAGTCTCCTTCCATCACGTTTGCCGGAACCCGGCTTGCGGGCGGCTCGTTCCCATAACGATATTAAGGAGGAAAAGGTCATGGATGGGCGCAAAGAACCAGTCTCGGAAGATGGGGACATCGAAGGGCTGGACGACAGCCAACGGGCTGAGGTTCACGCCTATGAAGGCGGTGGCCCATCCGACGGCGACGTGCTGACCGACCTGACCCGCGATCGCGGGGAGGATTATGTCGAGGACGACCGCCGGTCGGAACTCGCTCCCAACGCGCCGGAAGACGCCGCCATGTCAGGCGACGAATATGAAGAGGTGGGCGAGCAGGACGACGAGGACGACGCCTAACACAGAAAAAGGGGAGGAGCCGGAGCTCCTCCCCTTCATTTCGTCCAGCCTTAGCGGGCGACGCAGCGGCGCTTGGCCCGGCCCCTTTGCACCTCGCGGCCGAGCAGCGCACCGCCTGCCGCACCGACGACGGTGCCGAGCGTGCCGCCTCCAACCGCGTTACCGACCAGCGCGCCCGCCGCGCCGCCGACGATCAGGCCGGTGGTGCCGTTCGGGCGGCGGCAATAGGTGCGGCCGTCCTTGCCCCGCCAGGTCTTGTACTGTGCCTGCGCGGCATCAGTTGGGATGGTCGCGGCCGGCACCGCGAGCGACGCGGCGCTTAAGGCGAAGATGATCTTGCGCATGTGGATTCCCTTTCGTTCGTTGCGATTCCGATACATCAAACGCGGGTTCGGCGCACCGGTTTCATGAACCGCGCACAACGCTGGTTAACCACCTCCATTGCGCGATGTCTTAACCCTGCCGTGCGACCAGCGACGGCGGAGGATACCGATCATGACGCAGCTTCCGTTGCCCGAATGGATGAGCCTGTTGCAGGCAGCCGCGGGCTTGTGCCTGATCGCGTTGCTCGCGCGCCGCCGCGCTGCCCATCGCGGCGACTGGGAAGGCGCGATCGGCAAGCTGAGCGGCCGGGTCCGCGAGGACTGACCTTCGGCTCCGTTAGCAGGCCGGACTTCGCCGCTCATCGAGCGGGTCTTTTCCATCGCCGATGAACGCAGTAGCCCTCGGTCGACGACTGGAGGACCGAATGATCTTCGCGATTGCCTTGGCCGCGGCCGTGTCCGGCGCGGAGACGAAACTGCCGGCGGATCTTGCCGCTGCCGCCCGCGCTTACGACGAGGCGCAGGTAAAGGGCGACCACGCGGCGCTGGAGCGGCTGCTGGCCGACGATTATCTGCTGGTGAACAGCCAGGGTAAGCTGGAATCCAAGGTCGAGCTGATCGCCGACTATACGGCGCCGGGTTTCCGCCTCGATCCCTATATCGTCGACCATGAAGTGCGCCGGCTTTGGGCCGACGGGGCGATTCTGGGCGGCGTCGCGGCGATCAGCGGCATCGATAGCGGCAAGCCCTATCGCGTGCGGCTGCGGTTCAGCGACATCTGGGCGAAGCGCGGCGGGCGCTGGCAGGTGATCTATACCGCGGCATCGCGCGATCCTGAGTAAGACGGGCGTGAAACGACAAAAGCCCCGCGACGCGGGGCTTTTTGCTGGGTGGTTGCGGGGACAGGATTTGAACCTGTGACCTTCAGGTTATGAGCCTGACGAGCTACCGGGCTGCTCCACCCCGCGCCACCAAAGGACGATCGGCGTTGAACCGGTCGCGGACTTGTGAATGGGTTTCCAACTTGACCGGACGCGCCGGCTGCAATGCCTGGCGACGACCTACTCTTCCATCGCTTAAGCGATAGTACCATCGGCGCTGTCTGGTTTCACGGCCGAGTTCGGGATGGGATCGGGTGGGTCACAGACGCTATGGCCACCAAGCAATGGAGCCGGCGCGTTCAGGGAACCCATCAAAGTAATACTTTTGATGGGACCCCACTGGTCAAGTTGGGTTTAATCGATGCCCGTGCAGGCTGAAATCTAGATCCGCCACCAGCGCTGTCGTTGATGGTGGGACTCTTCAAGCGCGAATAGAGCAATTAGTATCGGTTAGCTCCATGCGTTACCGCACTTCCACATCCGATCTATCAACGTGGTGGTCTTCCACGGCTCTAAGAAATCTTATCTTGAGGGAGGCTTCCCGCTTAGATGCTTTCAGCGGTTATCCCGTCCATACATAGCTACCCTGCTGCACCGTTGGCACGATGACAGGTCCACCAGAGGTATGTTCAACCCGGTCCTCTCGTACTAGGGTCAACTCCTCTCAAATTTCGACGCCCACGGCAGATAGGGACCAAACTGTCTCGCGACGTTCTGAACCCAGCTCACGTACCACTTTAATTGGCGAACAGCCAAACCCTTGGGACCTGCTCCAGCCCCAGGATGTGATGAGCCGAC